>Ga0187893_10008012_pt1 | contig 16933 bp, 13 predicted proteins | sample MA1701074metaG_FD_139574 | JGI IMG/M metagenome (GOLD analysis project Ga0187893, IMG submission 139574) | White microbial mat communities from a basaltic lava cave in the Kipuka Kanohina Cave System on the Island of Hawaii, USA - MA170107-4 metaG ...
CAGTCATTGGAAGAATTCAAAAAGAAAATGAATAAAAAGTATGGCTTATGATGTAACCATTCTGCCCGGTGCAGATATGGACATAGAGGAAGCTATACTTTGGTATGAAAGTCAGCAAAAGGGTCTTGGTATAAAATTTTATTCTTTCATACTGGATAAACTGGACGATTTAAAATTTAACCCTCAGTATTATTTTAATCTCGAAGAAGGATTTCGCCGCATCACAACTGACCCATTCCCGTATAATATCATTTACAAAGTAACTGAATCTGACGTCATAGTATTTGCTGTATTTCATCAAAGCATGGAAATTGATGTACGTTTAAAAGAAAGAAAATAACTTATGGCATTACCTTTTTTCTATACTGAAAGCTATAACCCAACTATACAGGAAATTGGTTTAGACGAAGACACTTCCCGGCATATCACACAAGTGTTGCGCATGAAAGCAGGTGAACCATTAAATCTTACTGATGGAAAAGGAAATTTACTGACCTGTATAATAGAAGATGATCATAAAAAACATTGTACGGTTTCTATTCAATCTAAAATCGAAATTCCAAAATCAAAAAGAACGGTATCCATCGCTATTTCACTTTTAAAAAATGCCAGCCGCTTTGAATGGTTTTTGGAAAAAGCAACTGAGATAGGCGTAAATGAAATCATTCCCTTGCTATGCGAAAGGACAGAAAAAGAAAAGTTCCGTCACGACAGGCTGCAGGCCATTCTTATCAGCGCCATGCTGCAATCACAACAATGCTGGCTGCCGGTTTTACATGAACCGATTGCTTTTGATTTCTTATTTCGATTTGAAGAAGTAGCTAACACGGCACAAAAATTTATTGCGCATTGCATAGATCATGAAAAAAGAAATCTTACTGATCTTGTAAATGCTTCTTGTCCTTCACAAATTATTCTTATTGGCCCCGAAGGAGATTTTACTCCGGCAGAAGTGGAATTAGCATTAGCATGTCAATTTGAACCGATATCATTGGGTGAAACACGATTGAGGGCAGAGACGGCGGGGATTGTTGCTGCCACTATTTTGAAAGTAGGTTGAAAATAATATAAGAACACAAACACTGATCAGCAAAATTCAATTTCAGCATTCCAATTTCAACCTTCATATTTGAATGGAATAAATAAATCATCAGCTGTCAGTTGCCGGTGTACCAATCCCAAGCTGTTTTCATTGTGCTGAAATCCCATACAGCTGATAAAAGTAAGAAAGAGTTGTTTGCGGGTTCTGGTCTCCTGCTTAAATGCCAGCATTTTTTGACGTAAGGCTGCTGCATATTTTTTATCTATGCTGAAACTATTTTCATAAAATTTTATTTCGCAAAGATTAATGCAGTTGTCTCTCCGGTCAATTACCAAATCTATCTGCGCCCCGCCGCCTGTATTTTTTTTGCTTCGCCAAATGCTGGCCTGCGTATATATGCCCTGAATGCCCAATGCTGATTTTAACGCCGGCAAATGTTTTAAACAGGTGGTCTCAAAGGCAAGACCGCTCCAGCTTTTCCAGGTGGCTGTATCACTTAACCGCAACCAGGTGCCTTTAGTTCCCGTGCGGTTAGCTTCCATAAACTTCAGATAAAACAAAGAAAATGCATCAGTGAGCTTGTAAATAGTATCCTTTGTTTTTTTTCCATAAGGAATATACGGAGTTATAAAACCGGCAGAAGATAATTCCTCAAGTAATAAAGTAGTGCTGCCACCTGACTGCAATTTACCAATTTTGATTACCTGATTGCGGGTAAGGCCCGCTGGTTTTGCTGACAGTGCCCGTATTATCCTTAAATGACGATCAGCCGAATCAAACAATGACTTGTATAGATCTGTAAACTCGTTGTACAAAAAACCGGTTTTGGTAAAGCAAGCCTTTTCTATAATTTGAGCTGCACTTAAGCCAGGCCTTGCTTCATTAAGATAATGCGGAATGCCACCGAACGCCATATACAGTTGTATTACCTGGTAACGGTTAAGCATTACATTTCGGCTGTTCAAAAACATTTCGGTCTCTGCAAGTGTGAAAGGCTGTAAAACTATTTTGCGGGTAATACGGTTGTGCAATCCGCCTTTATTACGAATAACATTTTGTATCATCCATCCGGCTGCCGATCCGCAAATAATCACAAAAAGATTAGGCTGGTTTACTGCATAAGTATTCCAAAAATTTTCGAAAGCAGCCAAAAAATTCGATTTAGGCGTTTGCATCCATGGAAATTCATCAAGGAACACTGCGACTCTTTTCCGCAATTTCTTTTTTAAAAGCCTGGCGAGCATTTCGAAGGCGGCAAACCAATCAGCGCATGCAGGCAGCACAGTTCCGCTATTAAGCTGCAGGGACAGGGCATGAACAAATTTTTCCAGTTGCAGCTCTGTAGATATATTATGAATGCCGGAATACTCGAAGCAGATATATTGCTTTAAATAGTTACGCAGCAGGTAAGTTTTTCCTATTCTGCGACGTCCATATACGGCTAATAATTCTGCAGTTTCACTGTCCGCTATTTCATCCAGCAACAGCTTTTCTTCAAACCGTCCTATAATTTCTGGCATCGTTTTATAAAAAATCTTAAGCCAAAAGTATGTTTTTTTATTAGATTTGGCTCAAGATTGTTAAGATATACTCAGCCAAATCTTATGATTTTAATGAGATTTGGCTCAAGATTTTCAGGGAAAATGCAAGGGTTTACTTCGCCATATCGCCCTTGTCAGATGGGTCTTCCAGCACCGGTTCATTTAATTCTACAACTCGCCGGCCTGCCATACGTCTGCGCATGGTCATATTCAACAGTTCAACTAAAAAAGAAAATGCCATACCGAAATAGATATAGTTTTTCAAATGCAGCTCATGTGCTTTATCTGCATCCCATCCTTCAATCACCAAACTTAATCCTATCATCACCAAAAAAGACAGCGCCAGCATTTTTAATGTAGGATGTTTATGTATAAAAGATGATATTTTGGGGCTGAACACAAACATGATCGTCATTGCAATCACCACGGCAGCTATCATAATCTCCACGTGTTGAGCTGTGCCGCCAGCTGTAATGATACTGTCGAATGAAAACACAGCATCAATCAGCATGATCTGTGCAATGGCTTTTCCCAGCGATAAGGGCTTGTCAGTCGCTTTTTCCATTTTAGGATCCTCTCCTTCCAGTTTATGGTGTATTTCCATTACCGATTTATAGATAAGAAAAAGTCCGCCGACAAGCATAACAATGCTGGCAAGATCAAAGCCTTTGCCGGCAACAGTAAAAACAGATCTTCCTTTTTGGGCCAATAACCAGTTCAATCCCATCAGCATCAGGCTGCGGGATGCAATGCCAGTGATCATCCAGGTACGTCTTGCTTTTTTCTGATCTTTTACTCCACGCAACCTGTTTAAAATAATGCTAACGAAGATCACATTGTCAATACCTAAAACCACTTCGAGAACAACAAGGACAAAAAAGCTGATAATACTTTCGCTGGTAAATAAGTGCTCCATAGTTAATGTGCTGATATGCTAATTTGCTAATGTGCCAATTTGCTAATATGCAAATGTGCTGAATTTAAATAATGATCCATAAATTTTCAAATGGCCATCAGAGTTGCCTGCAGATTTTTTTTACAATGGAAGGCCCTTCATAAATAAAACCTGTCCATACCTGCAATAAAGTTGCTCCTGCATTCATTTTTTCTTTGGCATCATCTGCAGTAAATATGCCACCCGATGCGATGATTGGAATTTCACCGCCGGTTTTTTTATGTATGTATTCCACAACGAGTGTTGATCTTTCTCTTATTGGTTTGCCGCTTAATCCGCCTGCACCTATTTTTTCAATCTCGTCTTTAGGCGTCAGCAATCCTACACGGCTGATGGTAGTGTTGGTACAAACCAATCCATCTAACTTAATCTCCAAAGCAAGATCAATTACATCATCAAGCTGGTCTTGCGATAAATCAGGAGCAATCTTTAAAAGAATAGGCTTGGATTTTGCCTTGCCATTGTTGATCATTTGCAGATGCATCAGTATCTTTCGTAAAGATTCTTTTTCCTGCAACTCACGAAGACCCGGCGTATTCGGACTGCTTACATTCACCACAAAATAATCAACATAAGAATGAAGTTCTTTAAAGCATATCTCATAATCTTTCCAGGCATCTTCATTCGGCGTTATTTTGTTTTTGCCAATATTACCACCTATTATCAGTTGGCAGTTAGCAGTCGGCAGTTTTCCACTGTCTGCTGATTCCTGACTGCTAACTGCCAACTCCTTTTCCTTCCACTTCTTCAGTCTTTCCGCAACAACTTTTACGCCATCATTATTAAACCCCATACGGTTGATGAGTGCATTATCTTTTGGCAACCTGAACAGTCGTGGCTTATCATTGCCAGCTTGTGGTAAAGGAGTTACTGTACCTATTTCCACAAAACCAAAACCCAAAGCTTTTAATTCACGCAGATACTTGGCATTTTTATCAAACCCGGCCCCAAGACCAATAGGGTTTTTAAATCGTAAATGAAAAGTATCGGTAATCAAACTTTCATGTTTAGCAGAAAAAATAAAGGCCATTATTTTTCTTATGATACCAATACTGCAAAGGAGTTTCAGGCTGTTCATGGAGAAATAGTGCACCCCTTCAGGAGAAAACCAAAAAAGAATATTACGAATAAATCGGTACATGATTTCTGCTAGTCTTTTGATGTCAAGTTTTCGAGTACTTTTTTGGAAAATAATTTACTGATCAGTTCCTGATCATTTGTTACAGTAAAAAAACTCCAATCCTTTGCAAATTCATCTTTTACAGCAATTGCCATAAATCTAATCTGCATAATTCTCATGCCATTTTTTTCTTGATAATTAATAAATTCTATGCCGTATTTGTTTCTCATTAATGCAGCCAGCAATGTACTTTGAGGCGCGGGGTATTTTTCTTCGATCAAATATTCTTTGTTTGCTGTTTCAACAGAAATTTTACTTTTGACGTTTTCTATTGTGTCTAAAGGCACTCTTATTACCATTGAATAAGTAGCTTTTGCAAAACTTCCTTTATTCGTACGAAAAACAGGAAAAATCGTATCTATTTTGACTGAATTTAATTCGACTCTTCCTTTAATAAAATCAAAGGATGCTTCCAGGCTTTCCCTGGATTGGCTAAGAGGAAGTATAGTAAATAGTTTAGGATAAGTATAGGCTTGGATGCTGTCAATATTCATTCCATTGATTGCTGTTAAATATCCATCAAACCTCCGGTGCAGTGCCCTTTCCTTTTTTTCATCTGCGCAGGAATACAAGATCAACACGATCAAAGCAAAAAAAACTCTCTTCACCCTTAATTTTTTTTCAAAGAAAACCTATGATGTCAGTACCACAAAAATTTTTTTCCGGCAACGCATTAACAATTAATTTTGATCTTAGAAAGTTGCATAAACAACCAAATGAGCCGGTTTTTGTTATTAGTTTTTAAAAGGGTTGGTAGTATCAGCAGCCAATTCATTAGCAATAAAATATTCCTAAAAACCTTCTCCATTGTTTTCACTAAGACCTGGGGGTAAAACTTTTAATCATGCAGGAAGCATATATAATAGCCGGTTACAGAACCGCTGTCGGCAAAGCCAAAAGAGGCGGATTCCGTTTTTATCGTCCAGATGATCTGGCTGTGGAAGTGATCAAAGGATTAATGGCATCCGTTCCTCAACTGGAAGCAAGCCGGGTGGATGATGTGATAGTAGGAAACGCCGTGCCCGAAGCAGAGCAGGGCTTGCAGTTTGGCCGTATCATTTCGGCAAGAGCATTAGGTTTTGATGTGCCGGGTGTTACCGTTAATCGTTACTGCGCTTCAGGCTTGGAAACAATCTCGATGGCCACTGCTAAAATCAGAATGGGTATGGCTGATTGCATCATTGCCGGTGGCACAGAAAGCATGAGCCTGGTACCAACAGCAGGTTGGAAAACGGTTCCCTCCTATTCAATCGCCAAAGACGATCCAGATTATTATCTGAGCATGGGATTAACGGCCGAAGCCGTAGCAAAAGAATATAAGGTAAGCCGTGAAGACCAGGATGAATTTTCTTATCACTCGCATCAGAAAGCGATTGCTGCTATTCAAAACGGATATTTCAAAAGCGGCATCCTGCCTATTAATGTAGAAGAAGTTTATTTAGATGCAAAAGGTAAAAAGCAAAAGAGAAATTATACCGTTGATATGGATGAAGGCCCCCGTTCCGATACTTCTTTGGAAGTATTGGCAAAACTAAAACCGGCATTTGCTGCAGGCGGTGTGGTTACGGCAGGTAATTCATCACAAACATCAGATGGCGCCGCCTTTGTTATTGTGATGGGCGAAAAGATGATGAATGAACTGGGATTTAAACCGATTGGCAGATTGGTAGCCTGTGCATCAGCCGGCGTGCCTCCCCGCATCATGGGCATTGGCCCTATAGCTGCTATACCAAAAGTGATGAAGCAAGTGGATATGAATTTAAACGATATTGATTTGATTGAATTAAATGAAGCCTTTGCTTCGCAGGCATTAGCTGTAATAAGAGAAGCAGGGTTGGATCCTGCTAAGGTAAATATCAATGGTGGCGCTATTGCATTGGGGCACCCACTCGGCTGCACCGGCGCCAAACTTACCATACAAATATTAAATGATATGAAAAGGTTGAACAAAAAATATGGAATGGTGACAGCCTGTGTTGGCGGCGGACAGGGAATATCAGGAATAATTGAAAATCTGTAAAACGTTCACATGAGAGATATAAACCGGGGGTTGATTGCTTCCGGTTTTTTGTTGGCATCGCGGCTGATAGCAAACTATGAGTTGATGTAAAAAAGTTATCCAGGTTCCGCTTTTTGATTTCCTTCCTCCCTTACTCATTCTTTCTTAATCACAATTTTTTGCGAATCATCCATCAGCACTTCATCGAAAAATTTTTTCACTGTTGCATATTTAACGGCGGGAATTACGTGGTGTGTCAACGCCAGCTTCGCTGTAGAATAAATAGTTTTGTCACCGGCATCGTACCAGTATTTGGTGGAATAGCTGGCGTAATCGCATTTAATCTCTTTTGGTTTAGGTAAAACGTCACCAATGTATCCTTCCGGCAGCTTAAAGATGGATGTATCGGTTTTCTCAAATGGGCAATTAAATAAATAAGCTTCTTTCCGGTTTTCATCGGCAGGCAATTTGTGTGACCACAACTTATAGATGCGTGACCGCAAAAACATTTTACTGCCGGCATTAAAATCATGTATTTTTCCAATCGCCATTTTGATTTTTGTTGTCAGTGGCTGCAATTTTTTTTCTCCGAAGTTCAGTTCAAATTCATCCGGGTTGGGAAAACCAAGATGATTGATAAAATAATACTTCTGCATATCGCTTTTTTCCTGGCTAACCGATAGCTGCTCATATTTATATTCGCCGGAAGTGCGAATTACAGTTTCAGTTTTCCCCGACCCATCATCATTGATAATGATTTCTGTGCGAACAGAAAAAATATTCTGTTCGGCTCTGCTCGATGGTGTAGAAACCAGTACACCGCCATTTTCAGTAAGCAACAGTGCGTTCCTGTTTTCAGTAAAATTTCCAAGGTGAGCAAAATCAGTTTTATTGCTTGTGCATTCAAGCCAAACAGTGTCTTTATTAAGCGGTACACAAAGTATTTGATGATTGAAACCATCATACGGGAAACCCGGATCCACCGGTGCTCTATCCGCACCTGCATTGATCCATGCAGAATAACTTTTAATATTTACTGCTGCAAGACAGGCCTGCATATAGTTGCTTAAAGCTTTACAATCGCCATATTTTTTTTCATGTACAAAATCTGCTGCAAAAGGCTTAAACCCGCCGATACCTAACTGAATACTTACATACCGGAAATTCTTTTGAAGATTTTCATAGAGTATTTTCAATTTTTCTTTATCGCTGCCTGCTCCCTGCACCAGCTTCCCGATCTCCGCTTTATAGCTTTCAGATAATTGATTAGTGTTTTTAACAAGATCGTTGTACCAAACGCCAATACCTTTCCAATCTTTCATTTCACCACGATAACCATCATACTCAAATTGATTTGCTGCTATAAGAATGGTTGGAACCCTCGCAAACCCACCGGCTCCTTCTTCTGCTTTTTTTGCCTGCAGGTTTTTGGCTTCCCACAAATACTTTTTATAACCACCAAACGAACTAATGGCAGGAACAATGTTGATGTCTTTCACCTTATACCTGATATCAATAGCAGCGGGAACATTCACAACGAATCTGCTTAATTCTACTGATACTCCCGGGCTTTGTATATACCACGACGGCAAGTTTATAAATGAGGTGACTTCTTTTGTATAAGAAATATCAAGTTTACATGGATACCCCGGAACAGCTACACGAAGACTCATTACTTTGTTATCAGTCATCAGCGATATGCCGTCATAAGCAGCAGAAACAATAAAATCTTTCTTTTTGAATTTTTTTGTTTCCATTCCAAGGCTGTTAAAGACCTTAATTTCTACATCATCTATTTTATTGAACTTGTCTATGCCATGCCGTTGATTTAACAGGTAATCTCCATCGTCATTTAATATAGTTATAATTTGATGCACGGTAAAAGTGTATTTTCCGGCAGCTTTTACATCCACAATGCCTTCATCCAAATGATACACCGCATGAGCATCCATTTTTAAACTATCAGCAATAGAAAGGCTTGCAGTATTCAGCGGCAAATCATTCTTTGACTGAGCCGAAAGAATGCAAGGCATTAAAATAAGTATTAATAATATCTTTTTCATAGATCAGTTCTTTTTTTTCAATACGATCTGCTCATTAAGCAAAGAGAACATTTTCTTATAAAATTCTTTTACCGGCCCATATTCATCAGGAGTGTACAGGCTTTTTTTCAATTCGATGCTTATGCGATAAGACAAAGCATTGATGGCTTCGTCCTTGACTATTTGTCGTGTAAAAGTGATCGTATTGTCTTCGTTTGTCAGCTTTAAGGAGTTGGGAAGAGCGTCTACTATAAGTGTTTGCGGCAGATTGATGACAGCAGTAAGATTAACCGATTGCCTGTACCCAAAATTGATATTGGCAAACCGGTTGGCAGCTACAAATGGATTGCTTTCAAAACCGGTAAAGATATTAACCGGTAATAAAAAGTAGTCACCTGTTTGCTGCAAAGGCGATTCAAAGAAAAACTGTTGTTTCAAATCCAGCGAATCAGCTTGTTCATTTTCTACAACAAAGCTGTCAATATGAACTCCCGGTATATACTTTTGAAACTTTTGAACAGCATAATTTTTTTTGTCTGCCAGGTAGTCCTTTAATCGCACCACACGGGCATAGTCACGGCTGCTTAAAAATGCATTTCCGTTTATTTTTTTATCATCGGTAATGTTTGCGTTTACAAAAACAGTCTCACGAAACAACGACTCTTCATCAGAAATGGTAATTAATCCCCCAATTTTTTTGTTAACCAATAATGCAGTAGTGTTAAGTATCGCATGCGGAATGATGCCTGCAGGAGTAAACTTATCGTTAGCATCGAGGTAATATTTTTTATTGCCGGCTGCAACATAAGCATATACAGTGTTAAAATGGTCAACGGAAGGATAATCTTTATTTATCCTTCCGTTTTTTCTTTCGCTTACAAGCAGTGGCCATGCTTCAAGCCCTGTTTCTTTCAATAGATTGACCAGGATGAGGTTGATCTCGCCATTGGTGCCACTTCTTTTATTCCATGCGCCTTTAATTCCATCCGGTGATGAAATACTGCCAATACGATTCCAACTCATATTGCTGCGTACATAGTTAAATACCAGTTTTACTTTTTCAACATCTGCCGCAACTGTCTTTACTTGTTTAATAAAATCATCTGTGTCGTCCAATTTTTTATTCAACTGGTTTCCAAAACTGCTTGATGACATTAATTCCTGGATCACCTGTTGCCAGCTTGAATTATACTTTGTTCTGTTGGAAGTAGTAGTAGAATATCCGCTGGAAGAAACTTCATTATGCGCAGCTAACTGAAAAGTGACTCTTTGTAAATAATCTTTGCGTGCATCCATATATGGCTCGTCTCTCAATCCCGGGATATTCTTCATGGCAAAATAAATCCGGCCTGATTGAGGATCGTTTTTAACCTCGGCCGGAAGATTGGGACTTTTGCTGAACAAATAAGAAAACTCATAATTCGGAATGATCGTTAATGAGTAAGTACTTTTATAGACCGGCAGCTCTTCCTGGAATGTCCAGTCATCCAATCCGCCATAATGTTTCATTGTGCTGCGATAGGTGTAATCAATAATACTTCCTGTTTTTACAGCCGGAAATGCAAATCGCATTTCGCTATGATATTTCGTAGTCTTTTTTGTAAAGATGGATTTCCGATCCAGTCTTTGAATAGAAGATTTGCCTGATTCATCGTAGTTAATAACGATACCTTCTATATCCGTGATGTATTCAAAATCATTACTGCTATAAAACGGAATAACAATATTGCCATACTCGATACCCTTTTCTTTAAGAATTTTAATGCGAACATGATGGTCGGTAATCAGATTATAATTGTCGTTGTAATTTGAAACCGCTTCGTGCAATAAATAAACAGCTTCTGCTTCTTTATCAAACTCACATTCTTTTAATGATCTCTCTTCATCGCCTATAATACCAAAATTTGAAAAGGTTTGCGCAAAACTGATTTGAGCCACCGATAAAAACCCGACAACGAACACAGAAATTCTCTTCATAAATGTTTATCTTATTAGGTTTATTTTATTTTTTGCGGATAACATATTGTTCATTTAAAATATCAAACAGTTTTTTGTAGAATTCTTTGAAATCAGGGTATTCAGCCACAGTATAATATGGCTTTTTAAAATCGAGGGTGATGCGGACAGAAAGCATGCTGTTGCCATTAAAGGCAGACATACGAGTAAAACTTATACTGGTGTCGGGCAAAATCATACGCAGGTTTTTGGGCAACTCTTCTAAAACATATCCTTCGGGAATAAAAAAGTTGCCAATAACAGTGTAACTGCGTATTGCGCCAAAGAAAACATCAGAAAAGCGGGTATCGGCTACAAAAGGATTTTTTTCAAGACCGGAAAATAAATTTGTTGAAAAATATTTGTAGTCACCCGAAGCTTGCAGCGGCATAGAAAATTCCAGGTTCTGTACAAGCGGCAGTGAATCTATATCATCGTTGGTTACAGAGAAACTGTCAATTTTTGCCATTGGGTTATTGGCAACAAAGTATTCTTCCATAAACTTATCCTTACCCTTTTTCAAATCTGGAATGCGGCTAAGCCTTGTGTATTCATAGCTGTTAACAGAAGCTTTTCCCTTCATCAATCCATCTCCGTTGATCTCTGCCTGCAAAAGCACCATATTTTTAAACCCTTGTTTTTCGTTCCATAAAGGTTTCCATCCCCATTCATAAGTATCCAATTTTTCAATCACCAATCCCTCGCTGTAGGTAACATCATAAGGAATGAGGTGCGACGGTGTATATTTATCTGTAGCGTCAAGCACAAATACTTTTTCCTGGCCCGACAACTGCATTTTTACATAAGCCATCACTTTATCAAACTGCCTTGTAGTAGCATAAAATTGATCCACTTGTCCATGTTCTCTTGTACTCACTAATACGGGATGTACATCAAGTCCTGCATCTTTCAGCAGGTTTACCAATATCAGGTTTATCTCACCACTGGTACCCTTCTTGTCTTTCCATGCAGCTTTTACACCCTCCAGTGCCCAAATATTATCATAACCGTTCCATTCCATATTTTTCCTGACATATCTATGAATGGCGGTCATTTTTTCATAAGAAGTTTTGAGTGTCTTTAGTTCTGCATCGAGATCTGCTGTGCGGGGAATTTCTTTTTTTAATTGCAATCCAAAATCTTCATCTTCCATCAAATCCTTAATGACTTGTGGCCAGCTACGGGTAAAGCTTACCCGGCGTGTGGGAAAATTATAAGCAATTAAACGGGATTGAATGCGCTGCAGGTAATCATCTTCACAACTTATATAAGGCTCATCACGCAAAGCCGGAATATTACGCATGCTAAAAGACCTGATATTACGGGTACCCTTTTTGTCTCTTTTAGCTTCGTAAGGCAATGAAGTGATTGGCTCTGAAAATACTTCATACTCTTCAGGAATATCGGTGGTATAACGACTGTATTTAACCGGAATTGATTTTTGGAAATACCAGTTACTAAGACCCGCCCCTACCAATTTATACTTGTACTCTATAACACTGCCGGCTTTTACTTCCGGAAATGTAAACACCATTTCAGAGAAACGTTTGTTTAGTTTTTTCTCATATATCAATTTCTTTTCAACTTTCGTTATTGCAATATTTCCCGAGACATCAAGATTAAAGGTTTGAGCTTCCACCTTTTTTATGTCCTCCTCCATTCTGTAACTATAGAAAGGTATTTTTATGTTTGCCTGATCAAGACCCTTATCCTTTAATATCTTAATGCGGATATGCCGTTCAAGTTCCAACGGACCGAAATTGTAACTCACCAATTCACCGGCGTCAAATAATACAACCGCTTCGGCATTTTTATCAAAATCACATTCTTTCATTTAAGATCAGCTTTATCAATTTTCCCCCATTCAGGAATGTTTCCTTCTTTTTGCTTTTGAGCATTAGCTGGTGAAATAAAACTGGCAATAACAACAAAAAGTAAAGACATGTACCTACACATAGGAAAAAATTTGAGTACTAAAAAAATCAATTCTAAACTCTTATCAAAGCTTTTATGCAATCTTTTTTCAGGAAAATTTACCCGAACTGATTGTAATTCAGAAGTTTTTTTAAGAGGTTGTTAATTCGGATCACTTAGGATTTGATTGGTAAAAACAAGGAACGGCTTGTTCGGAGACAAGCCCGGCAATCAAAGGAGGTCATCAGACATTCATGCTTCAACTGCTCCGCCTGGTGTGGCAGAAAGCAGTTAGTCCTTTTCTCTTTTTTTCTTTTTTCCCTTTGTATATATCGCCTTTGCCTGCTCTACCAGGGCGACGAATTCTTTTTGCAAAGGATCGTTCAAATTAGCTGTGGACAAAGCAAGCTGCGATACATCAGTCCAGGTGACAGTTTTGATAAACGGCGAAGACTTGAGCAAAGAACCAAACATAGCTACTGCTGCAGCAAAACGGTAAGTTGTGTCCAGGTCGGCAAAATCTTCGTAGTCAAAAATGCATTTGTGTGAAAATACACGTTGGGTAGTATCATTGGGCAAACGATAGTGCAGGTTGATCTGCGCAAATTTTTCAATAAGAACTGTGTCTCGGCTGATAGCCGGTTCAATTTCAAAAATTCCCATCATGGAATAACCCGATCCTATTTCTCCGCCTTCTACTGTTGCCAATGAATCTTTCATGGCTCCCACTTTATTATCAAAGCCTATAAGCCGGTATTGCTTTACAAAATTTGGATTGAACTCTATATTCAGACAAGCGTCATCAGCTACTGCATACAGTGTTTGCGAAAATTCTTTCATCAATACTTTCTGCGCCTCATTGAAATTATCTAAATAAGCAAAGTTGCCATTCCCCTTTCTTGCCAGCGTTTGTATTTTGGAATCTTTGTAGTTTCCCATACCCACGCCAAGACAGGTAAGATAAATACCGGATTCGCGGTTTCGTGATATCAGCTCATCCAGTTCTTCTTCCGTTTTTACCCCCACATTAAAATCACCGTCTGTTGCGAGTATCACCCTGTTGTTTCCTCCCTTTATAAAATGTCTTTTCGCTATAGTGTATGCCAGGTTTATTCCTGATTCGCCGGGTGTAGAGCCACCGGGTGTCAAATCATCAATCACCTGCAGAATTTTTGCTTTATCTGCCCCGCTGGTTGTATTGAGCATGGTGCCGGTAATACCGCCGTAAACAACTATAGCAACAGAATCTTTTGCTCTAAGGTTATTTACCAACAAACGAAAGGCAGATTTTAACAGCGGCAAACGATTAGGCATGTCCATTGAACCAGAAACATCAATCAAAAAAACGAGATTGCTTGCCGGCAGATCATCAACACTGATCTTTTTTGCTGAAAGATCAATATAATAAAGCTGGTTATCGTGATTCCAGGGACAGGAAGTAATTTTAGTTTTTATTTTAAAAATATTTTTACCCGGATCATCATAATTCAAATTAAAATAGTTGAGCATTTCTTCTATTCTCACCGCATCAGGAGGAACAAATGAATTGAAGGTTATAAAGCGGCGGATGTTACTATAAGATGCCCTGTCAATATTCAGGGATACATTTGTACCGGAATGCGATTTTGTATTGACAAACTGGTTTTCTACTATTCTTGCATAGCTTTCATCGCCGGCAAACCATTTGCGTTGTTCATCTCTTCCTAATCCTTTTGTAAAAGACAGGAGCTTGTTGATTTTATTGGTGCGGTTAGCAGGCGCCAGTTTTAACTGAACGGAAACATAACGATCAGCATTCACCACTACTTTTTCCATCCTGTATCCATCGAGGGAAAAATTGAATGTATCAACCTGTTGATGAAGCGGGATGCCAAATGATCCAATTGACCCGCTTTTATAAATCAATCCGCTACGGACATGAAGGATCGTCACATTTTGTAAAGGATTGCCGGATTCATCTTTTACTTCGCCCCGCAGATAAAATTGCTGGCAAAAAGCAGAAGAAGTGATCAGAAGGCTTAGCAGTATGTTGCAAGCAATTTTCAATTCAAAACATTGTTGGCGAAAGGTAAAAAAAAGCTTAGAAAAAGTATAGCGCCGGCAGGATTGATATTGTGATATGTCATGAGCATATATAATAGATGAATGCTGTAAGTCATATGATTTGTTGAATAATTCGTCACTCAAGAAAACAAAAAAATCCCGTGTTCTTCCGTCTTTAATCCCTTTCGTCGTGCATCCACAGGTGGTTTCACAAGACTATTGTTTGGCAAACAAGCCATTTGCAAAACCGGATAGCGCCAGGGTTTATGTGCTTTAATTGTCTTAACACTCGCTCATTTGTTTAACTTTTTCATTGAACTTTGGGCGTCATTACAAAACTGTTAAGTCCCGCTTGCTTCCTAAACCCCTCGAATTCGAGGGGTTTAAAATTGGGATTATATATAGTTTCCCAAAAGCCCAAAAGCTCTATGGTATTTCGGTTTCTCATCCAATTCTGAATGATACTGTCGGTATGTTCAGGGTCTTTATGCCGTGCAATGTCTGTTAGGGAAATGTAGTCATTGGTCTTATCTTCATATAAAGCAATGTCTAAGCCCTGAACCGTTATTTTTTTGCTCTTAGCCATTATTGTCTAAGTTTTTTTAAGGGCTTAATTAGATGAAATCGCTATAATTAAAATTGGGATTACAACCGGATTCCAAGATTTTCCTGATTAAACCACCTGGTATATTTCTTTGAAATTGCGGCCCAATCCATCATAATCGAGACCATAACCTACCACAAACTTGTTTGGAATATCAAAACCAATGTAATCAAGAGTGAGGGGAAATTGTGTAGCTTCTGATTTATGAAGCAGCGTAGCGATTTTAAGCGAACGGGGCTGCTGATGCAAAAGCCTTGGTAGAAAATTATGCAGTGTTTTGCCGGTATCAACAATATCCTCAACAATTATAACATCTTTACCAAACAGATCATCGTCGAGACCAATAGAGGTAACTACATTTCCTGAAGATCTCATGCCTTTGTAAGAAGCAAGCTTAATGAAGCATAGTTCGGCATCAATGGTCAACTGCTTGAAAAGATCGGAAGCAAACATAAACGAGCCATTGAGTATGGCAACAAAAAACGGCCGCTTGTCTGCATAGTCCTTATTGATCTGCGCCCCTAATTCTTTAATGCGTTTTAAAATAGTTTCTTCCGACAGGTAGATTTCAAAAGATTTGTCGTGAACTTTTACAATTGACATGGGTGATAGTTGTGAGTTTTGGCTTCAATTGCTGCTGCCCATGCCTTCAGCCTGTACAATTTCATTTTTTGCAAGCCGGGGCATAGCTGGAGCTTTTCGGCGCAAAAATAATTGTTCCCCCGCAGCAGGCTGCATATAGTTTTGCAGATGATTATATTCAAGTAAAGATTCCATGCGGATTCCCTCAAGCTGTGCAATGTCTTTTAGCTTTTCTCCCGGTTTTACAATGTGAAACTCATTGCTTCCCGTTTTTCTTTTGCGTTGCAGATAGATCAATTGGTCTTTTTGCAATGTTTCTGTTTCATCCAGCTCATTAAATTCAAATATTCTTGACAACGAAACATTGTACTCCTTTGCAATAGTTAAAAATGGCATACCTTCTTTTGCATAGATCACTCTTGTATCGTTGATCTTAAATTCCCCGGATGGATACTTAACCTCCGGCTCTTCCTGTTGCTGCACAGATGGACCTGCAGTAACAGAAACAATTCCGCTTTCATCAGCAGGCTGTTCATTTTTAGCAAGCATCTCTTCAGTCGGCTTCATTTTGCCTAAAGCTATGAATGTATAATCCTGCAGGTTGTATGTTTCAATTAATTTGATAATGATTTGCGGATAACGTGGATTGGTGGCATAGCCGGCTTTTTTTAAACCATAAGCCCATGCTTCATAATCGAGCGGATCGAGTTTGAACAAAGAAGCGTAACGGCTGCTGCCTTTTAAAAAATCAGAATGATCACGGTATGATTGCGCAGGGTCATCATATTTTCTGAAGCACTCATTCGGTGCATCATCAGTATGCGATACTCTTTCACCAGTCCAATTGGATTTGCATTTAACGCCAAAATGATTATTGGATTTTTTCACCAGCTCGCTGGTGCCCGCCATTGTTTCATGTATGCCTTGCGCCAGCTTGATAGAAGCCGGAACACCGGTGCGTTGCATTTCTTCGATTGCAATTTGGGTGTAAGTGTGAATGTAATTTTTAATAACTTCTTGCTGCTGGGCAAAGCCG
>Ga0187893_10008013_pt1 | contig 16933 bp, 17 predicted proteins | sample MA1701074metaG_FD_139574 | JGI IMG/M metagenome (GOLD analysis project Ga0187893, IMG submission 139574) | White microbial mat communities from a basaltic lava cave in the Kipuka Kanohina Cave System on the Island of Hawaii, USA - MA170107-4 metaG ...
ATGCGATCGCGGCCGCCGCCGAGTGTTTCCTCTCGATGCCGCCGGAGGAGGTGGCGAGGGTCGTGCGGGAGCTCGCGACCGCGAAACTGCAGGCGGGGACAGAGGAGCTCTCCGCCGAGCTCGCCAGGCGCGGACTTGAGGTTGTGTCGCTTCGATTCTCCGAGAAGTAACCCCGGGGTGGTATCATCCCGGCCGTTCCATTGAGGGAGGAGCCATGGAGATAGGAACCCGCGCTTGTGCCGCCGCACTTGTCGTCTTGTGCCTGGCGGCTTGCGGACAGGGAGAGCCGAAGCTGGAGGTCAGATCGGTGAAACTCGAATATCGGCACGGCAACGCAATTCTGGAAGGGTACCTCGCTTATCCCGAGCTAAAAGGGCCCAGGGGGGGCGTTCTTGTCGTCCATGAGTGGATGGGTCCCGGGAAACATGTGTGGAATTCGGCGGATCGGCTGGCCGCCATGGGCTACGTGGCGCTTGCGGTCGACATTTACGGCAAGGATCTGCGGCCGACGAATTCACAGGAAGCGGCGCAGGCGGCGGGGAAATTTCGCGGCGGGGATCGCTCCCTTCTTCGCGAGCGGCTCCGAGAGGGTCTGACTGCGCTCCTTGGGACTGGACGCGTGGACCCGGCCCGAGTCGGGGCGATCGGCTATTGTTTCGGCGGATCGGCCGTGCTGGAGCTCGCTCGGGCCGGCGCCGCCGTGAAGGGAGTGGTCTCCTTCCACGGAGGGCTCGCCAAGGGCGAGGGGAAATCGGTGGACAAGATTGCGGCACGCGTGCTGGCGCTCCACGGCGCGGACGACCCGTTCGTCAAGCCTGAGGAGGTCGAGGCATTCAAGGCAGAAATGAACGGCGCCGGCGTCGACCTGCAGTTCATCGCCTATCCGGGCGCGGTTCACAGCTTTACGAATCCCGAGGCGGGCGGCGACAACTCGAAGGGAGCGGCCTACAACGCCGACGCCGACCGGCGCTCCTGGGAAGCCATGAGGGAGTTTCTGGTCCGCACCCTACGTTGATCGACGCATGGCCCGCCTCTTCATCGACGCGGGCATGAGCTCGATCGCATAGCGCAGGGCCGTCCGCCCCATGACGTCCTTGTGCTTCAGGATGAACCGGAATATCTCATTCGGATGTTTTTTCCCGGCTTCTCGCAGGGCCCACCCGTATGCCTTTTGCACGAGGTCCTCATTGTCCAGCAGCAACCGCGTCGCCACCTCCAGGCAATCCTGGAGGTAAAGCCCCTTTCTGCACGGCGTGACCAGGGCAACCGCGGAGGCTCTTCGCGTCCACAGGTTCTTCGAGCCGGCCCATCGTTTGATTTCGGCAAGCCATGATGCATCTTTTTCGAGCAGGGGACAGAGGACGCTCAGGCAGAGGTCATCCACCTGGGCCCAGTTGCCGACATAGTTGTGGAGCCATCGCTTCATGAGGGGAATCGAGGCGATCCCCCCCTTCTTGGCCCAGGCGATCGCGACGACGGATTCCTCGTGCATGCCGGATTGCCACAATTTGTCGCAAATCCTGGCGAGATCCGCGGGGTCGACGTTTTCGGGATAGCTCGATTCGGCGAGTTTCCTCAGGACTGGATACCGAACGCCGTACGCTCGGATCGGCGTCTTGAAAAAGCGGTTGAAGTCGTAGGCCCTGTCCACGCTCCTTCTCAGCGCCGCCCGGACTTTTTCAAGCATGGCGCCGGTTCGGTCACCTGCGACGATGGTCCTGAACCCTCCGTAGGTCATGCGCTTCATAATGGGGGCTTGAGATCGGCCCCGGTGCATTCCTTGTAGCCCAGGGCGCCGTGGTTTACCCATGCCTTGCGGGCCCAATTCGCCAGGCGGCGACAAGCGGCAAGCTTGTTCTTTTGGACGGGCAGCACGTATCCATTCACGTAAGACATCGTCGTTTTCCTCTCGAGCCAGGACGCTACGAGTTCGGTGGGCGCATTGCAATCAACCGACCTGACGCCGACTCGGATCGGAGTCCGGTGCGGGAGGTGGACGACATCCGAAGCTCGGACCGGCGTGCGCTCGCGCCCCGCCGCGCGCGGCCAAGGCTGGGAGTGGCAATTTCGGACCCGTACCCGGCTCGTCCCGCCCAGCCAAACCGCGCGCCGGATGCTTCCGGCCCGGCGACGAGTCGCTCTCGACGGGTCCCGACCCATTCTTCCTGGAGCCGCCTTCGGAGGCGCTATACTGAGAACGTTCGCCAGGAATGACCGAGCAAGATCCTACCGGCACGCCGAGGCCGACGCGCATCGGGTATCTCCTCGAGTCCGTGATTCCGCATGAGGTGCGCCGCAATCCCGACGATGCGCGGCGGGCGCGACTCCTGGTCTGGCTGGTGGCGACGGCGATTCCGATCGCCCTGTTTCTGGTCGCGTTCATGCTTCTGGGCGTGGACGAGCCCCGGATCGCGCTGACGATCTTGTCGGGCTTCGCCGCCGCCCTGCTGACGCTGGTCATTCTCCGGCTGGCGCGGCGGGTCGGTCCCGCCTCGTTTTTCGGCGGGCTGGTCATGTTCACCACGATCACGTGTCTGGCCGCGATGGACGGGGGAATGGTCCTCTCGATTCTCGTGTGGTCTTTCTCGCTCCCGGTTCTGGCCGTTCTCATGCGGTCGGGGTGGCGCGTGTATCTGTGGCTAGGCCTGGTGTTCGCGCAGTTCATCGGTCTTTACATGGCGCAGAGTCTCGGATGGCTCATCCCCTCACGACCTCCGGACCCCAACGTGGACCTGACGTCGATGCTGGCGTTCCTCGTGTTCATCTCCTGCGTCGCGATTCTCGCGAGTCGGGCGCAGGCGCGCGGGGACGAGGAGCGTCGCCTCCTCGAACGACGGCTCGCCCAGACGCGCAAGATGGACTCGCTGGGCCGGTTCGCGGGAGGAATCGCGCATGATTTCAACAATCTTCTGACCGTGATCAGCGGCCACACCGAGTTGGCGATGGGTTCACTGATCGACGGTGGAGACGTGCGGGCGGACCTCGAAGCGATCGGAAACGCTTCGGAGCGCGGGGCGGCTCTGACGCGCCAGATTCTGCTCTTCAGTCGAAAGGGGGGAGTGGACAAGGAGGTGTTCGAACTCGGAGCCGTGGTCACCGGGTTGCGCGATCTGATCCGCGGCATTCTGCCTGAGAACATCAAAATGGATTTCCGGTCGAACGGAGATCGACTCTACGTCCACGGGGTCCCGAGCCAGATCGAGCAGGTCGTCATGAACCTGATTTCGAACGCCCAGCAGGCCATGAGCGCGAACGGAGGACGACTGACCGTCGAGATCAATGAACAGAGGGTGGGGGAAGGGGCTGAGGTTCCTCCCGGTCGCTACGCCTGCATCGCGGTCGAGGACAACGGCGTCGGGATCCCTCCGGAGGAACAAACCCACCTCTTCGAGCCTTTTTACTCCCTTCGAGGAGGCAAGGGGACGGGCTTGGGGCTTGCGACGGCCTATGGAATCGTAGCCGACGGCGGCGGCCTCATCCGGGTGATTTCGCTGCCGCAAGTGGGAAGCCGATTCATCGTTCTGCTTCCGATCGTAGACGCGCCGGCTCAGCCGACGCCTAGGCCGATGGGCGCGATTCCGGTCCATTCGGGTTCGCCCGCCACCATCCTGCTCGTCGAGGATGAGGAGAGTGTGCGCAACCTGGCGGCAAAGGCCCTTTCGCTCCACGGATATACCGTCATTTCCACTCCGCATGGGTTGGCGGGACTCGAGGCGTGGGGACGGTACGGCAAGTCCATCGACCTGCTGCTGACCGACGTGATCATGCCGGGGATGTCCGGACCCGAGCTGGCCCGGACGCTGACCGCCCAGCGCGGGGACCTGAAGGTCCTCTTCATGTCCGGATACACCGACGACCATCTGAAAGGCGCGGATCTGGCCCCCCATGCTCAGTTCATCCGAAAACCGTTTGCGCCGACCGACTTGATCGCCAAGATCAACGGCCTGCTCGCGCCGTCCGGCATGTTGCGAAAAACGAACGAACGCCATGTGGATCCGCCGACCGCCCCCGGGCCGGGGTGACTCCGTTCTCGCTGTACCGAGCCGACGCCCAATACCCGACCTGCGGGCGCTTAGTCCCTTTTGGGGTCTTCCGGCGGCTTGAAGTGGTTCGGGTCGCCGAGCCACACCTTCAGGTCGAACTCTTTCCACTCGCCGGCGACCTTGCGCTTGACCCCGATCGGCACGATCGAAGTCTGGGGATACGTCGACAGCACACCATGGAACCGATTGTCGTTGACGACCCGGTGGCCGGCGATCTTGACGATGATGTCCCCTTCCTTCAGTCCCGCCTTGGCTGCGGGCGTGTCTTCCGTGAGACCGACAACCAGGACCCCATCCCCGTACTCGCCGGAGTTCTCATAGCCCTCGTGGCCGCAGTTCGTGACGGTGACCCCGTCGATGTATCCGCGGCGCACGCGGCCGCCCGCCTTGTAGGCATCCATGAAATTTCGGATCAGATTCGACGGAATGGCATAGCCGATGCCGGTATTGACTCGATTGTGGAATCGCATCGCGATCCGGCCGTTGATGCCAATCACCTTTCCTTCCAGCGTTATGAGCGGCCCGCCCGAGTTTCCGGGGTTGATCTGGCAGTCGGTGTGGATGGCGTCCGAGTACGCATCCTGGTGGCGGTGAAGGGCGCTCACGATCCCGAACGTGATCGTCGGGTCCCAATTGCCGTCGGTGCGCCCATGCCCGCCAGGGGTCGGCTGGCCGCCCTGGCCGGTGCCGAGCATGAAGGGGTTGCCGACCGCGATCACGTGCTGGCCGATCTGCAGCGCATCCGAATCGCCGAGCTCCGCGTAGGGGAGCGTGTCCGTCGTGTCGAGCTTGATCAGGCTGATGTCATGAAGCGGGTCGTGGCCGATGACCCGGCCGTTGTAGGCCTTGCCCCCGGTGAACCGGACCTCCCACTCTCGTCCGGTCGGGCCGGCCACGTGGTGATTCGTCAGCACCCACCCGTCTTTCGAAATGCAGACGCCCGAGCCGCCCCCGATGAAGACATAGGCGGGTCGGACCTTTTCGACGACTTTCTGGAGCCGGTCCTGGAACGCGAGCACGCGCTGAAGGGCCGCGTCGTCGGGTTCCTGAACGGGGGCGACGAGCAGGGTGAGGAGGGCGGCGGTCATGATCAATACTCCTCCTCTTCGGAAAGCGTGACGGTCGCCTGAAACTCCTTGTACTCGCCGTCATCAGTCGCGCGAAGCGCCTTGACTCGGACCGTGTCGCCCGGCTTCCGCCGCTCCAGGGCCTTATTCAAGTCCTCGGCCTTTTCGATCGTCGCGCTCTCGACCTCCGTGATGACGTCGCCCACCTTCAGGCCCGCCTTGGCCGCGGGGCTGTCGGGCATCAGGTCGCTCACCATGACCCCTTTCATATTCCTCGGGCCGGCCGCCATCACGATTCCGAGCGAGGCGCGCCGCTGAACGGTCCGCTCCTTCCTCCCGCCGGTCTTGAGCTGCGGAAGGAGCTTGTCGAAATCGGTCATTTTCAGGGCGAAGCCGACGCCACCGGACTGCCCCCAAGGCGTCTTCGGCCGGATGTGCGTGGCGATTCCGATCAGCCGCCCTTGAAGATCGACGACCGGCCCGCCGACGTTGCCGTAATTGAGCTCGGCGTCGTACTGCAGATGGCTCCCGCCGAATCGATGCAGCGCACTCACGATCCCGAAGTTGATCGTGGCATTGGCTGGGTCCGGCGCGCGCCCGACCAGAAACGCGAAATGCCCGACCTTCAGCGCCGCCAAGTCGGCCTTGGGGAGGACCGGCAGCTCGCGCGGCGCGTCGATCTTCAGGAGCGCGATATCCTTCTCCTTGTCGAATCCCAGGAGCTTTGCCTCGAAGGGCTGTTCGAAGCCGGCGACGGTGACCGAGATCGACTTGATCTCGCCGGAGATGTTGAACGCGGAGGTCGCGATGAGTCCGTCCGCCGACACGATCGTGCCGCTGCAGGGGCCCTTGGGGCGGTTCTGGAATTCGGCGATATCGGACCGGCCGCCGCGGGGTCCGACGCCTTCGGGGTCGCGACTGCGCTCCACGAGGATCGCGACGACCGAGGGTGAAACCTTCGCGCGGGCGTCCTGCGAAACCTTCGAAAGCGCGTCCTGCAGATCGGTTCCGCCCTGGATCAGGCAGCCCGCGAGAAACATGCAGGCGCTCATTTCTTCTCCTCCGGGGCGGACCCCAGCTCGACCTTGATCTCCTGGACGAACGACCCGAAATCGACCTTCAGGAAGACGTAGTCTCCCACTTTGAGATCCGCGAGCGCCGCCCGGAATTCATCGGCATTGGCCGGGGTTTTCCCGCGGAATACGAGGATGCGGTTTCCGGGCTTGATCCCCGCAAGATCGGCGGGGCCGTCCTTGTCGACGCGGTCGACCACGAGACCCTGCTCCGTGGCTTTCACCGAGAGGCCGAGATAGCCGGCTCCCTCGATGGGCTTGGCGGCTTCGGCCGCGGCCTTGGCATCCTTGAGCATCTGTTCGATGCGCGTCTGGAGCGCGTTCGACGGGATGGCGTTCCCCAGAAAGCGGTGCGGCGAATAGTTCAACGTGACCAGCCCGACGACGCGGCCCCTAGAGTCCAGCACGGGCGCCCCTTCCATCTTTTCGTTCACGGCGGCGGTCGTCTCCAGCACCCACCCGGTGTAGTAGGAGGTCGATCGCGGCTGCTTGAGGTTGTAAAGGCCGCTGATGATCCCGAAGTTGAAGGCGGGCTGGTTGTCGTTGATCATCGCGTTTTCCGCGTTCCCGACGGTGTACGCGACGTCGCCGATCTTCACCTTCGTGGAATCGCCCCATTCGATCGGTTTCACCTTCCCCTTGGCCTTGATCCGCATCAGCGTGAGATCATCGCGCTGCGAGTGGGCCACGACCTCCGCCTCGTAAAGGCGCGGCTCGGTCGTCCACACGCGGATCTTCTGGGCGCCCTCGGGGACGACCCAGTAATGCGTCAGGATGAGCCCATTCTCGTCGAGGAAGATCCCGGTCCCAGAGATCTCCTCGCCGCCTAGCGTGGCTTCGGACCGGACGGCGACGATGGAGGGTCGGATCTTTTCGAAGACCCTGACGTGCGCCTTGTCCTCATCCTGCGCGAACGCGAGGAGCCCGAGCGAGAGCAGCCCCACCATCATACTGTTATGTATAGGTTACCGGTCGGCCGGGTTCAACGCCCCGGCAAGGTATAGACGTAGCCGGACCGGGATAAGTTGTAAGGGGTAAGTGGTTTCAACTTGCAACTTAAATCCCTCGACTCTTAAATGGCCCCAGTCATCCATGCGCTGGACACAAACCCTGATTCCCACGCTTCGCGAGGACCCGTCCGAAGCCGAAATGCCCAGCCACAAGCTGATGGTGCGCGCGGGAATGATCCGGAAGCTCTCGGCGGGGATCTACTCGTATCTGCCGCTGGGGCAGCGCTCCCTGTTGAAGACCATGAAGATCGTCCGGGAGGAGATGAACGGCATCGGAGCGATCGAGGTGTTTCTCCCCATCCTCCATCCCCCGGAGCTGTGGCAGGAGAGCGGGCGCTACGACGCCTGGGGGGCGGACCTGCCCAAATTCCGCGACCGGCACGGCCGGATCAACGTGCTCGGGCCGACGCATGAGGAGATCATCACGCACCTCGTCCGCAACGAGATCAATTCGTACCGTCAGCTGCCGGTGACGCTCTACCAGATCCAGACCAAGATCCGGGACGAGCCCCGCCCCCGCGCGGGCGTGATCCGCAGCCGCGAGTTCATCATGAAGGACGCCTACAGCTTCGATGTCGACGACGGCGGCCTGGACAGGAATTACGACGCGCAGTACAAGGCGTACTGCCGCATCTTCGAGCGGGCCAATCTGAACTACAGCGCCGTCGAAGCCGACACGGGCCTCATGGGCGGGCGCGCCTCACATGAGTTCATGGTTCCGTCCCCGTTCGGCGAGGACGAAATGGTGCACTGCCGCCAGTGCCGCTATTCGGCCAACGCGCAGAAGGCGGAGTGCGTTCCGGCCAAGGGGCGCACGGACCAGCCCAAGCGCGAAAAAGAGATGGAGCCGCTGCGCGAGGTCCGCACGCCGGGCGCCTCTACCGTCGACGCGGTCGCCGCGTTCCTGAAGGTCTCGCCGGAGCAGATCATCAAGACCCTGATCTTCAAGACCGATAAGGGATTCGTGGCCGCGGTCCTTCGCGGCGACCACGAGGTCAATCCGTCGAAGCTTCAGAAGGCGCTCGGCGTCTCCCAGCTGGAGCTCGCCGCGTCGGCCGACGTCGAAAAGGTGACGGGCGGCGCCTTCGGATTCTCGGGTCCGGTCCGCCTCGACCTCCAAATCGTCGCGGACCTGGGGATCGAGTCGATGCAGAATTTCGTGACGGGCGCGAACAAGGACCAGACTCACCTGACGGGCGTGAACCTCTACCGGGATTTCAAGCCCGAGATTTTCGGGGACATTCGGATCCCGAAAAAGGGCGACCTGTGCGCGCACTGCCTCGGGCCGCTGGAGTTCGTCCCGTGCATCGAGGTCGGCCACATCTTCAAGCTGGGAACCCGCTACTCGGAGAAGATGAAGGCTCTGTACCTCGACGAGAAAGGGGGATCGAAGCCGATCGTCATGGGCTGCTACGGCATCGGGGTGAACCGGATCATCGCGTGTGCGATCGAATGCCACCACGATGACAAGGGGATCGTCTGGCCGCGGGAGATCGCGCCCTACGAGGTGGAGCTCGTATCAGTCAACCAGAAGGACGAGCAGATCATCGCCCGCTCGAAGCAGATTTACGACGGACTCGTCGCCGCGGGGGTGGACGTGCTCTGGGACGACCGCGACGCGACGGCCGGGGTCAAGTTCGCCGACGCGGACCTGCTCGGGTTCCCCCTGCGGGTCATCGTCGGCTCCCGGACGCTCAAGTCGGGAACCGTGGACCTCAAAGCGCGCAATAAAGCGGACCAAACCAGCGTCAACGTAGACGGAGTGACGGATGCGGTCCAGCAGGCACTGGCTGCTTATCGCGTGTAGCGCGATTGCGGGGTGCGCGTCGGTTGAGACGAAGCGCCCCCCGGTGGATCTCGGCGAATTCGACTCGAACATCATCAAGATTTCGTGGATGCGGATCGCGCCGATCATGGAGGCGGAGCAGACGGCGCGCGGGACAAAAGGAAAGATCCTCCGAGGCGAAGCCGAGTACTCGGTGGTCTATTCTTACGGCTGGCTCCGGAAGTACGGCAAGCGCACGCGCGAGGACCATCTCAAAGGGGTCGGCGCCATGATGATGGGATGGAGCGAGGAGGGGGTGCCGGACGAGGACATGCGCGGTTTCGTGGCGCAGATGATCCGGCTCGGATTGACCAAGCTCCCCGCGGCGGGGCCGGAGCTGAATCCCGTCTTGATCAAGCAGCTGCGGCAGCTTTCGCAGGACCCGTTGCGCTATTACGAATGGCAGTGGGCGCGGATCGTCGTCGTCCAGACGGAGAAGACGAGCCGGGTCGTCATGCCTTACCTGTTTCGAAATCGGAAAGAGCTGCTGGACGTCTACAAGCCGCTCGACAACTATGTCTTCACTTTCATGACTCCGCTGGCGCCCCGAGTCGGTATGCGGGTGGCGGATCAGCATGAATAGGCTCGTCGCGCTCCTGCTGCTGGGCTTGTCGGCTTCGTGCGCGGGGGGGATTCGCCCGCCCGCCGATCCGAATCCGAAAAGGCCGAACCTCCTCGACTCGAATTTCATCCGGATTTCGTATTTTCGATTCGACGAGTTCACGGGGCCGGAGGGATCTCAGCGGGGGGCGAGCGCCTGGGTGGTCTTTTCGCGTAGCTGGGCCAACGTGAGGGGGCAGCCGATCGTGGAGCCCTACATCAAGGCGTTCCCCCGCGCCAAGGCCGGGGTGGAGAACAGGCAGAAGGGGATCGTGCTCGCCACGGGAGTCTATCCTGACGAAGAGCTCCGGGGGTACGTACGGGAGTTCATCCATCGCGGCTTTCTTCGGCTTCCCTCGACTCCGATGGCCGAGCTGACGAAAGTACGTACGCTCGCTCTCTACGGCGATCGCGCCCGCGGACGTTTTTTTCGCGTAATGTCGATCGCGACGGACCAGGGGTCTTGGACTGTCGTGCTGGAGCCGCTGGTTCCGAATCCGCCTATCGAGCCGGTCCCCGCGATCGCCAGGACGTTCGTGGAAGTGGAGACCTATCTCGCGAGCGTCGTGTCCCGGCTGGCGATCGCGACCGATACAGGGGTCGGTAGAGACTGAAGTGCGGCGACGCTGCCAACCTGGCAGTCGCCCCGGACTCGTTTCGATCGGCCGGAAAACCGGGCTGCCAACCATCCGATTTGGAAATCCCTCGAACAATTGTGGCACGGCAATTGCACCGCCATGGACGGAGTATTTGTGGAGGACAGAATGTTGGCGAAAAGAACCGCGGACCACGGTTTCCCGAGCCTGTGGCCCTTCGAAGGGATGCTTGACGAGTTCTGGTCGAGCCTGCCGCTCGCTCCCCGGATGGAGGGGTTCGTTCCGAATCTCGACGTTACCGAAGATGACGAGGGGCTGACGATCGTCGCGGAGCTTCCGGGCCTCTCGCAAAACGACGTGCAGGTGGAGGTCGACGGCAACGTCCTGACGATCCGAGGCGAGAAACAGGAGCAGGTGGAGAAGAAGGAGCGGACGTACCATCGGGTCGAGCGCCGCTACGGCGCGTTCACCCGGCAGGTCCAGCTTCCCGGCAGCGCGGACACCGAGTGCGTTTCGGCCTCCCACAAGGACGGCGTACTAACCGTCCGGGTGCCCAAAAAGCCGGAAGCGAAGAAGAAAAGCGTCAAAATCGACGTCCGCTGATTCGGCCAGGTGCGTCCAACCCTTGGAGCGGAATGGCCGTCCTATTAGGATGAGAGGACGGCCATGAAGGTTCGTCGCGCGCTACTGGGTGTGGTCGCCGTCGCGTTTTGCGTCCGGCTGACCGCCCAGGACGCCAAGCCCAGGCTTCCCACCTTCGAGGCGAAGGAATTCAAGGGGCGTCGCGAGGCGTTCGCGAAGGAGGTGGGCGCAGGCTGGATCGTCTCCTCGGCCCGCAAGCCGCTCCAGGGCTTCAAGGAGGTCTGGCCGACGGAGGGGAGCGTCGGTTACGGGCTGAGCTTCTTCTACCTCGTGGGGCGAGATCTGGCGAACGCGAGGGTCGTCATCGAGGCGCCGGGCGGGCGGACCACCCTCTTCGCCGATGGCGACGCGAAGAAGCTGCAGAAGGAGCTCGCGGTCGACGAGGTCCGGGCCGCCGGCGCTTTCGCCGATTTCGTGAAGGAGATGGCGAAGAAGAGCAAGGAAGTCGCGATCGACGCCATGGGGGTGACCGCCGAGGAGCTGCAGACGGAGGGGTTGGAGCCATCGAGCCGGACTTTTTCCGCGGCCATGGTACGGCTTCGGGAGATCAAATCCGAGCCCGAAAAGGAGATGCTACGAAAGGCCGCCGACCTCACGAATCGCGCCCATGTGGCCGCCATCAAGGCGGGGCGGCCGGGAATTAACGAGGGGGAGATCCAGAAGATCATCGAAAAGACGATGCGCGATCAGGCGGCGGAGGGGCTCGCGTTCGGTTCGATCTGCGCGTCGAGCTCGAACACGCCGGTCATCCACTATCGCAACAACAACAAAGAGGTGAAGGACGGCGAGCTGATGCTGCGCGACGTCGGTGGGTCGTATCTCGGGTACGCGACGGACATTACGCGCACATGGCCGGTCAACGGCAAGTTCGGCGACCTGCAGCGCAAGGAGTACGAGGCGGTGCTGGCCTCGCAAAAGGCGGCGGAAAAGATCCTCAAGCCCGGCGTTTCGTGGCGCGAGCTCGACGCCGCCGCCGCGAAGGAGATCGTCGATCGAGGCTTTGCCAAGGTTTCGTACAAGAATTTCCACGGGCTCGGGCACTTCGTCGGGCTTCAGACGCACGACGTCGGGAATTATCGCGGGGCGCTCAAGGAAGGGATGTGCATCACAATCGAGCCGGGGATCTACGACCGCGAGAACTTGATTTCGATCCGGATCGAAGACACCTACCTCGTCACCAAGGACGGCTTTGAGCGCCTGTCGGCGGGGGCGCCGCGCGAAGTGGACGAGATCGAGGGGATGATGAAGCGCGGCGCGAAGGAGTATTGATGTCACAGCAGGGGTCAACCCTGCTGTGACATCAATACCGCTTGGTCGGCAGTAGTGAGGCGAGCACCCGCACATGGTGCTCGAACGCCTCACGCTCGAACAGCACCAGCCGGATAAGTTCCAGCCCAGTACCGGGCTTGACGTACTCCAAGATGGTCTTGAGGGCCACCCGGGCCGCCTTTTCGATGGGGTAGCCGTAGGCACCGGTACTGATGGCAGGGAACGAGACCGACTTGAACTTGGCGGCTTCGGCCAGCCTGAGGCTCTCTTGATAGGCGCCGGCCAGAAGCGTTGCATCCTGGGTTCCGCCGTCCTTGAACACCGGCCCCACGGCGTGAATTACATAGCGCGCCTTGAGCAGTCCGCCCCGCGTCATGACCGCGTGGCCGGTCGGGCAGCCGCCCTGGTCCTCGCGGATCTTGTCGCACTCCCGGGCGATTTCGGGGCCGCCCGCTCGATGAATGGCTCCGTCCACGCCGCCGCCGCCCGCTAGGCGCGAGTTGGCGGCGTTGACGATCGCGTCGGTCTCCTCGCGGGTAATGTCGCCCTGGACCAGTTCGACCGTTGTTTTCCCGATCCTGACCTTCATGGCGGGCGCGAACGGATTATAGGAGGGGGCCCCGCTCGGTCAATTGGCTTCTTGCACGGGCCGGGGGAGGCTGATACCGTAACGAGCCATGGACGAGCAAATCGGTCGGCTGAGCAGGTTCCTTGCGCTGGTGCTTCGGCATCAGGGACCGCAAATGGGGCTGAAGTTCGACTCCCGGGGCTTTACGGATCTGGACGAGCTTCTCACGATGGTCAAAGCCGCCGAGTTTTTTTCGTGGGTCGAGCGCAAGGACCTTCAGACCGTCGTCGAGTCCGACCTCAAGGGCCGCTACGAAATCTCGGGCGACCAGGTGCGCGCGAGGTACGGGCACTCCTCCGCCATCCCAGTCGAGTACGACCCGATCGCGCCGCCTCCGAAATTGTATTTCGCTCTGACGGGGCAGAATCTCCGGGATCTGCAGAAGACGGGCCTCAAGCCCGAGGGCCGGGCGTACGTCCATCTGAGCGTGGACGAATCGACCGCGTACCAGGTCGGCCGTCACAAGGCAACGTTCCCGATCGTGCTCGAAATCGACGCTGCGGCGGCCGCGAAGGCCGGCGTGAACTTCTATCAGCCCACGAAGAACATCTGGCTCGTGGTCTCGGTTCCGCCGGAGTACATCCGTGTGATCGAACCAAAGCGACCCGCGATGGCCCCGCCCCGGGTGGAGCCGCCGCCCATGCCGCCGTCCCCCCGCCCCCGATACGGCGGCTTCCGTAGATAAGGAATTTCTGCCGCGGCGCGCGTCCATCATGGTCGGATGTCAGCATCCGCGCCCGCGGGTCCCCGGGCCGGCGTTGCCGGATGTCTCGGGAAAGACAGAGGCTCCCATCGATCCGCCGACCTTCCTCGATTAGAAGGATTTGGCAGGGGTCGGGCTGGAGGCGGACCCCAGGTTGGGAGGTCAGGATGTCGCCTACGATCGCTATGGCTCGTTCCACCGATACAGATTCCTGGGGGACCTGGAGGTCATGATTGCGCAATTCGCGGACTCCGCCATCGCCGCGGCGCGGGCTCGGGAGGAATTTAAGGTCCAGCAAGCAAATGGAAAGGCGGGGGTGTCAATGGGTAATGTGCTTCAGTTTTCGGTCGACGAGGAGGCCGTTGCGGGAAACGACTGCTGGACCGCTTGGATCCTGCGGGCAGAGGGGCGCTGCATTGTGAGGGTCGGCTTCAGCACCGGTCGGTATTACGCCGCGATCCTGTGGGATGCCGACGGAGGAAAGGAGAAGGTCGCCGGCACGAAGGAAAAGGCCTCCCGCGCGGCGCGGTACATCGCCGGAAAGCTCAACCGGACCCGATAGATCGGAACAGAATCGTCTAGGGATCCTGTTTCAAGCTACTCGATCCACCCGCCTCCAAGGACCAGATCGCCGTCGTAGAATACCGCCGCTTGACCGGGAGTGACGATCTTCTGCGGCTCTTTGAAAACGGCCCTCACGCGGCCGCCTGCTTCAGCCGTGAGAGTCGCGGGAACGGGCTCGTGGCCGTGGCGGATCCGCACCTGAGCCGACACCGGCGCGGTCGGGGCGTCGATCGATACCCAGTTGACCCGCCCGACCGCCATTTCGCCCCGCCGAAGCTCATCCTCATCGCCGAGAACCACCGTGTTGGTCTCCGGCTCGATCCGCACCACGTACAGGCGGCGGCCGGCGGCGACGCCCAGCCCCCTCCGCTGCCCGACCGTGAAGTTCTGATGCCCGCCGTGCGTCCCGAGCAGTTCTCCGTCCGTCGTCCTGAACTCACCCTCGCCGAACGCCTCCGGCGTGCGCCCCCGAAGCAGTTCGCGGTAGTCACCGGCGGGAACGAAACAGATCTCCTGGCTCTCTGGCTTGTCGGCGATCGACAGGCCCGCCTCGCGCGCGATCGACCGCACCTCGGGCTTTTCAAGTCCGCCGAGCGGGAAGAGCGTCCTGGAGAGCTGCGCCTGCGAAAGCGCGAACAGCATGTACGTCTGGTCCTTTTTCGCGTCGCGGGCCCGCCGCAGCGCCGTCCGGCCCGAGCGCGGTTCCAGGCGGGCATAGTGCCCCGTCGCGATCGTGCGGATTCCCAGGCTGTCCGAGAACTGGAGCAGCCGCCCGAACTTGAGATCGCGATTGCACAGGACGCACGGATTCGGCGTGCGGCCGGCATTGTACTCGTCCACGAAATTCCGGATGATCCCCTCGAAGCCGTCCGCGAAATTGACCGCGTAGAACGGGAACCCGAGCCGGTCCGCAATCCGCCGCGCGTCGTACGCGTCCCCGACCGAACAACACGACTTTTGCGTGCTCTCCTCGACGTGCACCCCGTTGCGCATGAAGACGCCGGTGACGTCATGGCCGGCCCGACGGAGCAGCAGGGCGGCCACCGCGGAATCGATGCCGCCGGACATGGCGACGAGGACCCTGTCAGGCATCAGCGATAAACCGTAAACCGCACAATTCTATAGTTTGCGGTTTGGGGTTGAAAATCAATTGTCCTGGATGATCACTTTCGGCTCGGGGGCCTTTTCGACCGTGATCCCGTTGAAATCGAGGACGCCGTCGACCTCCTCGGCGCGCCCGCGGCCCGGGATGCCGGTCTTGGTGAACTTCCACTTGGGGTTGGGCGACACCACGTCCTTGTAGCGCCGCTTGATCGTGTCCCAGCACGGCTCCTTTTGCCGTCCGCCGCCGAGGTGCGTCTCGGGATTGCAGAGCTTCTGCGGGTTGGGCGCGCTGCGCATGATGCACGGGCACTGCGGGTTCTGGTAGTACTCGTCGAGCAGGCCGAAGACGCCGTGGAACATCTCGTGGCAGAGTACGCTCTCCCACGTCTTGCCGGGGCAGTGGACCTCCCATCGCGGCGAGCCCGACCGCGTGCAGTACGCGAGCACCCCGGACGCCTGCGCTTGATTCATACCCGCCCAGTCCTTCTTCCCCTTTTCAACGATGATCCTCCCGTTCGACGACTGGTCCTCGATGCGGATTTCCGTCATGAAGAACTGCCCCTCCGTGCATTCGAAAACGAACTGCGAGAGGTTCACCATCTTCTGCTTCCATTCCTCCAGGAACTTGGCGTCGGCGTCGTCCTCGATCGCCACGGTGATCTTCCAGCCGCGCGTCGCGCGTTCATAGTCGGCGATCATCGACTTGAGCTTGTACTGGATCGAGCTCTTGAGGTCGTCGATCGCCTTGCGGGAGACGGCGTGCGTCGGATCGATCATGAGAATCTCTTCGTAGCACTGGATCGCCTCCTCCTCCAGTTCGGCCTTTTTGCACCACCCGGCGAGGTCGGTGTACGCCTTGACGGTCGTGGCCTCTTTCGTGAGCTCCTTTTTCTTCAGCTCGAACGCGGCCTTGTATTCCTGCCGCTCCTCCTCGGGGAGGCCCGCCTTGTCGCACCACTTGGCCATGTCGATGTGGGTCTGCGCGTCCATCTCCTTGTCCTTGCTCTCCTCCTTTTTCAGCTCGTACGCGCGGCGGAAGTGCTTCGTGGCCTCCTCGTCCAGGCTCTTCTGCTTGCACCGGCGGGCGAACGCGTTCTGCGACGCAAAGTTGTCCTTGACCTTCGAAACTTCCTTCTGATACCAGCCGATGTTTTCGGCTCGGACCTCCCACGACGGCTTTTTGCGGGCGATGTGCTTGACCTCGTCGTACTGGACGGTCTGCCGCTTGCCGGCCTCGTCGTGGTAAATCAAGATCCAATTGCCCTGCGGCTTGCCGCGGTTGGCGTCCGCGGTGGCCTTGTCGTCGACCTTGCCTTCGAGCACGTCGCCGTTCTTGAGGAGGATGTCGTCCGAGCGCAGCGTGAGTGAAAAGCAGAGGCTCGCGGCTCCGGCACACATCAGCAACGCTCTGGTCATTGCGGGCCACCCTCCGAACGGTCTAATGATATGTTACCCAAAGGAGGGCCAAAGTTTGACGCCGACATGGGATTTCGGAGGGTAATTCTAGTGCTCGCTCCTCCACCGGACTAGGCGGGGAGATTTCGCCTTGGCGGGAAGGCTAGAATGGCCGATGAATGGTGGTTGGAATCGGGGCGCTACTCCTAAACGGGGCGGCCGCGGTCGGCAGCCTCGTTCGATCCATGAATGATGTACGGGCGCCGGCTGCTCAATACGTCCTACCGCTCATGTTCTTAGGAGCGGCGGCGGGGGTAGGGCTGGCGACGCCGGGATATGCCGTGGTGGCCGATCTACAAACGGCCTGCGCGGCGCCGGTCGGCGCGGTGTTGCTCATCGGCTTGGTGGTTGCAG
>Ga0187893_10008014_pt1 | contig 16932 bp, 11 predicted proteins | sample MA1701074metaG_FD_139574 | JGI IMG/M metagenome (GOLD analysis project Ga0187893, IMG submission 139574) | White microbial mat communities from a basaltic lava cave in the Kipuka Kanohina Cave System on the Island of Hawaii, USA - MA170107-4 metaG ...
ATGGCGCCCAGCCGCATGGGGCCGAACTTGCTCTCGATCGTCGCCGGCACGTTGGGAGCCAGAACCGCCACGCGGTCGCCTTTGCCGACGCCGGCTTTCTGCAAGGCGGCGGCCAGGCGCTTGCTTCGGTCCCGGAACTCCGCATAGGTGAACGTCTGCTCGTTGTACCGCAACGCCGGTTTCCCGGGATACACCAGCGCACTCCGCTCCAAAAATGAAACCGGATTCAGATCCTCGTAGCTGACGGGCGTATGCACAGAGAAAACCCTTCGGGCGTTTCATCCTAGGGCAGGGCCCACATAGCGGGCAATAACGATGTGAGAAGCGCCCCAAGTTTCTTCAGGCGAACCGCTCTGTTCCCGGCGCCAGCAGTTAACCTATTGCATGGAAGCCGTTTAAATATCGGACTGCGAGGACCTTGAGCGGGTTAGAGGGTTTGCTGGCGAAAGCTTTGATTCGTTCCAAGAAACGCACTCTCGCGGGTGTGATCTCGTCCTGGAACCGGGAAACTTGCGGGGTGCGGACGGCGCGAAATGCCCGGGGCGGAACCTCTTGAGCGCGGCTACCGAAGCCGCCCAGCGCGCGCCAACATCGGGGCATCGGCGCTCTGTCGAAGCGTTCCGCCGAGCAGCAACGTGGTCAACTCGGTATCGTTGCGCAGGACGTCATTCGGGTAGTAGTGATCAACATCCTGCGGTGTGATCAGACAAGTCGGGACAAAGGTCGCCGGTGGGGCGGGCCGGTTGGTCAGAAGGCGTATGGCCAAAGGCAGCAGGGCGTCTCCGTATCGCTCGGGGAAACAACCCACCGATGCGATCAGACGGGTTTCATGACGCCTCATCTCGGCGCGTGCTTCGAAAGATCCGCCGTAGCCGACGGCCGCGCATTCCCGCACGAGGCCGGCCTCTTCAAAGGCGCGGAGAGCCCCAATCGCCGATGCGTCGTCAATGCCGAAGATAATGGTGCGGCCCACGTTCTTGCGATGCCGAAGGAACTTGCGAACCGAGATCAGGCTCCTTTCGTAATCGCCGTGCCCGTCGACCACCGTTACCTTGGAGTTGTCGATTTCGGGAATCATCCTCTTCAGAGCGATCAGGGCGCCGGTCAGACGTGATCGCAGGAACAGACCGGCTTTCCGATGCTCCACTAACAGGACGTGGTCGACGCATCCCTCCCATTGCAGCTTGGCCCACTTGCCGGCGTAGCGGCCCGCGAGCTGCCCGCCGCGATGGTTGTCCGGTCCGAAGTAGCTGGCTCCGGGCCGCGGCATATGGATGCCGATCATCGGGATCTGCGCTTCCAGGTATACGTCTGCGGATTCCGTGATCGCGCCCTCGTCGGCCTGGTGCTCCATTACGAGGTCTACTTTCTCTCCCACCAGCGTGCGGGCATTGCGGAGTGCGGCCGCGGGACTACAGGCGTTGTCGAGAACGCGCAGGTCCACGTTCTCCTCCTCCGCCACGCGCACTATGCTCTCGGTGACATCGCGGGAAAAGGAGACGCCGGAACCGAGGGAGCAATAACCGATGCGGAAACGCCTGGGACGAACGGACCTGATCCGAGGGCGGTACTGGTGTGGGCCGACGCGCTCGACAAAGCCGCGCTGCACGAGAGTGGCGAGAGTACGGAAGGCCGTCGTTTTGTTCATGCCCGTGCGGGCGGCAAGATCCCGCAGACGGAGCAGCTCCTCGCCCGACTCGAAAGCCTGGATGATATCGCAAGCCCGTTGGACAGCTTCGACGAGGTAGGCTTCCCTTGGCCCTTTTGTATCGCCCGACATGGGTGCGTCACGCGAAGCTCGTTCTTTGACGAAACCGGTCAAAGATCCAAGCGCTAACCGCTGCCAGAGCGAAAGGCGATCCCCGTCCAGCGGGCGGGACTTTCTTGGCCTTCCGTCAATCTCTGTAGCGAAACCTATAGCGTTACAGATTTTACTGGAGAATGTCAAGCCGGGTGATTTTACTGGAGTTTTATGGCGAGGGAGCGACGGGCGGGCTGGAGGGGGCGTCCAGGGGAATCCTCAGGTGGACGCGCGCTGTACGAGCATCGGCTCGACCAGCAGCCTTCTGAGGCGGCCCTGGCCCTTCTGCTCGATCAGCCTCAGCATGAGCCGGGCGGCGCGGCGGCCGATATCCACACAGTCCTGATCGATTGTGGTGAGACTTGTACGAAGCATCGAACCGTACGGCACGTTGGCGGAGCCGATAATCGCGATGTCCTTCGGTATCGACAACCCGAGCTCATTGGCCGCACCCATGGCGCCTATGGCAATCATGTCGTTAAAACAGAAGACGGCGTCCGGGGGCTGCGATAGCGTGCAGAGCCGCTTCATCGCTTCGGAGCCGCCTCGCTCCGGATCGGCATCGGCCGACGTCGGCTGCACAACATACTCCGGCGGCAGGCTCATTCCCTGTTCCTGGATCTCGCTGCGGAATCCTTCGAGGCGCTCTTCCGCCGGGCTGATCTGCCGGCCACCGATGTGGGCCAAACGCCTGTATCCCCGGCTCAGCAAGTGGCGCGCCGCCAGAACGCCGACCTGGCGGTCGTTCACTCCCACATAGTGTGCGCGAACGTTGCTAGGGTGGCGATCCACGAGCACCAGAGGGACTCCGCTGCCCGCCAGGCCGGACACGGGGCTGGCGGCGTCGATGGAGGAACGCGCCGAGGCGAGAATCAAACCGTCGATCTGTCTTCCGACGAGCGAGCGGACTTCTTCATCCTCAAGAGCGGGGTCCTCATCCGTGGATGCGATCAGCACATAGTAGTCATGCTTGCGGAGTTCGGAACTCACGGTCTTGGCCACCGCGGAGAAGAACGGATGGACGAGATCCGGAACGATCATGCCGATGACGTTGGTCTGGCGGCCCGCCAAACTCCGCGCCGCCCAGTTGGGTTGGTAGCCCAAGTCCCGCGCTTTTTCCTGCACACGAGCCCGGGTTGCGGCGCTGATGTCGGGAGAATCACGGAGAGCTTTTGAGATCGTAATCACCGCAAGGCCCAAGTCCTCCGCGATGTCCTTGAGGCGTATTCTCCTCGTCATAACGTCGGTTGCGACACCCTGAAGAAACAGCAGCGCGATATTTCACGCTAAAGTTCGTATGTATGGAGCCCTTTGAGGGCAAACTCCGGGCTTGGCGGCGTCTCCGATAGCCTAGCCGGTAGCGATACAGACACCGCTACTTAGTTTGACACATTCCTCCATCCTGCAAGTAGCCCAAGGAAAAGGAGATTTCCTGGCATTCCTTCCGAAGCTGCTTCCCCATTCTGGGAATAATTTCAGGATAAATCCAACTGTCGCTCCCCGACACGCTGATCGCTCCGACGGGTTCGCCGAGCCTGTCAAAAATCGGCGCGCCCACACAGCGGAGTCCCTTCTCGGTTTGTTCGTTGTCCACGGCATAACCGAGGCCGCGGATCTGGCTGAACTCACGGTTCAGCCGGCGCAGGTCGCCGTTTGCTCCATTAGGCGCGTACCCGTTCTGCGCGGCGTACACCAACGCCGTAATTCGTGGAGCCGGCATGAAAGCCAGTATTGCCTTCCCCGAGGCGGTTTGGGCGGGGGACGCAACGACTCCCGGGGCCGTGCGTCTCGCGATGGCGAGAAAGCCCTCCATCACCTGTCTTCGAATGATCTTGCCGTGTTCCAACATGACCAAACTGACGGTTTGGCTAAAGGCGGTGAGGAGGCGGGCCATGGAAGGACGCGCAACCTCCGTTAACCTGGTCCCAGCGCTGGGTTGTCCCAGGGCCGTAAGACGTTCTGTGATCGTGTAGGTGCTCCCCTTGCCATCGAGGGTTATGTACCCGAGCGACTCCAGGGTTCGCAGGATGCGAAACACGGTAGGCCGCGGCAGACGCATCCTGGCGGTGATTTCGCTCAAGCGAACGCCTTCCGAATTGCCCGAATGCAAAGCATTGAGAATTTCGAAGGTCTTTCGCAAAACCTTGATCTGCTGGAATCCAGATCGTTTCATATCGTTATCGCCACGGCCTTCTGCTTGCCTGCCGCCCCGCTCCAAAGCGGAAAGAGGCCCGGCGCCGGACAAATCGTGAAAAGGCGAAGTACCTAGGCCAGGATGTCGCTGATCACGCGAGCGGGGTACTGATCGGTGAGGCGATCTTTAAGGCCATGCCGCTCGAAAACCAGATCGCGGAAGTTGACGCCCAACAGATGGAGCATGGTGGCATGAAAGTCGTGGGCGCTGACCCGCTGCTCCACGGCCTTGTGGCCGAGGTCATCGGTTGCTCCGTAGACGAGCCCGCTCTTGACTCCGCCGCCGGCCATCCACATCGTGAAGCCACTGGGGTTGTGATCGCGGCCCGGCGGCGAGGCGCTATCTCGCGCCTGCGAAAGCGGCAGGCGGCCGAACTCGCCGTTGTAAATGACGAGCGTCGAATCGAGCAGACCCCTCTGCTTCAAGTCTTTGATGAGCGCGGCGATCGGCTGATCGGTCTTGCCGCAGATATAGCGCAGGCTCGTTTCCAGGTCGGCGTGAACGTCCCAGACCTGGGCCTCGATGAAGATCTGCACAAAACGGACGCCGCGTTCGACCAGACGGCGCGCCATAAGGCAGCGCTTCCCATAGGATGCCGTTTGCTCCCGCGCCAGACCGTACATCTCGCGCGTTTCCTCGCTTTCCTGGGAGAGGTCTAGGGCACTAGTGGCTTCGATTTGCATACGGGCCGCCAGTTCGTAGCTGGCAATCCGGGCGTCAAGGCGGGGCTGGAACGGGCGCTGCGATTTGTGGGCCTCATCGATCGCCCGCAGCAGGTTAAGTCGCGCTTCGAGCAGGGGATTGGGCAAGTCCTCTGGCGGCTTCAGGTTCAACAACGGCGCGCCTTCCGAGCGAAAGCGGGTCCCCTGGTACTCGGGAGGAAGCCACCCGGACCCCCAGTTCTCGAGACCATTGAGCGGCAGGCCTTTCGGATCGTCGAGCACGACGTAGGCGGGCAGATTCTGGTTCTCAGATCCCAGCCCGTAGCTCACCCACGCACCCAACGAAGGCCGGCCGGGAATCGTGCGCCCCGTGTGGATCAGGTAGAGGGCAGGCTCGTGGTTAAAGTGCTCACTGTACATGGAGCGGATGAAGCACACATCGTCGACAACGCTGCCAAGACCGGGGACTAACTCAGATAGCTCGACACCGGCTTTCCCGTATCGCTGGAATTGGAAGGGAGAAGGCATCAAGCCGCCCGCTTCCATAGTGAACTCGACATCCGCGGCGACGTCGCGGGGCGCGGGGGAACCAGCCAGCCGCTGCAGCGCCGGCTTGGGGTCGAACATATCCACTTGGCTCGGCCCGCCGTTCATGAAGAGGTGAATGACCGCCTTTGCCTTTGGCTGAGCGGCAAACAGGTTCTCTCCCAGCAGGGATGCCAGAGCCGCACCGTGTACGCCGTCGGCCAAGCGGGAAAAGAAACCGCGCCGGGTCAAAGGACTGTCAATCGACATAGAGAAACTCCGCTGAATTAAGCAGCGTGTGGGCAGCGTCGGCTAGGGCCATCCACTCCGCTTTCCCGCTACGGGGCGCGGCATCGCGTTTGTGGTCAAGATGGCCGAGCCATTGCTTGCTTAGTTGAGGCAGGGCCGCTCGAACCCGCTCGGTCTCCTCGGCGGTTGCCGGCCGGGTCAGCACGTGGCGATAAAGTTCATCAATCTGTCTCGGCGTGTCACGCGGCACAGCATCAAGCACGCGCCCCGCCAGGTAGCGGGCGTGCTCCATGAGGGTGGCATTGTTCATCAACTGCAGCGCCTGTGTCGGCACCGTCGATTCGGGCCGCTCGATGCAGTTGGGCGACATGGGCGGCAAATCGAACGTCTCGAGCATCGTCACGGGCGTTCGGCGTCGCTGCAATACATAGACTGAGCGCCGCCAGCCTTTATCGGTCTGCTCTGGGACCACTTCGCCGTCGTTCTTCACCTCGACCGGGGTTGCGGGACCGAAGGGAGTTGGGTCAAGCCGCCCGCTGACCTTGAGGATCGAATCGGAAAGCGCCTCGGCATCCGCGAAAGCAGGATGTTTTCGGGATCCTTCGTTTCCAACTTCGTGGCGACGCGAGAGGTCTGGCGAAAGGCGGACGAATTGAGGATCAGGCGATGAATTGCTTTGAGGCTCCAGCCCTCCCGGACCAACTCGGTGGCCAGCCAATCGAGCAATTCGGGATGCGAGGGCGCTGATCCTGTTTTCCCAAAGTTATCGGGCGTGGCCACGATACCCAGGCCGAAGTAGTGCATCCAGATGCGATTGACCATCACACGCGCTGTCAACGGATGACTGGGCTGCGTGAGCCATCGCGCCAGGGCGGTGCGCCTGCCACTGGCATCGCCGACGGGACCCCCGGCTTCGCCCGGCCCGACGACACGATAGGGTTCCAGGCCCGCGTTCAGAACGGAAAGGACTCCTGGTTGCACTTCCGCTCCAGGGGAGAGGGCATCGCCGCGCCGCAGCAAGTACGATCGCGGTGGTTCACCGCCCAATTCATACAGGGCCCGGACATGAGGCAACGGTTTAAGTTTTCTTCGCAGTTCGAACAACTGCCTGCGAAACTTATCCGCTTCTTCCTTGTATTCGGGATTCTTGGCAATCAGGTTATTCGTTGTAGCCTTCTCGTCGAGGCCGAGTTGTGACCGCAACTCGGTTTCCCGCTCTTTCTGCTGCTTTTCGATGCGGTCAATCTGCGCATCGATGGGGCCGTTGTGCGTTTCCGCTTCACTCCATTCGCCGGGCAACCCGACATCCACGTGCCTTTTGGTAGGGATCAGCCAGTCATAAGGATCGTAGGCAGTTTGGAGAACGGCGCTGAGGCGGTAGTAGTCGCGCTGGGGGAACGGGTCGTATTTGTGGTCATGACATCGCGCGCAACCGATCGTTACGCCCATTACCGCCGAGCCGAACATTTCCACCGCGTCGGCGATCACGTTCATGCGCTCGGGCAAGAAACTCTGCGCCAGCGAATATGTGCCATCGGGGACGGTTCGCCAGAAACCGGTTGCCACCAGCTTCTCCATTTCCTCAGCCGGCATGGTCTTGCGGTCGCGATAGTCGACCATCTCGTCGCCGGCAATCTGCTCGCGCAGAAACTGGTCGTAGGGCTTGTCCTCGTTGAGCGAGCGGATCACATAGTCGCGGTAACGCCAGGCATAGGGCCGGAGACGGTCGGCGTCGACTTTGCCCTCGGAGTCGGCGTATCCGACAGCGTCCAGCCAGTAGCGGCCCCAGCGTTCTCCGTACTGTGGAGACGAAAGGAGGAGATCGACAAGACGCTCGTAAGCATCCGGACGTTTATCGGCGAGGAACGCGGCGCTTTCGGCGGGCGTCGGAGGCATACCGGTGACCGCGATATAGGCACGGCGAACAAGGGTTTGCGCCGACGCCGGGCTGGAAAACCTGAGACCCGCAGCTTCGAGTTTCTCCAGCAAGAAGGCATCCACGGGAGTGCGAACTCGAGCCTGATCCCGGACGCTTGGAACTGCCGGCCTCCGTGGCGGCTGGAAGGACCAGAAGCCATCCTTGATTGGGGTTTCATCGCTTTGCGTTTCAGACTCTGACGGGGACGGCCCTGCCGGCGCACCGGCGGCGATCCAGCGGCGCAGCGTTTCCAACTCCGTGGCGGTCGGAGGCCGCACCGAATTTTGGAACTGCAGATCGGCCGGCGGCATGTCGCCGTTGGCGATTCGCTGGATAATCAGACTCTCCTCGGGATTTCCAGGCACCAGGGCCGCGCCGGACTTGCCGCCCTTGAGGCGCGCCGCCTGTGTTCGAAGATCAAGTCCGCCTTCCTGCTTGCGCTTGCCATGGCAAACCACGCAGCGCATCTGAAAGACAGAGCGGGCGTCGCGTTCCGTGGGAACTGCTGCCTTGGCTAAGCCCGAGTCAATCCATGACCGGATCAAGCGGATCTCGTCTTCCTCGAGTTTTGCCATCCCCATGGGCATGGACCCGGAGACGACCTTCTCGACCAATGAACTGCGGCCCGACTCGCCCGGCTGAATCACCCGGCCGGACTTGCCCCCGCGCAGAGCCGCTTCGGTGCTGGACAAGTCCAGTCCGCCCTGCGGAGACGACCCGGAGTGGCAGGCAAGGCAGCGCGCTTGCAGCAGCGGAAGTACATCCTGGGAAAAATCAGGAGCGGGAGTGGCGCCGAGCAGCGGCGCGCCGACCAGTAAGGGCAGAATGAAAAATCTCCAACGCATGAATCTGTCTTTGGCCAGCCAGCTCACTGATTGCTTGCCGTCAGCGGGCCCGGCGCAGGCAACTCAGCCGCGCGCTCCGGCGATACCGACTGAAACACGCGCTCCGATTCTGCGTCCGGGGCCAACGCTACCTCCATGAATCCGTTCAGCATCTCCTCCCACGTTTGCGGTCCGTAGGAAACGTCGGTCCGGGGGTTGGGATTCCAGGGGTTGTTCTCCGAATTGTCGTAGTATCCGACACATCGCAGGATGGTTCCTTTGGGAAGCAGCTTTGGCTCTTTGAGATAGTACGAGAGCTGCCAGTTGAAGTCGTACTTGGGCACCGATAGCAAGGTTTCGACCTCGCCGTTCGGGTAGAAAGCCTGATACTCGAAAAATTTTCCCCGCAGGTGCATGTGAGGAAGCAGCGAGATCAGTTCGACAGGCTGCACAACTTCCGCCTGTGCCGTCACCATCGCCTTGGGTCGGCCGGCGGGGATCGTGAATCGCGTGTTGTACACGAGGACGCCCCGCACGCGCTTTTTCGGGGGTTCCTTGGCAAAGATAAAGCCAATGCGCGTGACGTCGGTCTCCGGCTTGCCCGTGGTTGTGTAGTGCAACTGAAAGAAGAGGTCTGAGCCGGCCTTCACCAGTTTTGCCTGGTCATCGGCGAAGCTTGGGGGAACTCCGCCCGGAGTGTAAACCTGCAGTTGCTCTCCCTGATCGGCAAACATGGCGGGAGGTTGGTCACTTTGGGGCCGCTCCGCGCCATCACCCTCACGCCTTGAAAATCTTTCGACGTATTCGCCGTGCTTCATCCTCTCTTCCGGATCATGAGGACGCGCGGTGGCAATCTGATGGTGAACCACCGTCCGATTGCCGGGACGAATCTCGACGGCCCGCACCCATTTGTCCTCCGTGAAGCCCGATGGAAACTGGATGTACTGGTAGGCCACATCGCCGCTGGCGGGCACGTGGAAGGTCGTGGGGATCTCAAGGATTGCGTTGGGATCACCAATGGTCCATCCGTCGGCGAAAGCCCGCGGCTCAGGCGCTTTGTCCGGGGCGCCGGCCGCGGCTCCGTGATCTGCCCAGGAAACGAGAGTGTCGATTTCCTGTTTTGTCAAGGAACTGTCGTTGCGGAAGTCGCCATACCTCGAATCGGCAAACCACGGCGGCATTCTCTTTTGCAGGACGGCGGACTTCATAGCCTTGGCCCACGGCCGTACCTGGTCGTAGTTCAGCAACGACATGGGGGCCACTTCACCCGGCCGATGACACGTTTGGCAGCGCCGCTGCAAGATCGGCAGGACATCCTCGTGAAACGTGGGATTCGCTGCTGTCCGAACAGCTTCCGCGCCGGACAGGATCACCACCGGCAAGCCGAACACAACGACGGCGCCCGCGATCGGCATGAAGTTTTTCACAGCCTTCCCCCTGGTTGGCACAGTGTGTCTGTCGACTCCTCGGACTGTCCAATCCAGTTGCAATGCTACCAGCACGTACCTATTGGAAAAGATCGAAATCTCGTGCCGACTGACTGGTTCGCCCCGTGAAACAGCAGGTTGGTTTTTCGCCGGTCTAAGAGGCTCTAATTCCATTATTTACAGAGCAAGTGTGGGGTGCCGTGCTACTTCCCACGCCCTGCCAGAAGCAGCATTGTGGTTCGACCGCAGAAACACGCGCGGGACCGAGTTACGAGACCGCGAATGACGCGTTTGGCCGTCAGGAGAGTTTGGATTGCGAGCGATGGACGAGGGCAGAAGGGATGGATGGCAAAACGCTGGGCGTGCGCAATCCTAAAGTTCTCTCAGCAACCAGCGGGCGGCATTCTTTTGGAGTTTTTCGTATTCCGGATTCCACATAGCCGTAATGAGATGGCCGGGGCCGAGGTAGCAGACCCTTCCCTTGCCGTAGTCGTAGGCCCAGCCCGCGGCAGATGTCGCTCCGAACTCTCCGTGGGTGAGGCCATCTTCGTTGACACTCTCCATGAGCAGGTATTGGGGGTCTTTCTGGTACTCCATGTAGTGCTGCTCGTCGGAGACGATGAAATCGTTGACGCCCTTTGTGATGGGATGATCGTGGTTGATGATTTTGACCTTGAAAGGCCGCAGCGCCGGGTGGCCGCGGGTCACGGCGCCCAGCACATCGCGAAAGTCGTCGTTGTAAGGAGCGATGTAGGTGACGTTGTGATACAGTAGCGCGCCTCCGCCATTCTCGACGAAGCGGCGAACGGCTTTCCCCATCTCCGGCGTGATCCAACCCGCGCGCTCCGGATCCATCTGGGGCAAGGGCGGATCGCTTACAATCTCCGATTGCCCTTGCGCCCACCATCCGGCGTTGCTTTTCGGGTCACCGTGGCCATTGGGCCAAATCATGCCATCCCGCAAGATGATCAGCAATTTGTACTTGCTCAGGTGCTCGTCGTTCAGCAGTTTTATTTCGTCACTGAAATCGATCGAAAGGCCCAGGTCCTTTACCAACGTTTTGCCCATGGCCGTGCGATAGTGATCGCTGTTGTGGTAGCGGTCGCCGATCAGAGCGAAGGCCGTCGCGCCTTCGCTCTGGGCTGCCCTGTCGCTGACGCTCCCGCCTCCACACATGGAACCGAGCGCTACTCCACCAAGCACGCCGCCCTTTGCCAAAAGGTCCATGGCGGTGCGACGCGAGATCCTGCGGTTGTTTCCAACGCTCATGGCTCACCTCTCTATCGGAACATTGGCCGGTGCGACGCCAAGCGTACACAAAATCCCGCATGGAAAGCAACGATGAGTTCAATTCCCTTCACCCTGCCACCGCTACTTGACGTCGAACTTGGGCATGACGTAGCTGTACGCCGTATACCGGAACTCGCTCCAGGCGAGCGTTGTGGGACGCCGCTCCCCGGGGAACAAGGGCCGCTTCACCGGGGTGAACTTCACTCTGACCCGGATCGACGACAGCCCTTTTGTCAGGTCCGCCGGCAACAGGAACTCGTCTTCGCGAAACCGGCGGTTGGAAATCTCGACTTGACGGTCAGAGGAACCGAGTTCTCCACGCTCGTAGGGGTAGGAGTAGAGAGCAGCGTTCGATCCCGCCAGATACCAGATGCCCGCCGGCTTCCAATCGGGAGCGCCTGTTCCCGACTTCGCGATGAAGACCTCCGCCCGCTGATTGGGGAACATGTAGTCCAGTTTGCGGCGCAGCATAACGCCCAGATTGTTGGGGTCGATGTTCAACGTGAATTCGGAAGTCCCCGTTGTGTGCCGGCCATAATCCGTAGTCGCCGGATAGGTTTCCCGTCCTTCGCCGGAAATGGGAGGCATGAAGGGCCAATCCCGTTCGATCGTATCGGGGCCCCATTCATAGCGCGAGGTTAGCTCGTAGACATCGGAAGCATCCGGCGACGAGTAGTCATGGCTACGCTCACTTTCCAGATTGCCGATCTTCAGCTCGTCCGTGCGAACCAGCGACGGCGCGGGAATGCCATACCAGTACGTGACCGTTTTGTAGTGCTCTTCGGAAACGTTCGTTCCACCGTGCTCGAGCCGGATGAGGGCGTTTTTTCCGAAGGGCATCAGGTCCGCCAAGAGGAAGCGGTAAGCAGAGTGAATCTTGTCCTCGGGGGCAAGCGCTTCCTGCACGGTGCGGGAGCCGACAGGGTGTCCGGCAAACGGCAGCGTCATGTTGCGGCCGCCCCAGTAATCCCCGCCGCCACCCCACTCTTCCGTGCCGGTGCCGTAGGCCTGCGGCGTGAGGCTGTCGTCGAAGAAGAACCTCGGATCGCCTTCGAGCGTCCGGAGCACTCCGTCGTGGGTGAAGATGAATGACGTTCCCACAAAGCTTCCCGACCAATCTCCGCCGCCTTCCGCCTTGGTCGTGTCCAGCAACACCAGGTCCTGCCCCGCTTCGGGCGAGGGATGATCGCGATAAGTAGCGTGGAAATAGCCGACATGGTTGGGAGGATCGGTGAAGGGCGCATGCCGCACGCTCCAGCGAACATCACTGATATCCGTGTCCACACCGGTCAACTCGATGCGGGCCGACCGGAAGAATGGCATCGGAAAGTAGCACCGCAGGTGAGCCCGGCCGTCCTTGTACTGAATAACGTTGGGAAATCCCTTCACGATGTATTCACGGTTGTCGCGGTTGTAAAGTGTGCCGGCGCCGAAGAACAGCGAAATCGGCGCGTCAATCGAAGGCGCAGAGCGATCATCCCAAACCACACGCAACTGCGCCGTCGAGAACGCCACAGCCTGATCAGCCGGAACCGAGAACTCCAATGCGCGGATCATGCGAGATCCCTGATGGCTCCACACAGGCGTGGAGGCCCGCTTCGGCAGTCGCATTTGACCTTTCTGTTCCTCAACGCCGTTTCGACCGGCCGGCGGGGCAATGTCCGATCCGGATCGATTGATGAGGTCAAGGACCGCCGGGTCGGGAGGCGTTTTTGCATCCCAGCTCTTGATCGGCTGGGAAAGCTTGGTTCCGGGGACAAACTGATGGTAGATGTAGTATCCGGTTCCGTAAAACGTCCGGGAGTAGGCCATCCGGAACGAATTCTCAAATGGTATGGGCACCCACATGAGATCCGCCCCTTTGGTCACCGACCATGTCCAAGTAAGCGGATTGGGGAACAGGTTCTCAGGCAGGAAGATGGAGTCGGGCGAGGGCTTCGTGGGATCGGCGCTGCTTGTTTCCTGGACGATGAAATCCTTACCGTCGACCTCATAGTGCCAGGGGCTGCCGTGCCAGTGGTTATAACGGGCGAAGTAGAGGATGCCAGAACCCGCGACATCCAGAGTCACGTTGAAATCGTCCGCTTCCTGATAGAGGAAGTGAGAGGCGTCGGCTGTGTGGTTGCCACCTTGCCGGTCGTACGTGCTGCGCATATAGGCGCGCGCGCCTATACGTTGGTACGGCCAGCGATCCCACATCTTATAGGCATCCAGGCCAACGGGGATGACAGGGGGCTCGGCCCAAAGGCTCCAGGCAGCGAGAAGAAGGAGTGACGCGGAAACTACAGTCCTCGGAATTTGTAGCATAATGACCTATTCTTTGTATTGCCTGGCATGGGTTGTTTTGAGCGGCGCCGCGCTTCCCGGCGCGGATCATTCCCGCCCCGCCACAGTTGTGCGGTCTTCATCCGCTACAGTCCCTACGGCAACATAGGAACCGTTCCGGAGGCGCTGGGTCACTCGATCATGATGCTTGCTCTCCCGGCGCTTTCTAGTTCCTGGCCTGCGCGGTCGATACTTCCACCGGCGCGTCCAGGAAGAAATCCTGTGACGTCTCGGGCTCAAAAGCTACTTCCATGAAGCCGGCCATCATCTCGTCCCAACTCTGATCGCCTCCCTTCACCGTTGCCGACGGATCAGGGTTGTCTTCATTGTTGGCTGAGTTGTCCCAGCCGGCTTTCACAATCAGGGTCGTTCCTTTCGGGAGTTGCTTCGTTTCTTTCAGGTAGTAGCTCAGCTGCCAATGGAAGTCGTACTTGGGCACCCGCAGCAGAACTTCAGAACTTCCGTTGGGATAGAGCACGCTGTACTCGAAGGACTTGCCGCGGAAGTGCATGTGCGGCTGCAACGAGACAATGCTCAAATCTTTTTGCAGCACGACTCGCGACTCCAGGTTGTAGTTGGCCTCTCCCGGGGGAATCAAGATTGGGCGCCCGTTCTGTACACGCACCGTCTTGACGCGCTGTTGTGGCGGATTCTTCGCGAAGACTAAGCCTATGCGGCTCCGATCTGTCGCCGCCTTGCCCGTCGCCGTGTAGTGCATCAGAAAGATAATGTCAGATCCCGCCTTAACCAAGCGGGCCTGCCCTTTGGGCAACTGCGGCGGGTCTCCGCCAGGCGCCCAGACCTGCAAGTGCAGAGGGTGATCCGGAGCGGAAAACATCGTGCGGCCCTTGCGTGGAAGGCGCGGTGTGCTGCTGCCGTCGCCCTTCAGCACGAAAAACTCGGCCATCGGATACGAGCGGGCATAGCTGGAATCGGGTTCTCTCGTGTAGACGCTGGAGTGGTGGACTACTTCGGGGTTGCCGGGCCGAAACTCTGCCGCCTGCACCCACTTGTCTTCCGTGAACCCGGTTGGAATCATGATCCACTGGTACTCAACCGTGCCGCTGGCCGGAACGTGAAACTCCTCGGGCATCTCAAACACGACATCCGGCTCGCCGATCCGCCACCCTTCCGCAAACTCTCGCGGCTTCGGGGCGTCCGCGATATCGCCCTCGGGCGTTCCTGTGTCAGCCCACTTTACCAATGTGTCGATCGTGGCCTGACTGAGGGTCCGGTCATTGGCGAATTGGCCATGAGCAGGGTCGGCAAACCAGGGCGGCATCCTCTTCGTGAGTATCGACTCGCGAATTGCCTTCGCCCACGGCCGTACCTGTTCGTAGGTGAGCAGCGGCATCGGGCCGATCTCCCCGGGACGGTGGCAGGACTGGCAATTCTGCTGCAGAATCGGCAGGACATCCCGGCGAAAGGTAACGGCGTCATTCTTGGCCGCCGCGTGCAGGGCTGTTGTTGAGATAAGGAGTAAGAGTGATAAGCACGCTTGTGATCGCATGACAAATGTCTCCGGTCTTGTATGGTACTCGTTTGATAGCCGGGCGACCGATCGGGACCACCCAGCCATCCATGTTCATGTCCCGCCGGTCATCGCCGGCGAGATTCATTCAGAGCCGTTCCGCGGCCCAGGCAACTCAGAAAAAGTACTTGAGACCGAACTGCCAAATGCGCGGGTCCTGCGCCGACAGAATCCTTCCGAAGTTGGCACTGTTGAAATTAGATACGGGGTTGTCGAACACAGGGTGGTTCAAGACATTGAAAGCCTCCACGCGTACTTCGAAGCGCTGGCTCTCGCGAAACCTGAACTCACGGACCATCATGGCGTCGAACGAAAGTCCACCAGGGCCTTCCAGCGAGTACCGTCCCGCATTGCCATACGTGCCAGGAGCATTTCTGGCGAAAGCGGAGGGTTCAAGCCACTTTTCCACGGTCTGACTGCTCGGATAGGGATTGCCGGTCAGGTTGGGACGATCGGCGCCGACGCCGGTGAGCGAGGCATCGACACCGGTAACGGGTGAAATCCAGAACCCGGTCCGTTTGGAGACGATTCCGCCGAATCTCCAATTGCTGAAGAGCGCTCCTGTAACAGGTCCGCTGAAGCGCGGCGTGCTGGTCAGAAACGACAAGTTGAAGAGCTGCCGGATGTCGGTTACACAGTTCGAGCGGTCGTCGGCCCGGTTATACGGATTCTGGTAGCTGAGACCGGCGATTTCCGAGAAAGTCCATCCGTCGCCTATGCAGTGAGACCAGGTGTAGTTCGCGAGGATGCTGAAATTCTGACTGAACCGATGGTTGGCCGTGAGGTAGAGGGCGTTGTACGAGACGTTTCCGCCGTCGTCATTGGCAGTGATGGTTGTGATGAGCGGCCCATTAACCGGGTCCTCGAGAGTTAGTACGCGCCGGGCCTCCGTGTTGCCGACGGTGGACGCGCCTGGGATGTAGACTGCGGGGTTCAGCGGCGCATTCAACCAGCGGTGCGTGGTTTTGTTTCCGAGATAATTGGCGGAGAGCAGCCAGTCCTGACCCAACTGCCGCTGTACGGAAAGGTTCCAGTGCTGCGTATAGGGCGGCTTGGTATGAAGCCCGAATGTTACATACTGAGCACCCAGAGGAAAGAAGACATCTTTTGGGGGCGGGGCAGGGATCGGGAAGGGATTGCCGCCCGGGTAATTCAGATAGGGCTGGCTTGTTCCGCCCGCCGGAGTTCGGATCGTGATCGTCGATCCCCAGGGCGGCCCAATGCCGAAACGGTCATGGCGCTGCATGGCCGGCAGTTCATAGAAGACTCCATAGGAACTGCGTATACTCCACAGTCCGGTGCCGGTTGGATCCCAAGCGATGCCCACGCGGGGTTCGAAGTTCCGCTTTTGACCATAAAAGCCCGCGGTTGGCACCTCTTCGCCGTCCGACGTGCGGTCGCCCGGAAACAGAACACCCGCAGGTGCGTTGTCGAACACACTGCTTTTGAGGCCCTGCCTAAAGCCTGCCCGATCGAAATAGGTGGCCCGGCTTACTTTGTCGGTAGCGGCGAAATAGGGTTGCCAGCGGAGACCTACCGTGACGTTAAGTCTGGGACTCACGCGAATGCTGTCGTTCACGTATAGCCCGAAAATGGTCTCCTCGCCCCACCACGGCACAAAGTTCCCTTGGACAAATTCAAACGGCCGCCCTAGCATGAGGTCCGCGAGCGCAAGACCCGTGATCTGACCGTTGTATAGGTATCTGCCAGCCTGACCGGTCGTAAAATTGTAGTTGCTCTGACGGAAGATGAGGTTTACACCGAAGGTAATCTGCTGCCGGCCACGCGACCAGCTTACGTCGTTTGCCACTTGACCGTACCCGCTTTGCACCCTGGCGAGGGAGCATGTGCCGCAGGAGGTGGAGAAATAGTTGCTGATCGTAATGAAGGGCGTGTTGCCATCCGACGGGGCGATGTTCATGCCCAGTTCAGCCGCGGAGGGGACACCATCGGCCGGTCTACGGTTAATCTTGTTGTGGCCTAAACTAATGCGAAGGCTGTTCAGAACAGTCGGGGTCACGGTGTAGTCGTAGCCAAGGATCACGGATTGGGCCCGATCGACGACGCCAAATCGGTTCGCCAGCAACAGGCTCCCGTTGAACACCGCGGGGTTGTTCAAATCGGCCAGGGAATAGCGGCCGAAGATACTATGTTTCTCGCTCTTGTACCAATCGACGCGGCCAACG
>Ga0187893_10008017_pt1 | contig 16930 bp, 10 predicted proteins | sample MA1701074metaG_FD_139574 | JGI IMG/M metagenome (GOLD analysis project Ga0187893, IMG submission 139574) | White microbial mat communities from a basaltic lava cave in the Kipuka Kanohina Cave System on the Island of Hawaii, USA - MA170107-4 metaG ...
CACGAAGACGACGGGAAGGCCGTCGCGGCTCGACGCCGAGAAGGAACAGCGGAAGTCGGCGCAGGCCACGATGACCTCCGCTTCTTCCTTCCGCACCGTCAAACTGTCCTTCGTGAGCTCCTTCCCGCACCAGGGACAGGTCGAGCGGAAAGGGCGAGCTCGCGCTCTTCGAAGAGGAGTTCTTGTAGTCCGTGATCTGCCGCGTCACCTCGGCAATCGTGTTCGAAGTCGCGCTCTGGCCGACCCAAAGCCCCACGGAGAAACGGACGTCCCGAGGTCTTTCGCCCTTCTTCTCGACCGCCGATGCGTCTCCGGAACCCGAGAACGGTCCCTATGATGGTCGAGGCGTGAGCCGAGATGCAGAGACCACCTTCCCTGCCGGATCCCCCATTGCTCACCCCGATTCCAGGGAAGGAAGTGCGCTCAACTCAGCCCAAGGAAGTCGTTCAGCGCTTCCGCGAGACGCTTCCCCCGCCACTCGCAGAATTCCTCGTAACGCTCTCGTCGGAGTCGGTCACCTGCCTCGTCACCGAACAGCTGCCTGCGTGCGTGGTTTCTTTGCTCCGGAGTCAGCGTCCTCAGGACCTCGTCGGGGGGCTTGTCACCGAACTCCGCGTTCGTCGAACGACTGAGCAGCGCGAAGTTGGCGGGCCGGTTTGCAGAGTCGGCGAGCCCAGCCTCCGCGAGAATCTTGCGAGAGAAGAGGTGGTGAACCGTCAAGTCCCCGCCCGGGAACTTCGAACCTTCCGTTCTGGCGAGCAGGTCAACCGAGCGCTCTGGGTCCAGCCAGTCCCGCGCGTCCTGGTTCACGAGCCAGGCGTGCATGACCTGCACCGCCGAACCCCACAACGGGGATCCCTGGGTCAGCTCGTCCGTTCGGATTTTCCGTGCTTCATCTCGTTGGAGGGCATCAATCAGCGCGACGGCCGGTCGTCGCCTCGTTTCCCTGAGTGACCGAAGGAACCGATTGATCGTCGTCTCGACCGATCCCTGGAAGGTCCCCCGCAGCGCCGTCATGCAAAGCCACTGTTTGATCCGCTGCTCGTCCTCGGACCCGGATTTGATCTCCCCTCGGTCCAGCGCTGTCGCCAGCACGATCAAAGCATTCGCTGATGGTAGGAGGAGGCGGCGTGACCATCCCATTTGTTCGTCAGCGAACGACAAGGATGCATCGAGCGCGTTCTGCGCCGCCTTCCAGGACTGGTAGAGGCTCCTGCCGTCGGGTCCCGCGGCGTCCATCCAGTCTGGCTTGAGTGACGAAAACTGCGCGGAGCCCCGGTGGAAGACGACTAGAGCCCGGAACGCAAATGAAAAACTGAACCCCAGACGCTGGGGGCGATCGCCAGAGACGAACTCGCGCATGGCCTTGAGAACCGCCACTGCGCTTCCTCGGGCGAGGCCAGCGGCGATCACATCGCCTTGCTTGAGTGGTGTGCCGCCCTTGTTGAGACGACTGAAGACCTCCACCGCTTGTTGGTCCGACACGTCAAAAACCGTCGTGCACGGAACCTCCTGATCAAGCATCTTCCGGGCCTGGTCCAACCTTGCCATCGCCGCCTCTACTCGCTTGTTGCTCCAACCGAGAGCGCGAAGCGCCTGTTCAATCTGTCCATCCTGTTCGCGCTCGCCGTTCCGATCTAGCTTCTCGAAGAAGGTCGCGACCGGCATCAGGGTCGGATCGCCCTCATCAACGCGGCGAGCGATTGCCTGTCGTCCTCCATACGACACGAACAGTTTCGTATCGCGCCGACGCTCCGCGCTGGTCGCGGCCAGATCGAGGTAGCAGCGAAGCTCGACCCCGCCCTTGTCGGCTCCGGAGTACAGCCCATATGCCGCTTCGAGACTTGTCAGTCGCTGCTGACCGTCGATCAGGTAGCCCCAGAAATCGGGATTGATGACCTGCCCCTCACCGAAACGCTTCGGCTTGGGATCGAAAGTTCCTCCGCTGGGTCGCCACAGGTAAAAGCCCCCAATTGGATACTCGTGAAGCAGGGAATCGAGGAGGTTTCGGATCTTGCTGGGTTTCCAGACGTAATCCCGCTGGAACTGAGGCAGAAGGATCTTTCCGGTGGTAAAGGAGCGGACGAGTTCTCGGAGCGGGCGCTGCACGGTCTCAATTCTCAATTTCCCCCCCCCTGTATTCACGTCGGGATCAGCGGCGGAACTGACCAACTTGGCCCGAAGCGATTCGGCGGCTCTGGCACGATTTCACGGACACCGCGTCGCCGGTATTCTATTCGCACTGGTTGGAGTATGGCTCAACGTCCGGTACGGTTGACCTCGCCTTGCGAGCACTTACTCCGACCGCTCTCTTCATTTCTTGGTCGCCTTCTTCGACTGGCAAGATGTCGTGCGTTCCGGAGTGCTGTTCGGATGCACCGGGCAGCTCATCCCTCGCGCGCGGAGCACCCCACTGCGGCGGGTTCGGTCAAACACGTTTCTTCGGTCGTCCTGGAACTCGGCGCTGATCGCATAGGCTTGGCGACTTGCCTTCGAGCCCTGACAAGCATTGACTCGGACCGATTCGCGCGACTCGAGTCAGTTTGCGTCATGATGTCTCTGCCGTGCACGCTGAGTCAGCCGCTCGCAACGGACCAATGGATTCAACGAGAGAACCCGTCGCCATCGGACGAGCATACGGATACCTAGGAGCGTCTTACACCTTGTGAGCAAGCTCGACATACCGGCACAGCGCGTTCGCCAGCTGCATCTGCCTGGGAGTCCGGCACTCGGGTTCCAGCAACCGCGGGGAAGCGACCAGGATGCAGACCGCCTGCGCGCGTGAGGTCGCGACGTTGAGCCGATGCAGACTGTACAGAAACTCCATACCTCTCGGTGCCTCTTCCGGCGAAGAAGTCGCCATCGAATAGATCACGACGGGTGCCTCTTGCCCTTGGAATTTGTCCACCGTGCCTATGCGTGCACCGGGTAAGCGCTCTCCCAGGTCGGAAACCTGGGCATTGTAAGGAGCGACGATGAGTATGTCGTCCGGCGTCAATGGCCTCGTCTGCTCCAGTCTATTCTGCCAGACGACTCCTTTCGCAAGCAGAGACTCGACGATGTTAGCGACCTCCTCGATTTCCTCCTCGGAGGAATTCTGGTTGCCTTCGTGCTCGACGGGGACGTACCAGAGCCCGGCGCCGGCAAACGGTGTCGGACCTTCGACGCGCTGATTCGCCAAGTCCGGTCGCGACCTGAGTCGACCTTCGTAGAAGATCTCGGAAGTGAACCGACAGATTGTCGGGTGAAGCCTCCAGGTGTCGGCGAGGAACAGGCCTTGTCCCGCCGCGATGGTCTTCCGTCCGTCCAGAACGTATTCAAGTGCGGACACGGCAGTTCCGTCAGGATGGCTTCCTTGCTGAGGTTGCTCGAGTTGCTGCGGATCACCCAAGAGGACCAGGCTCTTGCCGGCCTGTGAAACCGCCAGAACGTCGGCGAGGCACATCTGTCCGGCCTCGTCGACGAAGAGAACGTCTACGGCCTCATGGAGTTCGTCCCGGCTCCAGAGCCACGCGGTACCTCCAATGACGTCGACCTCCCCTCCTTCGAAGGCCTTGTCGACCTTAGAGTTGGTAGAAACCTCTCGAACGGCGCCGTCCTTGCGCGCTTTACCACCCACTTTTTGAAGGCACCGGACATCGCCATCGGCCGCGAGAACAGCGTCCAAGAGGTTTCGAATGACTTTATGGCTGAGGGCCGTGACGCCTACCCGCTTTCCGGCGCGAACGAGGTCCGCGATCATTCGCGCTCCCGTATAGGTTTTGCCGGATCCGGGCGGACCCTGAATGGGAAGGACCTCGCCGTTCAATTCCCTGGCCATTCGACACGCCGAGGTAAGCGTGTCTTCACCTTCGAGCGGCTGAGGGTTCGGGGCCTTCTTGACCAACAGGGCCTTCGCCGTCCGACGCGCCCCGGTTTCGCTCCCTCCCTCTTCAGCCACTGACTCACCCAGCCGAATAAGGGATTCGGACTGCGCGTCATGGGAGACCTGGGTGAATGCGAAAACGGCGTTGGGATGATGGTCCCGGGTATCCCCTCGTTTCTTCACGTCGAGGAGGCGCTGCGTAACGTCGATGTCTTCGACGTGACCGAACGGCTCGCCATCCGAACTCCGGAGTTCGTCTCCCTCGCGAACGTCAGTATCCTGCGTGGGGAAGCGATAACGATCGACGGGGACGTTAGCCCCGTCTTCGATCCTCTCGACGTACTCCAAGCTGGAAAGACCGGCTCTTTCCCAGAACAGCTCTTCATCGGGTAGGTCCACCAGGCGAAAATACTCCCACCAGGAAGCCTTCATTTCACGCCGGTAGTACTCCAGGAGATTGGCGAGGACCCATCGAGCTTGCTCTTCCCGCGTTCGATCCTCTGGGTCGGCCGGCAACCCTTCTTCAAGCGCAGCCTTCAACGCAGCGACTCGCTGGCCTCTTTCGTCGACGGCCTCGCTGGGCTCGCCTTTTGATCCCGCCGGTCTCGCCAATCCACGGTCTCGCAAACTCTCCAGCCAATCCCGCAGTTCCCTGGCGGAGACGCAATCGTCCCTGTTGTACGACTCGACTCTCTCTTTCAGGCCAGGGGTGATCTCGTCACGACGCTGAAGTTCGATGGCGCGCTCGACCGCGCGAAGCGCGGCGGAAGCTTCGCGAAGATCGGTCTCTCTTGGGAAGCCGTAGAACACCTCGAGAGCTTTGATCGAATACGCCTCGACCCCGGCCCGAATTCCTTCCTTCACGGCCCGGTAGAGGTCGACGAAGAGCTCCGCCCGAAGCATCCGGTCGACTTCGTCTTGGCGCGTGGCATATCGGCCCATCAGTCTCTTGAGCGCCGACGGTTCATAGGGAGCGAAATGGTAGATGTGCAGGTCGGGAAATCGCCGCCAGCGCTCGATCATCGTATCGACGAAAGTACTGAATGCGCTCCGTTCCTCTTCGCGGTCGAAGGACCATAGGGACCTGTACTCGCTCGCCGTCGCCCACCCGAGCAAGTACTCCATCCCGCCTTCCCCGGCGAAGGGGTCTCCTTCGATGTCGAAGAAGACGTCGCCGTCTGAGGGCTGCGGGAGGCGGGCGAGGCCTCGCCCGGATTCCGGAGGCAAGAGTTCGAAGACAGGCTGCTCCGACCGCCGCGCCTCGAGCTGCACCCGCGCCTGCTCGCGAACGCGCACGTAGCCATCAGCGGCGCCACGCCTCGGACGCCACGGGAGCGGGATTGGAACGGCTGCTAGACACTCGAGCGTATCGATCCCGCGCTCGACAAGCTCCCGCCGTTGAAGCTTCGTGATCCCAGCGACCAGAGAGAGATGGTCGTCGAGACGGCGTCTCTCCTCGCAGTTCGCCCACCAGCGACAGTACTCGCAATGAGGAACGGGCTCCGGATAGGTCGACGGGGAACCTTCGTCCACGAACCTGTCCAGCCGCCCCTTGACGGACCGGTAGTACGCGGCGAAATCCGTCAGGCGGTAGGACTCTCTTTCGAACGCCGGGTTCGGAGGCACGACGTGCATGTGTTCGGGAAGCTTTTCCTGAATCTGGCCCAGGAGCTCCGAGTAGACACAGAGCTGAAGGAGGGTACCGGCCCGGGTCTCGAGCGCCAGTTTGGTGTCCACGACTTCGTAGGACCACCCGCCGAGCCCGCTCGGCCTGTCCACACGCAACAACACGTCGGCTCGACCGAGCCAGCGTCCCTGGGCGAGCGTGGCCTGGTAGATGACGGAGACGCCCTCGCGCATCGCTCTTGACGTGCGCTCGGCCGCACTGTCGGAACTCTCGTCCTGGGGTAGCTCGAGAACGTCGAGTCCTTGACCGCGAAGGTGTTCGACGAAGGCCCGCTCGTGCGCGAGGCCCCGCTCCCTGAGCGCTTCCAGGAGAGCCTCCCGCCGCCGCGGAGGCTCGATCTCCCTGCGTGTTGCGGCAAGATCGAGCTTCGTGAGATGTCTGCAAGCGAGGTGATTCGCCAGGTCGCTTGCCGAAAGCAATCCGCCGCTTCTCACGTCTTCGTCGACTCCCGTACCTTCGCGAACCTGCGGTTCGCGCGGCGAGGGTACTGCAGGACCGTGACAACGCGGGTCACGCCTCCCGCGCCAACAGTCAATTCATCGACGCTGACTGGGATGTCCTCTCATATAGAATACAGCCCGCAGTCGCGTGTTTTCAGGGCACATTCGAGCGCGCTCAGGGCGCACGGGTGGACCACCGAGAATCGATCTCTAGCCGACTTTAACCTACTGTTCACGATTGACGTTGCTTTTTGATATGATAGGGACGGTTCTATCCAATTGAATACGCAACTGTCCACTCTACGCCCGGTTCGAGATCGCCTAAATGCCTGCTGAGCCCTGGGTTTCGGTAGAGGAGGTCGCGCGGCACCTTGGCGTAGCCAAGGACTCGGTCTACCGCTGGATCGAAAGCCGGGGACTACCCGCTAAGAAGGTTGGACGTCTCTGGAAATTTCGTCTCACTGAAGTGGATGGCTGGGTCAACGCCGGAGGTGCGGTTGATCCGGCGGCGGAGCATCGGAACGAGTCATGAGAGGAAAGGAATCGAGCGGCGCTGCAATCGCGAAGGCATCGCTCGGAGTGCCTGGCCTTGCGCGCTTCGCACCCTATCTATCGCGGCTCTCGGCACGGTCGGCCCTCTACACCGATTTGCGGCTGCTCCTCGACGACCGGTCGACCCCCCTCGCTTCCGAACGCTATCGGTCGCTCGTCCTCGACAAGAACTGCCTTTCCCGCGGATCGGCCTCTGCCCGGAGAAAGCTCTGGAAGGAGCTCCACGCGCGGTACCGCCTTGACGCCGCGGACCCGTTGTTTTCCGCCTTCTGGATCGAGTGGCTGCGCAGCGCGTCCGAGCCCGAGCGCAGCCTCACCGCCTACATCCTCTTTGCTCTCAACGACCGACTCGTGGCGGACCTCGGGACCGACTGCTTGTTTCCGCTGCTCCGACGCGCGCCGGCCGACCTGCGCGTTGAAGAGGTGACCGCGTTCCTGAAGCGCGCGGCTGGAAGCCGCCACCCCGAGGTCGCCCGGTGGTCCCGAAAAACCACGACCGCTGTCGCGCAAAAATACTGTGCGAGCATCCGCGATTTCGGCCTCGCCAAGGGATCCGTTCGAAAGGTGACGGTGCGGCCCGCGTTGTACGGCGCTCCGGTTCGACTTCTCGTCCGGGCGCTCCGCATGACGGGAATACCCTCACTGGCACTCGTCCGCGCTCCGATCTTTCGACTCCTCGGCGTCGACAACTTTGAAGTCGTGGATGCTCTGGGCGAGCTGAACAGCCAGGGGGCGCTCCGTTTCCGCATCCAGGGAGACGTCGTTGAGCTGGACCTGCCGGAGGCGGCCTGAATTGCAGCCGATGTTCGAGACCCTCGTCAAGCTCCTGAAGGAGCCCCTACGCATCGACCGCGGAGTGAAGACGGACAACTCGATCCTGCTCGTCTACCCAAAGGACAAGGAGCTCGACTTCCGTGAGCAGCTCGTCGATCGCTGCTTCCCGGCTCTCGTGGCAGACGGTGTGCCGTTCCACCCGCTGGATCTGACGGGATTCCTGTTCAGCGGCTTGAGCGACGAAGCCGTGGAGTCGCTTCAAGACGAGGAGTTCGACGACTACCGGTGGATGTTACAGGGCCTGTCCAAGCGTGTGGAAGCATCCCTCATGGGACGGGTGAAGCAGCTCGTGTGCGAGCATTCCGCCAAGAACGTCGTCGTTTACGGCACGATCGCGGTATATCCTACCGTTCGATTCGGCGAGGTGCTTCGAGACTTCCGAGACCTTCCTGTCCGCGTCGTCATTGCCTTCCCAGGCGAGGAGCGCGGGGGGAAGCTTCACTTCATGAACCAACCCGATGGTGGCAACTACCTCGCCGTGAAGCTTTTCTGGCAGTGACGAGGGTCCGTACTTGGAGATCGAACGATGACGAAGGTTCGGGACATCATCAAGCGGGACATCGGCGTCAAGGTCGAGGGCGTCGTCAAGGTCTTCGATCAGGCGGCGCTCGCGACAGAGATGCGCGAATACGTCGTCACCGACAAGATCGAAGACGAGCTGAAGCGGATCCTGGATACATTCACCCGCGTGAGCGAGACGCTTCGCCACGGCGGTCCGGCCCGGGACGTGATGGGAATCTGGGTCTCCGGATTCTTCGGCTCGGGCAAATCGCATTTCGCCAAGGTTCTCGGGCACCTCTTCCAGAACACGCCGCTCGACGACGAGGGTATCGAACGCTCGGTCGACGCGTTCGTGAAACACCTGTCGGACACGCCGCGCGGTCGCGACATCCGGCTGCGTCTCGGCGAGCTGAAGCCCAATGCCGAGGCTCATGCGGTTTTCTTCGAGATCAAGAGCCGGCAGCCCTACGGAAGACCGGAATCCGTTGGGGAAATCCTCCTCTCGGAGTTCTACCGATTCCTCGGCTTCTCGGAGAACCTGCACGTTGCCGCCCTCGAGCGCGGGTTCGAGCGACGAGGCTTGCTCTCGAAGCTCGAGGCGGAGTACGAGAAGAAGTTCGAAACCCCCTGGCGAACCGCTGAAGGGCGCGAGGATACGTCGACCGTGCGGAGCCGCCTCGCCGCGATCCTGCCCGCGGTCGCGCCCACCGACTACTCCGATCCGAAGGCGGCGTCTCAGGGACTCAAGGACGCCTTCCACCTGGGCTGGCTCACGCCCGAAAAGGTGGCCGACGAGCTCGTGGGTTGGGTCGACGCGCAGAAGCTCCCCGGCGGCAAGGCGCTCCATCTCGTCTTCGTGATCGACGAGATGGGCACCTTCATCGGGGACTCCAACGATCGGATCAGCGAGCTGAATAGCCTCTCGGAGATGATCGGGAACAAGGGCAAGGGCAAAGTTTGGCTCATCGTCACGAGCCAGCAAGACCTGGAAAAGGTCGTCGACCGCACGAACTTTCAGCCGGCGCTCGTCGGGCGCTTGAACGCGCGCTTCGAGCTGAAACCGCACCTCATCTCGGATGAGATCCACAAGGTCGTCTCCGAGCGTATCCTGAAGAAACGCCCGGCCCAGGAGAGCATCCTCAGCGAACTCTACAGCACCCACGAAGGACCCATTGCCCAGCTCGCCGACCTGAAGGCGAGTCGCCACCTGGGCACGATGAACGAACGGGCGTTCATCGATGCTTACCCGCTCCTTCCTCATCAGATCCGCTTGGCGCAGGACATCTTCGAGGCGCTCTCGGGATTCCGCATCTCGGGGGGCGTGCGTTCCATGATCTCGGTCGTGATGGAGACGCTTCAAGACGTTGCCGACGAGGGGGTCGGCGTCATCGTAAGCTTCGACCAGATCTTCGACGCTGTCGAGAACGATCTTCTCTCCCAGGAGTACCTGGGCGCTTCGGGAGTCCGCTCCATCTACGAGTCCGGCGAGCGCGTGACCGGCACTCCGGCCGATCCTGCGCGAATCCTCAAGGTCCTTTGGCTGCTCCAGAGGATCACCTGGGTCCCCCGAGTGCCGGAAACTCTCGCGAAGCTCCTTGTCCGCGACCTCGTCACGGACGTTCCCGTGCTTCGGGAAAAGGTCGAGAAGACCCTTCTCGCTCTTCAGGAAGCCGGATATGTCTCGCGGGACGAGGCGACGGGCGAGTGGAAGTTCCTCAACGAACGGGAGCGATCGATCGAACAGGCGATTCAGGAGATGGTTCGCTCCGGTGGCCCGCGAAGCATTGGGCTCGCCGCCGTCCGCAGGACCGCCCAGCAGATGTGCAAGGAGCAGCTTCTCACAAGGCAGAAGCTCTCGAACTTTGCGGTGACCTACGGCGTCACGAAGGTTCCGTTCGCCTACGGAGTATGGATGGACGGCGAGGTCGTCGATTCAGGACCCGAGCTCGAGGCGCATTTCCTATCCCCCCTCGCACCGGGTCGTTCTTCGGAGATCGAAGACATTCGGCGGCAGAACCAGTCCGCCGGCGTGAAGGGACGGCGCGTCTGGTACGTTGCCGAAGCTCCCCCGGCGCTCGAAGCTCGACTGAAGCGCTACGAGGCCCTGGTCAAGGTGACCGGAGACAAACGCTTCGTGGACGATGCCTCGGGAGATACGCAGGACGCCCTCTCGGAGAAGCGGAAGGAGAGGGACGAGCTCCGGAACGCGCTCGTGCGCGATTTGGAGCGCGCATTCTCGAACGGTACGCTCTTCTCCGGCGGCCAGGAGATCGAGCTCGATGGTGGTTCCGACCTGAAGGAGCCCATTTCCAAAGCCCTCACGGCGGCAATCCCGAACGTCTACCCACGGTTCGGCATCGCCGATAAGCCTTTCGACTTCGCGAAGCAGGTAAAAGCGTTCTTGAACCCAGCGTCCTCAGGCCTTTACGCAATTGCGCCAGAGCTCGACCTCTTCGACACGCAGGGGAGCCTTCAGCGCGACTCGGCGCTCGTTAGCCAACTTCTCGAGGTGATTCAGGATCTCGAAGAGGACGGCCTCGACCCCGCGGGCGCCGCGCTCCTCGACGCGAAGGACGCGAAGGGTTTCAAGGGCTTCGGGCGTGCGCCCTTCAACTGGCCCGACGAGCTCGTGCGCCTCATCCTCGCGGCTTGTTTCCGAGCCGGAGCGATCTACATCGAACGACAGTCGGGAGCAGGTCCAACGGCTATCTACGAGTACAAAGGAAGTGACGACTACTTCACCAAGGTCAACACGTTCAAGAAGACCGTCTTCCGCGTCGCCGAGACTAGCCTGTCGGTAGAGCAGATCAAGGAGGCCGGGAGGGCCCTCATTGCGCTGGGCGTGAACGGAACCCCGGAGTCCGGAAACGCGCTCGCGGGGGCCGTGCGAGGCCTCGGGGCTGCCCTCGGGAAAGAGCTGGACGAGGCGAAGCTACGCGCGCAGCAGGGGCTCCCGATCCCGGACGGGGTTCTGGGAGCCGGAAGCGCGCTTTCCGAAGCTGCTACCGCCACGGACCCGACTACCTGCGTCAGGTCCTTCCTGAAGGACGTCGAACGCTGGAAAGAGCTGAACGAGGGCTTGAAGGCTCTTCGCGCCTTCCTCGAGGCGAATCGCCACAAGGATTTCGAGTCATCGCGGAGAATCGAGGAGCTCGCGGCGAACCATCCGCTTCCGGAATCTCATCCCAAGTCGGGAGTCCTCCAACAAGCCCGGGAGGACATGGCGGCGCTGATTGCGGCGAAAACCGTCGTCGAGCGATGGCCGGAGTATCGAGAAGCGTTCGACAAGGCGTTTGCCGCCTACCGCGACGCCTACGCCGAGGCGTACGACGAGGTTCGCGAGGCGGCCGCGGACGCGGAGCGTTCCATCAAGAGCGCTTCCGCGTACACCAAGGCGCCGCCGGAGTTGCGGGATGGCGTGCTGGACAAAGTCTTCGGGCCCGGCGGCGTTTGCCATTATCCGGCCCTCTCGGTCGCTTCCGTCGGCGGGCTCCTGGATGTCGCCGCTCGGAGAAGCCTGACCTCGCTCGCGCAAGCGCGCGTCGCTCTCCCCGGCTACCGAGCACAGGTCGAAGGGGAGCTTCGAGCGCTGGTCGCGCCACCGCCGGCGAGGGACCGAGTCTACGAATGGCGCGCCACGGAGCTCCTGGGCCGGCGCTTCGACACCGAAGACGAGGTCGACGAGACGCTCGGCGCCATCGGGACGGAGTTGAAGACGCAGATCCGGAAGGGCTTGACGATCGTCGTGAAGTGACCCGATGAGCCCGACGAAAGATGGGGGCGTTTCGCAAACTGCCCTCACCGACCCGCACAAGGACGAGGTCAAGGCCTGGGTCCCCAAGGTTCGCCGCATCCTCGAGGAGGAGTACGAGGCTCAACTGGACCGGCTGGGTTTGAAGCGAAGCGGTCATCACACCCCGGTCTCGAAAATGAGTCTTTCGATGGAGGCGCAAGCCACGCGCCGCCGTGTCGAAGCGCTGTTTGCGCGCGACAGCGTCGTCGAGACCTCGCCGAAGGGCGGCTTCGAGAGCGTGCGACGGGAGCTCTCCTACACGCTTCTGAATCGCCTCGTGGGCTTGAAGGCAATGGAAGCGCGAGCGGTTCTCTATCTGCCGCCTCCGGAGAAGCCGGAAGCGCCCCTCGAAAGAACCGAGGTTCTGACGCCGGTTCCGGGCCAAGCGTACTCGCGTTTCGTCCGCGATTTCCGCGCGGCGGGCGGAAGCCGCTACAAGTACGACGAGGACGCAGAAGAGCGGCTCCTGCGCGACACGCTGACGGCCGCCTTTCGTTTCATCACCCGCGATATCGGCATCCTCTTCGATCCCGATCACGAGTACGCGTCCATCTGGCCCACGCAGGGAACGCTTACCCGAGTCATCGCGATGATTAACAACGACCTGCCTGAGGACGCGTACCGGGCACGAGACTTTCTCGGATGGGTCTATCAGTTCTTTCGCCAGCACGAGAATGACGTTCTGCGCGAGGAGAACAAGGGAACGCCGCGGACGTCCTACGAGCTCGGCGTCATGAATCAGTTCTATACGCCGGGGTGGGTCGTGAAGGCCCTGGTCGACAATACCTTGGGTCGGCTTTGGCTCTCGATGCATCCCGACTCCCGGCTGGCCGCAAAAAGGCCTCCCCCTCTCCCCGGCGAGCCGCCGTCCGAGCCCTCGGTTGCCGACTACCTCGTTCCTCGAACGGGAGAAAGGATCCCGTTTCGTCACCTCGATGAAGCGGGACAGGTGCAATCCTTCAAGAAAGCGCGAGAGATCCGGCTTCTCGACCCGGCCTGCGGCACCATGCACTTCGGCCAGTACGCGTTCACCCTCTTTCACCAGATGTACCTCGACGAAATCGAGAGCGCGGGCCAACCGGGCTGGCCGGAGGAACCCTCGGTCCAAAGCCCCCGGGACATCCCGGCAGCCATATTGGAGCATAACCTCTTCGGCATCGATATCGATCCGCGGGCGATCCAGATCGCCGCCCTCTCCCTCCTGCTGACCGCCAAGGAGGCGGCCCTTCGGCACGACTTCTCTCCGCCGGATGTCCGCATCCGGAGAACGAACCTCGTGGTCGCGAACGCGGTGAACCTGGGCCGGGAGCGGCTCCGGCACCTCGTCGAGAAGGTGAAAAACGACAATGGGTCCACGGAGCTTCGGGAACGGCTGTTCACGGTCGTATGGGACAACTTGCAGTACGTCAGCGAGCTCGGAAGCCTGGTACAGGTGCGCGAAGGCGTAAGCCAGGTGCTTGAGGACTGGGTCGAGGTACGGGCGCGGGAGAAGGGACTCACCAAACTGATTCGGCGACGCTCCGACGAGCAGATGGAACTGGGGACGATTCTCACCGACGCCGAGAAAGCCCGCGCGCACCAGCTCGAGCTGGAGCGACTGGTGCTGGAAAACGAAGCGCAGGAGCTCCAACGAGAGCTCCTCAACGCCATCGAGGCGGAAGCGGCCCGTGCCACCGAAGATCCGAGCGACCGCCTTTTCGCCGAAGACACTGCCCGCGGGCTCAGGCTTCTGCAGGTGCTCTCGCAGCACTACGACATCGTGGTCATGAATCCGCCCTATGGCGCGTTCATCGCGAAAGTGAAGGCGTTCGTGAAGGCCGCCTACCCGCTCACTTCGAGCGATATCTATGCCGCATTTATCGAGCGCGCCACGAGGCTCTCGGAACCGGAAGGCTACGTCGGCGCCCTGGTCTCCCGCACGTTCGTCACGAACAAATCGCACGAGCGTCTCCGAACGGAGATCCTTCTCAAGCGGAATCCTCTGCTTGTCCTCCTCGATCTGGGCGAGGGAATTCTAGAGGCAACGGTGCAGACTGCCGCCATTGTCCTCAAAGGAAGCGCGCGGTGACTCGAATCGTGTGGCGCTGGGAGGAGCGAGACTTCGGCTTCCGCTTCCGGAAGGGTTCGGGCGCCAAGACCGACGAGTTCTACCAGGCTGCCGCGGGAGGAGAGTTCTACGTCGTGCCGCGAAGCCAGCGGAAGTTCCCGAAGGCCCTGGCCGACCGGCTCGCGAAAACCGCCAAACCCCCTGCGGGACCGCGGGTGGTCGCGAATCCCTGGAGGAACTACCAGCTCTCCGAGTGGGACCAAATCACGACGAACGACGGGGAAATCCTCATCAACTGGGCGGGCTGCCTGGATCCCGAGGAGATGGCAAGGCGGGAGGACGAGGGTGTCCAGAGGGCTCGGGAACATGTCGCCGCACTCGCCGTCCGCGAAGCTCCGGTACCCATCACGATAGACCTCATCCGTCAACTCCACCGGGAGCTGATGGAAGCGATCTACCCCTTCGCTGGCGAGTGGCGGAACGTGGGCATGACGAAAGGAGAGGGGCCGGAGAAATGGCCCCTTCCCCCTGGTGGAATCCAGCCGCAGATGGAGGTCTTCGAGCGAGACGTGCTGGGGCAGACTCCGCTTCTCTCGGACGACGACGACAGCGTCTTCAAGTTCACCGCGAAAGTCATGATGGAGCTCATCGCAATCCATCCGTTCCGGGAGGGGAATGGGCGAACGGCTTTCATTCTGGGAGATCTCATCCTGATGCAGAACGATTTGATCCCCCTCACGACGTGGCGGAGGGCGGACGAAGCGCGCTATTTCGCCGCCTGCGAGGCCGCGCGCATTCAGAAAAACTACGCTCCTATGACGGATCTGCTCCGCGAGTGGGAAGACCTCGCGTTGCAGCAGTGGCAGGCAGAGAATGAGTAAGAGGCGCGTGGACGTTCGGGCGATCCTGGCTGATCCCGAGCTGCGTCGAAAGCTGATGGTGCCCGCTCTACAAGCAACGCAGGCGCGAGAAGGGATCGAAACCACTCGAGAGCAGGCCGAGCGCGCCTACTATGTCGTTACCGAGGGCGATCGCGCGGCGTTCTTCGATCTGCAGCGGTATCGAGACTCTAAGGGTCAGCCAGACCGCAGACACGAGATGTTCGTCCGCGCTTTCGTCGCGGATACCGAAAAGGTCCGTTTCGATGTAGCCAGGCGAGACTTCGCTGCGATCGAAGGCTCCCCTCTCGCCTATCGTAGTGTAGGAATCATCTCAACGCTGTTCCGAAGTTGGCCATCGCTCAAAGAATCATGCGGTGTGGTTCAAAGAGGTGCACCAACGGGCGACGACGAGAGGCTAGTTCGCCATCACTGGGAGGTCATGCACGCTATCTCGAGAGAGGATCGCGTGTGGGAACCTTTTTCGAAAGGCGGTAGCTTCTCGCGCTTCTACTACGACGTTGAACTACGTGTGGCATGGGATCCCAAGCGTCGTAGTTTCCATCGTTGGTATGGCCGAAAGGGTAGACAGGTCGAACGGCCCGAGTCGTTAGACAATTTCTTCCTTCCGAGCATCGCGTGGCCGAGGAGAACCCAGCGAGGCTTCAGCGCTCGACTAGCCGAGAATGCTGTGTTTTCCGATAAGAGCGGGTTCGTGCAGCCTCACGAACCCATCGATCGGTGGTTTGTACTCTCGGTAATGAATTCAACGATGTTTGAGTATGTGTTGCAGGCGCTGATCTCCTTTGGATCGTTTGAGGTGGGGACCGTCCAGAAAGTGCCGCTGGCCGTGTCTACAAAAACCCATATCAAGGAGATCGCAGCATTGGGTCGGTCACTGTGGGAATCCAAAGCGATTTGGGATGAGGGGAATGAGGTCTCGACACGTTTCACAACGCCGTGGCTTCTGCGACCAGAGCTCGCCGGTACCGAGCCATCACTCATCAAGCGCCTCGACCGTCACAGAGAGTACGAGGCCGAGACCGAAGACCGATTGGAAAGAGTCTACTCGGACTTAAACAACAGGATTTATAGACTGTATGGCATCTCGGAAGGCACACGCTCCACAATCGAGGCAACTCTGGCAGCGCGCCCTCCTGAAGTGCTCTGGCCGCAGATGGAAGGCGCGACCGCCGAGCAGAAACGGATGGAGCACGTCTTCCGGCTCCTCTCCTATGCGGTCCTGCGGGTCATGGAATCGGATCCAGACGGGATCGTTCCCTTCGCGCCGGCCGCTGGCGACACGAGCCTTTCGGATCGCGTCCACCACCAGCTCCAGACCTTCTTCCCTAATCTCGACTTCGGGAAAGTCGAAGCCGAGATCGCGAACGAGCTGAAGAAGAGCGTCAAGGGTTACCGCCGCACGGACGGGATCTCGGAGTGGCTGGCGAACGCTTTCTTCGACTTCCACTGCAGGTTGTATAAGAGCCGCCCCATTCTCTGGCACGTCGCCTCGAGCCAGGGAACGTCGCCTTTCGCCTTCGGCGTGCTCGTCCACTACCACCGGTTCGATAAGAACCGCATGGCGCAGCTCCGTGCGAGATATGTCCGAGACGCCATCGAGACCTACCGCCGCGAGGCGGCCCTGGCGGACAAGGCGGGAAAGACGGAAGCCCGCCTGGAATGGCAATCGGGGCTCGAGGAGGTCCAGGAGCTCGATCGAAGGCTTCAGTGGGTCCAGGAGGGTCACCACGAAGCTCCGGACGGCGGCGAGCGCGACTACCGAATCGGAACTCCGTGGAAGGCGCCCAAGGAGCGGCCGAAGGGCTGGGATCCCGATCTCGACGATGGCGTGAAGGTGAACCTCGAGCCCCTGCAAAAGGCGGGCGTGCTGCGACTTCCCAAGGTCGTGTGATGATTGTGGAGTCTCTCGTCGACCAGCTCAACCAGCGTTTCCAGCACGAGAAGCGCGCGCCCGTCTGCCTCTGGTTCGACGAGCGGCAGGAGTTCTTGAGACTCCTGCCGGCCCTCAGGGATGGACTCGAGAAGAGGAGGCACGCTCCTTTCCGTTTGCTCGAGTACGACGAAGAGGCGCGGCATGGGCAGATCTGGTTGAAGTATCAGGTCCACCGCGGACTCCGAGCGGCAACCCCCGCCGAGCGAAGGCATCTACGCTTCCTCATCTACCTCCCGTTTTCGGAGGACCGTCTCGAGCAAGCGGGTCCGAACGGCGAACCGGCCCTCGACCTTCTGATGGAGTACCGGCTCGCCGGCATCCTTTGGCGCGTCGGTGGGAAGCGTCCCACCCTCTTCAGCTTCCTCCGCCAGGCCGG
>Ga0187893_10008018_pt1 | contig 16930 bp, 19 predicted proteins | sample MA1701074metaG_FD_139574 | JGI IMG/M metagenome (GOLD analysis project Ga0187893, IMG submission 139574) | White microbial mat communities from a basaltic lava cave in the Kipuka Kanohina Cave System on the Island of Hawaii, USA - MA170107-4 metaG ...
TGGCGAGGGTTTGTCCGTCACCGACGTAAGTCAGAGTGATCGAGCTGCCGGTGCGTGAGGCAATCAGACGATTAGAAAATGCGTTCACACTATTGACAATTGACTGGACGGCCGAGTCCAAAGTGTCCCCAACGGTGACCTGATAGGTGTGATGCTCATCCAAAAACGAGATGCCGACGTAATCGGCAGGGGTGATGGTTCCTAGCAACTGCAGTTCGAGAGTCGCGGGAACGTAAGAGCCCTGGATAGGGATGGCATTGTTGAAGAGGCTGACTTTGTAGAAGTCTTCGACGCTGTTGTCGCGCGTCCAAATGCGCAGGTACGGCCAGTCGACCGTGGGGAAGAGGTCCGAATCCATCGGAATACAATTGGTCCGCGTCTCGTCGTAGGTCAACTGCAGACCGCTGAGATCGCCGTCGGGAAGGTTTCGGAACGCCGGATGCTCGAACACGTTGTGCCGGTTCCATTCGATGACGGCCCAGTCAAACTGTTGACGCCAGGTGCCGGACACGGTGAAACCGGTTGCGGATGCATCGCTCAACGCAGCGATGGCGGAAGGTCGCTCGAAGTAGCATTGCAAGTCGCGGTCCGGCCGGAGTTTGTCGAGTGTTTCAGGCACAGCTAGCTCCTAAAGACGGATGGTCACGGTCAGGTCCCGGCCCGGGGCTGACTCCGCGGTTTGTCCGACGGACAAGATATCGAGATGCAGTGTGGACATGGCGGTGAGCGGAGGAAGCCCGAAGCCATCCGCAATGTTCGAAATTGTCGCGCCGGTCGGAACAGTGAGTGTGCAGTAAACACTCTCGTTTTGCTTCAGTTGCAATTGGATCGGAGCGCCTGTCGGAGACTCGCGCACGATAGCGAAAATGTCGCGGACCGAATGTGCGTTTTCCACGACCAGCGGCGGCGCGGCACCCGTCTGGATCGCGAGGTGGCCTTCCACCTGCATCGTGATCTGACCACCCGAAAGAGTGCGCAACCCGAAATCGGTGGTGATCGTGAAGTTCGCTTTGCTGGTCTCACTGTTTCCGACGTTGTTGGTTACAAAGAGTTCGGCTGCCGCCAGGCGTACATCGGGCAGAAATACGGGGTACGCGAATACACCGCTCGCCGGGCTACCGAAGAAGTTTTTTGGGAACGGAACGATATAAGTTTTGCTTTGTAGGATATACACCGGCGTCGCGGAGGCATGGGTGTCGGCTGTGCTCGCGTGCGACGCTCGCGTGACTGTGACGACAGATCCTGCCGCCGATTGCACCAGCATGATTTCAGATTCAATCTGCAAGAGAGTGCCACTGGGCAGAGAGGCGGCGGTGTTGAGCGTAATCACCGTCGCGCTCGCGGTCACCGCGGCGGCAAGCGAGTATGTGGAAGGGCTGGCTAGCTCATCCCAGAAGAACATCCGAAGAGTTCCGGCAAAGACGGTCTTGGTGTTCGTCAGAGTGGGGAAGCTAACGCCGACCAGCTCCACCGTTCCCTGGCCCGTCAGATTGATGCCATAGTTGGGCAGCGGTGGAACGTCCTGATCAACGCCACTACCGAGCGATCCGCCGATCTGCCAGCGGGTCTGTGGGGATAGGTCGTATCCGCTGTCCCGCCCGACCGCGTTGACCGCCTTGCCGCACAAGTGAATGGTTGCGCCTGGCCGGTTCGGAATGTGGAACCGAACGGGACTCGTGGCGCCGGTTGCGCCAAATTGCCACGAAGAGTCAACGATGACGAACTTGGTAGTTGCGTCTGGAATCACTACCCAGGTTCCTTGGATCGCAATCGTGTTGACGGTGTGAGAGACGATCGACCGCTCCTGGCCCCTTCCCTTCCCTCCAGTGAGACGAACGATCAATGTGGTGAACTCGTCCGGACTCAGATTCAAGGTGGAACTTCCAATCGTGCTGATAGTGAAGATCGTGGCGGTGACTTCGGGCAGATACTCGAGACGCCATTCGAAGCGGGCGTGATCGTAATTCTCATCCGGCGGCCCCTGGAGCGTGGTTGCGAGCCCAGTATCGGTAAATGAGGCGGCCAGCGGGACCGACGAGGCGATCCGAAGGATCTGGGAAGGGTTCGCACCCCGGTAGACATGGAACGCCGTCGCTGAGGGGGAGAATCTGAGCGAGGTCAACTCCACCTTGTTCGTGCTGGTTCCGGGTGGAAGTTCAGCGCGAATCACAAAGGAGATTGGACTTTCTTCTCCGCCTGCACCCTCGGCGGAAACGGCGTAGTAGAGCGACTGGCCGCCGGCGAGGGTTCCACCGGTGGTTGTCACGGTAGGCGTCAGACTCAACGCTGGGATGTCCAGGTTTTGAGAAGGCCGGGCAGGCACGGAAAAACCGGCTTCCGCCACGATCTCCGCTCCGCCATCGCCTTCCTCTTCGACGGATTCCTGTACGGAAAACTGAGGGTTACCGGCGGCATCAAACTCCGCTCCCACCAGCGGCCTCGGGATAGAAACTTCGCTATTTCGCTGGCGGCGGGAAACGCGACTGCCGGCGGCGCCAGGGTCGTCCGTGTACCAGGAGTCGTCATGGATCTGGGCCTCGATTACGGCAGTCGCATGATTCAGGGAAGGAGCGACACGTGTGATCCGAAAAACCGACCGCTGAAAGTTTTCTCGCGCGTACGTGATTGTGATCAAGTCACCCGGACGCAGTCCGATGCCTCGGACGCTGGTTTCAAACTCGACAAAGAGATTCCCGCGAACCGCCTTATCCAGTTGCAGACGGAGCACGCGGGCAGCCTGATGAAAGTTGGGAACGCCGAGCGCGGAAGAGCCGACACTCACTTCCTGCCGTGACACAATCGCATCATCCACATCCACCAACGAAAGACTGTCCTGCTGATACTCATTAAATTCGTCCTGAAATTCGATGCTGGAACGGTTCGGTGTTTCCGCGGTGCTTCTCGACCAAAGGCGGACAGTGGATTCACCGGAATCGCGACGGAGAATGCTTGTGAACAATGTGGAACCGTCGCCAAACTCATATGCCGGCCAGCCCCCGTTAAGCGTAGCGGTGCTGTTGCTGGTAGCCGGCTTCACCGCCTGCTGTGAAGCAAGGTCTCCCTCGACGCGCAGCTCGAGCAACCCGCTAGGCCCGTACCCTAAGTACAGGCGTGCGCCGGCGCGAACGCCCCGGATCCAGTCCGAGACACTCCGGCGGCGCCGCAACTCGAGATTGCACTGAAAGCGAGGCGTCTGTTGGAGGGCACCGGTTAAGTCGGATACTGTGATCAAGCCGCCACAATAAGTGGCTGCTTGATGGAAGGTGGGGATGTCGAGTTCATCCAGGGTCCAACCGCTCCGCCGCAGCATGTCGAGCAACACCCACGCTGGGTTATTAGTGAAGATGTCGCCGGTGAACGTCCCGTTTTCATCAAATGTGGCGAGCTTCAGTCCCTGGATGAGAACTCGCACCTGGGGTAAGACGCGTCCATCGCTCACTCGATTGGGTATCGAGATCGCGAGATAGGCCATGCTGCCGTACGGGTCACCGAGCGGATTGCCGCTGGAGTCGGTAAATTCGAGGTTGAAGCCGCCGGTAGTGGAGCCGTTGTTGACAAGGTTGTACCAACCTGTAGCAGTCATGTTGTTACCCGCGATTCCTTGCGGGATCTCCACCCCGTTCACAACAACCTTCAGGACCATTTCGATCTCGCCCATTCCCAGGAGAACCTCCGTCCGCGTCAGATTGCCGTCATTGCGTGCAAAGACGACGGGGGGCTGCGTCCAAACGGTACCGTACTGGAGTGGGACGAAATCGTTGTACCGCGTCTGGTTGTCGGCGACAGAGGAGGGATGGGACCCACTTTCACCGTGACCTCGAACGAGAATGCTGGCTGGAACGAACTCCAATCCGCCGTATCTCCGAGTGGGCTGGTTGAGGCTGTCACGATCGAACATACCCCGTGCCACGCAAGAGGCTCGCGTATAGTCGCAGGAGGTGAATGGATTTCCAGCGTTCAGATTGCCGAGTCCGGCTGGCTGGCCGGCAGAGTACCCGCAACGGAAGAAAGGTGAATACTTCCCACGATCGCCACCATTTAGTGCTTCGTCTCGTTGTTCCGCAGTGGAAGGGAACGACCACGGGCAGCGCTTTTGAATCCGAACCTCCGGAAGGAGAAACCGCTGCAGGTTGAGCCGGTTGTGCGCCGAGAGTCGAAGCGAGAATTCGGTGATCTCATCCGGCGGGTTGACGAGACCGCGAAACAGGACCATCGCCTCCGAGACGGCAACCTCATCCTTCAAGTTATAGAAAAGGAACGTAGCCGTAAGCTTTGCTCCTTTCCATCCGGCGTTATGTGTGATCTGCGAAAGGTAAGAGTCGGCGTTGGCCAGGGTCAATGAAATTCGCGAGAGACTATCGATTCCGTCGTCGGCGCCCCAGCGCAGATCGAAAAGGTTGTGTCGGAGAACGCGAGCGGCATAGATCTGGCCGTTGAATTGAACCGCGTGGGTCGACCATCGCTCGAGCGCGCCCGTCGAAAGCTCGCATTCAAATAGAATCAGCGGCGTGTCCGCGACCTGCAGTTCTTTGATCTGGTGAATAGTAGGCATGAGCGGATCATCCTTCCCACGCGCTGATGACCTTTACGCGTGCAGCGTAGTTCTCGAATGCTTCCGCCGTTAGGGAGAGCTCGTCCTGAGAAAAGCGAGAGTTCGGGAAAACGCCGGAGTATTGATAGGTGCGCCGGTAGCCCGAGGCGTGTGGCTGTGGCTCGAGTTGAGCGCCGAACAGATCCGCGATCGCTCCCGCGGGCAATGCGATCGAGAACTCAATGGGAGAGGTCGAAACGCTCAGGCGGGCGGTGATTTCCCAACGCAGCCAGAATGAGGTCAATTGGACGGTCGCGATGTGACTCATCGCCCCGGCCGAGCGAGCGACAGTGAGATCTAGAGGCGTTGCACTCTTCGCCCAGAAACTGAAGCACAGTTGATAATCACCCGGGATGTCGACGCTCTGTTTGAGCAACTGAGAGGCAGCGCCGGCATTCGTAACTCTTGTTGCCCGAGTGGTTCCCATAGGGTCGAGTTGGCCGGCAGTCCACTGTAGGAGCGGATCGTTCTGCCACGGCGCAAGATGAAACTCCTCGCTGCGCGCAAGCAGGTTTCCCACTGGATCGAAGAAGACGAAGTCATTGAGCCGGCCTTCGCGATCGCGGAAAAAGGTCTCCAGCGCAGCCGCTTCCTGCCGGGTCAAGCCGGAATAGTCGAGGGTCCACTCCAGAAGGCGTGCGTTCGCGTCCGTCGAAACGACGCGCTCTCCACCCGGAGTTCGATTGAGCACGGTCCGGCTAGTGAGATTTTTCGCAAGAGGGAACTGCGCCAGACAACTCGATGCGAGCTGAGGAAAGTATGGCATGGTTAACTTCACCTCTCCCGGACCCATAGAACAGCCGATCCGCGAGCATAGTCGTCGAAATTGAGGGAAGACGAATCGAGATCCAGCGAACAATGGTTGTAGTCAATTTCATCCCATGGATCGAAGAAGGAGAAGTCCCCCAATTGGCCTTTCTGCTCGGCGAGGAATTCTTCGAGTGCGGCCATTTCTCCGTCATCCAAAAGGTCCAGGCGGATCGACCAGCGCCGCACAATCTGCTTATGGCTGCGAAACCGCTGGTCGCTGCCATCGAGAAAGCGATGCACTGTATTCGAGAAATGGAATGACTTGGTTGCCGGGTATTGCAAGACGGCTCCGGTCTTGAGGATTGGAAATTGTGCCATGGCTCATAGCTCCCCTACCAGGTCGTTGAGCGGGTGCATGTTGAGCATCGCCTGACGGACGGCTCTTGCAATCTGATCGCTGTGGTCCAGGAAGGACTGGCTGTCCATCGCGTTCACCTGAATCGTGATGTTGGCTGGGGGCGACGACGGCTGAATCCGTCGCGGCACGGCGTCCGTGTCATACTGCACGGCAGAGTAGCCACTGCTTCCGTCGCCGGGCAACGCCAGATCCAGTTGCACCGGGGAAGGAGAAGAAAACAAGGACAACGGTTCAGGCTCCCGCGTGGAGCGGCGGCCAAACAGACGCGCCAGTCCAGTGATGAAGGGAGAGAGAGCGGAGCTGAGAATCGATCGTCCTGCGATATCGTCCACGATCGTGCGCACAGTCTTTCCCGCTTCCCGGGACCAGGCCGACGTGTTCTCCGCGGTGGCGCGTGTGTTTTGCTCAACGCTCGAAGTCTGGCGACCAACGGCATCGCGAAGCTCGGCAAGCTGGCGCGTGACCCGCGATAATTCCGTAGTCAGAGCTTCAGTTCGGCCCGAATCTTCTGGAGTGGTGGCAGAGGGATCCGAGCTGGATGCAGCGAGAGAAATCAGTTCACGTGCGATTTGCGTGTCTTGTTGGGAGTCTTGTTTGGCTTCGGGCAGCCGGATCGGCGCCAGTAGGGTGTTCGTTGATCCGGACGATGCCTGCGCATCCGCTCCGACCAATTGTCGTACTTGCTGCAGCAAGTTCTCATTCGGCATGGTTGTTCTCTCTTTCCATCTCCGCTTCCAACAGCAGGAAAGCGTCGGCTTTCCTTGTCTCCAGATTCATCAAGCCTTCGCGGTGGCCTGCCCGCCAGACATGGAATTCCTCGAGCCAGCAAAGGCTCTCCGCCGTGACGTAGCTCTTCGGACATGCTTGCGTCCGTACACTCTTTCGCGCCCAAACCACTTTGACCGGGTCACGCTCACGTTCCGGTATCCAGCCACAGCGTCGCTTGGGTTCCAGGCCGCTTCTCCGGCAAGAGTCGCACCTCCAGGCGGCTTGGTTGGCAAACTGGAAATGGAAGGCGACGATCAGTTTTTTCTTTCTTCTTCAGTCAGGTGCAGCTCAGACCGAATCGCTGCCAGGATCTCCTGGATCAGCTCCTCGGGCCCGCGCTCGATTACCAGAGCGGGATCGGCCTCGGATCCGTCGATCGAAAGACCGCGAATCTGGACGAACCCCCATTCAAGGTAGATCCGCTCAATCTGACGCCGGAGAATTCCGGCTTCGATCTCTTCCTGAAAGCTCTTGCCGGCCTGGAGGAATTCCTCCTTGCATCCCACCTCCCGAACCTTCTTGCCCAATTCGATTCTGCGGGCAAGCGAGATGCGCGCAACAGCGAACTCAACCTCGGGATGCTTCTCCGAGCGTTTCCACACAATGCTGTGATACTCCATGGGGTCACCCGAATGCGATCACCAGCTCGTCGTCGGCGATCCCTTGCGCCCGGGAATTCCGGAAATGCCATTCAAGGCGCGCATCGTCATCATTGAACTCGGGAACCTCCGGAATGACAATTGGTAGATAGACGGCGCAGAGATGCGACTCGGTCTGGCCCAATTGAAACATCAAGCTGATCGGGTCGCGTTGCGCCGCCGCCTGGTAAAGAGCGCTCGTTTCCGGCTCCGTGTCGCTCACCAAATCGAGATTCACGGAAACTCTCCGCCGTCCCGCGAGAAGGCATCTGGGTCGCGCTTCGCCGAATTCGCGTACACGCAGATCGATCCCGTTGTCCAGAATGACATCGGCGGTGAGGAGCGTATGAAACTGGCTGGGCACAGTGCCTAGCCAGACTTGCCCCAAGCTGCCTGGGACCAGCGAAAAGTTGACCAGCGGACCCGCCGGCTCCGAGGGAAAAGACGTCAGTCCGCCGATGCCTCCGGAAAAAGTCGAACTGTCGATCAGCTCCGCAGCAGGGCCTGAAAACGTAAACTGATGAAAGTCTCCATTCACGCGTACGCGGAGGCGATCCACGGCGCCTCCGGACACGATTCTCTGGACCGTGGTGTCGGGAATCCAGTGGTCGAACAAGCTCACACTGAGCAAGTCCTTTGCGAGCGTGTATGTCACGGATGCACCGAGCTCGCTGCTGGCCACGGGCGTCGTGAGAAAGGGAGCGTTGATGATGAACGTGGCCGGATCGACGATGGCGGTAACAAAGCGGAGCTCACCCCCGAAACGCACCGCCTGGCCGATGGTGAGGCCGTGCGCGACTGTCGTTTGGAATCGTGTGGGATCCACCACCGTTTGAATCGTTCTGCCAGGGAACTCGAGCCCGGCGCCTCCAAGACCGGCTTGAAACAACGGCCCGTAGCAGGGCGCGGGATTCACCGTATCCCAGGCTGTCATGTAGGTGGTGAGTTCGTAATCGACCGTTTTGCGGAACCCGTTGGGTAGACCGAGGAATGTTCTTCCACCGGTCTTATCGCGCCGCTCCGGCTGCTCCGTCCGTTGCGCGATCCCCAGTTTGATCGCTGGCAGCCGGTTCTCGGCCGTCACTGTACCCACTTGGCCGAAGTCGGTTTCCAGGGCAGCATAGATTCGATTGTCGTTGGATGCTACATAGCAAGACATTCTTGAGTCCTTCCCTTAATCCATATGAACATCGACGGGAATGAGAATCTTCGCCGTCTGGGCGAAATTCTTCCCACCGTGCCTCGCGGGATCGAGTTTCACTTCGTATCTTCCGGTGTGGTATATACCTTGCCGCCACTCACCGCGGCCGTCATGCAGCACATCGAGGATCGACTCGACGTAAAGCTGCGTTCTCAGTTCGAGGCCTTCCAGGCGGTCGGAGGAAACATGAACCTCCACCACGACGTCCACTTCTCCTGAAAAGACCTGGAATTTTTCCTTCAGCAGATTTCGAATCCGCTCACAATAGACGAGGGCCTGCGCGGGCCGCGCTCCCTGTACCTTTTCCAGCACCTCCAAGCGCGCGTGGCCCAGCCGGACAAGCGGTGCGGGATAGTCATGCGAGCTGAGAGAAGCGGCCTGCAGCCGATCCGCCAACTTTCTCGCGGCGCCGGTTTGAGCGGTCAGCAGGTCGGACAACGCTGTCGCGGCTGCGGTGCAGAGAAACGTCATAGCTCACCTTCCCTTCTATAGAGTCCTGTTGCGGCGCACGAAGTACCGCGGAGCTTGTCCCGCTGAAGGAACAGGTCCTGGCACAACGCCGGTTACGGGCATGATCCATGGCGTTCCAGCCGCGATGGGGATCGGGTTTTGACGGGCGGGCGGTTGGCCATCCATCGCGACAAACACGTCGTAACCGGTCACGCCGGATGGAGCTTGCGGCGGCTGGACCGTGATCGGTTCGCCGTTACTGGCGTTGAAAGAGACCGCCTCGCTGGGTGCGCTGGCTTCATCCGCCTGGGTCCGCCAGGCAACCTGAACGAGATAGCCGGCAACGGGCCCACCCGAGCCATTTCCAAATACGGAGGGCTGGTTGGGGCGTCCCACAGGGTTGTCGACGATTCCAATCCCCAGCTCGAATGCCAGGTTTTGCGCGTGCCGAGCCTGGTCCTGAAAGTGCTTCCATTTGCCGTGAAAGCGATCGTTGAACTGGCTGTTGTAGACATCGCTGTAGACCTCAGCGAGGGTCTGCAGCGTGTGCCATCCCTGGACCGAGGGTGTGACTACGACGTGGCTCAAGTCGTAGCTGCCATCCGATGCACGTTGAATCGCGCTCGCTCGCGTTCGCAACAGAAAGGAGGCAATCTCCAGCCCGATCCTCTCCTCGGCAAGTTTGAGTTTCGTGTCAAGATCCACGCGCTCATTCTCAGCCGTTTCGAATACAGCGCTATCGAGCGTCTGGAGGTCTTCCAACACCGAGATGAGGCCGTCCGTTAGCAATGCCATGGTAGTGCCTTCCCGCTGGACTATTTCCTGTCCGGCTTGCCTGGTTCGCGCCAGTTCCTGAGATCGGCTTCAGACAAGATCGCTACCTGCAGGCGGTTCCTGCTGGCTTGTTCGTCGGCCGATTCCTTGTCTTGGAGTTGCTGCTGGTAGAATTCCTCCGTTTGCTCCTTGGTGGCCAATTCCGCCATCCCATCGACGATCAGCTTGGCGGCCAGCTCGCGCGGGACCTCGGTCCTGCCCCCTGCCTTTCCACCATCTGGCGTCTGTTTGCTCACTACGATCACGAATTTGGTCTCGATCGAGCTCGCGGTTTCTCGAATTGTCCTAAAGTATTCCTTGAGATCCATTCCCGTCCTCCTAAAAAAGTTCGGGTCCGGCACGAGGCCGGACCCGAGCAAACAAGCGACTGTTCGCTTAGCTTCGAACCTGAACTCCGTGATTGTTCCGAAGAACGCCCACGCCGTACAGCACGTCTACCGTAAACTGCTGCGCCAGGGTGTTTGGCTGGTAGCTCATGATCACGCGCAGACCGAAGTTTCCCAACTCCGCATATTCGGCGATCGCCCCGGTTCCAGGAATGGGTTGAGGGAGCCGGCGGACCACCAGCCCGAGAGCGTTCGTGCTGAACGCCAGGTTATTCGTGGTCACCGGACCGCTGCCGGTCTTGACGACAAACTGGGAACGGAATACAAAAAAGTCCTTCAGCTTGCCAACCGTTCCGTCCACGAGAGCCCGAAGACCAGCATCTCCCGCCGTCTGGAACTCGCTGAACCGAGGGATCTGCCGCAACTGTCCGTAGGCGTCACCGCTCACCACCAGATACTTCGAAGCGCTAGCGGGTACCTTGGCATTGAAAAGCGCCGTTTCCGCCAGGTCGACGGATGCTTCCGTAAGAGCCGCGCCCCCGGTGCCGACCGGCGAGTTGGAGGTGAACTGCGTATAAAGCGACAGCAGGTCCGTCTCCATCTTCTCGGCCAGTGCCGTCACCGCCGGCTGCATGTATAGCCGCAGAAGATCCGGCACCGCCAGTATGCGGGTCACATCCGGAATCTGGAAGGTCGCTTCCGCGTGGGTGTTCAACACGATCTGCGCATTGCCCAGGTTCGGATTTTGCGTCACCACGCTGCCGCCTTCGGAAATATTGTTGGCCACCAGCGTCGCCGGAATCGGCACGTTTACCGTGTCACCCGACTGTGCCAGACTCGGCTCAAAGTTGCGATTCACGAGGTTGCCCATGACAAGGTTCCCCATCAAAGCCGGCAGTGCGTCCGCAGCCACCAGCTTTACGATCGCTTGCGCCACATTGGTTGAAGTAATCGCAGGCATGTTACTTTCTCTCTTCCTCCTTTAATAAAGACATCGATTCCCGGCCGCTCCTTCAGGTCCCATGCAGGGATTGGGACGCGATCCGGGATATTTCCTTGCGGATCCTGTCCATTTCCTCCGGGTCCATTCCCGGCTTGATCCGCTCCAGTTCCACCGCCCCGGTATTCATTGCGCTGCTTCTGGGCCCAAGGCTTGCCCCTGAGCCACCGGCCCCACGAGCCGGCAGCAGCTCTGGATTCTCCTGGACAAACCGTCCTAGAAAGTCCCGGAAGTCGACCTCCGAGCTGCCGTCCCGTGAAACAAGACTCCCCTGGTCATTCCGGTGGATTTCGTCCTTCACCGCGCGGAAGGCAAGGTCGAGCTTGGCGACGCCGAGCCGTTGCAATTCGCCTCGGATGGCGCTCGTCCTCTCGGCCTCCTCCGCCCTCTGCCGCGCTTTCAGGTTTTCGTCCACCAATTCATTGAGGCGCCGTTCCAACCCCTCGCGCCTCCGGCGTTCCTCTTGCAGCTCGGCTTTGAAGGCGGGCTCCGCCTTCGTTTTCTGCAGCTCGACGTATTCGCCAATCACCTCTCGAATCATCGAGCGCAGCCCGTCATCGCTTGAGTTGGCGCTCGAAGCGGGAACGTCTCTTGTCGGATTGGCCTCAGGCCGTTCGTTCTCGTTCATCAATCGGCTACCTCCATTCCTTTGTCTATCTCGCTGGCGATCCGGTCCTTCACTTCCTGTCTGGTGTCACACAAGAACTTCAGGGCCAGCTTCTTGAAAATCTGCTTCTTGAGAGTCGCAGAGGGAACTCCCAGCGACAACAGGCGCTCGGCGTCGGCCAACTCTCCGCTGAAGTCTCCGATGTCGAACTCGTCCAGACCATTCACATCCACCGCCACCTTGTCCTGTCTCACGGCGATCACCGTTCGCAGCACGCGCTTCATGGTTTCCTTCACAATGTCGCCATACGCGCGGAGAACTTCCTGTGTGATCTGAAAATCTCTCTGCTTGCTCAGCCCGGATTCGCTCTGCCCGCCCAGTGGGCCCCCAGCCTGGGACAGCAGGTAGCAGACTCGATAGATCTCCTGCTGCAATCGGCTCAGATTATCGGCCGCGATCTGGTAGACGTGGCCTTGCGGCTCAGTCCACCCAAACCGGTCTTGCGGTCCCAACTGGATGAAATAGGAATCTCCGATGATCTGGCTCCATTCCCGCTCCGAATAAACCACCGGTGTGGCGAAGAGGCCCAATGTCAAAGCCCAGGACAATGCATTCGATTTGTTGAAATGCTCTAACTGCAGAAGGCCCGCCTTGTTCATCAGCCAAAGCCCGTCGGGAATCTGCATGGAAATAATCGGGACACGGTTCAGAGCTGCGAGCCCGTGGCAGCCTTCGTCGATCATTCGAATGGGAGATTCGGGCGTCGAAGAATCACGTCGCAGGAACATCCGGAATTTTTGACGGTCATAGTACAGCCACCGGGTTTCCTTCGAGTGATCGGACTCCAACTTCTCCTGCCTCTGCGCCTCTGTTCGGATCACGACCCAATCCAACTCGCCCTGTTCGTTCTGGCCCCAGTTAATCAACTGATCCGCATTGCATTCGGAGAGGTAGGCGCGCGAGGTGCCTTTCATGTCCTCTTCCGCAAGCGTCTCTGGCTGCTTGTCCGCTCGCGGAAAATCGATCAGAATGTAGCTGGCGCCGCAAACCAGCGCGTCCAGGATCCGGCGGCGGAAGAATTCAGTGATCGAAGTTCCTTGCAGGTCGCAATCCTCGGTGAAGGCGCTGAGGAATCGCCTTCCTCGGGCATCGTCGCCTTCAATCGTTATGAGAGGCTCTCTGCGGAAAAGCGTCGCCACGTACCAGTCGATGATCGATCCGACGTAGTTCTCGTAGAAGACTCGATTCAGCCGCTCCTGATAAATATCAAGCGGCTCCTTCCGCCGGCGGAGTAGATAGTCTGTTGCGTTTGTGCGCAGCTTCTCACCACCGATATATAGATCGCGGTGTCGCGCCATGACATGCCGCCTGGCGCGGTAATCGGGGTGTTCCGCCTCGATCCAGCTTTTGTTTTCCGTTTGCATTCGTGTTGCTACTTTCTGACAGTGGCTCAGTCTGAAGTGGCGCACGCTTCACCGTGCACGCGTGGGCTTTTAGCCCAAGGGTCTCACCGCGAGTTGAAACTCGCCCCGGCACGCTGAAGCGTTCGCACCAGCCGATTTGAGCGTAGCAATAGCGTTTTTGAGCATCGCCGGGCGATCTCCCGCAAGCCATTGAATTTAAAGGGAACAATTTTTTCAATTCACGTGTGACCGCATGGTACGGTTCCGCGCCATTCGCCCGTCAGGGCAGCTAACATACTGATAATAAATTGATTACGCGCGAGCGAGGGCAGAAGGGCACGTATCGGCCTTCGGTCCGGTGCAGCAGTGCAGCGGCACGTGGTGGGTTGGCGGCGTCGGCGGCGCGTGCGGAACTGTCGAGAGTCGCTGGAGGGCGGGCTCCGCCAACTAAAAATTCATTACGCAGGCCAACCGGAAACTCGCGAAGGTTTGCAGGGTGAAATGAAGGGATGCCCTCTTCTGTTGGTTCGATGTTACCCGTCACCGGCACAACGTTATTGCAAACCCGAACGTTGTCATTGCCACGAGGGCGTGTGCCATGTTTTAATGGTCCACCAACTCGAAAAATAGATCTGCTGGCGATGCTGTTGGGACAGATCGGAAACGAGCTCCGTTTCAGGATCATTCAGTATAATGGACCTTTCCATTTATGGGACGTGATTCGGAGCAGCTATCAGCAGCAATATCGCGATCCATACCTGATCTCTGCACAGAATATGAGGTTCGAATCCCCGCGAGCCCCGGTTCCCGAACGCGCCGAGCTGGGGTACCTGACCCGACACCCAGCCGGGTAGCGTCGTCGACTCGGCTATGTTGCTTGGCGCACAATATGTGCTGGCGCCACGGCTCCTCGCAAGAGGTGCGGCGCATGAGTGGGTCCTCGGCAATTTCAGCCGCCCCGCCGACCTCGTCGCCGTGGCGCAGAGTAACGGGCTTCGCCTCCAACAGGACTTCGGCAACGGCGTAGTACTCTTTCGAAACGACCACCGAAAGGGACATTAAGTGGTGGGTCTCGTCTGGGTACTGGAGGCGATCCTGCTTGGCTGCCTCCTGGTCTGTCGTTTCACGGATTTGCCGGCCATCCGGCCAATGTGGGTGCGGCTCTTCTTGATCTTCGGCGCCGGTGCAGCCGGTGGCATCGGCCTCACTTCGTGCCTGTTTTTCATCTTTGGTGTGCTGCTCGGGGTGCCGCTTGCCGCAATGGCTCTGGAACTCACTGTCTTGGTGTGGGTTGGATACGAAGCTTTCCGCCGCCGCATCAACGTTTTTGACTCAGCCGGAGGAGCTGCGTTTCCACTGACTTCTCCGATCACGGCAGGCTGCCTGCTTCTGGCACTCGGAATTGCGACGGGGCCATGTGGACGGCCTGGGAAGGCAATCCCCACGGCAATTGGGATGCCTGGGCCATCTGGAATCTTCGCGCCAAGTTTCTTGCCTCTGACGCTGGGCTGGCGCAGCGTGCATGGTCTCATGTGCTCGGTGCGATCACTCACTCGGAATATCCGTTGCTTGTCTCTTCCTTCGTCGGCCGTTGCTGGACCTTCGGACGCTCCGTTGCGACACCCGTATCCGTGGCCGGATCCTATGTGTTCTTCCTGGCCTTGATCGCGCTGGCTGCCGGAGGCGTGGCGGTGCTTCGGGGACCAACATTGGGCGTTTTGATGGCGCTGACGCTGGTGGCAACACCGCCTCTTTTGCATGAAGTCCCCGCCCAGTACGCGGATGTGCCGCTTGCCTGTTATTTTGCAGGCGCTCTTGTATTTTCCCTGCTGGACCGCCCGCTTCTGGCCGGCATCTTTTCCGGATTCGCAGCGTGGACCAAGGATGAGGGCTTGCTGTTTCTGGTCCTGTTTCTGGTCCTGTTTCTGGTCCTGTTTCTGGTCCTGTTTCTGGTCCTGTTTCTGGTCCTGTTTCTGGCCGCTACCGCTGTGTTCAGGCGCCGTGCCGCTCTGGCGGAGATCGCGGGCGCGCTACCCGTCGGAGCATAGTGGCTTTCTTCAAAGCATCACTCGCCAGCGGCAATGTCTCGCTGCTCTCAACCAGCCTGCCGGGGGCGCGCCACCGCATCGCCGACATCGGACGCTACAGCACCATAAGCGCCGCGTTCGGCCGTGAATTACTCAATATGGCGACGGGTTGGTATCACCCTATTTTGCCGCTGATCGCACTTGGAGTGGCATTGAAGTTCGACCACGAACGCCACCGCGAAGTGGCCTTTTGTGGCCATTCTCGCCACTCTTCTGCTTGGTTATTTTGGGGTATATATCCTCCCTTGCGAACGACCTCACTTGGCAGTTGCAGACATCGCTGAACCGTCTTTTAGTACAGGCGTGGCCGGTGCTGGTTCTAACTTGGTTCATTGGCCTGAAAGTGCCCGAAGCGGCCGCGATCGCAAAGCATGTGCCAGCGGCGAAGGTGCACAGAAACCGCACTGGGTCGCGAGGCGCGGCACCAAGCAGATGAGGAACTTCCATCGATCGTACCGGCATCTACTTTCTTGTACTTGTGCCGCTATGCATAGCCGGCTTCGCGGACTCCGGAGTTGCGGCCGGGCCGCTTCGTACGACTTCCGTTGCGCTGTTGTACGGTTTGGGTTTGGCGCTCGTCTTGCAATTCGCTTTGAAGTTTAATGTCAGAAGCTTCCTGACATGGGAATACGACGCCGACACCCGTGAGATTGTAGATCGCCTGGGCGCAGGTCGCAGGCCGGCAGCAGCCCGAGTCGGTTAGGGTGGGCGCTTCCTGGCAACTGGAGCCCAGTCTCAACTTTTACCGGGACAAGAAGCGACTGACGTGGATGCGTCCAGTCGAGCGCGGATCGTTAGTGCCCGGCGCGAACTTTTATGTAATCATGGCCGCGGACCGGCCAACCATCAGCGTCCTGGGCCTGAAGCCACTCTATCAATGGCCTCGGTCGGCCTCTATTCTGGCTGTTCCGCTTACTCCACAGCCGGAGTCGTTTCTTCCATCTGTACGACCGCGGACCGGATACTATCCAATACAGCGATTTCCAATATTAGTCAATAGAAAATTCATCACATTATCGGGAACGACGCAAACTCTCCCCTCTATCTCATTGATCCCCAGAATATTAGCTGCGCCCCTAGGATTATTCCGATCCCTCGATGACTTCAGTCACAACCGAAGTCAAATTATTCTCGCCCTATTTTCACCAACTTCCCCGCCTTCCCCCATCCGGCGCCCGACTCCCTCCGTGCGACTCTGGTGGGGCAAGCTTCAGCTTGCGCGGGCCTTCAGGCCCGCAAATTTAGAGAAAAGGATCCTCTTATGTCTTCCATCCCCCAAATCCGCGCCAATCAGGAGAACGCTAAACTCTCCACTGGCCCACGCACCGATCAAGGCAAGGCCATCGCCTCCGAAAACGGAGTCAAACACGGTCTCTCCTCCTCCAAGCACCGCATCCTCCTCGGCGAGGACCCGGCCGCCTACGACCAACTCCTTCTCGATCTCACTTCCCAACACCAGCCCGCCAATACCACCGAAACCATCCTCGTCACCGAAATGGCCAACGCCCACTGGAAACTCCTTCGCTCCGAACGAATGGAATTCGAATTCCTCGAAAAGCATCCCAACCCGTTCGTCGAAGACGCCGAAACACCGTCCATCCAGCTCATGCGGGTCAACCGCTATGAAAACTCCGCCCGCCGCGCCTTCCACAAGTCGCTCGACCAGCTTCGAAAGCTCCAAACCCAACGCCAGAAGGAGAACGCGCAACTCAGCGACGCCCTCGACGAAATGCTCTTGAGAGAGCTCGACAAAGCGAAGCCAAAACGAACAAGTCAAGCGATATCAACAGAAGAACTGATCGACGACGCCACCCATCTCAAGTCCGCCATGGAAGGTGTCCTCAACGCCCTCCCCAA
>Ga0187893_10008019_pt1 | contig 16930 bp, 18 predicted proteins | sample MA1701074metaG_FD_139574 | JGI IMG/M metagenome (GOLD analysis project Ga0187893, IMG submission 139574) | White microbial mat communities from a basaltic lava cave in the Kipuka Kanohina Cave System on the Island of Hawaii, USA - MA170107-4 metaG ...
ATTCGCCATCGGGACTTACCCGCGCCAAACGACGCGCATCGGTCAACAACATGAGGGCGAGTAAACCAGCGACTTCTGGGTCGTCAGGTTGCAGATGATGGACCACTCTCGTAAGACGAACTGCTTCGTTCGACAAATCTTCTCGACGCAGGTCAGAGCCGGCGCTGCTGGTGTAGCCCTCATTGAAGATGAGGTACAAGATGTGTAGAACCACGCCGAGGCGGTTCGCTCGCTCTTCGATATCGGGCAATTCGAACGGAACGCCAGAGTTCTTGATGCTTTGCTTAGCTCGACTGATCCGCTGCGCCATAGTAGCATCCGGAACAAGAAACGCGCGCGCGATCTCAGTCGTAGTCAAGCCGCCTATGGCCCTCAGCGTCAGCGCAATCGCCGACGCGGCAGTCAACGCCGGGTGACAGCACATGAAGAGAAGTACTAGTGTGTCGTCTTCCTTCGACGCAAACTCGGCATCGATCGATTCTGATGTGCGCACTGCCCCGAATGCCAGCTCGGCCTCGCGGCGGCGTCGAGCGGATTCGCTGCGAATGTGGTCGGCCATCCGCCGAAAGGCGACTTGGGTCAACCAAGCGCGCGGATTAGATGGTACTCCTTCGGCGGGCCACTGTATCGCCGCCGCAAGAGACGCCTCTTGAACAGCGTCTTCGGCCGCCGCGAAGTCTCGAAACCTACGGACTGTGGTTCCCAAAACCTGCGGCGTTAATTCACGCAACAGTTGTCCTAAATCATCTACCGGGAGGTCCAATCTTTGTCCTATCAATGCGAATCTTGAGTAGCACCGCTCATCACTTGCCGCACCTCTATGGGGATATTTCCCGGAATCCCTCCAGGACCAGGCGCTGCAGACGCGCGAGCTGCGATCCTATAAGCCTCCTCAGGGGCTTCAACGTCGACAATCCAGTATCCGGCGAGAAACTCCTTGGATTCGGGAAAGACTCCGTCAGTCACAACAGGCCCACCGTCGCTACTCCGACCGATTGTAATTCCATCAGTAACGATCGGCGTCCCATCGCTTCCGGCTCGCACGACTTTGGCTTGGTTTGGAAACCCCAGGCCTTGAGTATCAACTAGCACGCCTGAATCCTTCAGTTCCTTGTTGAAAGCGTGCATGAAAGCGAACTGCGCCTGAAGGTCCTCTTTTGACCACTTGGAGTACCAGTCAAAATCGGCCTTCGTTCCTGTCATCATTAGAATGTACTTCATATTTTCTCCTCCGCTGAACTCAGCAACCAGGTTTTGGTGTCGCCGCAATTAATATTTCTGTTCTCTGCCTCTTACACTCGTGACTTAAGCTGCTGCTTTAAAATGAACAGCACTCACGTCACTGTGACCTTGACGTTTCACCTTGATGGCCTGCCAGGCTAAAGTTATCGACCATACCATGTAAGTTAAGAACACAATCCTGGGAGGCCAACCAAGAGGGACACCCGGGCCATAAGCCCCTTCGCCCAGCGGTATTACAAAGATGCTTAGGTGCACCAGGGAACCTAAGAAACCAAACAGCGGTAGAGCAGCTGTCCACAGCAGTGGTCGCCGCACTGTTGACCAGGCTGGGTTTTTGCGGGCCAAGTTAAGATTGATCAGCAGCGCCGCAAGAGGAAGCAGCACCGCCGCACTGCTGCCAAATAGCACGTGAAGCACGCCGGTAGTTGTCAAACCCTTTTGAGCTGTTAGAGGCATAGGATCTGTGGGAAATACGCCCACGCCAACCGTACCAATAGTACAAATTAGAAGTATGCCGAGCCCGATCAGACCGGCTGTACCCCCTACTTGCGATCTAATCGCTATAAACAAAGAGCCGTAGCTGACTGCTGAGATCAGAAATGCCAGTACCATTATCCAACCATAGCGCCCTAAAGCCCACTCGCTGATTGTGTGCCATGAAGGATCGAGCTCCGGTCTAATGAAGATTAATGCGGCGAGTAAACACTGATAGGTAATCACGGCTGCTATCGCCAGCCGTGCCGCTGTCAATGAAATTCCCGAAGTTAGCCTCGGTATCCTCTTTTCTGTGATAGGGATTGTCATATTGCACCTCTGTTTGCTCTGAATTTGCTCGGATTGCTCCGTTTTCATGAGATAGTCGGATCAGATTGTCGGTTCTCTACGTCGCTCCCAAAATTTTTTTGCGAGCGCTCGAGTAGGCGGCCAGTGAAACCCGGCTGCTGACCCCTGAAGTGAGCTTCTTGACCCAGCTCGTCTAAACGATTTGATTAACCTTGCCCGAAGAGCCGTAAAGTCCTATTAGCATTGACAGAGACGTTCGTACAAGCCCGATTTGATTGGAAGGCTGATAAGGTTGTTCGAGGCAGACGCCGCGTTTTGCACGAGCAGGTTAAAGCAAAGTTTTAGCTTACATCCGGAATTGGTGAACCATCAGGAGGAACCGACAGCCGAATCTGTTAATTAAAGCAGGCATGTTCAAAGAGCTTCGTAAACAGCACATTGGCAACGCTGCAAGTATTTGAGACCTTGACTTCGTTGGACTTGAGGCTACTAACGATAGGTGCGGAAACTTTATGATACTCTTTGACCTGCTGGTCAGCAGCAAATTCGCAATGAAAAAGTCGCGTCGCCGGAACTCTGACTAGAGGACATCTAGATGATTGATGCCACGGCCCTCAAAGAGCTTTATCGGTACAACCGTTGGGCCAATGGGCGGGTCTTTGAGGTGGTCTCTGGTTTGAGTGAGGAACAGTTTGTCAGGGATCTAGGCAGCAGCCATCCATCCGTTCGTGACACTCTGACTCATATCGTCTGGGCCGAATGGTTGTGGCTTCAGCGCTGGCACGCAAGGTCGCCCCAGACCGTCTTCGAAGCCACTGACTTTCCCAAGCCCAACGTTCTGAGAACGAAATGGTTAGAGGTTGAGATCGAGCAGCGAGCCTTCCTTGAGACGGTGACAGCCGAACGGCTTCTTGCAGTTGTGCGGTATGTCAATCTCGAGGGACAAGTCTGGCAATATCCACTATGGCGCCAGATGTACCACCTCTGAACCACTCGAGTTATCACCGAGGTCAAATCGCCACGATGATGCGTCAGTTGGGAGCGCGCCTCGTTCCCACTGACTTTCTCATTTTCCATGACGAGCTGGAGACTGGTACTGTCTGACAACGCCCACTGATCGACTAGCCAGCGAATATTTCCAGATGCACTGGTGAAGACTGTGCAAGTGACGGGTCGGCGCTTCGCTGGTCCAACTCTTAGCTAACGTGATCGTTCCGGTAAACATGGAGGTAAATACTTTGTCAGCAGCACACGTCGATGCCGATTTCGATCCGGCTAAGTCCGAAGCCTTTGCCAGCGCCCAATTTATCTTGGAACAACGTTGTCATGGTTCAAGACTGGATTCGCGAACTGATTAAGAATGTGCCCGGCGGGTTAACTTCACTCTTTCGCCCTTATCTTTGTCCTTATAGAATACGCGGTCAATGTTTATTTGCCCTGTTTGCTCAACTGCGGTTACGGAACATACAGCCCACTGCCCTTCTTGTGGTGCAACCTTGAACGCTACGCAACCGACGGTGCGGCAGCCTCCTCTTAAAGGCATCGGTAAAGCTCCGAAAAGTCCTTATTCGAGTTCCTCGAGTTCGCGCAGCAAGGGGAACTTCGTCTCAGGAACAGTCCTGGACGCGCGGTATCGTGTCATTGGCCTGTTAGGCAGAGGCGGAATGGGTGAAGTCTACAAAGCTGAAGATCTCAAGCTGAATCATGTCGTCGCACTGAAATTCCTGCCCGGCAATTTCACTCAAGACAAAAAGGCGCTGGAAAGATTCTACGGCGAAGTCCGCACCGCCCGTCAGGTCTCGCACCCGAACGTCTGTCGCGTTTTCGACATTGGAGAGGTTGATGGCTTGCCCTTCCTCTCGATGGAATTTATTGACGGCGATGATCTGTCGTCGCTGCTTCGCCGCATAGGCAGACTTCCTTCTGATAAGGCAATTGAGATCGCCAGACAACTCTGCGCCGGGCTTCACGCCGTACACCAGGCAGGTGTTCTACACCGCGACCTGAAGCCCGCAAATATCATCATCGATGGCCAAGGCCGCGCGCGGATCACGGACTTCGGCATTGCCGGATTAGCTGATGAGCTCAAAGACGGCGACGGCATTGCCGGCACGCCAGCTTATATGTCGCCCGAACAGGCAACGAACAAAGAGTTGACAGCAAAGAGTGATATTTACTCTCTCGGTCTGGTGCTCTACGAGATTTTCACTGGTAGACGGGCCTTTGAAGCCAATAGTGTTCACGAACTGATAAGCAAGCACCGGACGGAGACGCCCACCACTCCGTCAGAATTTGTAAAAGAGATTGACCCGCTGGTTGAGCGGGTAATTTTTCGCTGTCTCGAAAAAGACCCGCGCGAACGCCCCGCTTCGGCACTACAAGTAGCGATGATGCTTCCGGGCGGAAATCCTCTGGAAGCGGCCATCGCAGCAGGCGAAACTCCCAGTCCGGAAATGGTCGCCGCCGTGCCGAAGAAAGGTGCGCTCAGTCCGTCGATTGCGATTGCTTGTTTGGCTTCGGTTGTCGCTCTTTTCGGTTTTATCGTTTTCTTTTCAAGTAAGGTTAACCTGCACGAATGGATCCCGCTTGATAAATCGCCGGAAGTCCTGGCGGAACGCGCCGATTCGATTCTGAATAAGCTCGGTTACACAAATCCGCCGACCGACACCGCGTATGATTTCGGCTTTGACGGAAGCTACCGCAGGTATGCTGAACAGGATACATCTCCGAATCGTCATGAACGAATTCGCACTGGGCAACCTCTGCGAATTTATTTTTGGCATCGGAGCAGCCCTCGTTATTTTGAGCCGTGGGAAAACGCCGATGTCGATCTTTCAGACCCGCCGATGGACGTTTCGGGAATGACCACACTGATTTTAGACGTGCGCGGTCGGCTGGTGAGATTTGAAGCTATTCCGCCGCAGACTGACGAAAAACCAGCTGAAAATCCGCAGACGGATTGGGCGGCGCTTTTTACGGAAGCAGGTCTGGATATCCGCAAGTATAAAGAAGCCGAATCAAAATGGACGCCGTCGGTTTTTGCTGACGAAAGAAAAGCCTGGGAGGGAATGCACGTTGACCACCCCGAAATTCCAGTGCGAATTGAAGCCGCCGCTTTTCACGGCAAGCCGGTCTACTTCCAGATAGTGGCGCCGTGGGACAAGCCAGGCAGAGAAATGCAATTCACAGGTACTGCGGCGAGAAAAGCCTCAAGCATCATCATCACAATAGTCTTTTTCTGTGCTTTGATAGCCGCCATTGTGGCTGCCCGCCATAATTTAAAATTCGGACGCGGCGACACCAAAGGAGCTTCCAAGCTTGTTGTGTTTATCTTTTCGATAATTACTCTCGCACAACTGATTAGTGCAGACCATGTCCCGACGCTCACTGGTGAGATAGCAATTCTCTTTCAAATAGCCAGCCTTGCATTGTTCATTAGCGGATTAACCTGGGTTTTTTATATTGCAGTAGAGCCGTTTGTCCGACGCCGCTGGTCGGAGTTAATAATTAGCTGGAGCCGCCTTTTGGCCGGAGATTTTCGTGACCCGATGGTCGGGCGCGATATTCTCGTCGGAGGTCTTTTAGGTCTGTGTCATACCGCTGCCATTTATTTGATGTTTCTTCTGCCGCACTGGCTAGGCTTCACAGTTGCTCCGAACGCAGGAATAGATACTGAAACACTATTGGGAATGCGTGGTATTGTGGTTAACACCCTTTTTGCGCTGGCCGTGCCCATTTTTTATGCTGTTGCCACTCCGTTTCTGCTTCTGCTTTTACTCGCCGTTCTGCGAAAAAAATGGCTAGCTGTTGTGGCGCTTTGGTTATTTGTTTTTCTGGCTAACGGTTTGGCTTTTGCAAGCGGCGGTCCCTGGATTAATTGGGTTGCAACGTTTCTAATATCCACCGCCGAGGTGGTATCAATTGCCCGGTTCGGACTAATCGCGCAGTACTCGTTCATTTTCTTTTGGGGATTAACTTTCCAGGTACCCATTACCTCTAATTTTTCAAGCTGGTATGCGGGAGCCACTTTATTCTCTTTTGTCGTGATCATTGGCTTGGCGATTTATGGTTTTTATACCTCGCTGGCCGGGCAGCCTTTGCTCAAAGGCAAGTTGCTTGCTGATTAAGGCAAGTGGAAGTGCCATCGGTTTTGCATCGGTCTTCGTGTGATTTCGTGTTTGGTTTTCGTGTTTGGCGTTCGTGTGGTTTTCGTGGATCAGTTCTTCACGCCCACTACGGAAAACGATCCACGAAACAATAATGTAAAATGGAGCAACCTGGTATGCGCCTCCTTGAATCTTGTTGCATTAACATTTTCCTGGCTACCTTTTTTGAAACGTATAAGGTCTGAAGCATAGTTGAATGGTAATTCGGCAGATCCTGAACGAAACCTCGCCGACAAACAATTGAGATGGACAATTTAAGAATGTGCTCTCAGTTGTAGTTCCAGCCTTCAATGACCTTCAAAGCAGACTGTGCGGAGCCCTCGCGAGCACCAGCCGAACCTGGTGAAGAAGCTCTTCTCGGACGCGCGTTGTTCGCAAATTCCCAACTAAGATCGAAACTGTGCATTGAATCAATTGCCTCATCCCGCCATCTGCAACAATCCATACATCCGTGCTCTCCGGACATTGGTTTTATCCAGAAACAGGATAAAACCGAAACTTATCCTTTACACAACACGGTGACAGGTGACAGGGAACGACTTGATGGAACATTGTCTCTGTTTTGTATGGAATCGCGTAAAGGGGTTCGCTTTATTCGGAAACCAGATAACAACGAGTTGACACTTACGTTAAACCTTCCTTGACCAGCTCTCGTATGTAACCTCATCAACTTACTGTGAGGCGGACATGATTATCTTTCACGGAGTTCTTGGTTTGATTGCGCTTGTCACGGGCGCGCTCATCCTTTTACTCAAGAAAGGCACGCGCTTGCATAAGAAGATCGGCAAAGTCTATGTCGCCACCATCTACCTGCTTTGCTTCACCTCATTCTTCATCTTCGAGTTGTTCGGGCGCTACGGCGTCTTCCACATCTTCTCGCTGGTGAGCATCGGGGCGGTCACGGCCGGCATCATTCCATTACTGCGGAAGAAGAGGGATTGGTACAAACTTGGAACGTAAGAATTGACATAGCCGCAGCAAATTGAATAACTAGATTCAAGGGCCGCATGTCGTACTCCTTCTGAAGCCATAGGTATTGCCGCAGCGACAGGTATAGTCTGTCCCTAAGTGTCTCACCCGCCAGTGGCCCAGAAGGGCAGGCGCACGTAAGCGGTCGAGAAAGATTCATCAAGCCTGAAATCACGTTTGATAATCTGGGCAGGATCAAAAAACCAGAGGCTCAGAGGCTCGTTTCGATGGTTGCGATCAGCCCAAGCCCAGGGAGGTTGTGCCAGATTTCGGCCACCGACCTTCCCGAGAAACGCTGAGCCAAATTTCCCCAACTTGAATTTCCGCGCTGCCGCGCGACCATCAGGCTGGAGCACGTTTATCGTTAGCTCGCCGTAATCGTGAATAGCTTCGTAAGTGGCGTTGGTTCCATTCGCGCGACTACTGGAATGCATTCGCGCTCTGGACCATAGCAAATGGATAGGAACCAGATCGTAGTTAAGAGAACCCTCCTGATCTTCTTTTGGCTCTTCGGCTTTCCCACCGAATGTATAGATTAGGAATCTCTTTTTCGCAGTTTGTTTCTCGCTTCCATCGTAGGCCTCAATTCGATGTCCCTTAGGCTCCACGTAAAGCAAGACTCGCTGTCCATCCATCTTCAACGATTCAAAACCACCGGGTGCGGCTTCGCCGGGTGCGTACTTAGAAAAGACATTGTGATGGAGCGTCTCAACGAAGACCACACGAGCGCGTTTGAGATCGCTTCCGCTTTTAGCTGCTACCAAAAGGCAGCCCTCCATGTCGTTTTCGTGCGCCAGCGCAGCCTCTTCTGCAAGTCGTGTAGGATCATATTTGCCGCCGCGCCTTGCCCCTTCCCGCATGAGCTCGCTAAGAATTGCACCTTTGCGTTCGCCGCCCTTATAGTCTCGAGGATGAAAGACAGCGTAATGAATGAAGATATGCGATGAGGTTTCGCTGACCGAATAATATACGAAGGCCTTTAAGGGAAAGCCTGCATTCTCAGCGTGCTCCCAGTAATTGTCGCCACGCCAGTCACCATCAAAATCAAAGTTTGTGATGTAGTCGCTGCGAGGCTTGTCCCCAAGTGCCTGGTAAAAGATCGGAGCGAAGAATGAGCTTGCTTCGCGATCGCCGGCAGATGTCTGTTCAGACTGAAGTGCAGTCTGGATTGCACGTGAAGCGCTGCTCTGCGCCAAAGGACCTCCCTCGGCACAGAAGAGCAAAGCAAAGAGACATGACCAAATCAAAAATCTCTTGCGGATTTTCATCTACCCCTGGTGGAAGCTGACTATTTGCCGAAGAGTCCTCCGACCTTAGCCGCCACATCTCCAGCACTTCCAGCAATGCCACTGCCACCGCCGATCACGTTATCGATCTGGTCCGCTATGCACGTGACGATGCTGGGCGAGATGCCGGGTTCTGGCGGCATCAGTGCTGTGGCCGGCGGAATCAGCAGTCGCTTGGTCACGTTTTTGATTGTCGCGATGGCGGTGATTGTTGCTGTGATTGTTCTGCTTCAACACAAGAAACGAAGTCCCGGAGGGACCAAATGTTTATAGCGCGGTCGCCCAATAGGATCCTTATAGCTCCGCAGGAGTTTGATGTGTCATTGCGTGCGACGAAACATCACGCTCCTATGGAGCTATCCACGCTTTTCACGAGGGAGGCCTATAAACATTTCGCCGCTCTGCGGCGGGTCTTGATTGTCGTGTTTCTTCTTACAACCTTGTTCGGGGCGACAAACGTTACAGTGCACGCGCAGACTATCTTCCGAGTCTGCTCGGAGCCGTGCTCATTCTGATAATTGGCTGGTTTGTTGCGCTGATCATTTCGAGTTTGGCGCGAAAGGGAGTGCGGCGAGCCGGGATCGGTCCACGGATCAATCGTCTGATTTATGGTGAGGGGCACCAGCACAAGCGGACGCCGAGCGGTGGGTGGGAAAGGCAGTCTTTTATCTAATCTTGCTCTTTGTGCTTGTTGCGTTCTTCCAAGCCCTGGGGCTGACTATTGCGAGCAATCCGCTGGGACAGTTTCTTACTAAGGTCTTTGGCTACGCCACTCAAATACTTGGGGCTCTGGTTTTGCTGCTGATCGCGTGGATCGTCGCTACAGCCTTGCGATTTGTTGTTACGCGCATCATGACCTCAGGACTCGCAAGTGAACGTCTCAGCCCTTTGTTTGCCACGAAGATGGAGGGTGGGAGTGTTTCGCTGGCCCAAACCCTGGGCCAAGTTGTCTACTGGCTGATCTTTCTTCTTTTCTTACCCGCCGTGCTAGGCGCGTTAGGTCTGGACGGAATATTGATTCCGGTTCAGGGCATGATCAACAAGTTGCTCGGCGCTCTTCCGAACATTTTTGCCGCCACCTTGCTGCTTATCGTCAGCTGGCTCCTTGCGCGTATCCTGCGACGCCTCATTAGCAATTTATTAACTGCGGTTGGCTTCAATAATCTTCTAACAAAGCTTGGTCTGGGATCTCTCGGAACCGAATCAAAGCCAGCTCAGGTGGTCGGTTATCTGGTGATGGTCGCGGTAATGCTGTTTGCCAGCATCGAGGCGAGTAGATTGTTGGGATTTGAAGTGCTCGCGGGGTTGATTAGTCAGTTGACGGTTTTCTTTGGTCAAGTATTGTTGGGCTTAGTTATGTTTGCTATCGGACTCTATCTTGCCAACCTGGCCAGCGTTCCAACCGCGCTGTGCGAGTTCGTTGGTGATAGCAGTGAATGCCCCGGCGTCATCAGCCGCGTACTCCGCCGTCGTTTTTAGTCCACGAACGAAGGAGATGTCCGGGCGCAGCGTCCCTTTGAGGTTGTACGTGTCGAGCCGCATTCGGCGGCCGCCCGTCTCGCTTGCGAACCACTGGTTCATTGCCGCGAGAGCGTTCTCCAGCGTGCCGTCGGTGTCGAGCGCGTTGTCCGTGCCGTCAGACGGTACGAAGTATATGGTGTGAATCTGCGCAAGACTCGTTGTATCGGGCCGGTCCGCAGTGGCCCGGCCCCCCACGTTCTTGACCTTCCGCTGCTTCGTGATAATACCGTCGCTCGTGAAGCTAACCGAACCATGGTACATGATCTGTGTGCTGGCCCAGTTGTGAACGCGCGTTCGATACCTGCCGGGAATAGGACTCGTCATCGTAAGACCCTCGGCAGGATCTCCCACTCCAGTCGCCTGCCCATTTGTAGACTGCCCGACGGGAGCCCATACGCCGTTGCTCAGACGATCTATGGATAGATCCAAGTCATAAACGAGCGCAGTCCCGGCGTCCCAAGTGATTCGCACCTCCATGGAATCGTTGTCAAAGTTAGGCAGCACATCAAATTCGTGAAAATCATACGAGCCAGTCCGCTCGAGAGGGTCGGGTACGAGCGCCATCCCATCCCATTCGTGTCCATTCTGCGCGGAAGGCACGGCTTTGTTCTGCGAATGTGCCGCTCCGGCGGCGACAACAGGATTGAAGATCATAGATATCTTCTGCGCGCTCAGCATCTCGTTCAGTTGGGCATGTGAAACGGCAGCTCCGCCAAAGTTAGATGAGCCAGCCTTACCCAACGCTAGTGCAATGAAACACAACAAAACTGTAAGCGAAATTCGAGAATAGGCATTCGCCGACATCCGGCGCAGAAACAACAGTTTGCTAGACATGATCATCCTCCTCAATAAACAGTTGGGGTTGCGGCGTGGTCGCCAGACACACGCACTTAAACCGTTGAAGTTGTTACACTTGTTCCTCTATACCTACTCTAGTACTCGGCGGTTGAAAAAAACTTGAGGCGTGAGGATAGAAGTCTTGAGGCGTTCTTGACGATGCCAAACTCGTTTGAACTCCGTAAGATAATCAAACGAAAATGCTCGCGAGGTTGCGCTGTTTTGCGTCACCCTATGGTGTCAACCCGTGCGCGGCTTGTACAACCCTAGGCCGGCTGCAACGAACAACAAAACTATGGCGAGACTTCAGTGGAGCACTGCAGATGGATCGCGAAGCATCTCCTCCGTTCGTCTCAGGTCGGTTCAAATTATTTGGCTGTCAAGGCCTAAGGCTGCGGCTGGGATGGCGATGGCGCAGCAGTTGGTGCACGGCGCGGCGCGCTGGAATGCCAGTGGACGATGCGCCAGTTTCCATCGCGCTTTTCAAGCACTGCCGTCCCCAGACCGGCCGCCTCGACATGTCGCGTTCCAATATCGGCTGAAATCGCGTATTTGAAAGTGGCCCAAGCGGTATTCCCCGAGACCTTCACCTTCATATCCGACAGCGTGTACTTGGTGTTCTTCATCTCTTTCATCTCTGGGCCAAGATGATGGTCCCGGTAATCGGCCCAGCCATAGTTGGCGTGGCCGCTCTCGAACACGGTTACCGATTCATCGTTGGCCCAGAGCTTTTCCAGCGCCGCCATGTCTCCTTTTTCAAAGCCGGTCGCACTTTGGATGAGCACCTCGCACACCGCCCGCTCATCGTCTTGCGCGCTTGCCGACGAGCTGATGACGAACAGCGTCAGGGCTGCGAGCGCAAGAATGGTAACGATGCGGTTCCTATGTTTCTCAATTCGATTCTGCATGATCCGGTTCTCCTTCAGACTGTTGATGTAGACGGCGTCCCACGCCGACTATGAAATCTCCCAGAAACCACTCTAGCTGATTCGACCCGACGCTGATCCCATAGCCTTCGAGTACTGCGACAAATTCCTTCGCCGTGAAGCGATTCTCCGCCGGGTGTTCTAGAAATGTTCGATAGAACCAGCGGTCGAGCGCCTGCCTGGTCACCTCCTCAAAGAAAAAGCGCCCGCCAGATTTAAGAACGCGAGCCACTTCCGTGACCGCCTGTTGCCAGTTGGGCACAATGGTGAATGATGCCGAAGTCAAACACCGCGTCATACGTCGCGTCCGCGGCATTGATCGCCGCGGCATCGCCAACAAACAGCCGGAGTCGATTAGGCGAATACTTTGAGAGACGTCGACACGCACGCTCGATCATGTCCGGATCAAGATCGAAAGCGTCCACTTGACCTGCTCCAAATCGTTCAAAGATGATTTCCTTTGCCACGCCGCGACCACAACCTATTTCCAGCACGCGCTGGCCTTCAACCCGTCCGCCAAGCCGTTCCATCAACACAGCTTCATAGCGACGCTGCACCAAGGCGCGTAGCGGGTTATTCATCAACGCCTTTTCAACGCGATTGAGCTTCAATCTCTCCTTCTAGTGAAACGCGCCTGAATCACGCCCGAGCCGCGTAGTAACCGTGCTTGGTCCGCACTCGTAAGGATTTGTCTGCCGTCTCCACCTTGATCTGGCGAAATGAGCCGTCTCGATTCCGGTTCGAGGGGCGGTAACCGAGCGTGTACTGCCGCTTTAGCTCGTTTGCTACTTCCACCGCTGCTTCATCAATGAGATCACGTCCGCCACGGTGAGCATTCTCGAGAAAGTAGGCGCGCCCGCCGCTTGCATCAGCGAACGTGTTTAAGACCTTCATGTCAACCTCGTCTTTGCGACGGCCCAAGCTCCCGCTCAAGATGTCATGACCAAACGAACCTCGCTCTCCATGGCCGATACCTAGAGCGTAGATCAGAACTTCGGAGCGCCGCGCCAGAGCTACGACTGCGTCAAACTTCGTGCTGCTGCTCGTGTCGTTGCCATCGGTCAGGAGCAACAGAGCGCGCTTCCGATGCCTACCTTCAGCTACTCTTTGCAGACCTAAAACAAGTGCGTCATACAGTGCTGTACTTCCCTGCGGTTCAAGATTCTCAACCGCCCGCAGGATTCGCCTGCGATCATCGGTGAAGTCTTGCACGATTTCTGCATCGTCACTAAAGCGCACAAGAAAGATTTCGTCGCCTGGAGAAACAGATGTGACGAAATGCTCCACCGCGTCACGCACGCCTTCGATCTTGTCAACCATGCTGCCGCTAGTGTCGAAGAGAATTCCGAGGCTGACCGGCAGACGATCCCCACTGCTGAAATACGCCAACGCCTGTCTGACGCCGTCCTCATAAACCGTGAAGTCGTCCCGCCTTAAGTTAGAGACGTATCGTCCGCGCGGGTCCGTAACTGTAGCTGTAAGTGTGACCAGTTCCGTGTCGATACGAACGACATCGCCCTCCCCGAGTTCCTGTGGACGCTGCGGGGTCGCTTGCGGGATTGGCGGTTGACGGCTCGACTGCGCCACCGAAATTGGCGCCTCCGTCAAACCGATGACGACAAGGACAATTACCAGGAAGATGTACAATCTTAATTTCATTTCTTCACCTCCATTGCTAAAACTTGCGAGGTGCCTTTCGCTCAACTCACTTCCGGTGCCATGAAAGCAGCGCGACGCCGGTTATCGTCAGCAACGTCCCAGCGATCTTCATCAAGCTCATGTTTTCATTTAAGAAGAGCCAGGAAAGAAAGATCACCAGCACGACATAGCTCGCAGATATCGCGGTAGCCATTCCCACCGGAAGCTTTGCCAGAGAGAGGACAAAACAGATCGAACCGAGCGCCATCAATAGGCCGGGCGCGCCCAACGGTAAAGCTTTTGTTGGAACGGCGAGATTGCCCTGTTTGATCCATAGTGCTGGTATCGCCGTGATTGCCATACCGATTGCCATGAGAAAGTTCACCTGATATGGGTTCAGATGTTTCATGCTGAACTTCTGAAGAAAGGACGCGACTCCGACCATCACGATGTAGCCGGCAAGGAAACCAAATCCAGACACTGACGGATTCATTGCTACCCTCCTCTGACGGTCTCACTGCGTGTAAAATCAGTCGTAATGGGCCCGTCATGCTAAAAAGCAACGGAATTCAACATTCCTTCATTTCTTCAGTCGATCTAGTATCGCTTTCATCTGATCGATCTCCGCTTGCTGGCTTGCAATGATGCTCTTACACAGGTCTTTGACTTCCTGATCCTGTATAGAAGCTTCGTGGCACATAAGGATAGCCCCGCCGTGGTGGGGAATCATGGAACGCAGGAACTGTCGATCACCAATCGCCGCCTGTTGGCGAATTCCTAACCAGGAGCCGATCAACATCAGAACGCCCACCGCGATAATCGCCAGGTTGAGCTTCTTCGATTTGTACATCGACCACATTAACGGAATTTCGATTAGCACCATTGAGGCGGTCATCAACGCCGCCATATAGAGCTGGTTGAAGCTGTTGAATACGTTGCCAAATGCGTTAACCATCGCATACATGAATATGTACATAGCGATGAAATGGAGCGTGATCATGATTAGGAATCGCCGGTAGTGGTGCATTTGCATTTCCATTTATCTGCCTCCCTCTCGCGGGAGCCCAATTGACGTCTCAGTCGCCAAATTGAGCAATGATTTGTTCTCGAATCTGGGGGGCTGACAATGCTTGTTTCTGAAGTTGACAGGCCATCAATCGTTTGCGGAATCGCTCTTACTGCGCGATAAGCATCGCGAGTCTTGCCGGTGAATTGTTCTGCCGGCATGACAGCCCAAGTGAACCCAGGCTAGGGGCCCTGTCATAATCTGCGGGAACAGAAGCAGGCATCGGTACGGTCTGCGACGCCGTCGGTTCCGTTGCGATTGTGGATTCGCTCCCGCGCCGAGCGGACCATAGGACGAATCGCATTAGTAAAAGCGTGCCGGCGAAAACGGCGAGAAACAAAAACATCGGCCTAATTTTCATCATTCATCCCCTTGTACTAATTAATTGGCCGGCCGCCGAGTCTTTCCTCGTCGGAGCCCCACACCGATGACAATGGAAACCAGCACGATTGCCCAGCGGGCGACAGTCTCGCCAGATCCTCCGGGCCGCGTCACTTCCATCGGCCCAGCCTTAGCTTCAGTCCCTTCCATGTTATGCATACCAGTCTGCTGATGCTCCTGCGTCGCGAGCGGCAGCCTTGCCTGTCCTGGAACGATTTTTAGTTTGGCGGTAGCCCGTTTCTCACCTTCAGCAACAACCAGATAGTTTCCAGGCTTAATGTCGGCGGGCAGCGTGACCTGCTGCTGGAACCGACCGTGTTCGTCACCTTTTGCCGTCCCGAGGTTGTAGTCCTGAAGTCCCGTTAGACTTAATCTGATCTCCGCGTTCACCGCGATGCCTTCACCTTTCAGCATAATGACTTCTCCGGCCGCTACTGATGCCTTATCAACTTTCAGGGACGTGCCGTGGGCGAATGAGGAAACGCTAATTCCCAACATGAAAATGATCATCGCCGGTAACTTAACTATCCTTGTCATCCCGTCCTCCTTTTCCGTGCAATCCGTTTTCCAGAACATTTCACATGATGTGCTGTTGCGCTGGCATCACGCGGGCGTATATTGCGAGCGCGAGCAGCAGCACAATTAAGGCAAAACCAAACGCGATGATTCCTTTGCGATCACGCGGCAGGGTAGATTCCTTACGGTCAATAAGCGGCGGCAGGAACAACAGCGCATAGATAACGGGCGGTCCTACAACCATTCCGGTTGTGCCAAACCAATTCTCCAGGGCATAAATCCAAAGAAAGAAGAAAGGAGGCTTGGTGACTTCTGCGCCTTCCACCGCCGCATATCCCACCTCGGCCGGCCAAATGATCGAAAGCACCCCAGCGATCGCAAACAGGATGAAACCGTGCGCGAACATCTTCCGAAAATGTTGAAGGAAGGTGCTGCCGCGTTCAGGTTCACCAGGGTGCGTGTGAATGTCTAAAAAGCGAATCAGATAAAGATGGATGCCCAGAAAAATTATTAGCAGAACTGGGAGGGCGCTGATGTGAAAAGTATAGATGCGCGGCAACAGATCGACGCTCGGGGTAAACTCCGGCGCCAAAAAGCTGCCGAAGACACCTACGCTGCGTGCTCCGGCGATGTAATGGGCCAACGCTTCGTAGCCGCTCTGATCAAACGGCAGAACCGTCCCGGTAAAATAGAGTAAGGAGATTACTCCGAGCAGCAGGACGCCGGCCCACCAGGTAAATTCGCGCGGACCGCGATAACTGCCTCGCCACAAAACCCAGAGCAGGTGCAAAGTGACGCTAATTATCAGCAGATCGGCCGTCCACCGATGCACGCTGCGCACGAAATCACCGAAGCGAGCGCGCGAGATTATGTACAGAACGCTCTGGTGCGCACTCGCCGGGTCAGGATTGTAGAACTGTGACAGATACAGTCCTGTCAGGATCATGATGATGATCCCAAACAGCGTGATCGAGCCAAGGTAATAAGGGAGGCGGTCGGCCACCTTGGGAATTTCGTAACCCAGTCCTCGATCGACTGCGAAGCGTTCGCCCCAGTTCATGGAGTCTCCTTTAGTGCATGTGTTTGTGGGTTGTCGTCGTCTTTGGCTTGGGCTTAGGTTTGGTTTTCTTCCCAGTCGTGCTCACGCCTTTTAGCCGATTCATCTCGGTGATCTGGTCCTGCTGCTCGGCGATGACCTTGTGCGCGAACTCCTTGATCTCTGCGTGCTCGGCTTTCGTCGTCGCTTCCTTCGCCATGCCAATAGCCATTTGGTGATGGTCAATCATGGTGTCGAGAAATAGGCGGTCAAACGCCGCCCCGTTTGTTGCGCGAAGCTTTCGGCGCGTGTCTTCCATATCAATCTTCATGTCCGGATGCATCTGCTGCATCATCGACGCCATCATCGAGTGGTCCATGATTGGCTTCCCTGCGTACCAGTGGTTTCGATGTCCCTGCAGTTCCTCGACGTCCTGTTTTTGATCCGCTGCTGCTTTTGTGGCGAAGGCTTTAACTTTGGCATTTTGCGCTTTGCTCTGGGCCAACTCGGCCATCTCGATGCCTTCCTGGTAATGCATGATCATCATGTCGATGAAATGCAGG
>Ga0187893_10008020_pt1 | contig 16927 bp, 8 predicted proteins | sample MA1701074metaG_FD_139574 | JGI IMG/M metagenome (GOLD analysis project Ga0187893, IMG submission 139574) | White microbial mat communities from a basaltic lava cave in the Kipuka Kanohina Cave System on the Island of Hawaii, USA - MA170107-4 metaG ...
CCCTCCAACACAACTTTGTTTCTGAAGAACTCCGGCTTCACCGGCGCGATCCACCCCAGAAACTGATCCGCGTATTTTTCGTCTTCCTGAGTGAAATGCTGCCATTGCCAGCCAAAGCTCGCCGCCGTCGCCGCCTTTTCCTCCTCAATCTTACTCAGCTCGGCGAAGCGTGGGATGCCGCGAGTCAAGGAATACTTAAGGTGACATGCAGAGCATCCCAGCTCACCTTCCATTAACTCATCGCCTTCAGTGGCTGCGATCGCAAGCAACTCAATCAAGCCACCGCAGGCTGGGCAAGCCAGGTATTGTAATAAACGCTCCTTCATGATTCAGATTGCGACTGAGCAGCCGCGGCAGGAGGGCGAAACATCAGGGTGAGACCTGACATTCTTTTTCGGTTCGCGTGACGAACATTCCGAATCGAGACTGATACTCTGAGGATGTAATGAAGGCGCAGATCATCCCGCGATAAGCGGATGGCTCGGAGGTCTTTTGGGCGCCCAGTATGTTTAGCCAGAATTGATAGCCCACCTCGTCGGGTTCGCGCCGCAGGTAACCGAAATACGGCAGCAACGCAAAAGCCTGAGAGTTTTCCTTTTCAGCAAGAGCCGTATTTGTTGCGACGCGTTGAAGGATTTCAGCGCGTCCGCCGGCGGCGCCATTGTACAAAGCCGTCAAACTCTGGCGCTCACCAGACAGATCGATCTCTGAAGTTTGCAAAACCGAAGTGAGCAACAAATCTACGAATCGGTCGCCGCTCAATCCACCCGAATATTTTTCGAGAAACTCCGGCCGCAGAACAAAAGCTCGAGCAAAGCTGCGTTTACTGTCTTCAACATTCGTCTGGTGATTAGAAATTTGAAGCCGTACCCGATTGAATTCAGAAAGAGTTGGACGCCGCCCAAATGCGACTTTGTATAGCCGATAGATAAAGGACCAGCTCTCGATAAATTCGGTTTTGAGGAAAGCGGCAGAAACGGCAACGCGGCGGCCACTGATACACGTTTGATCTGAGCCGCAGCCGGAGAGCTCCTCAATCCAGGATTTCGCCCGCTCGGGATCGGGCGGTCGACCAAGAAAGTCCCGATAGTGCTGCGCGACGAAAAACTCCGGGTCGTCCAGCGGATTTGGCGCGCCGAAGTTCACGCCCGGGTCGATAGTGATACCGCCCGCCACGTATGACACCTCACCGGAGTTTGCCTGGAGGCGAATGCTGTAGTCGCCAAAAACGGCGTGTGGTGCGACGACTACATCAAAACTGATCACCGGAAACGAGGTTCCGAACTGCTGCAATGTCAAACTCTCAGAATCAACCGTTATGAACGGGGACATTACCGAGATGCCGCTAATCGGAACCTGATCGATTCCTTCGCCGGCCACAAAGATCGTTAATCTCGTCCCGGCTTCTGCGATCACAGGGGTGGTGGACAATTCACCGTGAGCCCCGATCAACCTTGGCTTTAACGATGGCGGCCCATTCTGCGGCGGCACCATGACAAAGTTAACAATGCTGGTCGCATTTGGGTTCGCGCGCACTAGATTACTAATCTCGGCGCTGCGAAAAGGCCGCTGCCCATCAATGTACTCCGTCATCACCCGATATTGGCCGGGAGAGACACCCTCGATCTGATACGTGCCGTTCGATGAAGTGATCGTGCTTGCGATAACTCGGCCTGAAGCGCTGTCCTCGATCCAAACGTGGGCGCCGGAAACCGGAAGCGAACCACCCGCGACAAAGGTGTGAGTCAACCGTCCTTCGATGGCGCCCATACTTTTACCATTTCCATAAATCGCAGCCACTCTGGTGCGATCGTCTTCGCTCAAGGTGCGTTCCGTTAATGCGGGTAGCTTATAGGTCCCATTTACCGACTGACGTGGCTGCATTGTCGCGCCAACGACGTTCGAATGTTCGAGGCCCAGGAGGTGGCCTAATTCGTGGGTAAGAGTTGATTCGAGATCGTAGGTGCCCGGCGTTCCGTCGGTCGAAAACTGTACCGGCACACCCTCGGGTGATAGAGGTTGTGGATTAATGATGATGTCCGCTTCGCTGATTTCCCCTGTTTCGGGATCATAGAAGACGCGCGTGCGCGCAGGACTGTCTCCAGTTCCGAGGATTGCCATGTTTTCAGGCGTCTCGGCGACTGTGATGAGACTGATGCCATCGCCGCCGCTAATTGGGCTGATGGATTGAACCGTGGATGAGACCTCTTCAAAGTTGATATCCGAAGCCGCGGACCACCTGGCAAGAGCGCGACGAACGGCGCCCATGACATCACTTTCAGATCTGATTCCCGGCGAGGGCGAGACGAGTGAAGTTGAAATGCTGACTCGAACAGTTTTGGTGGCCCACTTCATCCGGTGCGCAGATGAGTTCCCGGCAAAATCGTAAAAGTCAGAGGCGAAGGGCTGGGCGGGCGCAAGGCATCCCAGAATTGCCAATACCGTTAAGATTGAGATCAGACGTCGCACCGAAGTGAAGTCCTGGTGAAAGTTCTAAAATAATGAACTGTCGCTACCTTGTTTGACAGCTTTGGGGCAGGCCCGTGTCGGCAGCCATCTTAGCACCTTTGACCGGAAAATTTGCCTGAATTCTTGAGTCTGTTCCATGAATGGGATAAAGCCGCTCGAGTTATAAGGAGACGAGCGGGTTTTTAACTAGCAGAATTCGGCGCTGTTCAGGACAGCAAGACTAAGGAAGAATCTCAATTTTAGGAGCCGAATCCGCAGGTCTGCTGGAAAAGGTTCCGCCACCTCTGGTAACAGTTACGATGATCGGAACATCGCCGGCTCCGGCCAAAGAGGCGGGCAGCCGGAAGTCAATCAAATCCAGGCCGGGTAACTCGGGATTTGAGCTAACCCGGAGAATATCGGCAGCAGGAACCTCAGTTGTCCCGACGGTAACCCTGACCTCGGCGGTAGTCGCTCCCCTAATGCCAGTCAGATTGATCTGCAGCACCGTGGGCACACTATCGCCATTCTTGTCCGGGGACATCACACTGAAGGGCTCGACCAGGCATCCCATCACCAATTCATTAGTAATGTTGCAAACGAAGGCGCGATTGTCTGTGCGCGTGAAAATGTCAGGCTGGGCGGCGACAATTTGAAGGAACCCGCGAAATTGGGTGCCACCGTTAATCCTGCTGTTGACGACCACGGTTGCGACTCCCGGGGTCAGTCCGATCGGCACGACAAACTGAATCTCTTTCGAAGTTTTGCCGACGAAGACGATCCCGGCTGCAGCGCCGTTTATTGATACAGAGACTCCGTTGAGTTCAATCGGCAAAACCGGTCGGCGAGTGTTCTCAGAACCCGGCGCCGGGCCTCGATCCGAAGGAACAAACTCAACCGTAGTTCGAATTATTCCCAACTCGCCGGGCGCCAGACCGATCACCGTGCCGGGCGACGGACTCGGCGTTGGACTCGGCGTCGGACTTGGCACTGGAGTGGCTTCGGGAAGCGCAATGGTGCTGGCGCCGGTAAAGAACGACAAAGCCGCGGTCGACTCGGTTGTCACCGGGGGACTGAGTAGATAAAAGATCTCGCTTGAATTATCCGAATTGCCGCCGCCTAAAGTTCCTTCTTCCGCGAAGGTGAACGCAATTCTCTGGCGGCTTTCACTGGCAATGGGCCGCAGCCCTGGAAGACTTAGTGTTATCGGATTCTTCGTCAGCCGGGTGAAAGTGTTTGCCGAAGTCGCGGGAATCTGCGTCGCGAAGATTTGCGCTCGTCGGATTGAGTTCAAACCGGTGCTGTCCTGATCCTGAGGGGGAAATGTACCGTCGGTTCTGAAGTTCAGTCCTGAGGTAAACACAAGTGTAGCCGGCTGGAGCGAAACATTATAGTCAGTGAAGGTCGGGAATCTGAGAAAGTCGCCGAACCCTCCGGCGCCGGTTGAGCGTGGGCCCACCTGAACAAAAGTATCACTGGCAATAGTGTAGACGAAGATTGCCTCGAAAGACTCGTTGGTGGTGTTGTTCGCCTTGGGATCGGCGGCGCGCGATTCGAAAGCCACCAGCGCTCCGTCGCGGCTCAAACGGCGTCCGGGGCTGAAACGATTTACCGGCGGTGAAGTGCCCATGGTTCGAGTTGCCTGACTGATGGTCATCGGTGACACGCCCAGGTTAGCCACAAAGACCTCTGAGTTGCCGTCCGCATTATTTCCGGCGAGGTTCGCCGAAGAGAGAAATGCGACGATCAGACCGTTACCCGATATCGACGGGGTCTGCTGAAACACCGAACCGTCTCCCTGAGTGGTCTCCTGCGTATTGGTAACTTGCACCGGTGTAGGCGTTGCGCTTGCCAGATTGAGCCAGAAGAGTTCCGGATTGCCGTCGGCATTTCCTACGGCACTGACGAGATCGCGAGTTGAAATGAACGTCAGGATGCTGCCGTCATCGCTAATTGTTGCGTCGCGATTGTCATCGGCGACGAAGGGAGCAACAAACGTAGAGCCTGGGGTGGGCACGCGGCTGGCCTCGGTATCGGTAATCGGAATAAACTGGCCTCCGCTCAGAGTCTGGAGCGGTATCTCGGCGCCACTAGTCAAATCAATCGCTGTTTCATTAACCGCAGGTACCCGGTAGATCCAAATCTCTGTGTTGCCATCCGCCGCAAGCTCGTCGTTCGTATCCACTCCATCAAAGTCAGCGGGGTTTGGCGCATTCGAACTAAAGACAATCACGTAGACGCGCTCGTTGCTTCCATTGGCCACGGGCGCAAGACTGATCATGGGCCGCACGTTACTAATCTCGATCGCAACCTGACTCAGATCCGGCGGTGTGGGTGACGGAATCGGCGTTGGACTTGGCGTGGGCGTGGGGCTGGGCGTCGGCGTCGGGCTTGGAGTCGGCGTCGGGCTGGGCGTCGGCGTCGGCTTTAAGACGCTCTTGGTGTCAGTAATTTGAAAGATTCGACGCTGAGCATAGTCTGCGAGGAAGACCTCCCGATTGCCGTCCTCATTATTTCGCGGATTTGGATTAACTGTGCCATCCGGGTTGATGGTCGGAACCTTGTCGGTGGCCACGTCTCCTGAAGACTCAAAGACGACGAAGCGGCCATTCGCGGTCATATCATGTACAAAGGAGCGGAAGCCCCCTGGTGAAGAGGTTAATTGAGTGACAAAGGGTTCAGGCGTGGCGCTCGACGTTTGAGCCCAGGAAGAAAGCGCGCCAAAGGCGAGGGCAAGCGCCACAATGGCGCAGAGAAAGCAAAAGGCTGGCTTCACAAAATCCTCCGAAATAAAGACGCGAATAGGAGCAGATTAGATGCTCATGGGAGCCTGAGCAGCAGTTCAAACGCCGGTACAGTGCCTGAAGAACTTGTCCTCGTCCGGCGATCAAAGAATCGCCATTTTAAGCAGAACCAACAGGGAACCGCAAGGTAGCACGTCCCCACAGTAGTGATGCAGTCTGAAATATTTTGAATCTCATTCACACCAGGCTTCAGCCCGGCGCTTACCGGGAATGACTCACAAATGAACCGTTAAACGGTTTCTTTGTTTACTTTGACTAACTCGACACCCGCGTTAAAGCGCGGTGTGAATGAGAATTATCACTTCCACAAAACTGCATACGCGTCCGTGCAGTGTGTCGTCCGTCCTTAGCCTGGTGGTCTAATGGACTGCCCGAGGTCTTAGAGATGAACCAGGAGGCTCAGGTTGCGTGGATGGAATCGAGGCGAGGCAGAAAATTGAACTCTAACCGGGCAACTATGGGCTAATCCGACGGTTTTTGAGATCAACAGCTCAACGGTTCAACCAGATTGCACGAAACATGGAAAGGAAAATTTCTTTGCGAGAGCGATGATGGACGCTCAACGCCAAAACCACCTCCGTACCTCTTTGAAACAATGCCCCAGATTTCCTCAGCACCTTTTTAAGGACTCAACGTTCCAAATAAACTACACGAAGCCTCACAAACCAACACCAATTTTTTACTGGAGATTGGTGTTGTTCGTGGCTCGTCTCCTTAATTTGGTTGCGGCGTCAGTCGCGCCGTAGGACATCACCTCAAAGTTAATTTTCTTGACAGCTTTTGTTTCTCAGGCTTAGAGTTTGCTTGTTTCGCGATAGCTTAGCACTTTCAGGCGCGTCTCGAAGATCTGCAGAAACCAATAACTATCCCAGAACCACGGATCATTGACGCGACTGGTTAATTTTACGAATGCCCCTCTGCGGTCTCTTGATTTCAGCGCCGTTTGCTGCCGACAGCGAACGCTCAATCTCCTGACCGAAAGAAGTGAGAGTTCATCTACTGTGTTCTCTCGTCAACAGTTCCCACTCGACTTAATTCAAAGGAGGACCAGCATGCCTCGATCATCCCAAACCCGCTCAATCAGAATTCTCATTAGCCTTTCGCTTACCTTGTTACTTTGTTTAGCGGTGATTCCGATAGTTAATTACGGACCGGTTTCAACGCAAGCAGCTAACAGCGAGAGTCCGATCAATTTTCAGCAGCAACCTCAGATTCCAGTGATCGCCCCCGGTAGCGCCTACCGCCAAACCAATTTCGTCTCGGACGTGCCGGGGGTAGCCCTAATTCAGGATCCGCTGCTGGTTAACCCGTGGGGGATTGCGTTGCGTGGAACCAGCCCATTCTGGGTGGCCAACAACGGCACCAGCACCTCGACGCTTTACCGCGGCGACGTTGGCGGAACTCCCCTGGTAAAGAACCCGAGCTTGGCCGGCATCACCATTCCTGGGGAGTTACCGACGGGAGCTGTCAGCAATTCAACGACCGACTTCGTGGTCACCTCCGGCATGGCCTCTGGCGCAGCCAACTTTATATTCTCTTCAATTACCGGGAATATCGCTGGCTGGAATTCGAATGTCCCAGCGCCCGGCTCTACCACTGCGGTGATCATGGCGAGCCATCCCGGTCATGTCTACACGGGACTGGCAACCGGAAACAATGGCGCGAATCTCTTGTACGCAGCCGACTTTGCCAATAACGCCATCGATGTCTTTGATGCAAACTTTGCCATGACCACCGTGCCGGGCGGCTTCATCGATCCGACCATTCCGGATGGCTTTCATCCCTACAACATCCAGAATATTGGAGGAGATCTTTATGTTGCTTACGCCAAAGATGATCTCACGATCAGTGAGGGTGATAACGGCTTCGTCCGCCGTTTTGATACGAACGGCGTGCGCGATATGACTTTCGGCATTAACGGCGGGCAACTCAATGCTCCCTGGGGGCTGGCGATCGCGCCCGCCAGCTTTGGTATCTTCAGCAGCGCGTTGCTGGTGGGCAACTTTGGCCGCGGCAACCCCAGCATAAACGCATTCAGTCCTGAAGACGGAGTTTTCCTGGGTTCGCTGAGGGACGAGAGCGGGACAGGGATCGTGATCGACGAGTTGTGGGGATTAATCTTCGGCAATGGCGGTAACGGTGGTGACCCCAACACACTCTACTTTGCTGCCGGCATTGGCCGGGAAGAGCATGGTCTGTTTGGATCGCTAAAACCCACCACTGCTTCGGCTACCTCGCTCATCCAGTTCGCCGATTCTGAGTTCGCTATCAGCGAGGGCTCCGGGCACATCGACATCACCGTCAATCGCTTGGGTGACGCTTCAAATCCAGTCAGCATTAACTACGCCACCTCGGATCAAAGTCAGCCCAACCACGCTTCCCAGAAGTCAGATTATCAGATTGCGGTGGGCAGGCTTGACTTTGCTGCCGGTGAAACGAGCCAGACTTTTCGCATCCTACTGGTGAATGACCTCTTCGATGAGAACGACGAGATTGTCGACCTGGTGCTCAGTAATCCAAAAGGCATGGGCGCCGGTCTTGGGTCGCCGAATGTCGCCGAGTTGAAAATACTCGATAACGACGGCATGCCACCGACTTCGAACCCCATTGACGATGCGGGCTTTTTCGTTCGACAGCTCTACCTGGATTTTCTCAACCGCGGGCCGGACGCTGTCGGATTTCCTTTTTGGACGAACCAGATTGTTATTTGCGGCAGCGATCCAGCTTGTATCGAGAGAGAGCGGGTGCTCGTCGCGGCAGCCTTCTTCTTCGCGATCGAGTTCCAGGAGACTGGGGTGCTCGATATTCTGACGCACCAGGCAGCCTACGGTGCAAAGCCGCTCTACGGCCAATTCATGATTGGCACTCAAGCTCTCCAACGCGACGTGGTGATCGGCCAGACTGGAGCTCTCGCCCAACTGGAAGCCAACAAACAGGCCTACTTTAACGAGTTTGTGACGAGGCCCGAGTTTGTCACCAAATATCCAGCGTCGCTGACGAACACTCAGTATGTGGACAACTTGCTGGCGAGCGCGGGTCTATCGCCGAGCGACGTTCGGCTCTTTGTCGTGAATATGACCAACGGACAGGAGGTGCCACCGGTGGTACCGACGGCCAGCGGCGGCGGTCCACGCCCGGTGTCGTTTGGCACGGCTCGTCTGCAGTTCAACCAGGCCCAGACGGCCATGACCTTTCGGTCGACGGTCTCGAACATTGACTTTACCGGCTCTCAGACGCCCGGAGATACGAACGATAACTTGACTGTGGCTCACATCCACGCTGGGCCAGCCGTGATGCCTGGGGTAAACGGTCCCGTAGTCTGGGGCTTTTTCGGCGCTCCGTTCAACGACAACAATCCCAACGATCAAGTAGTGATCCCGTTTTCGTCAGGGGTGGGCGGTCAAATCAACGGCAAGTGGGACGCGCCCGAAGGTAACGGAACGACGCTGGCGGCGCAATTGTCCAACCTCCGCGAAGGCCGCGCCTATGTAAACTTTCACAGCTCGCAATTTCCCGGCGGTGAAGTAAGAGGCAACATTCGGCCGGCAACTGCTTTGCGCGACTCGCTTATCGCAGGCCTGAACGGCGGAACGGAGACCCGAGCAACGGTGCTGCGCAAAGTTGCCGAGCAGGAAGAACTGAAGCTGCGCGAATTCAACGCCGCGTTCGTCTTGATGGAGTATTTCGGTTTTCTCAGACGAGACCCGGACACCGCAGGCTTCAACTTCTGGCTCAACAAGCTTAATGCTTTCAATGGTGACTTCCTCCAGGCTGAGATGGTGAAAGCCTTCATCAATTCTCTGGAATATCGTCAGCGGTTCGGAGCCTAACCAAATGAGGGGCGAGATAAATTAGCCGCGGATAAACGCGGAAGAACGCGGATAGGAAAAAGACTTAGAAGGAAGAGAACGGCTCTAAACTCGAGGCGGCGGTTACAGCCGCCTCAAGTTGCAAAGGCCCTCCACTGGAAAGCCCCATTGATTGCGGCTATCCCGTAGTTTCTCTGATTTGTTCTAATCCGCGTTATCCGCGTTCCTCCGCGGCTTACATTTCTTCCGATCCACAGATTCCATTATCAAGAGCCTGCCTCGTCCGTTTTCTGGCTTCCACCTCCGTATTTCTGCTACATTGCAGCGCATGATTACCACGTTGCGCGTGGAAAACGTGTCGAAGCAGTATCGGATTTACAACCGACCCGGCGACCGCTTAAAAGAGTCTTTGACCAGGGGCCGCCTGCGCCGTCACAGAGAATTTTGGGCTCTCCAAAACATTGCTTTTGAAGTTGAGGCGGGAACCACTGTTGGGATCGTCGGGCCGAACGGGTCCGGCAAGTCAACTCTGCTGCAGATCATCTCGGGCACACTTGAACCAACGCACGGTGACGTGTGGCACGAAGGGCGTGTTGCAGCGCTCCTCGAGTTGGGCGCAGGTTTCGACCCGGAGTTCACCGGTGCGGAAAACGTCTATATGAACGCGGCCCTATTGGGTCTCACCCGCCGTGAAATTGATGCGCTCTTCCCGGAAATCGAGCGCTTTGCTGAAATCGGGCCTTTCCTCCACCAACCAGTAAAGACCTATTCGAGTGGCATGTATGTGAGACTGGCCTTCGCTATTGCGGCGAGCGTCGAACCTGACATTCTGGTGATTGACGAGGCGCTGGCAGTTGGAGATGCAGTCTTTCAACACCGCTGCCTGCGCCGCCTCAACGAACTTCAGGAACGAGGCCGGACAATCCTCTTCGTTTCGCATGACCTTGCCGCCGTGCGCGCTCTCTGCACTCGCGCCATTCTGCTCAATGCCGGGCGACTGGTTGCGGATGGTAAACCTGCTGAGGTGCTCAACCGCTACCAAAAGATCATTATGGCGCGCGAGGAGGCGTATGAAGCAGAGATGGTAGCCGGACCGCAAGTCACTGGAAAACCATCCGACGACGAAAGCCTTCCGCCGCTGAGCTACTCGTACCGTCACGGCAACGGAAGCGCGGAGATCCTTGGCGTTGAACTAGCCGATGCGGCGCATCGTCGAGTTGAAATCGTGGAGACGGGCGAACCGCTGAGGCTGCGTGTGGCAGCTCGCTTTCATCGTGACGTTGAGGATCCAGTGGTTGGCTTTTTAATTCGCAATCGTCACGGGATCCACGCTTATGGCACAAACACGAAAGAACAGCAGCTCGCTTTCGGCGCGGTGAGTTGCGGTGAAGGACTCGAAGTCAACTTCACGTTCAACTGCTGGCTCGGCGTCGATCAGTACTCCATCGGGTTCGCTATTCACAGCCGAGACGGAGAGGCTTACGACTGGATCGATGGCGCGATCTTTTTCCGCGTTACGAGCATGAGCTTGACTGAAGGCGTTGCCAACCTCAATGCGAGCGTGAGCGCACGCCGCCACCCGCATGATCTGTTGCCTTCGCAGCGTGAGGATCAGGCAGTAAACTCGAGGCTCGAGAGTGTTGGTTATGGCTGACACGGAAGTAGAAAGCATTCTGCGCGAGATCCGCGAGCGCGTGTACGCCGAACAGCAGCAATCGGCGGCGGCCTCGACCCTTAATGACGAGTCCGGCAATCACTTTCCTGTGATTTCTAACGGAACTCACGCAGAGTCCACTGAAGCGCTCACGCGAATGGAGGGGCACTTGACCACCACCGCGCGGGCGTGGGATCGGCTACCGCCTTTGGTAAGCAACCGATCCGGCGGTCTGGCCCGACTGGAACTTTGGATCAAGCGGCGACTCAAAAGCGCGACGCGCTGGTACGCCTGGGAGCAGATCAACTTCAATGCCGCGGTCCATCACATGCTCAGCGACATGCTTGAAGCGCTCTCAGCACTCGAGCAGCAATTGCAGCGGATTCGTACGGACACGGAAGCCTGGGCTCAAAAGTTTGAGCAAACTCGTACAGAAGTACTGGCACATCGAGCTGGAATCGAGTCGCAGCATGCGGAATTTAAGCGGCAGTGGGCTGAGATTGAAACGCTGCGGGCGGAGATTGAAACGCTGCGGGCGCAAATCCAATCGCTGCGGGCGGAGAGTGAATCACAGCGGGCAGAATCAGAGTCGCAAGGAAGAATGGGAGAAGCACAGATTCTGGAGGTGAACGCGCGACTGGCGGAATTGGCCCAGGAGCTGCAGACCCGCGACGAGCGCCTGCTTGACGAACAGCGCGTGTGCTTAAAGCAGCTCTCGCTGGAGATAGGCGAAGCTAACACCCTATTTGATCGCGCCCGCCGCCAAATCGAGTCAAGGCTGAATGAATTGGAGAGGAATGATCGATAGGACTAGTAGGACGAATAGGACCGATGAAACCGGATCTGTACGCGCGCGCCGGCTTTGACGATCTGGCAGAATTTTACCGAACCAAGTTTGTCTCGGACGAGGTGCTGGATGCCCGCTACTTCAAGGCACTCGACCGATTCGACGTGCGCTTTGCGCGTACCATGTGGATCTATGACAACGTGCGGGCCGGCTCTTCCGTTCTGGACCTCGGCTGCGGAGCGGGAATGCTGGCCCTGCTAAAGCGCAAGGGAATAACACTAACTGGCGTCGACCTGTCCGCAGTGTGCGCCGTGGCGGCAAAACGAAACGGCTACGACGTCACCCTGAGCGCGCAGCTTTCTCATTTACCCTTTTCCGACGCCAGTTTCGATTATGTGGTGAGCCTCGACGTGTTTGGTCACATCGGCTTTGAAGAAAAGGATGCGGTGCTCAACGAAATCAGACGTGTTCTGCGGTCTGGCGGCGTAACGATGCACGGGATCGAATGTACTGATCGCTTCGTGCAGAAAGACTATGACGAAATGGGCCCGGAAGAACTCAGACGTTTTATTGCGGTTGATGGTCACGTCGGGCTGGAAGAGGAGCAGGAACACGCGGCCAGATTCAAGCGTTTCTTTTCCCACGTTGCCTGGGAACCGCGCTACGCCTTGTGCCTGAGCAGCGACGAGTTTATCAAGCAGGCCGATAAGTATGGCCTCGATTTCGAGCCGGATTTCCTGGACTACCTGCGCGGTCTCTCTTTTAAAGAGCGACGGGCCTTCGATATGGCCATGGGTTATGTGTTTGGCAAAATTTCCGACTTGAATCTTTCACTGCCAAAGAGCGGCTTGTACGTTTTCCTGAAGGCTTCGGATGAACCGCTGGGGCGTTTTTACAACGAGCATCGCGACCGCCGCGCGCTCTTTTCGACCGGCCTGGCCCGCGACTCTCAGCTCGTTTGTCTTGATCGCAGCGTCGAAGCCACGTTTGACGATGGATGGTACGAGCCGGACATGCTCCCTCCCGTTGCTCGCTGGATGAGCAAACGCGGCCGGGTGCGTTTCAGCGCCGCCGGCCTTTCCGAAATCAGTTTCGACCTCACCACGCACATCCCGGATCTTCAAGCCCATCCGCTCGGCCTGGAAGTCTTCCTAAATGAAACCAGGGCTTGCGCATTTTCACTGGTGAGGCATTCGTGGCTGAACGTGCGCATACCAGTCGCGGACCATTTAAGGTCCGCGGGCGAAAAGTTTGAGCTCGAGATCCGCGCTGACCGCACCTGGCAGCCACGGCCAAAAGATAGTGAGTCACGTGACGACCGTGAGCTGTCTATCGCCGTCTGCAACATCCTGATTCAATGATTCGCAATATTCTGATCTGCACCACCCAGGTTCCCTTCACCAGCGGCGGCGGCGAGTCTCACGTCAACGGACTGAGGCAAGCATTCACTGACGCGGGCTACAGCGCGGAAGTGGTGGCGCTCCCATTCAAGTGGTATCCGCCTAATGAGATCATGCGCGGCGCGCTTGCCTGGCGACTACTTGACTTAAGCGAGGCCAACGGCAAGCCGGTAGACCTGGTTATCGGAATGAAGTTTCCAGCTTACCTGGTGGCGCACGAGCGGAAGGTGCTTTGGATCATGCATCAATACCGGGCGGCGTATAACCTCTGGGGCACTCCTTTCGACGATCTTTCCGCCTATCCCGAGGGGACGAGGCTGCGCGAGTGGATTCGGCACTGTGACAACCAGTTCATTCCCGAAGCGAAGAAGGTTTTCGCCAACTCCGTAACAGTCGCCCAAAGACTACGACGCTACAACCAGATCGAGAGCGAACCGCTTTATCATCCGCCGCCAAATTTTGAGCAACTGCATACCGGCGAGCAGGGCAACTACATTTTTTACCCCAGCCGCCTTGAACCCCAAAAACGCCAGGAACTGCTGATCGAAGCGATGCGGTACGTGCGGTCGCCAGTGAAGGCCGTCCTGGCGGGTGGCGCGCGCGACATGCGGCATTACGAATCGCTGGTTAAACAACACGGGGTGGGAGATCGGGTTGAACTGCGTGGGTTTGTTTCCGAAGAAGAATTGATTGAGTTATACGCCAACGCGCTCAGTGTATGTTACTTGCCGTTCGACGAAGACTATGGCTACGTGACACTGGAAGGAATGCTCTCCGGTAAGCCCGTTATAGTGCCCCACGACGGAGGGGGAGCGACGGAATTTATCGAGCACCAGCAGGATGGTTTCATCGTGGATCCGGAACCGAAGGAGATCGCTCACTGTCTTGATGAACTCTATTCAAATCGTGACCGAGCGCGCCGGATGGGCGAGCGCGGGCGCGAAAAGCTACGCTCGATGAATCTCTCATGGGAACACGTGGTAAGCAGCCTGATCAATGCTGTCGGTTAGGAAAGAATTAGTCCGTAGCGAAGTGGGGCAATAAAAGTAGAGTTCGCAAGGACGCCTCGAGTCACCTCCGACTTTTGGAAGGTTGTGAAAAAGAAAACCTAACTTTAGCGAGAGATTAACGCGGACGACACGGATCAAAACAAGAGTAAATGAGCTTCATAACGATATATTCCTTTTTGATCCGTTCCATCCGCGTTTAATCTGTGGCTAGTGTTTGACTTTCGATAGCATCTTCCGTCGGGGTATTCGACTCTCACTATGTGGGACACCACCCTAACCACTAGCGAGGTGGCGCCAAACTTCAAATTGGTGCTTCGATTCCAGCAGCAAGGTTTGCAGCAACCTGCTAGAATACCGGCCACTCGCCACAGGAGACAGCTTATGAGCCACCTCAATTCCAACCGATTCTGCGCTCCTATTTTGATTACCGTGATTTGGAGTCTGGCCTCCCTAATCCTAATGGCTGCAAACGTCGAGGCAGCGCCACTCATCGCGTTGACCGAAGGCCACAAATTGCAGCATATCGAAACCACGGCGCCGCAGTTCATTCAGAGCCAGACTTTTATCCTCGGCATACCACCGGCTGAGAAATTGTTGGCAATAGACGTTCGCCCCTCCACCGGACAACTATATGGTCTAACCGACGCCAGCCGCCTTTACATCATTAATCTTATTACCGGAGCGGTCACGCCGGTGGGCGCCGGAAGTTTTAGTCCCGCACTTAATCTTGGGGCCATTAGAGGCTGGTCTATTGATTTGGGTTTTGATTTTGACCCGGTTACTGATCGAATACGCGTTGTCACTGCCACGGGCCAAAATCTCCGTTTGAACCCTGACTCAGGCGCAGTCGAGTCGGTTGATACCCCGCTTGCCTTTGCGAGCGGCGATCCAAACGCCGGGCGAGCACCATTCGTGTCCGCTGCCGCTTACACCAACAACACCGGGGGCGCCACTTCTACCACGCTTTATACAATAATCAATGGCAACGGTTCAGGCCCTGAGTCAACGGTCCTGGCAACGCTTGGCTCGCAGGCTGGTAGTCCTGTTTCTGCCGGCACCGGACAACTGTTCACGGTCGGAAATGCAGGGATCGTTTTCATCGAACCAACTGGTCTGGACATCGCTTCGGATGGAACCGCCTATGCTCTTTTGAGCAGCACCGACAGTCGGAACCAGCTTTTCACGATCAATCTGGCTACCGGAGCCACGAGTCGTATAGGAGGAATCGGCGCCGAGTTATTGCGTGACATTGCTGTCGCGCTGCCAAATAGTATGCCTCCAGCGGGAACTTTCCATTTCAATGCCACCTCGTCCAACGTCAATGAAAACGCCAGCTCCCTTACAGTCACAGTGACGCGCACCGGTGACACCACCGGCGCAGCCTCAGTCGAATTGACAACTGTTGATGATTCCGCCAAACAGAAATCGGACTACATTATCGCTCGTCGCAAACTTCAGTTTGGCGCCGGAGAAACCAGTAAGAGCACGAAGATTCTAATTGTCGACGACGTTCACTTTGAACCGTCCGAAACTTTCAACATATTCTTGTCCGACGCCACGCAGGGGTTTTTACCCGCCCAGCCGAACCCCGTTTCCGTCACTATCATAGATAACGACACGATGCAGCCGGGGCCAAGCCCGCTCGACGATGCACAGTTTTTCGTGCGTCAGCACTATTTTGATTTCCTTAACCGGGAACCTGACACGAACGGCTTCAACTTTTGGATCAATCAAATCACGTCCTGCGGCAACGACCAGCAATGTATCGAAATCCGAAGGATCAATGTCTCGGCGGCGTTTTTTCTTTCCATAGAGTTTCAGCAGACCGGCATGCTCGCTTACCTCACGGAGAGAGCGGCCTTTAACAGATTGCCACATTACACTCAATTCATGCGCGACATTCAGGCGCTGCAAAAAGACTTCGTCTTTGGAGCGCCTGGGGCCAGAGAGCAGCTCGAAATCAACAAGCAGGCATTCTTCGACGAATTCGTAACTCGCCCGGAATTTGTTGCTAATTACGGTAGCCTGTCGAATGAAGCGTACGTCAACAAGCTCTTCTCAAAAGCCGGGCTTGCCACTAGCACAACCGAGTTATACATTGCGCGGCTCACTGGGGCGCAGGTAGTGCCGCCCAACTCTTCGCCGGCGGTGGGGGTCGTCATCTTGCGTCAGCGGTTGAACCGCTTTGCCGTTTCAGTTTCCTTGTCCTTCCAAAACTTAACCGGCGTCGTGACAGATGCACACATCCATGGGCCGGCCGCGGCCGGCGCAAACGCGCCCGTCATTGTGACGCTGCCCAACGGACAGTTTGTGGACTTTGACACACCGTTTGCCGCCCAGTCATTTCTCGACTTGTCGGCTGGACGGCTTTACGTTGACGTCCACACTAATGCGTTCTCAGACGGCGAAATCCGCGGTCAGCTTCCGGCAAACCGTTTCGTCACTCAAATGATCAGCAATAGTTTGAATGACGGGATCATTACGCGCGCGCAAGCGCTGCGCCTGGTCGCTGAATCCGAGTTTCTCAGAGCGAACGAGTTGAATCGGGCCTTTGTTTTGATGGAGTACTTTGGATACTTGAGAAGAAATCCCAACGATCCGCCGGACAACAGCTTTGCCGGTTTCAACTTCTGGCTGGACAAACTCAACATGTTCAATGGCGACTTTGTCAGGGCGGAAATGGTTAAAGCTTTCCTTAGATCGTCCGAATACAGAAACCGATTCGGGCCCCCATAGACCGGGTTGAGAGATTAATATCGGCTACTGAACGCGGTGATCTGACACGCGAGCGTGGGGCGTACGCGGGTTAGGACGGGGCTGCAGCTCCGGTACTTTGCGAAACGAGGCGGCGCGCGGGCAGAAAAGATTGAACCAAATCACCAGCCAGAGCGCCTGTAGACCATCCTTCAATCCAACTTTTTTTCCTTCCTGATAGGTGCGCCCGTAATAACTGATCGGCACTTCATAGACCGCGCAATTGAGCTTGGCTACCTTCGCGGTCACCTCAGCCTCGAA
>Ga0187893_10008021_pt1 | contig 16927 bp, 20 predicted proteins | sample MA1701074metaG_FD_139574 | JGI IMG/M metagenome (GOLD analysis project Ga0187893, IMG submission 139574) | White microbial mat communities from a basaltic lava cave in the Kipuka Kanohina Cave System on the Island of Hawaii, USA - MA170107-4 metaG ...
CCTTTCCCTGGGCATCGAAACGATGGGCGGCGTGATGAGCCCGGTCATCCGGCGGAACACGACGATTCCGGCGAGCACCAAGGAGATGTTTACGACCTACGTGGACGGCCAGACCTCGGTGGATATCCATGTCCTGCAGGGCGAACGGGAACTCGCCAAGGACAACCGGAGCCTGGCCCAGTTCCAACTCAAGGTGCCTCCCCTGCCGGCCGGCGTCCCCCGGGTGGAAGTCCAGTTCTTGATTGACGCGAACGGCATCCTGAACGTGACCGCGAGGGACGTCCGGACCGGGCAAACCCAGTCCATCGAGGTGAAACCCTCTTCCGGTCTCACCGACGAGGAGGTCGAACGGATGATCGGCGAGTCCTTCAAGTTCGCCGCCCAGGACTTGAAGGCGCGGCAATTGATCGAGGCACGCACCGAGGCTGAGGCGATCCTCAAGGCCACGGAGAAAGCCTTCAGCCTGGGCGGCCATCTCATCGCTTCGGAGGAGACAGCGCAGATCAAGGCAGCCTTGACGGCCCTGGAGGACGCTCGCGGGAAGGACGACCATCGGGCTATTCGCGCCCGCATCGCCGACGTCGACAATGTCACGCACCATCTCGCAGAGGTGCTCATGGACACCTCGCTGAAGGAGGCGCTCCAGAACAAGAAGCTCTCAGAGCTTCCCTGAGCGCAGGTAGCCGGCATGCCCATCAAAAGTGTCCCAATGACCGGTCAAATCGAGCGATCCCGCACCGGCACGGCCGGTGCGAGGACATTCAAGGTCCGGTTTCTGCCGCTCGACGTGACGGTGGATGCCCGCGAGAGCCAGAGCCTCCTGGAGGTGTGCGACACCTATCGCATTCCGCTCGAACATCGGTGCGGCGGAAACTGCGCCTGTTCGAGCTGCCGGATCATCGTTCACCGAGGCCTGGACCGGCTTTCGGCTCAGGACGAGGACGAACTGGACCAACTGCGAGACCTCGAAGATCTTCCGCTCTACTCCAGGCTGGGCTGCCAGGCGAGGGTGCGGGGGGACGTTGAGATCGAGATCCCGGCTTGATGCAATCTTCACCCCGGCAAGGAGGGCTGCGTGGATCTAACTTGGCAGGATAGCGAAGAGATCGCGATTCGTCTGGTTGAGGAACACCCGGGGATTGATCCCCTGACTATCCGGTTTACCGACATGCACGCCTGGATCACAGCCCTGCCGGAATTCAGGGACGATCCCAAGAAGTCGAACGAGAAAATCCTCGAAGCCATCCAGATGGCCTGGCACGAGGAGTATCAGGACTCGAAAACCTAATTGTGGGACCCCGCCCCGCCCGCACCGTCCTGCACCTGGTCAAACTGGTAGAAGTCCGCGGGGTCCGCCCGCTGCGGCGCAGTCTGGGTCGGCTCCGTCCCTTTCGCGAAAATCTCCACCGTTCCCTGGCCCCCCTGATCCGGCAGTAAGAGGCCCGTCGCCGGATCCACCCGCACAAACTGGATTTCATCCGGAATTTCGAAGGACACCACCGGGAGCTGTGCCAAAGCCTGGTGCATGAACTCCGTCCAGATCGGCAAGGCCGCATGGGCGCCGGACTCCTTTTCGCCCAACGTGCGGATGTCGTCGAACCCTACCCAAACTCCGACGACCAGGTTGGGAGTGAAGCCCACAAACCAGGCATCGGTATAGTCGTTGGTCGTCCCCGTCTTGCCGGCGACGGGGCGATCGATGGACTTGGCTAACTGGCCCGTGCCCCGCTGGATAACGTCCTCCAGCATGTTGGTGAGCAGGTAGGAAGTTTCTCGCGACACCACCTGGCGAGGCTCCGCCACACTCTGTTCGAGCGTCGCCCCGCTGTGGTCCTCTACACTGCCGATCGCGTAGGGTTCCACCCGAATGCCTTGATTGGCGAACACCCCGTAGGCGGACGCCAACTCCAGCAACGTCACGCTGGACGAACCGAGCGCCAGCGACAAATCAGGACTCAGCGGACTGTTGATCCCGACTGTCCGAGCGAAATCAATGACATCGCGGACGCCCACCTTTTCGAGCAGCCGGACCGTCGCAGCGTTGCGCGAATGGATCAGCGCCTCCCGCATGCTGATGGCTCCATAAAACTTGTGCTCGTAGTTCTCCGGCTTCCAGGTCTTCTCCGGGTCATCCTGCTCATACACCACCGGCGCATCCACCAGAATGGTCGCCGGGCCCATGCCCTTGTTGAGCGCGGTGGCATAGATCATCGGTTTGAACGCGGAGCCGGGCTGGCGGTGCGCGATCACGGCCCGGTTGTACTCGCTGCGCCCGAAGTCATACCCCCCCACCATGGCCCGAATGGCACCGTTCCGAGGGTCAATCGCCACCAGTGCGCCCTCGACGATCGGCGTCTGCTCCAGGCGGAACTGCGCGCCGCCTTGCTCCGTCTTCTTCACCCCGACTTCGATCACATCGCCGGGCTTCAGGAGTTGCTTGACACCGGGGAGCACGGTCACGTCCTTAAGGGGATCGCGCCCCCTCAATCGACGGCGCGCCCAGGCCATATCGTCGAAGGACAACCGTCCCTCCACGCCTCCGGCCAGCACCATCACGTGATCCTTGCCTACCTTCGTGACGACGCCCTGGAGGATGTCCCCTCTCTTGACGGGGCGCACGGACGTGGATGATGCCTTTTCCGGTATGGACTCTCGCGATTGGGTTCCGATCGGCCCCCGCCACCCCTGTCGCTTGTCCAACTCGCGCAGTCCGCGGTGCACCGCTTCCTCGGCGGCTTTCTGCAAATCCACGTTCAGCGTCGTGAACACCTCCAGCCCGCCCTTGTACACCGAGGTTTCTCCGTAAGCTGTCATGAGGTGTTGCCGCACGTACTCGATAAAATACGGCGCCAGTTGCTCCGCGTAGACGGACCGGAACTCGAGCGGCCGTGCGACCGCCTCCCGATAGTCATCGGCGGTAATGAACCCCGCCTCCTTCATTCTGGAGAGTACATGCTCCTGACGCTTCTTGGCTCGATCCGGGCTCTTGAAGGGCGAGTAGTTGTTCGGAGATTTCGGCAGACCGGCCAGGAAGGCCGATTCGGGAAGAGTCAATTCGGACAGTTCCTTGTCGAAGTAGGTCTGGGCCGCCGCCTTCACCCCATAGGCCCCCTGCCCGAAATAGATCTGGTTGAGGTACATCTCCAGGATCTGCTCCTTGCTCAAAACCAATTCGATCTGGTAAGCCAGGATCAATTCCTTGATTTTTCTCGAGTAGGTTCGCTCAGGCGACAGAAGCAGCGAACGGGTCAATTGCTGGGTAATCGTGCTCGCGCCTTCAACCTTCCCACCATGCCGGAGGTTGGCCCAGAAGGCGCGCATAATCCCGATCACATCCAGGCCGGGATGCTCGAAGAATCGCACATCTTCGACGGAGATCACTGCCTGCTTGAAAGTTTCCGGGATCTGCGCGAAGGGCGTCAGGATGCGCCGTTCCACATAGTACTGGCCGATGACGTGATGGTCATCCGAATAGACACGACTGACCAGGCTCGGCTGGTATTCCTGTACGGAACCCAGGGGGGGCAGGTCTTGCGTGAGGTACCATAAGGCCGCGGCGGCGCCTCCCGCCAGAAGCCCGACTAACAACACCAAGGCGACAAGGAAACGCAACCACCTCCGGCGGCGCCGACGCGGGCGCAGAGAGCGAAATGGTTCCCTGCTAGTCATTAGTATAACGCTTTCGCATCGGCCGTTCGTACCAATCATCCACCTTACATCGCACCCCGCGAAAACTCAATGGACGAGGCCCCCATTCACAGGAGGCTGAACGGCCTCAGAAGACTGCTTGTTTGTTGACCCCCCGTCGGATATACTGTGGCTCAACGCCGCCGTTCCGCGGCGTATTTTTTTTGACTGAAGGATGCCGGGAATGGATCAACCGACCGCCATAGACGCATCAGAGATCTTGCGCCGCCCGCCCGCGGACCGCCGCAAGGACATCCGGAACATCGCCATCGTCGCCCACGTGGACCATGGGAAGACCACGCTGGTGGACGCCATGCTCCGGCAAACCCGCGCGCACCGCAAGATCAACGAAATGGGCGAGCGGATCCTGGACTCGATGGATCAGGAGCGCGAGCGGGGGATCACGATCCGCGCCAAAAACGTCAGCGTGACCTACCAGGACGTCAAGATCAACCTGGTGGACACGCCGGGCCACGCCGACTTCGGAGGCGAAGTGGAACGGACCCTCCGCATGGTGGACGGAGTCCTCCTGCTCGTGGACGCGAAAGAAGGGCCGATGCCCCAGACCACCTTCGTGCTGCGCAAGGCGCTCGCCCTTGGGCACCGAGCGATCGTCGTGATCAACAAGATCGACCGGCACGATGCGGTGATCGACGATGTCCTCAACCGTACCTTCGATCTGTTCGTCCATTTAGGCGCCACGGACGAGCAGCTCGATTTTCCGATCGTGTACACCTCCGCGATCAACGGAACGGCCACGCGGGACGTGAATAAACCGGGGACCGATATCGCACCGCTCCTGGACACCATCCTCGACCACATCCCGGCTCCGGCCATCCACGCTACTGCGCCCCTCCAGCTCCTCGTGCTCGCGCTGGCCTACGATTCCTACAAGGGCAAGATGGGGATCGGAAAGATCCAGTCCGGTTCAATCGCCAAGCGACAAAACGTCGTTCAGATCCGGCGGGACGGTACCCAGATCACCGGCAAGGTGACCGACCTCGCCGTCTTCTCCGGCCTGGAGCGCATCGAGGTCGAGAAAGCCGAGGCGGGAGAGATCGTGGCGGTGGCGGGCCTGGCCGACATCACCATCGGCGAGACCATTGCCGATCCCGATGCCCCGGTGGCATTGCCCCCGGTCGCGATCGACGAGCCGACGGTCCAGATGACCTTTTCCGTGAACAACAGCCCCTTCGCGGGTCGGGAGGGCAAGTACCTGACTTCCCGCCACCTCCGGGAGCGTCTCTTCAAGGAACTCGAGACGAACGTCTCGCTGCGCGTTCAGGAAACCGACAGCCCGGATCGGTTCCTCGTCGCCGGGCGCGGCGAATTGCACCTGGCCGTCCTGATCGAACAAATGCGGCGGGAAGGATACGAGCTTCAGGTCTCGCAACCCGAGGTCATTCTTCATAAGGAAAGCGGGGTCCTTCTCGAACCCTATGAAGAGCTGACCATTGACGTCCCGGCGGAATACCAAGGCACCATCATTGAAGAGACAGCCCGGCGGCGGGGCGAACTCCGCCATATGAAACTCGTGCACTCGGAAGGCACGGCCAGCGAGATGCATCTCGAGTATCACATCCCGACCCGGGGCATCATCGGGCTGAAGAACGTGCTGCTGGCCAAGACCCGCGGCACCGTCATCATGCATCACGTGTTCAAGGCTTATGAACCGGCGGACGAACGGGCGCTCCTGGTTGCGCCCCATGGCTCTCTGGTCGCGTTCGAGGACGGGACCAGCAATGCATACGGCCTGTACATGATTCAGGAACGGGGAACTCTCTTCATCGGGCCGGGGATCGAGGTCTATCGGGGGATGGTCGTGGGCGAAAACAGCCGCGATGAGGACCTGGACGTGAACATCTGCAAAGCCAAACACCTGACGAATATGCGGGCCTCCGGCTCAGATGAGGCCTTGACCCTTACCCCGCCCAGGCAGATGACGCTGGAGTTTGTATTGGAATACCTCGGGACCGACGAGTTGGTGGAGGTCACGCCTGCCAACCTGCGCATTCGCAAGCAACTGCTCAATCCTGAAGATCGCCGGAAAGCGCGGAAGGATCGCCGTCCCTGAGCGGACCGTTCCCGCTCTCGCGGAGTCTGAGCCGAGCTTCGTCCAGCCGTGAAGATTCGCCGCAAGCTCCCGAAACCATCCCGCTCTGCACGGCCTGCCTACCTCATCGGGTACCCTTCCGTCCCGCCCACGCTGTCCGATCTGCGCGACTGGTTTGATCTGGAGTACGGGGGGCCACTGAACGTGCGCCATGGCGCCGGTGACGGCCCCCCGCGCGACGACCACTCCGCACTCGTCATGGCCACGCACGGTCCTTGGAACGGAGCCTTTCAACTCTCACTGCCGGTGGAGGAAGCCGATGCATGGAGAGAACGGCTGAGCTGGGGCCATGCCGCTGCCGGGCAGGTGATCCCCACAAGCACCACACCGCGCGAGGCGAGTAATCAGGTCTTGCATGCCGCCCGCCTCGCGCGCGGGCTCACGTTGCTGACTGAGGGGACCGCCTATGACACAACCTGCAGGACATTTCTAAACCCGTCCGACTGGACGGACCGGCCACTCGATCACTTCAAGATGGGCGACCACCTGATCGTGGACCAGACCGGGGTCGAGGAGACGAGTCGCGAGTGGTTCTCGACCCGCGGGCTGGCCAAATTTGGTCTGGATGAGATCGAAACCTTCCGGCCGATCGGCCTTCCGAACCGTCCCGTCATCGAGATCCTGAGCGGAATTGCGGACGAGTTGGTCAGGATCGGCCGAACCCCCAAGGTGGGCAGCACGCTGGCCATCTCCTCCCTCGGCCTCTCCGTGCAGATCATCCGTCACCGGACGGTTGGGCTTGGTACGATCCCCGTCAGTTTTCGAGAGGTCGAATGGTAGAGACATGTCCATGAATCATTATACGAATCAATCAGTTACGTATGGGCCTTTTGGTCAATTGACAAACTTCCTGACGGCATGCTACCAACAGAAGCTTTCGACTCACCCCTACCCGTTAACCAAGTCAAGGAGGTTTCTACATGACTGCTATAGCTGTCGCCCCTGAGGTCAAGATTGGAGATACGGCTCCTGATTTCACGCTGAAGGATCAGGACCAGAAGGAGGTAAAGCTCAGCGATTTCCGGGGCAAGCAGAACGTCGTTCTGGCCTTTTATCCATTGGACTGGAGCCCCGTGTGTACGGGGGAGAACAAGTGCCTCACCGACGATTTCCCCAAGTTCGAACAGTTGAATTCGGTGGTACTGGGCATCAGCACCGACAGTTTTTTCTCGCACAAGGCCTGGGCCGACCATCTGGAACTCAAACAGACGCTTCTTGCGGACTTTAATCGGGAGGTCGTCAAGAAGTACGGGTTGTACTTTGAACCGCTGAACTGCGGGAAGCGGGCCACCGTGATCGTGGACAAGAACGGCAAGGTCGCCTACGTCAAGGTGCAAGAGATCAAGACCGCCCGCGACGACAAGGAGATTCTGGACGCTCTGAAGCGACTGAACTAACTCACCGGCCGGCCGGCGGGGGATTCCCCTCGGGGAATCCTCCGCCGGCGATCGTCGAGGGTTGAGAAGAGCGACGCGAGATGGACTGATGGGCGGGATGGTCGAAGACGTCAGTGACCAGAACTACGACGAGTTCATGCAGTCGTCGGCTGCCGTGGTTGCCTATGGGATCGCCTCCTGCGAGCCCTGTACCGCCTACGACCCAATCCTGGCGGAAACCGCCTCCCGGTTCGGTGATGTCCGAATCGGCAAGGCGAAGATGCACGTGCCGGGCCGGTGCCGCGAGATCAAGAAGCGACACCATTTCGAAACCTACCCTACGACCCACCTGTTCTCGAAGGGGACGCTGCTGCTGACCAGGGAAGGGAAATTGGAGGCCGCCGAGCTGGCCGCCCTCATCAACGACCACCTGTTGAAGGGCTAGGGCATTCCGCTCCGGCTCCCCTGTATTCAAAGAAGAGATCCCGAGCCTGAACGAGGCCGACCCGTTCGAGAGACCCCGCAGCAATCGATTTCGCCAAGAGATCCCAGATCAACGCTGTCAGGTTCTCGCCGGTGGTGGGACGTGTCGAGAAATCAGGATCGTGGTTTAGATCCTGGTGATCGAGACGGCGGACTACCCGATCGTGGACCACATGATCCAGAGCAGGAATATCGGTGATCATCCCGGTCTCGGCGTCCACCGCACCTCGAATGGTGACCGACAAGACGTAATTGTGGCCGTTGGGATGGCTGCATTTCCCGAAGACCCGCAGGTTCTCCTCTCCCGAGAGTTGGGTTGAATAGGCCCGATGCGCCGCCGAAAAGTGATAGCACTTGGTCAGACGAACCTCGGGCTGCCCGCCCCCCCTCGCCCGGTCCGTTCTTGCACTGATCTCGACGAAGAGGTCCTCGTCCTCGTACAGCCTCACTTTCTCGAGCCGTCCGATTATGGGATAGGTCGTAAGGATTCCCCAAAGGACCAGCGCGATATTTTCAGTCGTGGGAATTCGGTCCTTGAAATAGGGCGTGTCGAGATTGAGGTGCTTATGGTCAAACTCTTCCAGTACCTGCTCCAAGACCTTCTTCAGATCGTGGAGGTTCACGACCATGCCGCTCGTAGAGTCCACCTGTCCCGCAACCGTCACCTCCAGCAGGTAATTGTGCCCGTGCCCGGGTTCGTTATTGCAGGCCCCGAATACGGCCCGGTTGCGCCCCTGATCCCAGGCCTCCTGGTGGTATCGGTGGGCAGCCGCAAATTCGACTCGTTTCGTGAGGAACACCTCGGCCATCGTACCCCTGCTGATAAAGCAAGGGCCGGGTTCCCCCTCACCGTTCCGGTAAGGGGGCCCGGCCCTCAGTGCCCTGTTAATAATGCCCGGCGGGTTAGGCGCTGAAGGAACTCCCGCAGCCGCAGGTGGTCTTGGCCTGGGGATTCTTGATGGCAAACCCAGAGCCCTGGAGACTGTCCACGTAGTCCACTTCTGCGCCGCTCAGAAGGGGCGCGCTCTGGGAATCCATAATGACCTTCACGTCGCCTTTCTCAATGACGGTGTCATCGTCGCTCATCTTGGACTCGAACGCCATCCCATACTGGTATCCGTGACACCCGCCACCCCGGACGTAAATCCGAAGGCCGACTGTATCCTTTTCTTCCTTCATCAATTCGCGAATCTTTTCCTCAGCAACCGAGGTAATCGTGACCATCTCCTGCCTCCCTTATCTGGTTCCATGAATGAACAAGACCGCCTCGAATTCACAAGAAGCGAAGGACCACCGATTAGTGGTCAAACTATAAGGCCTGCCCGCCGGCAAGTCAACCGTTCTCCATCCTACCTGGGGTCCGGCCGTCCGAGGTCGGCCAGCCATTCCTCCGTCATCTCCGGCGGGACAGGCGCTCTCACCGGATAGGGCGGGTGGGTAATCTCCACAAACACGGGAGTTCCTACCCTTGCCAGCGCTTCCATGAACTCCCGGCGAGGCCGGAACCGGACGGAATGCACCGCGCTGATCTTGTCTTCCTTGCTGTGCCCGGTTTCAAACAGGCCGTAGACCAGATGAGTCCCTGCCTGGAGGGCGACTGTCTCACCTCGGTCGATCCCCTGAAAGGCATCCAGCTCCTGTTTGATATGCTCACCCTCGGTAATCTCGATCAAGAGGGTCGCGCTGAGTTCACCCTCGCGCGGGAGAAGCGCGTTATAGACATCCAACTCCTCCTGGATCTTGGCGGGATCGAAGATGCGCTCGACCCGAATCATCTCCAGGACCTGGAACTGAACCGTGTCCCGATTCTCGAACACGAGGGTGACCTTATTGCCGACAGAGATCCGGCGGCGGCGCTTCAGCGTGATGATTCGGCTGCGGAAGGCATCACGGATTCGCTCATACTCGGCGAGCGGCATCAGGTCGTCGTGGGTCAACGCCTTCATGAGGGAAGCCCGTAGGCGTCGCGCACGATCTGGATCGGGTGGACCGTACGCCCAGCCCCCCCCTGGCTGGAAGCACCGGCCTGATCCAGTTGAAGGGCGGCCAGGGGACAATCCGAAGCCACGACATCAACCGGGGCTTTCGCGAGCTCCCGTACGGCCTTGCCGGCGATCGTCATCGAGAGGCTGAAAAACTCGGTCTTGGCGCCCCAAGTCCCGTCGTGTCCCGAGCAGCGTTCGACCACATTCACCTGCGCGCCGGCCAACTCCATCAGCTCTTTCGACTTGAACCCGATGTTCTGATCGCGCAGGTGGCAGGGGACCTGGTAGGCGACCCGGCCAGGGTTTCTGATAAAATCCGTCGCCAGGGTCCCCGCCCGTTTCAGCCGGATCAGGTATTCGCAGATGTCGAAGGTCCGCCCGGCCAGCCGCGCCGATTCCTCGCCCGGCACCAAATAGGGGTATTCGCGCTTCAACATCAGACTGCAACTTGGGACGGGGCTCACCACATCGTAGCCTGCCTCGAGCCAGGGACGGAAGGACGCCATATTCGCCTGCGCGGCCTTGATCATCGCGTCGGTATCCCCGAGATCGAACGACGGCATCCCGCAACAACGCTGCTCCGGAACGACTACCTCCACCCCATTCTTCTCCAGCACCTGCACGGTGGCCTTCCCCACATCGGTCGCCTGGTAATTGACCATGCAGCTCGCAAAGAGCGCGACCTTGCCGTTGCGGCCCGAGACCTTCCGAGGCGCCCCTTGCCGGGCCCACCAGCGCGACAACGGTTCGGCCTGAAACGCCAGCAGATTCCGTTCGCGATGAATCCCTGCCACCCGTTCGATCACTGCGCGGACCCATGACGCCCCCAGAGCCCAATTGGCAACGGGAGCCATCAAGCTCCCCAGCCGACCGATCAGATCGGTCCTCGTGAGCAACCGGTCGCGCCAACTTGCCCCACGGTCGGCCACCATCTGCTTCTTCCAGGCAATCATCAGACGAGGAAAGTCGATCTCATAGTGGTGCGGGGGCGTGTAAGGACAGTGGTTGTAGCACAGCTTGCAGTAGTAGCACTCGTGCGCCACCTGGTCGAGGTCCGCCGTCGACAGCTTGCTCGTATCGCCGGCATGAGCATCGATCCGATCGAAGAGGGTATTGAAGGAGGGGCAGAGATTGAAGCACCGCCGGCACCCGTGACAGATTTCATACACCCGAAGCGATTCCTTCTCGATTTGGGTGCGGGTCACGCCCGGCGTGATCAGATCGAAGCCTTTCATCTCTGGTAGCCCGGAAGCGGTCAGCAGTCAGCGATCAGGGGTAGGACGAGGAGCCGGACGCATGACGGAGGAAACATCCGGGCTGATAGCTGACCGCTGATCGCTGTTGCCTACCCCTGCTTGAGACTCTCGAGCCCTTTGGTGAACCGATTGGCGTGGGAGCGTTCGGCCTTCGCCAACGTTTCGAACCACTCCGCCAATTCCGCGAAGCCTTCCTCCCGGGCCGTCTTGGCCATTCCCGGATACATCTGAGTGTATTCGTAAGTTTCCCCCTCGATGGCCGACTTGAGGTTCGCGTCCGTGTTCCCGATCGGAACGCCGGTGGCCGGATCCCCGACTTCCTTGAGGAAATCCAAGTGCCCGAAGGCGTGCCCCGTCTCAGCTTCGGAGGTGTCCCGGAACAGCCCCCCGACATCCGGATAGCCTTCGATATCCGCGCGCCGGGCAAAATACAGGTACCGCCGATTGGCCTGGGACTCCCCCGCAAAGGCATTTTTTAGGTTCTCGTGACTCTTGCTTCCCTTGAGACTCTTGCTCATACAGCCCTCCTTCTCGAGTAGTTAATGATGCGCCCGATGACTGGATCCGGTGGCTCGCATGCTTCGCCGGTTGCAGGCCGCGCAGAAGCCGTGAAACTCCACCCGGTGCCCCGTGACCTCGAATCCGGCACGCCGCTCCCGCGACACCATAAGGCCATCCAACGCGTCATCCATCAGATCCTGGATTCGGCGACAGCCCAGGCAGATCAGGTGGTGATGCAGGGCCATATTGGCGTCAAAGCGCGCGCGGTCATGCCAATAGTTGACCTCCCGGACGAGCCCTGCGTCCCGCAGCACACCCAGCGTGTAATACACCGTATTCGGGGAGATCATCGGGTGGACCTTGGTCACCTGCCGATGCAGATCTTCGGCTGTTGGATGGCTCGTGGCTTCAACCAGAGCCTGATAGATCGCCGCCCGTTGGGGCGTCACCTTCAGGCCGCAGGCCTTGAACCGCTGCCGGATTTCGTCTGGAGCAACTTTCATTGTATTCCTGTTTAGGAATGGTTCCTATCACACTCGCGGGACAGAGATCAAGGGAGCATGCGGCACTGTCGGCCTGACGCGGGCCGGCTATCCGACGTAGACCGGCAACTGGTCGCTCATCTCCGCGACCGTCTTGTAGGCTTGGTCCTTGGCCGAGAGCAGGGGTTGGGCGATGGGCCAGCGGATCCCGATGCCGGGATCGTTCCAGATGATGCCCCGTTCTTCCTGCGGCGAGTAAAAGTTGGTGACCTTGTAGGTCACCGCAGCCGTATCACTGGTCACGCAAAACCCATGGGCGAACCCGGGAGGCACGTACAATTGGCGCCTGGTCTCGGCCGACAGCTCGACCCCGACCCACTGGCCAAAGGTCGGCGACCCGCGCCGGATATCGACCGCCACATCGAAGATGGCGCCTTCCACGACCGCGACCAGCTTTCCCTGCGCATGGTTCAGTTGATAGTGCAGCCCGCGGAGCGTGCCATGGACAGAGTACGAGTAGTTGTCCTGCACGAACGGGCCGGGGATTCCGCCATCCCTGTACTTCCTCTCGTGGTAGGTCTCCAGGAATACTCCGCGTGCATCCTCGAAGATATCCGGCTCAACGAGGATCACTCCCTTCAGCGCCGTTTCGCTGAACCGCACCACTGTGCCTCCCTCCCATCTCGCTGCTGCGGCATCTTATACTGTTCCCGGCAAGAGAAACACAAGGGCGCCGGGGTGAAGATTGGTTGCCCCGAGCCCGCCGATTTGCTAGCGTGCGGGCTGCGAGCCACACCACGACACGGGAGCCGCGAGATGAGACCTGGCGCAAATGGACGGTTCGATGCTCTCTTGCAGGGCTTGATCATCCTGAGCCTGCTGGCCGGCTGTGCCACCGCCGCTCCGCCGACGGTTCTCGACCTAACCCATGCGTTCGACGAGCAGACCATTTACTGGCCCAACAACAAGCCCTTCGAGTGGCAAAAGACCGATTGGGGCATCACGGCCTCGGGTTACTGGTATTCGGCTGCCATGTTTTCGGCCGCCGAGCACGGTGGCACGCACATGGATGCTCCAATCCACTTCGGCCGGGGGCGCCAGGCCCTGGATCAAATCCCGGTCGAGCGCCTGACCGGTCCCGCGGTGGTCCTCGATCTTCGTATTCAGTGCCGGGGCAATCCCGATTATGAACTGACCGTTCAAGATCTCCTGGCCTGGGAATCCACCCACGGCCGGATTCCGGAGGGCGCCATCGTGCTGATGATGACGGGCTGGGCAGCGCGGTGGCCGGACGCGAAGCGCTATCTCGGTACGGAGACGCCGGATGACGCCCGGACGTTTCATTTTCCCGGATTCTCGCGCGCGGCAGCGGAACTCCTGGTAACCCGGCGTGCGGTTCGTGGAGTCGGCCTTGACACAGCCAGTATCGATCCAGGTCAATCGCGGGATTTTCCCGCTCACCGGATCTTCAATGGAGCGGACGTGTATGCGCTGGAGAACGTGGCCGCCCTTGAGCACTTGCCGGCCCGGGGCGCCACGATTTTTGCCCTCCCCATGAAGATCAGGGGCGGCACGGGCGGCCCGGTTCGAATCATCGCCCTGCTGCCGTGAGAAGCTTCCCTGAAAAGGCGCGCCCGGAGGGGCACGAATGCCTATTGGGCTTTGCTCGAATCAGCCACGTCAGGTGGGTCGGGATAGAGCTTGTTCAGGCGCTCGATGAGCGGCAGGGCTTCCGGGGTGCTGGGCCGGGTCGGCTCGCTCGGCGGATGCTCCCAGGTGAGCGTGTGAATGCCGGCCGCCGTCAGCAGGCTGCGGATCGTTTCAATCAGCGCCTCCAGGGTCACTTCGGTACCGCCTCGAAGATCGAGTACCCGTTCCTCGGCTCGGGTCGGCGGAGGACCATCGTTCACCAGCGCCCAACAGCGCTCAAAGATCGTGGTGCGCAAGGGCTCGGGAATATTCAACGACGAAAGGTCGGACGTACAGAGCGCCGCGACCATCAGGACGAACTGCAGGTCCGGCATGCCGGGGTGATGGACATCCAGGGATTGCACAGGCCCTGTCTACCAGACCGGAGCAGGCGAGTCAACGCCCGTTGCCATGTGCCGATCTCACCCATTCTGGTGCAAGCCGGCACATCACCGGATAGCCGAGAAAGGACCGGAGCAGGATGGTAACGATCACCCTCATGGGACAACTGCAGACCGCCGACGGCGAGCGCGACCTGGCCTGCGAGCTCTCCGAGTCGACCACCGTCAAGCAACTCATCCAGCGTCAAGGCGACACGCTCCGAGAGGTCTTTCAACTCATGAAAGAGAAAAAACTGATGGTGACCGTCAACAAGCGCATTGCCGGCGAGGACACACGCGTCCACGACGGCGACACCATCAAGCTGGTCGCTCATGACGGGATGGGCGGCACAGGACTCGCACCCACTCTTTAACCCATGAAGGTTCTCTGCAGGCGGGCAAATGCGAAACGGGCCGGCCCCCCATCAGGGAGCCGGCCCGAACACCTTGTCAGTCAAATCTGAGAGGAGTGCCTGGCAATAAGAGGCGCGGGTGGCGCGGTGCAGGAGACTCTCGCTCCGGCTCAGCGCTTGCCGAGAATGGCATCCTTCGCAGCCTTGGCAACCCGAAACTTAACCACCCGCTTGGCAGGAATCTTGATCGCTTCTCCGGTCTGCGGGTTCCGGCCCATGCGGGCCTTCCGATTCGCCAACACCAGCTTCCCGATACCTGGAATCATAAAGGTATTCTTCGCTTCCTTGTGGGCCAGCGTGGAGAGATCATCCAAGAGCTGGGCAGCAGCCTTCTTGGTGATCCCCGCCTTGCCTGCCAGGTGATCGGCGATCTGGGATTTCGTCATCGCTTTTGCCATACGGACCTCCTCAAAATAGTGAAGGGTGAACTGCTACAGCCTGTATTGATTGAGTTGGCTGAACCGGTACAATGGGTGAGAATCCACAATCGCCGGGCCGTCGCGACCCATGCGTCCATCCGCTAAGACGGACGCGAGTGTAACGAATGCCCCCTACCCTGTCAACCACAAAAAAAGCGCCCTGGGCGTGGAAATCCACGCATTCGGGCCCAGGCGATCTTGAACGAGGTCGGCAGAGGGAGTAGAGTGACTTGGCGCTCCTTCCCCGTGTCGGCATCCGAAGGGGTAGCAGAGGAGGTGCATGGGCCGCGAACTTCCAATCCTTCCATCTGCGCCGCAACCCGGTGAACCTGAGGGGACCGAGGCGGCGATTTATTCGCGCGTCTTTTGTGTGCGAGAAAACTCCCCCCCTCTCCGGCTCCTCCTGGATTTTCTGAAATCCAAAGGGCAGGTTCCATTGATTCCAAAGATGGACACCGCCGCCCTCGACGACTGGGCATGGGTCCGGATTTCGCTCGGCTATCACCGGGAGCGGAAGCCCATCCAGTTGATTTGTGTGAGGAATCAAGGCACTTACCAGGACATCCTGGAACAGGAGCGGAAATATTTCTTGGATCGGCTCGGCATCTTCGATGATGAGGAGGCCGATCTCGTACGCGGACAGGTGACCCGTGCCCAGTTTCTCGTCACCACCCTTATGATCAAAGCCGACGTAACCGAGGAAGGCTATGACTTCAATGGCTGGATCCTGGAGTTCTTTCAAGACCAGTGCAATGGCATCGTGCAGGTGGATGGCCAAGGCTTCTTCTCACCCAGGGGAGAATTGGTCGTAGAAATGGAAGAGTGAATAGGCTGCGGCCGGTATGCCCCCTCCCCCGCCCCCCCAAGATCGCGTTTTCATTAAAATGGATCACTGGTTTCAACGAGCTCAGGCCGCACTGCTCGGTGAGCTGCCCTGCCGGCGCGGTTGCCACAGTTGCTGCATCGGTCCTTTCGCGATCACCCAACTGGATGTCGCCGCGTTGACGCACGGAATGGGTTCGTTGGCTCCCGAGCTTCGTCAGGACATTCAGGAGGCGGCACAACGTCAGGTTGCAGCTATGGAGAAGGCCTTCCCACACCTCACGGAGTCACCAGGCGTAAATGGCTGGAACGATGGCGAGGTGGATCTGATCGTCGAGAAGTTTGCCGACCTCCCCTGCCCGGCCTTGGGCTCGGACGGGAGTTGCCGAGTCTATCCCTTCAGACCGGTGACGTGCCGGGCGATGGGAGTCCCCGTAGAGGAAGGTGGAATGGTCCACGGGGCCTGCGAGGTTCAGATCGCGGTGCCGATCGTGAAACTTCCTCGCGCCCTCCGGGAAGAGGAAGACCGACTCGCGACCGCGGAGGCTACCATGCTGCAAACCATGTCCGACGAAGTGCTGCTTCCCTACGGCTTCCTCTCAGGACACGTCCCTGATGCAAGTCCGGCCGCGCCGATTCTAGACACTGGCGCGAAGGGTAGGTTAATGTGACCGCCCTTACGCAGTATGTGCGCGCCTGTAGCTCAGCTGGATAGAGCACTAGCCTCCGGAGCTAGGGGCCACAGGTTCAAATCCTGTCAGGCGCACCATGATAAAAATAGGTAAAGGTTCCTCAACCTTTCCCCAGATCTCGGTGGGCCGTTAGCTCAGCTGGTAGAGCAGCTGACTCTTAATCAGCGGGCCGTAGGTTCGATCCCTACACGGCCCACCAATTTCTCAATCACTTACACTGCACTCGCCACCACGATCGCACCCGACTGTGACTGATTTGTGACTGACAGTCGGTCCACCGCCCACCGCAAACTCTCCGGGCTATGGTGTGCATACCGCTGCGTCATGATCGGCGATTTGTGCCCCAGGAGCCGCTGGATCGTATACAGATCCACGCCCTGCTGAGCCAGACGGGTCGCGAACGTGTGCCGCAGATCGTGGAAATGAAAATCCACGACCTTCGCCTTCCCGAGCGCTAGCCGGAACGCCCGCCGGAGATGTCCACTCTCCAACGGTGTATACGCCTCGCTGCAGAACACCAGATCCGTCTGTAAGGATCGCACCTTCGCCCTTTCCTTGAGGACACCAAGAACAGCCTCATTTCCGGGAATCGTCCGCCGCTCGCCGTTCTTGGATCGGAACACCATCAC
>Ga0187893_10008022_pt1 | contig 16925 bp, 14 predicted proteins | sample MA1701074metaG_FD_139574 | JGI IMG/M metagenome (GOLD analysis project Ga0187893, IMG submission 139574) | White microbial mat communities from a basaltic lava cave in the Kipuka Kanohina Cave System on the Island of Hawaii, USA - MA170107-4 metaG ...
GCCTGCTCGTCCGGCGCGCCGACGCCGAGGCGGTCGGGCTGCTCGACGAGCGCTATTTCATGTACGCCGAGGACGTCGACTTCTGTGCGGCGATTCGGGCCCGCGGGCGAAAAGTGCTGTTCATGCCCGCCGCCGAGGTGGTTCACGTCCGGGGGCAGTCGGTTGCCTCGATGGCTGAGACGACCGAAGCGGCCTATCGCCGCAGCCAGCTGGCCTTCTACGCCAAGCACCATCCCCGGTGGGTGCCGCTCCTCCGCGCCTATCTGAAGTTCCGGGGTTGCCTGCCCGATACGCCGATCGATCCCCCAGGATCGATGCGATGAGCACGCTCGACACCGCTGTGTGGAGTTGTCCGGGCTGCGGCCGCCGCGTGCCGCCCCAGATCAAGAGGTGTCGGTGCGGCGTCGCCCGGCCCGTTGGGCCGTCGACAGCCGCGGAGCCGGTCCCCGTGGCTGAGGACACGGGCGGGCGGCGAACCGGGGTTCTCATGCTCGCGCTGGGGCTCGTGCTGGGCGCCGCCCTCGTCGTTGCCATGCGGCTGGCGCCGGCGGCGGCTGATCCGCAGCCGGTTGCGGATGCTGCCCCCTCGGTCGATTCTGAACCTGTTGCGGCCGACGCGCCGGTCGCGGATGCGGCGGAGGCGGCACCCGAGCCCGCTCCGGCGAAGCCCGAGGCCTTCACTGCTCCTACTCCGCCGGCGCGCGCGGACGCGCCGCCGGCAGCCGCGGCCGCGCTGGAAGATGTGGTGGCCCGCAGCCTGCCGGCCGTCGTTCTGATTCAGGCCGGCGCCTCACGCGGCACGGGGTTTTTCGTCAGCCCGAATCGGGTCCTCACCAACGCGCATGTCGTCGGCACGCACGTGTCGGTCGAACTGCAGAGCGGGAACGTGAGGCAGTCCGCGCGCGTCGTCAGCGTGTCGCCCGGCACCGACCTCGCGCTGCTCGAAGTGTTCGGCCCGAACGCACGGCAGTCGACGTTGCCACTTGGGTCGCTGAAGGACGTGCGGCCGGGACAGGAAGTCGTCGCCATTGGATCGCCGTTCGGGGTGCTGTCGAACACGGTGACGCGCGGCATCGTCAGCGCCGTGCGGAGTGCCGGATCGGTGACGCTCATCCAGACCGACGCCGCCATCAACCCCGGCAACAGCGGCGGCCCGCTCGTCGATCGCAACGGCGTCGTGATCGGGGTCAACTCGATGCGGATCGCGGAACGTGGCGGACAGGGGCTCGCCTTCGCGGTCGCGATCGATCACGCCACGCCGCTGCTGACCGGCCGACCGGCGCCGGTCGTGTCGACACCGCTCCAGGGCCTCAATCGCGTGATGGAACGTTCCCCCGACGCCGGCGATCTACGCGAGCACGGCACGCAGGGGTACAGCGAAGCGCTCGAAGAAGTGGCGCAGCGGGCGAATGACATCGACAGCTTCTGGACGCGTTACGCGCCGTCATGCGTGAGCCGGACGGCCGCCGCCGGCGACCGGCCGTGGTTCGCCATCTGGGAGACAGACGGCATCCGCATCAATCAGAACGGCACGTACGACTGCGAAGATTTTCTTCGCCAAGTCCGCGAGGGCGCCGACGGCGTCCGTACCGCGCTCGCAGCGGCTGGCGAGGCGGCGCGCCGTCACGGCGTCTATCCCGGCGTCATGCGCGACCTCCGGAGGCAGCATCGGCTCGGGTGGCGGGGGTGGGATCGGTAAACCACCGACCCGCGTCAGCAGTATGGCACCGACCGCCGACAGCACGATCGCACCGACAATCGTCAGAGGGACTACACCGACGAGCACTCTCGATCGCACCGATATAATTGGAATGCATGCGCATCGCGATCGATGCTCGAAAACTGCACGATTTCGGCATCGGGACCTATACCCGCAACCTCCTGCGGTATCTCGCCCGGATCGATCGCGAGAGCGAGTATGTCCTGCTGTGCCACGAACCCGACATGGCCGTCGGGGCGCAGCTCGGCCCGAACTTCCGGACGGTGCTCGAACGGTCGCCGAACTACTCGATTCGGGAGCAGATCCACGTGCCGTGGGTGCTGCGCCGCGAGCGGCCCGACGTCTTTCACGCGCCGCATTACGTCCTGCCCCCGGCCGCGCGCTGCCGCGCGGTGGTGACGATTCACGATTGCATCCACCTGATGTTTCCGCAATACCTCCCGAACCGCGCCGCCTATGCGTACGCGCGCGCCTCGATGTGGAGCGCCGTCCGGCGATCACACCGCATCCTCACGGTCTCGGAAGCCTCCAAGCGCGACATCATTCATTTTTTTAACGTTCGTCCCGAAAAGATTGTCGTTGTCTACAACGCCATCGACGAGCGGTTCAGCGTCACGCCGCCGGAGGATGACGTGGCCCGCGTGCGCGAACGGTATCAGCTCGACCACGAATTCGTCCTGTATGTCGGCAACATCAAGCCGCACAAGAATCTCGTCCGCCTGATCGAAGCGTTCGACCTGCTGCGGCAGCGCGACGGATGCAACCAGCTCACGCTGCTCATCATCGGCGACGAGATCTCCAAGCTCCCGGCGCTGCGGCGGGCCGTGCACCGGCACAAGCTGCACAAGCACGTCCGCTTTCTGGGGTTTCAGCCCGACGAGACGCTGGCGATCCTCTATCGTCTGGCCGCCGTGTTCGTCTTTCCGTCGCTCTATGAGGGGTTCGGGCTGCCCCCGCTCGAAGCCATGGCGTGCGGAACGCCGGTGGTTACCTCGAATGTGTCGTCGCTGCCCGAGGTCACTGGCGACGCCGCGGTGCTCGTCGACCCGTACGACGTCGAGTCGATAGCCGACGGCATGCAGCGTGTGTTGAGCAGCGCCGCTCTCCGGCAGGAGCTGCACGCCAAGGGGATCGCGCGTGCCAGCGAATTCTCCTGGGAGCGATCGGTGGCCCGCACGCGAGAGCTGTATCAGGAGGTATGCGCACCGCGCTGATCCACGACTGGCTGACGGGGATGCGCGGGGGGGAGCGCGTGCTCGAAGCGCTCTGCGAGATCTTTCCAGACGCGGATCTCTTTACCCTTTACCATCGGCGCGGCTCGGTCTCGCCCTTGATCGAGCGCCGGCGCATCCGTCGATCGTTCATCCAGCGCCTCCCCGCCGTCGACACGCACTACCGCCGGTACCTCCCGCTCTTCCCGTTCGCGATCGAGCACTTCGACCTCGACGGTTATGACCTCGTCATCAGTTCGAGCCACTGCGCCGCCAAGGCCGTGGTGCCGCCGGGGCGGGCGCGGCACATCTGCTACTGCCATTCGCCGATGCGCTACGCATGGGACCAGTTCGATGCGTACTTCGGCCCGGCTCGGGTAGGCAGGATGGCAAGTCGTTGGGTCTACCGGCCGCTGCTGGCACGGCTCGCGCGCTGGGATGCGGCGAGCGCCGCACGTGTTGATCGCTTCATCGCCAACTCCGCGCACGTTGCGGACCGGATCCGCCGATACTATAATCGCGTGGCCACGATCGTGTACCCTCCGGTCGACACGGTCTTTTTTCATCCCGCCGACGTTCCACCGGGCAGCCATTTTCTCGTCGTGTCGGCGCTGGTGCCGTACAAGCGGATCGAGCTCGCCATGGATGCCTGCGAACGTGTCGGCGCGGCGCTGCGGATCGTCGGCGACGGGCCGGACCGCCGCCGACTCGAGGCGCGCGCGGGCCAGCACGTGGCGCTGCTCGGGCGGTTGAGCGACGAGGCGGTGCGCGCCGAGTACCGCTCGGCGCTGGCCGTGCTGTTGCCAGGCGAGGAGGACTTCGGTATCGTGCCTGTCGAGGCCCACGCTTGCGGGCGCCCCGTCGTGGCGCTGGCCCGCGGCGGCGCGCTTGAAACGGTCGTCGACGGGGAGAACGGCGTGCTTTTCGACACGCCTGAGGTGGACGCCTTGGCTGCCGCACTCGATCGCGTCGCGCAGATGCCCGTCGATCCCACACGGATCGCGGCGGGCGCGCAGCGATTCGCCCGCGAGCGGCACGTCGAGGCGCTGCGCACCGTCATCGACCAGACGTTGGCGGCGCCGTCCGGAACACGATGGTAAAGCGCTACAACCGGCTGCTCGTCGCCTTTTACGTCATCACCGATGTCTTGATGGCGATCTGGGCGTTCGTCCTCGCGTATGGCATCCGGTTCGAGAGCGGGCTCATTCCGGTCCGCTACGGGTATCCACCGTTCGAGCAGTACTTGAACGTGCTGCCGTTTATCGTTGTCCTCACACCGCTCGCGTTTCAGCTCCAGGGTGTCTACCGGCTGCGGCGCGGGCGGTCGCGCGTCGACGACTTTTTCGCGGTGCTCGTCGGCACGATCCTCGCGGTGGTCCTGGGTGTCATCTGCACTCTGTACGTGCAGGCGTATTACGCCTCGGAAGAGGCGCGCGCGCGCGGCGCGTACCAGGTATCGCAGATCGTGTGGGCCCTCTTTCTCGTCCTCAACGTCTTCTTCACGTACTCGTCCCGCGAGGCGATCCGCGAGTTCCTGGAGCGCCGGTGGCGGGCGGGCAAAGGACTCAAGCGCATCCTGATTGCGGGCGCTGGCGAGCTGGGGCGGATGGTCGCCGATCGCGTCCTCCAGCATCGTGAGCTCGGCTATCAGGTCGTCGGCTTCGTCGACGACCGCGCGGGCGGCGATCACATCGGCTACCGTGGCCTGCCGCTGCTCGGCACGCTCAGCGAGGTCGGAGAAATCGCGCAACGCGAGCGGGTCGATCATCTGTACGTCGCGCTGTCGCTCGACGAGCATTCGAAGCTCCTCGACCTCATCGAGCTGACGAGCCGCGAATGTCTCGATGTCAAGGTCGTGCCCGATCTGCTCCAGTTCATCGCGCTCCGCGCGCGCCTGGAAGACCTCGATGGTCTGCCGATCATCAACGTCAACGAGGTACCGCTCCAGGGGTTCAACGCGTGGATCAAACGGATCATCGACGTCACGCTGTCGGCGCTCGCCCTCGTCGTGCTCGCGATCCCCTTCTCGATCATCGCCGCCGTCATCAGGCTCACCTCTTCGGGGCCGGTGTTGTACCGGCAGGAGCGGATGGGACTGGACGGCAAAGCGTTCCTCGTCTACAAGTTCCGGTCGATGTACCAAGGGGCGGAGGATACGACCGGGCCCATCTGGGCTCGCGAGGACGACGCTCGTGCCACGCCGGTCGGGCGCTGGCTCCGCCGGCTCGATCTCGACGAGCTGCCGCAGTTCTGGAACGTGCTCAAGGGCGACATGTCGATCGTCGGACCCCGACCCGAACGCCCGTATTTCGTGGAACAGTTCAAGCATCGCATCCCGCAGTACATGCTCCGCCACAAGGTGAAGGCGGGAATCACCGGTTGGGCGCAGGTCAACGGCTGGCGCGGGAACACCTCGCTCGAGAAGCGGATTGAGTACGACCTTTACTACATCGAGAACTGGTCGGTGAGCCTCGACCTGAAGATCATGTGGCTCACGCTCGTCCGCGGCATTTTCCAGCGCGGCATCGCCTATTGAGAATTGTCGTCACGGGCGCGGCCGGGTTCATCGGATCCCACCTCGCTGAGGCGCTCCTCGATCGGGACCACACGGTCCTCGGCGTCGACAATCTGGTGACCGGCGACCTCGCCAACATCGAGCCGCTGCGGGGGCGCGCGTTCGAGTTCGTCCGCCACGACGTGACGCGCCACATCGACATCGACGGCGAGGTCGACGTGGTCTTTCACTGGGCGAGCCCCGCGAGTCCGATTGACTATCTGAAGCTGCCGATCCAGACGCTCAAGGTCGGTTCCCTCGGGACGCACAACGCGCTCGGCCTCGCGCTCGCAAAGCGCGCCCGCTTCGTGCTTGCGTCGACGTCCGAGGTGTACGGTGACCCGCTCGAGCACCCACAACGGGAGACCTATTGGGGCAACGTCAACCCAATCGGCCCGCGCGGCGTGTATGACGAGGCGAAACGCTTCGCCGAGGCGATGACACTCGCCTATCACCGCGCGCACGGTGTCGATACGCGGATCGTCCGGATCTTCAACACCTACGGTCCGCGGATGCGGCTGCACGACGGTCGTGCGGTCCCGGCTTTCATGACGCAGGCGCTGCGGAACGAGGACGTCACGGTCTTCGGTGACGGGACGCAGACGCGCAGCTTCTGTTACATTTCGGATCTAGTCGACGGCATTCTCCGCCTCGTGGACGCGCCTACCAACGAGCCAGTCAACATCGGCAATCCGCACGAACTGACAATCGAGGAGATCGCCCGCGCCATCATTTCGCTCGTCGGCTCGCGCAGCCGGCTTACCTTTGAGCCGCTGCCGACCGACGATCCGAGGCAGCGGCGCCCCGACATCACGCGTGCGCGGACACTCCTTGGCTGGGAGCCACAGGTGGGGCTCGAGGAGGGCTTGCGCAAGACGGTCGGGTACTTCAGGCAGAAGCTTGGACTCACATAGCTGGGTGAGCTGCGAAGCTACCTAGCTGCCTGGACGCCCCACCGGCTCGTTGATCAGCCGCCGCAGCTTGATGAAATAGTCAGTCCCCGAGACGAGCGTTACGGCCAGTGACGCCCAGATGAACACCTCGACGACGACCGCGGGTTCGCGGCGATAGTTGTAGTACATGATCACGACGCTCGTCAGGATGTACGTTGCGGTGGCGAGCTTTCCCCAGAACGACGGTCTGAAGGTCCGTGGACCGATCGCCAAGCTCACGATCGCGACGACGCCCACGATCACCGTGTCGCGACTGATGACGAAGACGGTGAGCCATATGGGTATGTGGTGCGTCAGCGGGACTCCCGGCAGGGTCAGCACCACGAAGGTCGTGACGAGCAGGAGTTTGTCAGCCATCGGATCGAGCCAGGCGCCGAGCGGCGTCTGCTGTCCAGCGCGGCGCGCGATGAGGCCGTCGAGCGCGTCGGTCGCTCCCGCCACGAGGAACGTAACCAGCGCCCAGCCCAGATAGCCATAAACAACCAGCAACACGAACGCCGGTATCAGCATGATCCGCAGGATCGTGAGCTGATTCGCCAGCGTGAGATTGCCCACGGAGAATCAGCGGGCGCCGGCGAGCATGCGCACGCGGCCGATCGCCTCCGCCGCCTCCGCGCCGGAGGCCGGTCGCGCCGGATCGAACCGCGCGCCGTCCGCCAGCCGCATGACGCCCGAGGCGACCGCGACGGCGGCGGCGGGATAGCCCAGGTGCGCCGGGGGCATGTCGGCGATGCCGGGCCGCGCCGCCAAATGCGGCTGCAGCTCCGGGCGACGAACGGCCAACAACGCGACCAGTCGGCTCATCGCACGCGCCAAGTCGGCGCGGGTGACGGCCGCGCGCGGCTGGAATGTGTGGTTCGCGAACGGCTCGATTACACCAGCGCGCACGACCTGCGTGATCCACGGCGTGGCCCAGTGCCCGGTGAGGTCGGTCATCACGACCTCCTGCACGGGCACGTCACTCAGGGCGTCCTCGAGGCGAACGCCGATCAGCGCCGCCAGATCGCCGCGCGTGATCGGCTTCGCCCCGACAATCGCGCGGAACTCCGCCGGCAACGCCGCCTCGCGCGCCCGCGTGGCCAGCGCCGCCAGCCGGGCCTCGATCTCTCGGCTCGGCTCCACCGCCGCGGCCCGCCGGTAGGCGGCCTCGGCGTCCGCCAGATTCCCCTGCCCCTCGAGCAGCTCGGCAATCTGCACGAGCGACGTGACGTCGCCGGGGTCCAGCTCCGCTGCACGTCGGAAGTGTTCGAGCGCCGCGGTGCCGTTGCCGCGACGACGCGCGACCTGCGCACGTTCGCGATGAAGGAAGGCGCTCTCAGGTGACGCCGCCAGGGCTCGCGTATAGGCCTGTTCCGCCTCTTCCAGCCGCCCGGTGCCGGCCGCCGCCCGCGCGATTTCGATGATGGCCCCGAGGTGGCGAAACCGGAGCACGTTGATCCGCTGACGCAGATCGGCCAGCGAGCCGTCGATCGCCAGCGCCGCCTCGAACGCTTCGAGTGCGGCATCGTCGCGATCGAGTGCGAGGAGCGCCTGCCCGCGCCCGACGAGCCCCGGCACATAGGCGGGTGCGGCCTTCACCGCGGCGTCGAACGCTGCCAGCGCCTGCTCATAGTCCTTGCGCGCGAAGGCGACATATCCGCTCGCGGCGCGGGCCGGATAGAAGTCCGGCGTCGGCTTCAATGCCGCCGCAAATTCGCGTTCCGCGCTGGCAAGATCCCCGCTCTGGAGGTAGCGCCAGCCGATGTCGACTCGCGTCGCCTGCCTTTCCGCGGCAAGCTCCCGGGGGACGACCGGATACATGAAATCCGGATACTGGAGCGTCGTCGGTGTCGGCGGCAGCGTCGGTCGCGTCGCACACGCAGCGGTGATCATCGTCAGAACCACGAGCGCCAGTCGTCGACCGCGCATCTACACTCTCCTCCGTTCCTCGACTTCGCTCGGCGCGCCCTGAGCATCGTCGAAGGGCGCCTGCGCCGGAGTCGTCAGCCGTGCAATGTACCGGCGTGGCACATCGGCCTCGATCATCACGCGGCCGTTGGTCGCGACGTGGCTCACGACGCGCGCCACGCGGTACAACCGCGCGATCTGCTCGCGGTCGAACGCGTTGCCGCTGTCGAACGCAATCGTGATCCGGCGTGTATCGAGGGCGAGCCTCGACGCGATCATCTGCACCAGGTCGTCGACGCCGTGGCCCGTGCGCGCCGAGATCAGCCCGGCGGCGGGATCGCGATCCGCGATGCGCCGGCGCTCGTCCACCGTGATCGTATCGATCTTGTTGTAGACGTCCAAGACCGGCACCTCCGCTGCGCCAACCTCTTCCAGCACGCGGCGAACGGCGGCCATCTGCCGCTCACGCTCGGGCGCGCCGGCGTCGATGACGTGCAGGGCGAGATCCGCTTCGGCGACCTCTTCGAGTGTGGCACGAAACGCCGCCACCAGCGCGTGCGGCAGACGGTCGATGAATCCCACAGTGTCGGACACAAGGAGCTGGCGGCGATCCGGCAATCGGACCTGCCGGAGGAGCGGGTCGAGCGTCACAAACAGCGCGTCGGACGCCGCGGCATGCCCGTGTGTCAACCTGTTGAACAGCGTCGTCTTGCCGGCGTTGGTGTAGCCGACAAGCGCCACGGTCGGCACCGACTGCTTCTGCCGCCGCTCGCGCAGCTGCGCGCGGCGATGGCGGACGTGATTGATTTCGCGCTGAACAGCCTGGATGCGCGCCCGGATGCGCCGCCGGTCGGTTTCGAGCTTCGTCTCGCCAGGGCCTCGAGTCCCGATCCCGCCGCCGAGCCGTGAGAGTGCGGTTCCGGCCCCGACCAGCCTCGGCAGCAGATACTTCAGCTGCGCCAGCTCGACCTGCCACTTGCCTTCGCGCGTGCGCGCGCGGCGCGCAAAGATGTCGAGGATGAGCTGCGTGCGGTCGACCACCTTCCGATTGAGGCGCTCCTCGAGCTGGCGTAGCTGCGCCGGGGTCAGCTCGTTGTCGAAGATCACGACGTCGACCCCGGCCTCCGCGCAGGCAGCGGCCAGCGCGGCAACCTTCCCGCTGCCGATGAACGTCGCCGGATCCGGCTTCGGTCGCTCCTGCAGCACGCGCAGGACGACCTGTGCCCCCGCGGCGTCGGCCAGCCCGGCCAGCTCGTCAACAGAATGATCGGCGTCAATGCGCCGGCCCGCCCCTGTCACGAGGCCGACCAACGCAGCGCGTTCAGTGTTCGCAGCGGACACCACCTGTCGATCACGCATGCCGTACGTCAATACGATAGCATCTCATTCCGTGCCGCCCCGCAGATCGAAGCGCGCTACACCCGCCATGCCCCGCGCGCCGCTGCCGCGTCAGACCGGCGGTGTGCACGAGGACAAGACGAAACGGCCGTGGCGGCGACGGAAGCACAAGGTGAAACTCGACAAGACGCGCGACGAGTGAACCGAGAACGGGAGGCGCCAGCGTCAGCTTTCCTCGACAGCCGGCGCCGATTCGACCGGCGGATTCCGCTCCACCATCACCCGCCGGACGACCAGCGCCAGCACACCGAGGACGACGATCGCCGCGACAAAGACGCCGCGAATACTGCGCGCGCCGAGCAGGCCGCTGAGCACGGGACTGATCGCGACGCCCGTCATCGAGGCGCTCGTGAGAAAGCCGAAGCCCGTGGCATGGACCTCGCGGGGGATGACGGCGCCGCCGGCGGTATACGCCGTGGTGATCGCGGTGCCGAGGCACAGCCCAAAAATCGCCAACGGAGCGATCAGCAGCCAGAGCCTCTCCGACAGGAGAAATACCGTCAGAGCCGTCGCCGCAATGAGCACCGTCCACGCGATGACGACGCGCGGCGAATGGCGCTTGAGCAGACGGCTCGACAGCTGGTTGCCGAGCGCCGTCGTGAATGCCATCACGGAGAACAGGATTCCCGCAATGACCGGCACCTCCGGCAGCGAGTAGCCGATCTCGCCCAAGTGCAGCGGCAGGACTGGCCCGAAACTGCGGTCGACGAGCTGCAAGCCGAAGAGCAGCACCATGACGGGCAGGAAGTTCTCGAACGCCAGAATGGACGCAAACGGTGTCCGTTCCTTGCGGTCGCTCGTGCGGGGCGGCCGAGGCGGCTCCTTGTACATCACGGTGATCATGATGAACGCCACGAAGTAGAAGCTGGCGGCGACATAGAACGACCTCCGCAGCCCAAACACCGGCGCCAGGATCCCGCCGATCACCGGTCCGATGGCCGGTCCCATCCGCTGCGCCGTCTGCACCGTCCCAATCGCGAGCGCCATCTTTTCCCGCGGTGCCGATAAGGCCGCCATCGACAGCACGAGCGGCCCGTACCCGGCGAAGAACCCCTGCACCGCCCGTAGCGCGAACAGGTGCCATGGCTGAGTCACGTGCGCCATCCACGTCATCACCACGATGAAGCTGATGAGCGAGCGCTGCACGAGCAGCTTGTGGCCGAAGCGGTCACCCACTCGCCCCCAGAGCGGCGCGGTCAGCGCGGCAATGGCCGGCGACACCCCCAGGGTGATCCCCGTCCAGAGCGCGATGTCGCCGATGTCGGTGACGCCGAGCTGACGAAAGTAGAGAGGCAGGAACGGCATCACCAGCGTGAAGCCGGTGAAGCCGACGAAGGCGGCCGCGGTGATCGCCGCCTGATTACGCTTCCACGAATGCATCTGCAGTTCTGGCTTCTGTGTTCCGGGGAACCCAGAAGTCAGAACCTGATCTTGACATCTTTCGACGGAGTCACCTGAATGCTGTCGATAAAGCGGATCTGGTGCGGGTAGGTCTGCATGATGAGCGACGTCGTGCGCGTGCCGTCGCCGAAGAAACGCACGCCGCGCATGAGCGTGCCGTCCGTCACGCCTGTGGCCGCGAAGATGATGCGCTCGCCGGACGCCAGGTCTTTCGCGCGGTAGACGCGCCGGAGATCTGTGATCCCCATCTCGCGACACCGCTCCTCGTCTTCCGGCTTGTTGACCACGAGGCGTGCGTAGATCTCGCCGTTGAGACACCGCATCGCCGCCGCGGTGAGCACGCCTTCCGGCGCGCCACCGATCCCCATTACGGCGTGCACGCCGCTGCCGACCACCGCCGCGGCGATGCCTGCTGACAGGTCGCCGTCGCCGATCAGCCGAATGCGCGCACCGGTTGCCCGGATCTCCTCGATCAGCTGCTTGTGGCGCGGGCGATCCAACACGATGACGACCAGATCCTCCACGCGGCGGCCGAGTGCCTGGGCAATGGCGCGCAGGTTGAAGCGCACCGGTGCATCCATGTCGACCACATCTTTCGAGCTTGGGCCGACGACCAGCTTCTCCATGTAGATGTCTGGCGCATGCAGCAGGCCGCCGCGCTCCGAGGCGGCGAGCACGGCAAGCGCGTTCGCCGCGCCGGTCGCGCACAAGTTCGTGCCTTCGAGCGGATCGACTGCGATGTCGACCTGCGGAAAGACACGCCCGTTTGGCGCCTTGTGCGCCATACCCACCTGTTCGCCGATGTAGAGCATCGGCGCCTCGTCGCGCTCGCCCTCGCCGATGACGATCGTCCCGTCGATCGGCACCGAATCGAGTACCTGCCGCATCGCCTCGACCGCCACCTGGTCCGACTTGTGCCTGTCCCCCTGTCCCATCGTCTGGGCGCATGCGATTGCGGCCTGTTCCACCACGCCCAGGAAATCGAGCGACAGATCGGAATCCATGAACCGGAGGCCTTTGCGCTCGTCAGCTCGAGCATCCTGCGAATCGACCGTGCGCGTGATCGTCATTCCTCCCTCCCCAAAAGCCGGCCCCAGGCTCAGGCCTCAGGCCGCAGACTCTTTTCCCCGTTCCAAGCCGGCAGCGCGCAGCGCGTCGGCCGATCCGTCCGATAGCCCAGCAGGTAGTCGGCCTGCATGATCTTGTGGATTTCGCGCGTGCCCTCGTAAATGACCGCGCCCTTGCAATTTCGGTAGAAGCGCCCCACAGGATACTCGTCGGAGTAGCCGTTCGCGCCATGAATCTGGACGGCATCGCCCGCCGCCCGCTCGGAGGCGACGGTGGCGAACCACTTGGCGAGCCCCGTCTCCTTGGTGTTGCGCCGGCCGAGGTTCTTGAGCCAGCCCGCATGCAGCCAGAGGAGACGCGCCGCCTGATAGTCCGACTCCATCTGCGCGATCATCTCCTTGACCAGCTGGTGCTCGCCGATTTCGACGCCGAACGTCTTGCGCGTCCGCGCGTACCTCACGCTCGCGTCGCGACAGGCGCGAATCAGCCCCGTGGCGCCGGCGGCCACGGTATAGCGCCCCTGGTCGAGCGCAAACATTGCGATCTTGAAGCCCTCGCCCTCCCGGCCGACGAGGTTCTCGCGTGGCACTTCGACGTCCTCCATCTTGAAGAACCCGGTGTTGCCGGCGAGGATGCCCCATTTTTCTTTCAGCGTGCCGCTCGAAAACCCCTTGAACGCCCGCTCGACGATGAAGGCGCTGATGCCCGATGCGTCGCGCTGCTTTTTCTTCTCGAGGTCGGTCCAGCCGAACACGAGGAAGGTGTCGGCAACGTCGGCGAGCGAGATCCACATCTTCTCGCCGCTCAGCAGGTACCGGTCGCCGTGCTTCACCGCCACCGTCTGGATGCCGCGCGCGTCGCTCCCGGCCGCCGGCTCCGTGAGGCCATAGCTGGCGATCCGCTGTCCCTGAGCCTGCGGAACCAAATACCGCTGCTTCTGATCGTCGGTGCCCCATGCAAGCAGCGTCAGCGAATTGAGCGCAGTATGCACCGACATGATCACGCGGAGCGAGGTATCCACGTACTCGAGCTCCTCGCACGCGAGGCCGAGCGCCAGATAATCCATGCCGGCGCCGCCGTACTCCACAGGAATGGACATGCCGAGGAGACCGAGAGAGGCCATCTGGGGAAGGATGCCGGGGTCGAAGCGGTGGGCCCGATCGAGATCGTGAATTCGCGGTGCCACGTCCCGGCTGGCCCATTCACGGATGGACTGCTCCAAGAGTCGATGGTCTTCGGACAGGTCGAAGTTGACCATCCGGCCAAACGTACCACAATGTCAGTGTCTTGTGCTTGGTGCAGGGTCCGGTGTTTGTGCGTTGCTCCTGGGGCCGGTGTCCCCGAGGACCAACCACCAGGCACCAATCATGTTCGGGAGATCGTGATGCGTGCACCGCGCGTGAGTCCGAGCCGCTCCGAGGCGCTGCCGCCGTTGACCGCGATCTCGAGCTGCTCGGCACTGCCGAACAGCGCGCAGACGGATCCGGGCACCGCGTCGGCGTAGGTCGCAACGACTTTTCCGACCGACTCGGTCCCCGCGACGATCGCGATGCCGCCGCCTTCGGTAAACCGCTCGAACACCCGCCGGTCGACGTTCGTCACCAAATTGCCGAAGCGGTCGACCCGCAGCACCTCCGCGACGATCTGCCGCTCGTCAACGAGCGGCTCCGGCACCGTCAGCAGCTGCCACGATGTCAGGACCCGCCCAAGGCCGCTCAAGTCGATCCCCTTGGCGAGCCACGCCGCTGCCGGCGCGTAGCGGTCGCGCCCCTCGAACGTCCGACTCACGGTCGGACGGGCGTAGCGGCGCTCGGTGAGCTCGACCACCCGCTTCGGCGGCGTCTCGCGGAACACGAGCGTCAGGACCCCGTTATCGGGCGCGACGAAGCGGTAACTGCCAGCCTCGCCGGCAATCGGCCGGCGCGTCGATCCGACGCCAGGATCGACCACGACCAGGAACACGGTGCCGGGCGGAAAGTACTTGTACGAGGCGGCCAGCTCCAACGCGCCTGCGAGAATGTCGTGGGGCGGAATGTCGTGGGTGATGTCGACGCACGCCGCCTCGGGGCAGATCCCAAGGGCGACGCCTTTCATCGTCCCGGCGTAATGATCCTTGGTCCCGAAATCGGTCAGTAACGCAATGACAGGACGGGCCATCAAACGAATCTTCGCTCTTCGATGTGAGCAGTGAAACTGCCCGATCACGATGGTTATATCGTGATCACGAGCCTTTTACGCGCGTCGCGTGAAAAATCGACGATTCTCAGATGTGTGCGGCCGGCTTGCGGAAGAGGACCTCGCGCAGGTTCGTTTTCAGCAGGAAACTCTCGGTAATCCGGAGCGGCTCGAAGAGCCGCTGGATGTCGCGGTTGAGCAGCGGGGGCTGCTTCGCGCGCGCGGCCGCGTACGGCCGGTACTGCAGATGTCGCCGGTCGACGATCGCGTGCTTTGTATACGTCGCGCGGACGCCTGTCGCCGGCTTCGTGGTGCTGAAAAACGCGAGCAGCACGCCGTCAGGTCGCAGCACGCGTTCGAGCTGCTTCGCCAGCCGCTTCGCCGGGGGCCAGGGCAGATAATCGAAGACGTCCCAGCAGAGAACGCCGTCGATCGTCTCGTCCTGCTGCGGGAAGCGCGCATCGAAGAACGCCGGCAATGCGTCCAGCTTGTCCTCGGTGACGTGCCGGTCGATGTCCCTCGAGAGATCCTCCACAAGGATCTTGCAGCCGACCTCCTCGCCAAAGAAGGTCACGTTGGCGCCGACCACCGGACCGAGATCGAGCAAAATCGGCTGCGGTCGGCCGCTCAGGCCGGCGAGGAAGCGATCCAGAACCTTGGTGGGCTGTACTGGCCCGTCGCCGCCGTTCTGGTCCTCTTTGCGGCGACGGGCGAAGAGATCAGAAAAAGCCACGGGCAATCTGTGATTCGCGATTCGTGATCAAGATCACAAGTTCAAATCACTCATCACAAATCGCGAATCATCAATCGCTAGCGCGGGGCCGGCTGCGCCACCTGCACCGCGGGGGTTGCGGTCTGGGCTGCAGGCGTTGGCGCGGCCGCTGGACGCGGCTGCGCAACCGCCTGCTGCGCGGCACCCCGGCCCTGCATGTCCACGCTCCCGCGGAAATGCGCACCGTCGGCAATGGCCACGCGCGGTGAGATGATGTCGCCGTCGACGGAGCCGCCGTCGCGGATCTCGACCTTTTCGGTGGCCGTGATATTACCGTGCACCTCGCCTTGGACGATCAGCGCCTTGGCGAACAGCTGCGCCTTGATCTTGCCGTTCGGCCCGATGGTCAGCACGTAGTCCTTCAACTCGATCTTCCCGTCGACTTGCCCTTCGATCGTGAGGTCTTCGCTGCCGCTCAGCTCGCCTTTGATGACCACCGACTTGCCGATATTCACGACTTCCCTCCCGTGATGCCGTGGCTCGGGTTGCGATGCCGACGGGGTGCCACCAAGCTGACTTGGAACCGCCGACCCGCTCGGGGCCGCGGTCCCGCTCGTCGGTTTCACCGCTTCGTCACGTTTCCACATATTCCGTCCTCCACCCCAAAGGGCTTATAGCGGGTCGACGATCCGAATGCCTGACTCAGGGGGGGGCCTTTGGCTGAGCTCACCGAGTATATCGGCGCAAAGAAAACATTGTCTAGGCTTTATTGCTGGGGCTGAGCGCGGATGCTACGATGCCAGGAGAGACCATCGGTGCAGCGCATCTATCTCGATCACAATGCCACGACGCCCCTGCATTCGGCCGCGGCCGAGGCGATGGTTGCCGCGTTGCAGGAGGACTTCGGCAACCCGTCGAGCGTCCATCACTTCGGTCAGCGCGCTAAGGCAGCGGTCGATCACGCGCGCAGTGCCGTTGCCGCGCTCATCGGCGCCGAGCCGTCCGATGTCGTGTTCACGAGCGGCGGCACCGAAAGCGACAACCTTGCCATTCGCGGCGCCGCGGAGGCGCTCGAGCGCACCGGCCGCGTCCATCTCGTGGCGAGCGCCATCGAGCACGAGGCGGTTCTCAATACATTCAAAGCGCTCGCCCGCCGCGGGTGGGAAACGACGCTGCTCCCTGTGGGCGAGGACGGCCTCGTGTCACCCGACGCGCTGCGTGTGGCGCTCACCGATCAGACTGCACTCGTCTCGGTGATGCACGCCAACAACGAAATCGGTACGGTGCAGGCCGTCGCTGAACTGGCACGTCTGACGCACGAGCGCGGTGCGATCTTCCACACTGACGCGGTGCAGTCGGCGGGCAAGATTCCCCTTGACGTCAAGGCGCTTGGCGTCGACATGCTGTCGATCTCCGCGCACAAGTTTTGCGGTCCCAAGGGGATCGGCGCCCTCTGGACGCGCCGCGGCCTGCGGCTCCTGCCGGTGCTGACCGGAGGCAAGCAGGAGCGCAACCGGCGCGCCGGCACCGAGAACGTCCCCGGCATCATCGGTATGGGCGCCGCCGCGGCGCTGGCGCGCAGGAAGATGACCGACGAGGCTGCGCGCCTCGCGACACTGCGCGACCGTCTCGAGGAGGGGATCCTCCGAGCGGTGCCGGGCACCGCCGTGAACGGCGCGCGCGCGTCACGAGTGCCGAACACGACGAACATCAGCTTCGATCGCGTCGAGGCCGAGTCGCTTCTCATTGCGCTCGATCTCGAGGGGATCGCCGTGTCGACCGGCTCGGCCTGCTCGTCGGGGACGCTCGAGCCGTCGCACGTCCTCAAGGCGATGGGATTTCCGCC
>Ga0187893_10008023_pt1 | contig 16925 bp, 7 predicted proteins | sample MA1701074metaG_FD_139574 | JGI IMG/M metagenome (GOLD analysis project Ga0187893, IMG submission 139574) | White microbial mat communities from a basaltic lava cave in the Kipuka Kanohina Cave System on the Island of Hawaii, USA - MA170107-4 metaG ...
AAAATGGCTGCACGGTGCACCCGGCAGAAACCTGAAAGCAGAGTTTGAGGTGATCCTGGCAAAAGCCTCTACCCAATTTTCAAAATTTCCTGATTATGTTTTTGAAGACCCGGCACGTGAATTTGAAAGTGAATCACAACCCGTGTTTGAAGGAAGCACCAATTCAGAAGGTAAAGCAACGGTCAATGCGGCACTAACTTCATCGTACGAAGCTCCCGGTTTTTTAAATGCCATATTTAAAGGAAAAGTTTTTGAGGAGAGCGGTAACTTCAGCACCGATCGCTTCAGTGTTCCATATTATCCGTATGATTCTTACGTAGGAATTCGTTTGCCGAAAGGCGAAAAATACAGTGGCATTTTGTATACGGACTCTACACATAAAATAGATGTAGCCACACTCGATATTGATGGTAATGGGGTTTCGAAAAATGTTGAGTTAAGTATTTACAAATTAAACTGGCGTTGGTGGTGGGATACTGGTAATGACAATATTGCCAATTATGTGGAAACCTCGTATTCCAAACTAATCAAGAGTGGTACCATCACTACAACAAACGGAAAGGGTTCCTGGAATTTTCAGATCAAGTCGGATTGGGGCAGGTACTTTGTTCGTGCGTGCGATCCGCAATCAGGTCACTGTACCGGAAAAATTATTTATGTAGATGAGCCGGGCTGGTATAGCCGCTCTCGTGGTGATGACAGCCGGGGCGGAGCAACCATGCTTTCATTCTCTGCTGATAAACCATCATACAATATTGGAGAAAAAGTTAACCTGACAATTCCGGGAAGCGGACAGGGTCGTGCACTGGTAAGTGTTGAGACAGGAAGCAAGGTACTTCAAACCTATTGGGTAGAAACGCAGCAAGGCGAAACAAAATTCAGCTTTGATGCAATACCCGAAATGGCACCGAACATCTACGTGCACGTGGCCTTGCTTCAACCGCATTTACAAACTGTAAATGATCTCCCGATACGGCTCTATGGCGTTACCGCGATAAGAATAGAAGATCCGGCTACGCACCTGGAACCGCAGATTAGTATGCCCGATGTATTGGAACCCGGTGAGAAAGTATCGATCAAAATTTCTGAAAAAGAAGGCCGGAAGATGACCTGCACTGTGGCAATGGTTGATGAAGGGCTTCTCGATATCACACGTTTTAAAACACCTGATGCCTGGAGTCGTTTTTATGCGCGTGAAGCATTGGGTGTGCGCACATGGGATTTGTATGATGATGTTATGGGTGCTTTCGGTGCACAACTTGAACGCTTACTCGCCATTGGTGGTGATGAATACCTGAAAGCGAAGGATGATGACGAGCGCGCCAACCGTTTTAAACCCGTTGTGAAATTCTTTGGTCCATTCACGATCGATAAGGGTGATACGCAAACACATACGTTTATTATGCCTCAATACATTGGATCGGTAAAAACAATGGTGGTGGCAGGATATGAAGGTGCGTATGGAAAAACAGAAAAGGCAACACCGGTACGTAAACCATTAATGGTACTTGCCACACTGCCACGCGTGCTGGGCCCGGAAGAAACGCTGAAACTTCCCGTAACACTGTTCACGCAGGAAAAGAGCATTCGGAATGTCCAGGTTGATGTAAAAGTTACAGGGCCTGTTACCGTAACGGGGTCTACAAGTCAATCCGTAACTATGGGTGCGAATGGTGACATAACTATTGATTTTGATCTTGCCGTAAAAGGAGAGGTGGGAGTTGCAAAAGTTGAAGTCACGGCAACAGCCGGAAACTTCAGGGGTACTGATGTTATTGAAATCGAAGTGCGTAATCCAAACTTACCGGTAACGCGGGTAACCGAAGCATTATTAGACGTTGGTAAAACCTGGAACGGGGCCATTACTCCGTTTGGTATTGCAGGAACAAATTCAGGAATGCTGGAAGTCTCTTCCATTCCTCCGATAAATCTGGGATCACGCCTTCGTTACTTGCTACAATATCCGTATGGATGTATCGAGCAAACTACTTCTTCAGTCTTCCCTCAACTGTACGTGGATCAGGTAAAAGTGTTGACCGAAGAGGAGAAAGTGAGAATCCAACGAAACATTACGGCCGGTATTGAACGATTAAAATCATTCGTTACGCGCGATGGCGGTTTTGCCTACTGGCCGGGTGGTGAAAATTCCGATAGTTGGGGAACATCCTACGGAGGTCACTTCCTGGTGGAGGCAGAAGCGAAGGGATACTTTGTTCCAGCGGATATGATTAAGCGCTGGAAAAAGTATCAGAAGAACAAAGCACTGGAGTGGAGAAGAAATAATGAGGGTTACTACAATAGCGATCTTATGCAAGCTTACCGATTGTATACGCTTGCATTGTCAGGCTCCCCTGAACTTGGTGCGATGAACAGATTACGCGAAATGGGCAATCTTCCTTCTACAGCCGCATGGATGCTCGCCTCTGCGTATGCAAAAGCTGGTCAACCCGAAGCCGCTAAAAAATTGGTTGCCAATCTTTCCGCTGTAGTAAAACCGTATCGTGAACTGGGTTACACCTACGGCTCTGATCTCCGCGACAAAGCTTTGATTCTCGAAACATTAAGCTTGTTGGGCGATCGCACGAAAGGATTTGAAATTCTGAAAGAAATTTCAGCTTCATTGAGCAATCAAAACAGTTGGATGAGTACGCAGGAAGTCTCATACTGCCTGAAAGCTGTGGCAACATTTGCCGGTTCAGAAAAACGCGGTGAACTAAAATTCAGTTACACCATCAATGGTAAAAGCATTACCACCGGCACCGAATTGCCAATTGCACAGATTGCTGTTCCAATTGATGGAGTCAAAAAAGGAAGCGTGAAAGTAGTGAATAATGGTACCGGTATTTTGTATGCGCGATTGATTTTGGAAGGAACTCCTGCCCGGGGGGGTGAAGAGGATGCAGAATCAAATTTGAATTTGAGTATTGTTTATAAAGATAAAGATGGTAAAGCTGTTGACCCAACAAAATTGCAACAAGGTCAGGAGTTTGTTGCAGAAGTAACCGTCACTCATCCTGGTGTTCGATCCGGCTATGAAAACATGGCCCTTGCACAAGTATTTCCTTCCGGATGGGAGATCAACAATTTGAGATTGGATGGTACGGAAGAAGTCCTTGCTTCTGGCACCTTTACGTACCAGGATATTAGGGATGATCGCGTGTACACCTATTTTGATCTGAGACGGAACGAGAAGAAGGTATTCAAGGTTAGCCTGACTGCGAGTTATGCAGGAGTTTTCTATTTACCCGCTGCCAGTTGTGAGGCTATGTATGACCGGAGCATCTATGCCCGTAAAAAAGGTCAGCCGGTAGAGGTTGTAAAGGAAGTTGATATTCAACCATAAACATAACGGTAGAATGAAACGATACCTGTTAACAGCTATCTCGCTAATCGTTACCTTCAGTATCCGAGCTCAGTCTCCAGAGCAAGCAGTTCTTGAGCTGTCCAAAAATAAATTTGACTGGATGATTCGGATGAAGTATGACTCATTGGAATCCGTATTGGACGATCGGCTTCTATTTGTTCACTCAAACGGTTTGGCTGAAACAAAACCAGAATTAATTCAGGATATTAAATCGGGAAAGCTGAGGTATACAAACATTCAGGTTTTGGAAGCATCCGCTCGGTTGTATCCTACCACAATGATTGTAAATGGTAAAGGGAAATTTACTGTAACACTGGAAGGAAATAATATGGAGTTAAATCTTTCCTACACCGAAGTGTATGTTCAGAAGGATGGAAAATGGTTATTGGCATCAAGGCATGCAAACCGGTTGCCATGAGGTTCAATTGTGAATGAAAAATTTTGCAATCCGATATAAGAAGTATTTTTTCGGGCTTACGGCAGCTCTGCTGATTGGATATTACTTCTGTCTGCCTTCTATTTTGTTTGATAACCCATATTCAACAGTGTTAGAAGATTACAAGGGTGAACTCTTATCTGCCTCCATTGCGCCAGACGGACAATGGCGCTTCCCTGAAATGGATTCAGTTCCTGAAAAATTTGCTACCGCACTAATAGCGTACGAAGACAAACGCTTTTGGAATCACCCCGGTGTAGACTTGTTTTCGTTTGGAAGGGCCATGAAACAGAATTTTGAGGCGGGTAAAATTGTAAGTGGGGGAAGCACGATTACTATGCAAGTGATCAGACTTTCAAGAAAGGGAAAGAGCAGAACGTTTTTTGAAAAGCTGATTGAGTCAACTTTAGCAACACGGTTAAACCTGCGATATTCGAAGGAGGAAGTGCTTGCACTATACGCATCACATGCCCCTTTTGGAGGAAATGTAGTTGGCTTAGAGGCAGCCTGCTGGCGATATTTTGGGCGTGACGCTAAAGAACTTTCCTGGGCAGAAGCTTCCATGCTGGCTGTGTTGCCCAATTCACCTTCGTTGATCCACCCCGGAAAAAACAGGAACAAACTACGCGACAAACGCAATAGGTTGTTGTTTAAGCTAAAAGAAAATGGAATCATCGATACGTTCACGTATGAATTATCTGTACAGGAGCCCATACCCGACCAACCGCATCCGCTGCCGCGCTACGCACAACATTTGATGCATCGTGCCAGTAAGGAGGACAATACCGGAAAGAAAATTGGCACCACCGTTCAAATTGCCCTTCAGCAACGCGTTGAACAAATTCTTAATGATCACCACCAGCGCTTAAAAGCTAATCAGATTTTTAATGCGTGCGCGATTGTGCTGGATGTAGAAAGAGGCAAAGTCTTGGCATATGTGGGCAATGCGAATACCGGTGTAGAGCATGGCAGGGACGTGGATGTAATTATGTCGCCCAGGAGTACCGGCAGTATTTTAAAACCATTTTTATATGCTGCCATGCTGGATGACGGAAAGATTCTGCAAAAAACATTACTGCCTGATATTCCTACCGTGATCAATGGATTTGCACCTAAAAATTTTACGAAAGAATACGATGGGGCAGTTGCTGCAGATAAAGCATTAATTCGCTCCCTGAATGTTCCGGCTGTTCACATGCTTCGCGATTATCGGTATGAGCGTTTTCATGAGTTATTAAAAAATGTTGGAATGAGTTCGTTGAACAGCGCACCTGATCATTATGGATTGTCGCTCGTACTTGGTGGGGCAGAGGGTACGCTTTGGGATATCACAGGCATGTATGCTTCCATGGCCCGTACACTTAACCGCTATTTTAATTATCCCGGAACGAACCGATATGATCGAAAAGATTTTCATCAGCCGGATTATCTTATTACAGACGTTTCTAAAGAAACCCGCTTAGAAGAAACCTCCTGGCTTAGTGCAGCAGCTATTTACCAAACATTTGATGCCTTGAAAGAAGTGTACCGCCCGGGAGAAGAATCCGGGTGGCGTTATTTTACGAGCTCAAAAAAAATAGCCTGGAAAACCGGAACAAGTTTTGGCTTTCGCGATGGGTGGGCGGTTGGTGTTACACCACAATATGCTGTTGGCGTGTGGGTGGGTAATGCGGATGGTGAGGGTCGACCTGGGCTAACCGGAACCGAAACGGCAGCTCCTGTTATGTTTGATATTTTTTCACAACTGCCGGGCGGTAGTTGGTTTCAGCAACCTTATCCTGAAATGCAAAAGGTGGTAGTGTGTTCAAAAAGCGGGCAACTTTCGTCAGAGTCATGCGAGCAACCTGATACGATATGGGTAGGTAAAACAGGGTTAGAGTCTCAACTTTGTTCGTATCATCAAAAAATCCATCTCACAAAAGACCGAAAGTTCAGAGTACACAGTGAGTGCGAGTCTGTTGATAGAATCGCTAATATCAACTGGTTCGTGTTACCACCTGTACAGGAATATTATTTCAAACCGAAGAACCTCTCTTATCGACCTTTGCCGCCCTTCAGGCATGATTGCCGGAGCAGCTCAGATTTAATGGTTATGGACTTGATTTACCCGAAGCCAAATGCCAAAATTTTCATTCCCCGCGATCTGGATGGTACACCCGGAAGTTCCGTCTTTGAGCTTGCCCACCACAATTCAACTATTAAGGTCTATTGGCATTTGGATGGAGAATTCATTGGAGAAACACGTAAAAGCCATCAAATAGCACTTAATCCTGGAGAGGGAAAGCATGTATTAACCATCGTAGATGAGGCCGGGGAGGCCCTGCAGAGGCATTTTGAAGTTATTTCCAGACTGTAAACATCTGATGTGTAAGGTTTTATTAGTATTTTGTTAATTCAATACTATATAACAACTTACCTTTGCCTCTGTAACTAAAAAAATTTAGTGCTATGAAGACCCTCAATACTTTCGCACTCGGAGTAATAATTTGTATTTCAAGTGCATTTTCTCAGGCTACCGCCAGCAATATGAATAACCCCGGTCAGCCTGCTAACTACGTTGTTATTGGAGCATTTTCTGTTTATAAGAATGCGGTTAACTTTTCATCTCAAGCTTCCAAACTGAATTTAGATGCTAAGTATGAAATGAATCGTAACCGGAACCTCTATTATGTTTACGTGCTGAATACGGATAACCGTCAACAGGCCATTGAAGAGGCTTTAAGACTTAGAAAGGAATCGCCTTACAACGACACGTGGGTGTTTCAGGGAGATTTAAGTCAGTTAACCTCTGCCATAAAGGGCACCGATATAAACCCCGCAACTGCTGAGCCAATTGATAAAGTGGATTCGAGTGATACAGCTGCCCAAACAGAGACCACATCAAATACGGGTCAAGCTTCAGTAAGTCCGGAAGTGACGGCCGGTACTTCAGCCGCAGTTCAGAATCAGTCAATACCTGCAGACGCTAAAAATGAGGAAGGGCCTCAAAAGAAAGGAATTGAAAATCCCGATTCTGGTGTGGAGGGAAAAGGTTTTTATTTTAAAATTTTCCGTGCGGATGATAAAAACCAGGTGGAGGGTGATGTAAATGTTATTGATGCTGAACGCTCCCGAAAAATGGGAACCTATGCGGGTAATACGCAGGTAAAGATTTCAGCTCCAGGAGGCCGGGAAGGGAAAATCTCCTTGGTTTGTGAAGTGTTTGGCTATCGAAAAATTCAGCGTGACCTCAATTATCAAACTCCGGAAGGAGAAGACATTCAGTCGGACGAGAACCATGCAACGGTAGTTCCATTTGAGTTGGTTCGTTTACAAAAAGGAGACATTGCGGTAATGTACAACGTTTTCTTCTTCAAAGATGCAGCCGTTATGCGGCCAGAATCGCGTTATGAAGTGACAAGCTTGTTAAACATGCTTCAGGAAAATCCAAAGTATAAAATTAAAATTCATGGACACACCAACGGTGGTGCACACGGAAAAATAATTTCGATGAATAAGGACAGCGATAGTTTCTTTGCATTGAATAACACGAAGGATGGAATTGGGTCGGCTAAAGAACTTTCTGAAGAGCGGGCAGAGGTGATTCGCAAATTTTTATTGAGCAGTGGCGTGGATGAGAAAAGAATGATCGTGAAAGCATGGGGTGGTAAACGCGCAATTTATGACAAGCACAGTCCTCAAGCCCAATCAAATGTGAGGGTGGAGATCGAAATATTAGAGAATTAACCAGAAGAGTTATAAAGCTAAAAAGCCCCAATAAGTTGGGGCTTTTTAGTTTATCGGCACATTCACATGCCGCTCGGCATGATACGATGAGCGAACAAGCGGTCCTGATTCAACATACTTCAATCCGCGTTTCAGCCCTTCTTCCTTGTACATGGCAAACATATCGGGATGGATAAACTCAGCTACTTCGAGATGCATTTTCGTAGGCTGTAAATATTGACCAAGTGTTAAGATCATCAATCCATTTTCCACAAGATGGTCCATCGCAGTGAAAATTTCTTCTTTAGTTTCGCCAACTCCCAGCATAATTCCTGACTTGGTGCGCTTACCGGCCTCACGTATTCTTTTGATCTGCTCGAGGCTTCGTTCATATTTAGCCTGTGGTCTCACCATACGGTATAGCCTGCCCACGGTTTCCATATTGTGCGATACGACTTCCTGGCCTCCATCAATCATCCTGTATAAAGCTTCCCAATTTCCTTTCGTATCGGGTATTAATGTTTCAATAGTTGTCTCAGGGCTGATCGCTTTTGTCTGCACAACAGTTTGATACCAAACTTCGGCACCACGATCTTTCAATTCGTCACGGTTCACAGAAGTAATCACAGCGTGTTTTACGCCCATCAGTTTAATAGCTTCGGCCACGCGCTTCGGTTCATCTACATCATATTCTGTTGGGCGCCCTGTTGCCACGGCACAAAACGTACAACTACGTGTACAAATATTTCCTAAGATCATGAAGGTTGCCGTTCCTGCTCCCCAACATTCACCCATGTTCGGACAATTACCACTTTCGCAAATGGTATGAAGTTTATGATCATCTACCAGTCTCCGAACTTTCGCATATTCCGGGCCCACCGGTAACTTCACGCGAAGCCAATCAGGCTTTCGTTTGCGGGTTTCTTCTTTTGATATGACGGGGAGTTCAATCATGAATAGTCTTGAGTTATTAGTCTTGAGTATTGAGTATTATCTTTTAGCCTGAAAACTCAGGGCTCACGACTCAATACTAACGACTACTATTTACCAATAAGTTCCTGATACTGATCTGCAGTCAATAATTCAGTTCCCGGATCACTTACTTCAATTTTAATCATCCAGCCATCGCCATACGGATCTTCATTTACTTTTTCGGGGCTGCCATCTAAAGCAGGATTAACTTCCACCACTTTTCCACTAACTGGCATATAGAGATCTGATACTGTTTTCACTGCCTCAACCGTTCCAAAGATGTCACCATGTGACACGGTTTGACCTACTGTGCTGATATCCACATAAACGATGTCGCCAAGTTCGCCTTGTGCAAAATCAGTTATGCCTACAGTGGCAATATTACCTTCAAGCTTAACCCATTCGTGGTCTTTGGTGTACTTTAATCCGGCAGGAATGTTCATAGAGTTAGAATTATTTTGTCGCCAAAATTAAGGACAATTGTCAATTGTCGGGTATTAATTGCCAATAAATTACTGGGCGAGGCTAAACCTTACCTGGAGACCAAAGCGGGTGGTAGCCCTGCGGAACGAGTTGGAAACTGCGGGGTTGTTAATGGTCCGTTCGTAGTACATTTGAATACTCAGCTTTTGATTGACGATGTAGCTGATATTGGGGCGAAACTGGTAATTGATATTTCCACTGGTAATAATGTTTTGATCTTCAATTTTTCGTTGAATGGTTTTGCTATCAGTAACCGTAAAGTTTGCACGGAACGTAACATCATTTTTTAATACGATTGTACGCCCTTTTGATTTGATGGGGAGTTTCATATTATTTTTCGTGTACCCTAACTCGAATGAAACATCTTTGTTACTTACTTCTGTTACCTGGGCATTTGAAATATTCAGAGCCAGGTCACGTTTCGTTTTATAATCGGCACGAATCGTTAATCTGTTTTTGGTTCGCACATTAATTCCAATAAGGGGTGAAAATTGTTCGGTTATTAATACCTGGCTGATGACGTACACGGGCACTACTCTTCCATCAATCACGTTGCTGTAAATTCCATTGTTGTATTTTTCAATGGGTACGTCAATACCAACTTTATCATCACTGGCATATTGCAGCGAATTTGAATAGTTCACTACAGAGTAGGTAGAAGAATATCCGTGCGAAATCGTGACTGCCTGAAAAACATCTTTCAAGGCTTCAATTTTAGTTAACCCTGTATAATCAATCCTCCAGTTTGGCAGAGGCGTTTTGGGGAAGGGGCTAAGATTTATGGTGCTTGCTTTTTTTCCGGTATAAGCTGCTATGAATGCCGCAATGGTTACATCTTGCCCTGCAGTATCATATTCTGACCCTGTGATTGTTTGAAAACGTTCCCGGATGGTAATCAGATTTTTTTCAAACTGATGGAACACCTCAGATGATTTTTCATCGTTGCTGCCGTTAAAGGCAGTTCCGATTGTAATGGTTGAAATTTTATAACTACCGATTCGGCTTGGGTTGAGCGAGGCAAAATCATTTTGAACAGAATCGAATCTGAAAATCTCCTGGTAAGAATCCATCACGTCTTTCTTTACATCCAGTTGAATTTTAAAATCGGGCGAAGGATCAACATTCGCGCGTGCGGAAAACGCCCGGGTCCTGGATTGTGTAAATGGATTGGTGAGAGCAGGTTCTTTTGTAAGCCAACCCTTTTCAGCGGCTTTAAAACGGATGTCGCCATTTTGACTGCCTAAAATAAATTTCCAGCCGGGTGCCTCAAAAGTTTTGTCCATTCCAAACAAATAAGGAGATGGAGAGAAACCCGGGAGAAGGACACCCTCTGTAACAGTATAGGTTCCGTTTACGGAGCGCAGTGACATGAGCAATCGTAAGAAACCTTTAATAACAGGAGAAGGTGCGCGTACCGTATCAGCTTGTTTATTTACCACCCCTTTTCCGGTAGCAGGCTTGGGCGGTGTGTTGATGTCTTTTAAAAACTTGATCTTGTTGTAAAGTTTTACCATGTCTAAGCGCCCTGTAAGCGTTTGGTCGCGACTGTTTTGAATTATATTTTTAAAGTCAAGGCTTAACGTGTCCTGTGGGTTATAGAGCGGCCCTGCCCTCCAGCTATAATTTACCTGGTAACGATATTCCGCACCCAGCCAGTCGGTAAGAGGTAGTTTATCAAGTGGCACAACATAGTTGGCCGTTATGCCCTGGTCGAAATTTTTCATCCGGCCGAAGTTTTTCAGGTTTTTTTTAATGGCTTCGTTTACTTCCCTTCCTTCCCCTTCCGGCTCATCTACAACGGCATTGGCCCGAGCTGAATAATCCAGCGAAAGACTTTTTGATAAATTCCATTTAACATTATACTGACGGTTGAACACAAAATATTTTTGGTATACCGGGGCAGAACTGGAAAGTGAATTCCGGTATACATTTTTAATAAAAGACCGGTCTAAATCTGCACGCACCGAAATACTGGCCGGCAACAGGCTGAAGTTAAAGTCTTTAATCAGTTTCAGATAAGGCGATTTGAGTCCATCCGTTTTTTTGAATGGCTCAATCCCGGTGGCTTTTGGTGAATACGAATACGCTGCGCCTCCTTTATATAACCGTTGAATAGACTCCTCAATCGTAAAACTTTTTCTGGTAGCCTCACTAAAAGAATAACTGAACGCAAAATTTTCGATATCGTACAGGTGATTTTTGGCTTGCTGATTGACCTTGACCTTGCGCACATTGGTAAAATTTATGCTTCTGCGCACTGTTCGATCCCGAATAAGTTTTTTATAGGCGTCCCCTTCAGCAGTTGAGAGATCATCTAAAAATCCATCCAACCGGATATCGGGATTGGCTGGATCATATTTTGGGTTAATAGTGGTGTTCTCGTAGCTTACCAGCATCGGTAACTTTATGCCTGTGTTGCCAAGAAATAATTTATCAAGGTTAACACTGGCAGTCAGGTCGTAGGCGGTGGTTTCATCGCGCGTACGCTCAGCTATTTTTGAACTCACGCTTCCGAACCCAAAAGTTGTGTATCGCAGTGAACCAGTAACAGTGGCGAAATCAGCCAGTTTAGCGCTGAGGATTGTATTGGTAGCCCATCCTGCTGTTCTGTCAAATTCTGTAAGCCGGAGTTCATTTGCCCACATACAAACAGAGTGTGATCGTTTATCGGGCGATCGTGGATTCCGAACTCCGATCATAATTACTCGTACCTCCGCTAAGTTGGGCCTGCCCAGAATACGCAGCCGGTGTCTGCCCACTTGTTGGGGGGCATTCTGGGGATATAGCTCATCCAACGAGTAAGAGCCGAGATCGCGCTCTGTTTTTAATTTATAAAGGGCGTCCAACGCAAAATCGAACTCGTTTTCTTCAGGCCATACTAATTTTGGATCCTTGGTATTGGCAGGACGGGTAATTTTTAACGGAATTTCAACCTCATAATAATTTTGATCGTAGTCTGTTCCGAGGCGCATAAATACGGTTAACTCATCATTATCGGTCAGCTCGCTATTTGCATGGACGAACATTTTGATGCGTCCATAATTAAAGAAGTCCATGCCCACATTTTTAAAAATAGCGCGCGCATCACCATCTTTTAATTCATCAATGCACATTTGAACCGATTGTTCGTTGAGTTGACGGGGTATTGAAGACGTATTATCCCGGTCGCGGTTGAACCCGGGAGGCACCACGTAAGGAGATTTCAGTTCACTTCCATAGGAATTTTCTTCAATGTTTACTACTGAAACGGTAAAGTTATCGGCACCGGGTTCAGGGTCTTCTACTAATCCGCCTTCCTGTAAATTGTCCGTATACCGAATCCATCGGTTGCCAACCATGCGGAAGTTAGCAAAGCGTAACACCACGGGCTCCTGAAATCCTGTAAGAATCATTCGTGCATATCGAATGGATGTAAAGCCGCTTATGTTACCAACTTTACTTTGAAATTGTTGAATGGGAATGCGGAACAGGTACCACTTTACCTGATCAGGGTTTCCTTCAGGGCTTGCTAAAATTTCATCCACGATGTATTCTTTTCCGATGCTTAATTCACCGGATTTTAAATCAATTTCGTACTGATAAAACTCTTCCAGCTCGCTGATGGTATTGTCCACATTGAGGTCTTCATTGTCGGGATAGGGACTTCCGGACCGGGCAATTTCATCGTTGCCAGAAACCACAGGCGAGTTGTTTTCCAGACCGTTAAAATTTTTATAACGTTCCAGAAGTTTGGCGTTGGCATCATCCAGGTCATCGCCAAGAAAATATTGAAAGTCATCGGCTGATGGATCAGCAACTACATCCGGACCATTAATGGCAGAGAGGAATTGTGAAAATTGGGTTTGTTCATTGATTGGCCCGTTGATATTTGAAATCCCGTCAAGCCCCACATCCTGATTCTTCCGGGCGGAGGTTTCGTTATCAAATGCATTGGTCAGGTATTGCTGGTCGGTAACATATCCCCAGTTGTTTACTGGTGTCTGGCTCAGGTCACCATCGGCAGGTAAGCCGTTTTCAAATGCGTGTTTCGAATCGCGCATCACATCTTCTGAAATATTACCCAAATGAAAAATAAGTTTTCCTCCTGTATCATTGTTATCATCAAATTTTCCATCAATAATCTTTCCGCGGTCGGTGGCGATAAACGGGTCCAACAACCAAAATTCTATATATTCAATATTGGCTTTATTGAAGTCAACCTCCGTACGGATTGCTGTGGTGATCCCAGCCCAATTGTCAATAGGTTTTAACAGCTGACCATTATTATCTATCTCTGTCAAATCAGTATTGTAGTTATAAGGTCCTCTTTCTGTTGGGTAATAGGCCACATCCAAAATCTGCTCAAAGAAATTACCCTGCGTACGGTAACGTTCCGGAAAAATTTCAATGGGGCTTACCGCACGCACATAATGGTTCTGTAAATCGGCCTCCGTTATATTTTCGGGTTTATACTGGCCGCCATCGCGATAAAACTGGTTGTCGACCTGGTACCACGCTAATTTTGCCCGCCTAAATCCTGCGCTAACATTATCAGGAGCGCCATTGGTTTCATCGAACTCTCTTGGTACGGAAGCTAATTTCCAGGCAGAAGGATTTAACAGTGAGTAAGGTGTGGCGGTGTTTTCAAAATCATCAATGTAACCTGTGCCGGTTCCATCTACAATATTGGAGGTGCCAGGAAGTAGTTGAGCAAACTCACCGCTCCAGTTAAAACTTGAAACCTCTTTGGTTTGGATGCCTGGAATAGCGTCAACCAATTTCGTGAGCAGGCGGCTGTTTTTACGTACATTGAAATCCAATCCATATTGCAAGTTTCTGGCTGGTTCAGTGCCAATGAGGTTACGGGAAATAACCGGGCGCTCATTATAATAGAGTAAGGTTGAACCAAAGTTGACGTCATCATTAAGTTTATAATCGAAGCGCGTACCTAATAACGAACGGGTTTGAAATGAGAATGGGTCGGATTGTTCATAGTCTACCGTTATATTTTTTCCGGAATTCAGAATAGCGTCATTTAATATGGTGACCGTACCGAATACATAGTCAACTACAAAATCCTGTTGTTCGATTAGCGGAGTACCTCCCGCATATACACGAACAGAGCCGGGCGTTACCCCGAAGCCGGGGATCTGAATACTTTTTGAAGAACCTGTGGCCGTATACGTGCCCAGGATGAAGAATTTATTTTTGGTTGCAAATCGTTCGGCCTGCGCTTTCGGTATGCGGTAAAGTGTATCAAACACATATTTTTGAGTGAGGTAATCTTTGGTAGGTTCATCTTTAAATGCGATCGTCAACGGATCACTAAATGGTTCTAGAAATGGAAAAATGATAAGGCCTGTTTGTGCATTGATGGTGATGCCCTCTACAAAATCAAAATTTCCATCGCCTGGTGGATCATTGACCGGGTTAAGCCTGTCGAGGCCCATGATCTCAATCAATTGACGATTGCGTGCAAAGGAGCCTTCCTGTAATTGTGGGTTGTCAATGCCGGTTTTGTCATCGCGGTAAATTACGCGCAATTGAAACCCATCCCGTGAGAGCTGACTTACATTCATGTTGTAAATATTTTTCATCATCAGGTCCCACATAGGCAAGGTGCGCCCGGTGTTATCGCTTGGGAAATAATCGCGGGTGCGCAACAACTTTAAAAAGATAACATCAGAGTCAACCAAATTGGCGTAGTCTTCTGAAAGTTCCCCTACTTTATACTGGCGGCCATTGTAGGTGTATTCGTATGCCACAGCAAGTGCCTCATCGCTTTGTAATTTGCGAGAGAGTGTGATATAGCCAAGTTGTTTATGGTAAGTAAATTCTGTTTCAGAAAGTTTTCGAGAGCTATTAATTTTTTCGAAGTCGGTTCCGTTTACAAGGTTCCTGCTCTCAAGTTCAGGAATAATGCCGTCTGCATTCCTATCGATACCATCCAGTACCAGTCCGGGGTTCGGATTTAGCGGGTCACTATCCCAGAGGTTATTTGCTAAATTACTGTTGGCCGGGTCAGCACCAAGTGAAGTAATTTGACTGTTGTAGATCTTGCTATATTCTCCCAGGTCACTTAGCCCTACCACGCTGCGAAGAGTTTGTGTGTCGTTGCTGCGGTTGATCAGGTAAACCTCTATGCGGGTAATGTTTATACCTGAGATTATCTGAGGTCTGTTTCTGAGCCATTTTTCATAATTTTCGCGAAAGAAATGACCCAGAAAAAAATGCCTGCTTTCGTCATAACCTGAAGCAATAAATTCAAATGGCCTTCCTTGTCCTGCACTACCACCGGGTATGTTGATGGACTCAACTTTTCCGCGCTGCGTGGATGCAATAGAAGTAACAAACAGTTTTCCAAACTGCATTTGGGCCTTTACCCCAAAAAGATTTTGAGAACCCTGAATCAATGTGTTGTTCAGCGGCAAACTTACATTACCAATTTCAAGTTTTTTGAGAATATCTTCTTTGAACCCCGTGTACTCCACTTTCATGTTGTTTTGAAAGTCGAAAGAGTTGTTGTTATCGAAGTTGGCACTCACGGCAAGTTTCTCGCCTACTTTGCCTACTACGCTCATGTTGATCTGCTGGTCAAACTCAAAGCCTCCGTTTTTTTGTTGCCGGATGGGAATGGCAGGATTACTTATTCTTTGAAAGGAGCCTCCGAAGTCGAGCGTAACAAATCCGCGCGGAATTAATTCCACATAGCTTCCGCCAAAAATCCTGTCGAGTACGGGGCTGATGTAAATTTTAGGTATTAACCCACGGCTGCTCACTGCACTTTCGCCATCCAGACTTTTTGATTTGCCCTGCCAATAGCTTTTTAAAATTTCACGGTCCTGATAATCTTTGAATTCCTGAAACGTCATGGTGGTGATGGGCCTGTAATTCAACTCACCCATCTTCTCATAGATGGTGTAGTTAAGTCCAGAGTCAAGTTCCACATCGAGGTTGACTTTGGTAGGGTCTTTCAGGAAAAGAGGAGATTGTGTGGTGATGTTGGAGAACGGATCGCCATACCGGTCGCGCAACAGGAAGGTTGGCCTGCGACTGGGTTTATAAGGAACATTCTTTAGGGTGTCCTGCTGAAGGCGCGAAGTATCCTGCTGCTGAAAAAAAGCTTCAGCTCGGGTGTTTGCAACACCCATCCACGCTATCAGCACGATGGCCGTGATAGCTATTGAGAACTTCGGTTTTACATGAGTCAAGCGTATCTCAGGCGTTTTTGAGTGCTTGTTTAACTAAATCTTCTAAAGTAAGGGTATTTCCCGATTTTTTCAGGACTCCATCAACACTTTTCTCAGCTGCGCCTTTGTTAATACCCAGTGTGATTAGAGCAGATAACGCCTCGTTGCGTAACGTATTGTGTCGAACGCCTGTGCCGGATGGAATTATTTCGTCATAGGCGTCTTTTTTGAGCTTGTCCTTTAACTCAATAATAACGCGCTGGGCAGTTTTTCCACCAATGCCCTTAATTTTTTGAAGTGTGGTGGCATCATCATGAATAATGGCACTTCGTAATTCTTCAATCGACATGTAGGAAAGCATGATAATGGCTGTACTTGGGCCTACTCCATTTACCGAGATCAGTAACTGGAACATTCTTTTCTCTCCTTCTTTACTGAACCCAAAAAGTATGTGGGCATCTTCGCGGATATTGAGATGGGTGTATAGCAAAATATTTTCCTGATCTTTAATTTCAGAATACGTCTGCAATGAAATATGCACATGATACCCAATGCCGTTTACTTCGATCACAACATAGGTTGGATCTTTATGAATGAGTTTTCCTTTTAAGAAAGCGATCATTTTAATGTGCGATTTACGATTTCAGATTTACGATTTAGATTTTAGATATACAATTTCTGATTTAAATAAATCGCACACCGAAAATCGTACATCTTAAAGATGGTCATTCTGATCGTGGAGTTGTGCGTCCACAACTGCAATCGCTGCCATGTTTACAATTTCGCGAATGGAGCT
>Ga0187893_10008025_pt1 | contig 16923 bp, 23 predicted proteins | sample MA1701074metaG_FD_139574 | JGI IMG/M metagenome (GOLD analysis project Ga0187893, IMG submission 139574) | White microbial mat communities from a basaltic lava cave in the Kipuka Kanohina Cave System on the Island of Hawaii, USA - MA170107-4 metaG ...
ACCGCCGAAGTCCTTCGGGAAGTCCTTGAACTTGGGCAGGCCGTCCTTCACCTGGAGCACCTTCTCGCCGTAGTGGACGTGCAGGGTCGGCTTGTAGGCCAGACCCGCGACCGAGCCCGCTGGCACGTCGACGAGTCCGATCGCCGGGTGCCCGATCAGCACGGCCGCGCCGCACGCGGTGCAGAACTGGCGGTGGCTGGCCTCGGTCTTCTTGTACAAGCCGAGCTTGTCCGCGCCGCGCGTCACGCGCACGTTCCCGGCCGGCCACAGGCTGGCGGCGTGGATCGGCGCGCCGAGCCAGCTCCGGCACGAGTTGCAGTGGCAGAACGCCTGCACGGCCGGCTCGCCGCTGAGCTCGACCTTGACCGCGCCGCACATGCACCCGCTCTCGCGTTTCTGGTCCGCCATGAAAGCTCCTCCGTTTCGACACTGTGCCACGTTCTCGCGCGCGAATGGGGCTCGGCTAAGATCCCGCCCATGCAAGCCAACGAATTGCGACGCGGAATGAACGTGCTGCTCGATGGCCGGCCGTTCCGCGTGCTCGAATCCGAGATCCGTTCCCCGGGCAAGGGGCGCGCGTTCATCCAGGTGAAGCTGCGCAGCATCCTCGACGGCACCCAGCGCGAGATCAAGTTCTCGACCGCCGACCAGGTGGAGGAGGCCGCGATCGAGAGCCGTGACATGGACTACCTGTACTCCGAGCCCGAGGGCGCGATCTTCATGGACTCGGAGAGCTACGAGCAGCTGACCATTCCCGACGACGTGCTCGGCGATGCGAAGCCGTGGCTCGCCGAGGGCATGAAGGCCAACGTCGAGACGCTCGACGGGCGGCCGATCGGGCTCACGCTGCCGAAGTCGGTGGAGATCGCCGTGCGCCAGGCCGAGGCGACCGTGAAGGGACAGACCGCGGCCAAGTCGAGCAAGCCCGCCGTGCTCGAGAACGGCGTCACGATCCAGGTGCCGTCGTTCATCGAGGCCGGCCAGCGCATCCGCGTCGATCCGGCCGAGAAGCGCTACATCGAGCGCGTGAAGTAGAACGATGCGCGGCGCGCTGGCGACGCTGCTGCTCTGCACCGCGGCGTGCGCGCTGCCCGGCGACTGGAAGCCGAACTACGGCCTGCCGTACTCGGAGCCGACCCGCTGGCCCTACTGCGTGACCGAGGTCGCGCAGCACTGGATCTCCTACCCCGCGCAGAAGAAGCGCCGCGTCGATCTGGTGTGCGGGCCGAAGGTATCCGCGCTCCCGACCGGGCTCGAGCTCCTGGGCGCCTATTCCTTCGATCGCGTCAGCTCGCAGCAGGGCGGGCGCGTGCGCATCGTGCTGAGCGCGCAGACGCCGGCGACGGATCTCGCCTCGTTCTCCGCCGCGCGGCTCGCCGACCTGCTGCGCAACCCCGCGCGCACCGCGACCTACCTGCCCTGGCAGGAGAGCCGCGAGGTCGCCGTCGCGAGCCACTCGACGGAGGTGGTCGTGCGCGAACGGCGCTGGCAGCACGTGGTGGTCGCGGCGCACGACGACCCCGGCAACGTCTGGGTCGAGGACTACCTGACGCCGCTCGCCGACGGCGCCGTGCTGGTGCTGCGCGCGCGCTACGCGCTCGACGTTCCGGTCGTGCCCGACAAGCTCGAGAAGCGGCGCGCGCTGACGCGACGGATCCTCGAGGGCATCGACCTGGTCGAGCTCACGCACGAATCCGCGCTGCGCTGACGCGCGCGCGGCGCTACCGGGGGTGCACGCGCACCGGCAGCGCGGAGTAGCCCTTCACGAAGCTCGAGCGCACCCGCACCGGCTCGCCGACCTGCTCGACCATGCGGAAGCGCGCGAGCGCCTCCTCCCACAGCACCCGCAGCTGCATCTCGGCCAGCCGGCTGCCCATGCAGAAGTGCACGCCCAGCCCGAACGACAGGTGCTGGCGCGCGTTCTTGCGGTCGATACGCAGCTCGTTCGGCGCCTCGAACACCGCCTCGTCGCGGTTCCCGGACACGTACCACATCGCGACCTTGTCGCCCTGCTTGATGAACTTCCCGGCGAGCTCCGTGTCGCGCGTCGCCGTGCGGCGCATGTACGCGAGCGGCGTCTGCCAGCGGATGATCTCGCTCACCATGTTCGCGATCAGGCCCGGATCGTCGCGCAGCTTCTGGTACTGCGCGGGGAACTCGTTCAGCGCCACGACGCCGCCCGAGATCGAGTTGCGCGTGGTGTCGTTGCCGCCGACGATCAGGAGGATCAGCGTGCCGAGGTACTCGAGCGGCGAGAGCCCGCGCGTCTCCTCCGCGTTGGCGAGCGCGGTCACGAAGTCGAGCCGCTCGCCGGTCTTGCCCTCGCGCTCCTTCCAGAGCTTCTGGAACGTGTCGAGGCACTCGAGCAGCGAGGCGCGCCGCTCTTCCTCGGTGGCCACGATCGAGCCGGGCACGCCGGGCTCCGCCGTGGTCATGTCGGACCAGAGCGTGAGCTTGCGCCGCTCCTCCCAGGGGAAGTCGAACAGCGTCGCGAGCATGCCGGTGGTGAGCTCGATCGACACGCGATCGACCCAGTCGAAGGTCTCGCCGACGGGCAGCCCCTCGAGGATCTCGATCGCGCGCTGCCGGATCAGCGGCTCGAGGTGCACCAGGTTGCGCGGCGCCGCGACCGGCTGCACGACCCGGCGGTGCGCGTCGTGGCGCTCGCCGTCCATGGTGATGAAGCCCGCCTCGAGCGGGAAGTCGGGCTCCGGATCGGGCAGCACGATGCTGCGCGCGGACGAGTAGGTCTCCGGATCCTTCTCGACCGCGACGATGTCCGCGTGGCGGGTGACGGACCAGTACGGGCCGTCCTCGCTGTTCGCGCAGTAGTGGACGGGATCCTCCCTGCGCAGCCGCTCGAAGTAGCCCCAGAGCTTGTCGGTCTGGAACAGTTCTCCGTCCGAGACGTCGATCTTGTCGAGCGGGACGGAGTACGGGTCGACGAAGGACTGGCTCATGGGGGACCTCCGGGTCAGGTAAGCATATCGCAAGGAGTCTGCCCAAGACGCGAGACGGGCGAGCGAGGGCCCCCCGACATCGGACCGCGGGCCGATGTCCCGCGGTGGAGCCCTGTTGGTAGCAAGACCGCGGAGCGCGCGGCCGCCCCGACATCGGCCCGCGGGCCGATGTCCCGCGGGGGCGGAGCGGCAAGCGCCGTCCTCGGCGCGCGCAGCGAGGCGAAGCCGAGCGTAGTCAATCAGTCGAGCGGCGGGCGCAGGCGCAGGATGCGCGCGCCCTGGCCGAGCGGCTGCGCGCCCTCGATCGCGCGCGCGAGCCACGACTTCGCCGCGCGCACGGCGTCGAGCAGCGCCTCGCCGCGCGCGAGCCGCGCCGCGATCGCGGCCGAGAGCGCGCAGCCGGTGCCGTGCACCGGCCCGCCGGCGATGCGCGCGCCGCGCAGCCAGGTGTTGCCGGCGGGGGTCGCGAGCAGGTCGTCGGCGCCGCCGTCGGCGTGGCCGCCCTTCACGAGCACGGCCTGCGCGCCCGCGCCGAGCAGCAGCGCGGCCGCGCGTTCCGGATCGCGCTCGCCGGTCAGCGCCTCGGCCTCGGGCAGGTTCGGCGTGACGAGCGCCGCGCCGGCGACCAGCCGCTCCATCAGGCTCCCCCAGGCGCGCCGCTCCAGCAGGAAGGCGCCGTCGCTCGCGCGCAGCACCGGGTCGACGACGCGCGGAATCGGGTCGAAGCCGTCGAGCGTGTACGCGACGCGCAGGAGCACGTCGTCCGAGGCGAGCATGCCGAGCTTCAGCGCGCGCGGGCGGATGTCGGCGAGCAGGGCGCTCAGCTGATCGCCGACGATGTTCGGGAACACCGGCAGCGTGCGCTGCACGCCGCGCGTGCTCTGCACCGTGAGCGCCGTCGGCACGGCCATGCCGTGCACGCCGTGGTGCGCGAACACGGCCAGGTCGAGCTGCAGCCCCGCGCCCCCGGTGGGATCGGAGCCGGCGATCGTGAGCGCGACGGGAGACGCTGCCTGTGCCGTCACCACTCCTTCCCGCCGCCCGGGTACACGGGCACGCCCGGGGCACTCGACAGCTGGAACGAATCGAACTGGTTGCCGGCCAGGTCGAAGGCGCGCCAGGCGAGCTGGCCCGGCGCGACGTCGAGGATCGCGAAGTGGTGGATCGGCTGCGCGATGGCGATGAACGGCCAGCCCGGCGGGATCACCACGGTGTCGAGCGCGCCGCCCGCGCCGCCGACGATCGTGTAGGTGACGCCGTTCTGCGCGCCGCGCGAGTAGCAGTGCGCGTGGCCGTTGATCACCAGGTCCACCCCGTACTGCTCGAGCAGCGGCACCCACACGTTGCGCTGGTGCGGCTCGCCGTTGTAGCCGGGGGAGTCCCACAGATTCGTGTAGGGCGGGTGGTGGAAGACCACGACCCGGAACTCCGCGTCCTGGGCGGCCGGCGAGGCCAGCTCCGCGGCGAGGAACGCGTCCTGCGCCGGCGTCTGCACGTGCGAGGCCATGAACACGAAGCGCACGTTTCCGATCGTCTCGGCGTACCAGTAGTTGTTGTTGGGCAGCCAGTGGTAGGCGAGCGAGGGCGGGAAGTTCGCGTCGTGGTTGCCGCGCGCGACCAGCACCGGCGTGCGCTGGCCCAGGTTGCCCGCGGCCGCGAACGGATCGAAGTACTGCGTCTGCCACTCGGCCATGACGTTGCCGTTCTGCACCGTGTCGCCCGCGTGGCCGATCGCGTCGGGCGCGAACGGCGCGATCGCCTGCAGCACCGACTGGAAGCTCGTGCCCGCTCCGTTCTGGTTGTCGGCGATGAACGCCATGCGGTAGCTCTCGCCGGCGAGCGGGGCGGTGCGCACCGGCCAGGTCGCGCTCTGCGTCGGGCCGCTGCGCACGCGGTACACGTAGGCGGTGTCGGGCGCGAGCCCGGTCGCCACGGCGCGGTGCACGAAGCGGTCGGCCGCGAGCTGGATCGTCTCCAGCGCGACCACCGAGGAGCTCGGGGTCGCGAGCCCGTAGTCGAGCGCGTGCACGCTGCCCACCGGGTTCGCGTCCGTCTCCCACAGCACGCGCAGCTCGTTCGGCCGAAAGCTTTGCAGCATGGGGAGCTTGGTCAGGTTCTGCGCGTGCGCCGGCGGCGCGAGCGCCGGAGCCAGGAGCGACAGCAGCAACAGGACCCGCGCGGACACGGCCCTATGCTACGCGTTCTTGGGCGGCGGCGGGCTCATGAAGGTGAGCACCACCGCGCGCTCGCCCGAGTCGTTCACGAGCCCGTGCACCTCGCCCGACGCCGCGAGCACGCCTTCGCCGGCGACGAGCGTGCGCTCCTCGTCCGCGATCTGCACGCGCGCGCGGCCCTGCGCCACCAGGTAGAGCTTGTCCGCGCCGGCGTGCGCGTGCGGAGTCTGGCTCTGGCCCGGCTCCAGGCAGTACAGGTCCAGGAAGAAGCGCTCGGTCTGGAACAGGCCCACCTTCTTGAGCTTGTCCGGCGAGAACGCCCAGGCGCTCGCGTCCCAACGTACGATCTTCAAGAGGGCACGACCTTCATCAGGGCGTGTTGACCCACTCGATGTTGCCGCCGAGCACGGGCGGCGCCTCGACGGCGAGCAGCGCGAGCTTGCGCGCGACCACGCCGGCGAGCGCGCGGAACTCGGTGGCCGCGGGCGAGGCGGGCGACGACAGCACCGTCGGCTTGCCCGAGTCGCCGGCCTCGACCACGTCGGGCTGCAGCGGCAGGCGCGCGATCAGGTCGGTGTCGAGCTCCTTGGCCGCGCGTTCCGCGCCGCCCTGGCCGAACAGCGCGTGCTGCTTCTGACAGCCGTCGCACACGAAGTAGCTCATGTTCTCGACGATCCCGAGCACCGGCACGTTCACGCGCCGGAACATCTGCAGTCCCTTGCGCGCGTCGATCAGCGACATCTCCTGCGGCGTCGTCACGATCACCGCGCCCGCGAGCGGAGCGGTCTGGCAGATCGTGAGCGCCGCGTCGCCGGTGCCCGGCGGCAGGTCGAGCACGAGATAGTCGAGCTCGCCCCACTTCACGTCGGACAGGAACTGCCGGATCACCCCGTGCACCATCGGCCCGCGCCAGATCACCGGCGCGTTCTCGCCGGCCAGGAAGCCGATCGACATCAGCCGCAGCCCCTGACTCATGAGCGGCACGATCTTCTTGTCGGGGGTCACCTGCGGACGGCCGCTGATGCCGAGCATGAGCGGGATCGACGGGCCGTAGATGTCGCAGTCGAGCAGGCCCACCTTCGCGCCGGACGCGGACAGGGCGACCGCCAGGTTCACCGCCACGGTCGACTTGCCGACGCCGCCCTTACCGCTCGCTACAGCGATCACGTTGCGCACGTTCTCGAGCCCCTCCGGGCGCGCGGTGCTGGCGGAGCCGCGCGTCTGCGCGGTCATGGTCACGTCGACCGCGGTCACGCCGGGCAAGCACCCGACCGCGGCGCGCGCCTCGTCCTCGAACTTCTCCTTCACCGGGCAGGCGGGCGTGGTCAGCTCGATCGCGAACGACACGCGGCCGCCGTCGATCTGGACCTTCTTCACGAAGCCGAGGTCGACGATCGAGCGCTTGAAGTCGGGGTCCTGGATCGGGCGCAGCGCGTCGAGGACGTCCGTCTCGGAAACGGGGGGCATGATTTCGAGCTCCTGCCTCGCAGGGAGAGCCTGCTGGGTGGGGGGTGGGCTAGTATCGCGCAGGGTGGAGGCGCCGTGAAGTCGGGCTCGTACGAGCGGATCTGGTCGGCGGTGCGGCGCATCCCGCGCGGGCGGGTGGCGACCTATGGGCAGATCGCGCGCATCGCGGGCCTGCCGCGCCAGCCGCGCATGGTCGGCTACGCCCTGCACGCGCTGCCCGACGAGCTCGCGAAATCCGTACCGTGGCAGCGCGTGATCAACGCGCAGGGCAGGATCTCGCTGCGCCGCTTCACCGGCAGCGAAGCCGTGCAGCGCAAGCTGCTCGAGCGCGAGGGCGTGAAGTTCGACGACTACGCGCGCGTCGACTTCGAACGCTTCGGCTGGAAGCCGGCAAGACGCTGATGGCGGAGCTCGTCGAGAAGCAGGACCGGCTGCTCGCGCGCGTGGTGCGCAGCCAGCGGCCCCTGGCGATCGCGGGCGGACTGCTCGCGCTGCTCGGCATCGCCTACATGGTCTGGGGCGTCGCGCGCTTCAATCCGCGCCTCGATCCGCGCGACAACCCGGGCTTCGACTGGCCGGTCGCGCAGATCGCGTTCCTGTTCGAGCGGGGCATGGTCATGGTCGAGGAGCTCGTGCCCGAGACCCCGATGGAGCGGCGCCTGGTGTACGGGCTGACACTCAACTTGAACTTCTCGGCCGGCATGATGGTGCTGCTGGTGCGCCTGATCTTCGGCACGCTGGCCATGATGACGGGCTTCGCGATCATGACGGTGGTGGCCGAGCGCGCGCGGCTGCTCGCGATGATCCAGAAGCTGCGGGAGTGACGCGTGGCGCGCAGGCTTCGCTTCGGGCTCTGGTACGACTTCCGCAATCCGCCGCAGTGGCGGCAGGATCCCGCGCGGCTCTACGCCGGGATCGTCGAGCAGTGCGTGCGCGCCGAGGCGCTCGGCTGGGATGACGTGTGGCTCTCCGAGCACCACTTCATCGAGGACGGCTACACGCCGTCGATGCTGCCGCTCGCCTGCGCGATCGCCGCGCGCACGAGCGCGATCCAGATCGGCACGAGCGTGCTGCTCCTGCCGCTGCACGATCCGCTGCGCGTCGCGGAGGACGCCGCCACGGTCGACGTGATGAGCAACGGGCGGTTCCAGCTCGGCGTCGCGGCCGGCTACCGCAAGGGCGAGTTCACCGGCTTCGGCATTCCCGCCAAGGAGCGCGCCGCGCGCATGAACGAGGCGCTGCCGCTCCTGCACCGGCTGTTCGCGGGCGAGCGCGTGACCACCCGCGACGCGCGCTTCTACCGCTACGACGACGCGCTGCTGCGGCCGCTGCCGGTGCAGCCGCGCATGAAGCTCTGGGTCGGCGGCTTCTCCGAGCCCGCGGTGCGGCGAGCCGCGCGGCTCGGCGACGCGTACATCTCGACCGGGCCGATCGCGCCGCTCGCCGCGCTCTACCGCGAGGAGCTCGCGCGCGCCGGCAAGAACCCCGACGAGCACGAGATCGCCGCGGGCGTCACCTGGCTGCTCGTCTCGCGCGATCCCGAGCGGCGCTGGCGCGAGGCCGAGCAGCACTTCCTGTACCAGATCAACTTGTACGCGCAGTGGTTCGGCGAGGCGGGCATGCAGATCGCCGCGGTGGCGAAGAGCCGCGCCGATCTCGCGAGCCGCGGCGCGATGATCGTGACGCCGGAGCAGGCGGTCGAGGCGGTGCGCCGCTACGCCGCCGAGCAGCCGATCACGCGCTTCTACGGCTGGACGCTCCCGCCGGGGCTGCCGCCGGAGTGGGCCGACGAGCACCTCGAGCTGTTCGCGCGCGAGGTGATCCCGCAGTGCCGCACCGTGTAGCGACGGGCCCGGCACTCTCGCGCCGCGCGCTGCTGCGCGGCGCCGTCGCCACCGCCGCCTCGTTCGGCGCGCTCGGCGCGTTCGGCTGCGGCCGCGACGAGGCGGCGGGCGATGCGCCGCTGCTCGTCGGCGGCCTGCCCGTCACCTGCAACCTCACGCTGCCGATCGCTTGCGAGTCCAGGGCGCGCAGCAACCAGGCCTTGCCGCCCGGCGCGCCGCGCTTCGCGTACGAGTACTCGAAGTACGGCGGCTGGCCCGAGATCAAGGAATCGCTGATGGCCGGCCGGATCCAGGCCGGCTACATGCTCGCGCCGCTGGTCATGGATCTCACCGACAAGCAGATCCCGGTGAAGATCGTCTCGCTCGGCCACCGCTCCGGCGCCGTGATCATGGTGCGGACCGACTCGCCGTACGACAGCTTCCGCGCGCTGCGCGGCAAGCGCGTCGCGATCCCGAGCCGCTTCGCGGTCGACTTCCTGTTCCTGCGCCGGATGCTCGCGGAAGAGGACATGGTGCCGGCGGAGCTCGAGGTCATCGAGATGCCGCCGCCCGACATGCCGGCGGCGCTGTACGCGAACGCGGTCGACGCGTACTGCACCGGCGAGCCGTTCGGCGCCGCCGCGCAGAGCGCGGGCTACGCGCGGCCCCTGCGCATGACCCGCGACGAGTGGCCCCGCTACATCTGCTGCGTGCTGACCGTGCGCGAGGAGCTGATCGCGAGCCATCGCGCGCTCGTGCAGGACCTGGTGAACCACGTGCTCGGCGCGGGCGTCTGGCTCGACCGGGAGCAGGCGAACCGCGACAAGGCGGTCGCGATCGCGGCCGGCCGCAGCTTCTTCAATCAGGACCCGAAGATCCTCGAGTTCGTGATGGAGAACCCGACCGACCGCGTGACCTACGGTGACCTGACCGTGATCCGTTCCGAGTTCGAGGACCTGATGCAGCTCTCGCTCGAAGCTGGCACCATCGCCAGGCCCATCCCCTATGAAGCGTACATGGACGAGAGCTTTGCGCGCGCCGCGCAGCCCGCGCCGATCGCGCTCTGAGCGCGCGGCCGCGCTCGCCGTCGCGCTGCTCTCGCTCGCGCTCGTCGGCGCGGAACAGACGGACCTGCGCGCCGGCACGTTCGACCCGCCCCGCCAGGCGCCCGAGATCGCGCTCCAGGGCTCGGACGGCGCGCCGCTCGAGCTGGCGCGCTTCCGCGGCAAGGTGGTGATCCTGCAGTTCGGCTTCACGTCCTGTCCGAAGGTCTGTCCCACCACGCTCGCGTCGCTGGCCGAGGCGCGGCGCAAGCTCGGCGACAAGGCGCGCGAGCTGCAGGTCGTGTACGTGACCGTCGATCCCGAGCGCGACGACGTCGAGCGCCTGAAGAAGTACCTGGCCGGCTTCGATGCGACGTTCGTCGGAGGCACCGGCACCGAGCAGCAGCTCGAAGCGGTGCGCAAGGACTACGGCATCGCCGCGGCGAAGATCGCCGCCAACGGCGACTACACCTTCAGCCACTCGTCGTACACCTACCTGATCGATCGCGCCGGAAAGCTGCGCGCGCTGATGCCGTACGGGCAGTCGTCCGACGACTACGTGCACGACGTCGAGCTCCTGCTCGGCTCGTCGTGATGGCGCTGCCAAGACGGCGCGTGTTCTGGCTCGCGGCGGGCGCGCTCGCGCTGGCGCCGGTCGGCTGGGCGGCGCTCGCGCCCGTGCAGCCCGCGGCCGGGCCGGCCGCGCGCGACGCGCTGTTCGAGATCCCGAACGGCACCTGGGCGCGGCGCATGTCGGGGGATCCGGTCGAGATCCTGCCCGACGAGATCGTGCTCGTGCTCGGCGTGCGCGACGTGCTGCTGCTCCGGAACCTCGACGACGTTCCGCAGACCTTCGGGCCCACGCTGATGATGCCGGGCCAGAGCTTCCGGCTGCCGTTCGCGCAGGCGTCGAGCTACCAGTTCGCCTGCACCGCCCACGCGAGCGGCCAGATGACGGTGACGGTGGAGGAGTTCCCGGCCACGCCGTGGGCCCGGCTGCGCCACCGCGTGCGCGAGCTGTGGCCGACGTGACGCTGCGGCGCGCCGTGCCGGCGCTAGCGCTGATCGTGGGCCTGCTCGCGATCTGGTGGCTCGCGGTGGCCGCGACCGGCAGCGTGATCTTCCCCACGCCCGGGCAGGTCGTGACGGGCGCCGCGGAGCTGGCCGAGGACGGCACGCTCTGGCGACACATCGCTGCGTCGCTCCTGCGCGTCGGTGCGGGCTTCGCGCTCGCGGTCGCGGTGGGCGTGCCGCTCGGCCTGTGGATGGGCTGGGTGCGGCCCGCGTTCGACACGCTCAACCCGCTGTTCCAGATGCTGCGGCCGATCTCGCCGATCGCCTGGATCCCGATCGCGATCCTGTGGTTCGGCGTCGGCGACGCGTCGCCGATCTACCTGATCTTCATCTCGTCCGTGTTCCCGCTGATCGTGCAGACCGTGGACGGCGTGCACACGATCGAGCAGCGCTACCTGCGCGCCGCCGACAACTTCGGCGTCTCGCGCCGCACGCTGTTCAGCCAGGTGGTGATTCCGGCGGCGCTGCCGCAGATCGTCACGGGCATGCGCATCGGCCTCGGCGTGGCCTGGCTGGTGGTGGTCGCGGCCGAGATGATCGCGCTGCGCTCGGGCCTCGGCTACCTGATCATCGACTCGCGCAACGCCGGCAATCGCTACGACCTGGTGATCGCGGGCATGATCATCATCGGCCTGATCGGGCTCCTGCTCGACGGCGCGATGCGGCTCCTGCAGGGCATGAAGCTGGTGCGGTGGCGCTATGCGCAGCAAAGTTGACGTCCGCCAGCTGACCAAGAGCTACCTCTCCGCCGAAGGGGAGGTGCGCGCGGTCGACGGCGTCAGCTTCAGCGTCGGCGACGGCGAGTTCGTGGCGATCGTCGGCCCGTCGGGCTGCGGCAAGTCGACGCTGGTCAACGTGCTCGCGGGCTTCCTGCGCCCCGATCACGGCGCGGTGCTCGTCGACGGCGTCGAGGTCACCGGCGCGAGCGCCTCGCGCATCCTGATCTCGCAGCAGGGCTCGGTGTTCCCCTGGCTCACCGTGCGCGAGAACCTGACCTTCGGGATCCGCGACCTGCCGCACGTGGACCAGACCGAGCTCGCCTTCCACTACTCCTCGCTCGTGGGCCTGCTCGGCTTCGAGGACTGCTACCCCCACGAGCTCTCCGGCGGGATGGTGCGGCGGGCCGAGCTCGCGCGCGCGCTGGTGATGAAGCCCGACATCCTGCTGATGGACGAGCCGTTCTCCGGCCTCGACGCGCTGATGACGCTCCGGATGCGCAACGAGGTGCTGCGCATCCTGGCCGAGGAACGCCATACGGTGTTGTCGATCACGCACGACGTGGAAGAGGCGATCCACATGGCCGACCGCGTGATCGTGTTGTCGTCCCGGCCCGCCAAGGTGCAGGCGGTCTTCGAGGTGCCGCTGCCGCGCCCGCGCAATCTCACCAGCCCCGAGGTCCAGGAGCTGCGCGTGCGCATCCTCGCCGAGCTCGGCGTGGGCCGCTCGGAGTAGGGCGCCGCGCACCTTCGCGAAGAATCCGCTTGTCAGCCGATAGTTCACCTGATAGTTAAGTACTTCGTGGGCCCTCCCGGCCCGGAAGGAACGGCGATGAAGCACCCCCCGGCCGGCTGGCCTCGTCTCTCGGTCGCGCTCTTCTACGACGATCCGCGCGCGGCGCTCGACTGGCTCGAGAAGGCGTTCGGCTTCGCGACACGCGTCTGCGTCACCGGACCCGAGGGTGAGATCGTGCACTCGGAGCTCGAGTTCGGCGAGGCGGTGGTGATGGTCGGCGGCACGACCTATCCCGGGCGCAAGAGCCCGCGCGCGCTGGGCGGCGCGAACACGCAGGGCGCGAACCTGTTCGTCGACGACATCGACGCGCACTACGCGCGCGCGGTCGCGGCGGGCGCACGGATCGCCTACGAGCTCGAGAACAAGGACTACGGCGACCGCGGCTACGGCGCGCTCGATCCCGAGGGCCACCTCTGGTGGTTCGCCGAGCGAATCGACCAGGCCGCCTGGGACGCGTCGATCGCGGAGTACCGCGTCGCGAAGCCCGCGAAGTGATCATCCCGATGATCGTCTACGCGGACGCGCCCGCGGCGCTCGAGTTCCTGTGCCGCGCGTTCGGCTTCGAGGAGACCTTCCGCCTCGACATGCCGGACGGCTCGATCGGCCACGCGGAGCTCGCGCTCGGGGACGGCCGGGTGATGCTCGCGAGCGAGTGGCCGGCGGGCGGGGTGGTCAGCCCGAGCGGTTTGCCCGCGCTTCACTCCCAGATCTACTGCCAGGTCGACGACGTCGACGCGCACTTCGCTCGGGCGCGACTCGAGGGCGCGACGATCGCGAGGCCACCCGCGGACGAGCACGGCGGGCGCAGCTACCGCGCGCTCGATCCCGAGGGCCAGCGCTGGATCTTCGCCTCGCACCCGAAGGACGCGCCGTGAAGTGGGAGGAGATCGTCTGGCTCGCGCGCGAACTCCCGGGCATCGAGGAGGGAACCTCCTACGGGACGCCTGCCCTCAAGGTGCGCGGGAAGCTGGTGGCGCGCCTGCGCGAGGACGGCGCGGTCGTGTTCATGCTCGAGAGCGTGGACGAGCAGGAGCTCCTGATCGAGATGAAACCCACGCTCTACTACATCACGGACCACTACCGCGGCTGGCCCGCGGTGCTCGCGCGGCTCTCCGTGCTGCGCGCGGGCGAGTGCCGCGAGCGCCTCGAGGAGGCCTGGCGCCTGAAGGCGCCGCGCAAGCTGATCGAGAGCTACGACGAGTCGCGTGCGCCGCGCGCGCCCCGCGCCGGGGGAGGAACGCATGCCCACGCACGTCGATGACACGCTGGCGGCGCTCGCGGATCCCACGCGCCGGCGGGTGGTCGACCTGCTGCGCGCCGGGCCGCGCCGCGCCGGCGAGCTGGCCGAGGCGTTCCGCATCAGCCCGCCTGCGCTCTCGCGACACCTGCGCGTGTTGCGCAGCACGGGGCTGGTGAGCGAGGAGCGCATCGACAACGACGCGCGCGTGCGCGTCTACCACCTGCGGCGCGAGCGGTTCATGGAGCTCTCGCGCTGGCTGGCGGAGCTCGAGGCGAGCTGGACCGAGCAGCTGGCGAGCTTCAGCGCCCACGTCGAGCGCACGCGCGCGAGGCCGCGCCGGTGATCTCCGACGACAACGTCCGGGTCGAGACGCGGGTCGCGGTCGACCCCGCCACCGCGTTCGAGGTGTTCACCGCGGAGGTCGACGCCTGGTGGCGGCAGGGCCCGCGCTTCCGCACCGCGTATCCGGCCAAGAGCACCATGCGCTTCGAGCCCGGCGTGGGCGGGCGCCTGCTCGAGATCTTCGAACGCGCCGACGAGCCGCCGTTCGAGCTCGGCCGCGTGCGCATCTGGGAGCCCGGCGCGCGCCTGGTGTTCGACTTCCGCGCGCGCAACTTCCAGCCCGGCCAGAAGACCGAGGTCGAGGTGTGCTTCGAGCGCGAGCGCGGCGGCACGCGCATCACCCTCGAGCACCGCGGCTGGAGCTACATCCCGCTCGATCACCCGGCGCGACACGGGCTCAGCGGCGGAGCGTTCGTCTCGATGATGGGCCTGTTCTGGGCCGACCTTCTGGTCGCGGCGCGCGCCCACGCCGCGCGAGTTCACCCCACCGACGAGGAGAGATCATGACCACGCAGCAAGCGCCGGCGGCGCCGCCGCCGGGCCTCGCCCTGTACCGGATGGCGATCGGACACTACGTGTCGCGCGCGCTGTACGTCGCAGCCAAGCTCGGTGTCGCGGACCTGCTCGCGGCCGGCCCGCGCGACGCGCAGGCGCTCGCGGGCGAGATCGGCGCCGACGCCTCGGCGCTCGCGCGCGTGCTGCGCCTGCTCGCGAGCGTGGGCGTGTTCGAAGAGGGCGAGGACGGTCGCTTCGCGAACACGCCGCTCGGCGACGCGCTGCGCGACGACGCGCCGGGCTCGTCGCGCGCGGCGGTCATGCTGTTCTCCGGCGTCGGCATCCAGGACAGCTGGAAGGAGCTCGAGTACTGCGTGCGCACGGGCCAGCCGGCCTTCCGCAAGCACGCGCCGGACGCGGACCCGTTCGCGCAGATGGCGGCGGACCCGGAGTCGGCGGCGCTGTTCGACAAGGCCATGGCCACGAACGCGCCGATGACCGCGGCGGCGGTCGCGGCCGCCTACGACTTCTCGCGCTTCAAGACCATCGTCGACGTCGGCGGCGGCAACGGGTCGCTCCTGCTCGGGATCCTCGCGGCGAACCCGGACCTGCGCGGGGCGGTGTTCGACCAGCCGCACGTGGTCGAGCGCGCGCGCGCACACATCGCCGCGTCCGGCCTGGCCGAACGCTGCGACACGGCGGCCGGCAGCTTCTTCGAGAGCGTCCCCGCGGGCGCAGACGCCTACGTGCTGAAGCACGTGATCCACGACTGGAACGACGCGCAGGCCGCCGCGATCCTGCGCAACGTGCGCGCGGCCATGCCGCCGCACGCGCTGCTGCTGATCGTCGAGAGCCTGTACCCGGCGCGCATCGACGGGTCGCTGGCGAGCCGCGGCGCGGCCGCGAACGACGTCAACATGCTCGTGTGTACGGGCGGGCGGCAGCGCTCCGAGGCCGAGTTCCGCGCGCTCTACCGCATGGCCGGCTTCGAGCTCGCCCGCGTCGTGCCCACGCCGACCGGCATCTGCGTGATCGAGGGCCGCCGTGTCTGAGCCGGCGGCGAGCGGCGGGCCGAGCGCGCGGCCCGCAGCGCTCGGCTTCATCTTCGCGACGCTGCTCGCGGACTCGATCGCGCTCGGGATCGTGATTCCGGTCGTGCCGACGCTGGTCGCGGAGTTCGGCGGCGGCTCCGACGCCGACGGCGCGCGCACCTTCGGCCTGTTCGTCGGAGTGGGCGCGCTCGTGCAGTTCTTCTCCGCGCCGCTGCTCGGCGTCCTCTCGGACCGCTACGGCCGCCGGCCGGTGCTCCTGCTCTCGCTCGTGGGGCTCGCGCTCGACTACGTGGTGATGGCGCTCGCGCCGACGCTCGCCTGGCTGTTCGTGGGCCGCGTGCTGTCGGCGATCACCTCCGCGACCTGGGCGGTCGGCTTCGCCTACATCGCCGACACGGCGAAGCCCGAGCAGCGCGCGCAGGCGTTCGGCCGCGCGGCGGCGGGCTTCGGCCTGGGCTTCATCATCGGGCCGGCGCTGGGCGGCGTGCTGGGCGAGTACGGCGCGCGGCTGCCGTTCTGGGTCGCGGCCGTGCTGACGCTCGCGAACGCGCTGTACGGCTTCCTCGTCCTGCCCGAGTCGCTCGCGCCCGGGCGGCGCGCGGCGTTCTCGCTGCGGCGCGCGAACCCGATCGGCGCACTCGACTTCCTGCGCCGCGAGCCGGGCCTGATCGGGCTCGCGTTCGCTCGCTTCCTGCGCGGCGTCGCGCACGACGTGCAGCCGGTGATCTTCGTGCTCTACACCACGCACCGCTACGCCTGGACCAAGAGCGAGGTGGGGCTGGTGCTGTTCGCGATCGGGCTGCTCGGCACCGCGGTGTCCGCGCTGCTCGTGCAGCCGATCGTGCGCTCGATCGGCGAGCGCAACACGCTCCTGCTCGGGCTCGCCTGCGGCGGGATCGCGTTCCTGGGCTTCGGCTTCGCACCGTCGCCGCTCTGGTTCTACGCGTTCATCCCGTTCGAGGCGCTGTGGTGGGTGGACGGTGCGGCGATGCAGGCGCTGCTCACGCGCCGCGTGTCGGCGTCCGCGCAGGGCGAGCTGCAGGGAGCGCTGTCCGCGGTGCAGTCGATCGCGAGCCTGATCGCGCCGCCGCTGTTCGCGTTCACCTACGCGTTCTTCATCGAGCCGGAGCGCGCAGACCCGATCCCCGGCTCGGCCTTCTATCTCGCCGGCGTGCTGATGCTCGCCGGCATGGTCGCCGCCTGGCTCGCGACGCGCGGCCCCGCGGAGCCGACCGCCACGCTGCCGCAGGAGAGCGCCGCAGCGATCTGATAGCGTGCGCGCAACCACCCGAAGGAGCGCGCCCGGTGAATCGCTACGGCCTGTTCTTCCCGATGCTCGCGATGTTCGCGCTCAGCGGCACCGTGCTCGTGATGCTGTTCCGCAGCCGCGTGCGCGCGATTCGCGCGCGGGAGGTGTCGCTCGGCTACTTCAAGGTCTACCAGGGCGCCGCGGAGCCCGAGTACGCGGCGCAGCGCGCGCGTCACTTCACGAACCTGTTCGAGGCCCCGACGCTCTTCTACGTCGTGTGTCTCGCCGCCATGGTCACGCGCTCGGCGAACCTCGCGCTCGAGGTGCTGGCCTGGCTGTACGTCGCCGCGCGCCTCGCGCACAGCCTGATCCACCTCGGCGGAAACGACATCAACCAGCGCCTCACGGCCTACTTCACCTCGTGGGGCGTGCTCGCGCTGATGTGGATCTACCTGGCCTTCCGCGTCGCCACCGCCCACGGCCCGAGCTAGC
>Ga0187893_10008028_pt1 | contig 16916 bp, 14 predicted proteins | sample MA1701074metaG_FD_139574 | JGI IMG/M metagenome (GOLD analysis project Ga0187893, IMG submission 139574) | White microbial mat communities from a basaltic lava cave in the Kipuka Kanohina Cave System on the Island of Hawaii, USA - MA170107-4 metaG ...
CTCGCCGTCGGGCTCGAGTCGACGATCACGGATTCGGAGCAGGAGGTTCTCCATCCCGAGGGCATCAACTGCCTCCGCACCTTCGAAGGCCGCGGCACGCGGGTCTGGGGCGCGCGCACCGTGAGCTCCGATCCGACGTGGAAGTACGTGAGCGTGCGCCGGTACTTCTCCTACCTCGAACACTCCATCGAGCGCGGCACGCTGTGGGTCGTGTTCGAGCCGAACGGCGAGCGGCTCTGGACCGAAGTCCGCGGCACCATCGAGGACTTCCTGCAGAAGGAATGGCGATCGGGCGCGCTCGCCGGCGCGAGGCCGGAGGAGGCGTTCTTCGTCCGCTGCGATCGCTCCATCATGACGCAGGACGACCTCGACCACGGACGCCTGATCGGCCTCGTCGGCGTCGCGCCGGTCCAGCCGGCCGAGTTCGTGCTCTTCCGCATCGGCTGGAACACCGCGGATGCGGAGCAGGCCTGAGACGGGGGAGCGGGAGGGATCGCGTTGGCGACGAGCCCGAGGCACCCGTTCGAGGAATACAGCGACGTCGTCGACCTCGGCGGCGCGACCGCCGCCGGACCCCATGGGGGCTTCCGCGCGGTGGACGCGTCGGGCACCGACGTCGCGTCCGACGACCATCACGTCGGCGCGAACGTCACGCTCGAGCGCGGAGTGATCCTTGCCGGAGTCCTGGACGTGTGGATGCACGAGGATCGCTCCGCCGTCGTGCAGCGGTGGACGCTCCATCGCGCCTCGATCCTCCGTTGCTCGGCCGCTCCGCTCGCGGCGAAGGAGGACGGCGTGGCGGTCGGGAAGCTGATACTGGCGTGCGAGGGGCTCGAAGGGAGGTGAACCGTGCTGTTCATCGTGTTCCGGGCGCTCAATGCCGTGTTCGCCGTCGCCGTGGCGATCGTGGTCTCGACGCGCCTGGGCGACTCGGACGCCGGGAAGCTGGTGACGGTCTCGATCACGGCCGGAATCGTCGCGCTGTCCGAGTGGGGCATGGACTGGGGGCCGAAGCACTTCGCCTGGGTGCGCCGGAAGCTCGATCCCCGCTCGATCTTCGCGGGCGTCTGGGTCCAGGAGGTGGTTCACATGCACGGGAGCGAGGGGCCGCCGCCGTTGAAGCCCAACCGGTTCGCGCTCTTCTCGATCGCCTACGTGCAGCCGACCGACGCCTACGCGCTCGAGGGAACGGCCTACGACGACGCCGGCCGGGAGCACGCGAGGTGGCAGTCGGTCGACGTGATGCACTTCGCCAAGGACGGCCGGTCGATGACCTACCTGTGGGAAGGGACGATCACCAACCCCGAGATCGGTCCCGACGACCCCCGCAGGACCGGGTTCGCGCGCGTGGTCCTCTCCTCGGACGACGCGGGCCGTGGCCGGGTCGAGCACGTCGCGCTCCGCGTGAACCTCGAGTTCAACATGCGGCGCGTCTCGAAGGAGTGGCTCGCGGAGCGCCGGCTCGGGCGCTTCCGGCCCGACGACCCGCGTGACCCCGGGCGCCGCGACGCCTTCGCGCTCGAGTTCGCCCGGACCCTCCGACCGCGGCAGGCAGTCGATGCCTCGCGGGACCGCCGTCGCCTTCCCTTGGCGAGCCGCGGCGCCGCTCCCTTTGCCGATCCAGGCTCGCCGCGAGACCTCGACCCGGCCGGCGCTCTCCCGATCAATCGGCGAGCGCGTGGATCGAGTTGTGGATGACTCCGGAGACCGGGGCGCCGTCCGCGGCGCGGAGCGCGTACCGGATCTCCATGCACCAAGTCGGCGCGAGATCCGCGATGTCGAGGGACAGCGTGCAGCCGTCCGGCGAGAGCGTCGCGCCGCGCACGACGAGCGGATGCTCGTCGAGGTGCTCCGAGCCGTAGCTGGCGCTGCGTTTCAAGGACCAGGCCTTCACCTGGACGGCGCGCGCGTCGATCGCCGGACGATCGAGCGGATCGGTGAAGGCGAGCTGGAGGCCGCGCGTCGTCGCGTGCAGCGCGATCGGCAGGCGTGGCGGGCGGCCGGTCGCGCGCAGCCGGTAGAGGCCGCCGGGCTGCACGGCATCGCCGGCCCAGGCGAACATGCCGGCGAGGTAGAGCGCCCCGTCGCCCGGGCGGAAGCGGCCGCGCATCACTCCGGTCGGGAACGCGGGAATCGGCAGCTCGATCATGCCGCCCTGCATCGCTCCGGCCCCGACGCCCGGCACCGGTTCGTGCAGCACCAGGAAGACCTTCCCCTCGCCGTAGGAGGTGCAGAGGAGCGCGCCGTCGAGCGCACCGAACCGTTCGCTCTCGACCCGGAGCGCCTCGGCCGGCGAGCGGTCGAAGGCGTTGGTGATCCAGCAGAGCGGCGGCTCCATCGCCGCGTCGGAGGGGTCGGTTCCGTCGTGCCAGCCGAGCATGTTGCCGTAGAAGCGCGGTCCGCCGTCGGCCGCGGGCCGCACCCAGTTGATGCGGTTCTTCGGCATCCAGAAGCCCTCCTGATCGGTGACGATGAACGTGCCGTCCCCGTTCACGCAGACGCCGTTCGCGGCGCGCAGGCCGGTCGCCAGGACGTCGGTGCGCGCGCCGTCGCGGCTCACGCGCAGCAGCGTGCCGTGCTGCGGAACGACGGCGGGGAGCCCGTGGCGGCCCGACTTCGCGTAGTAGAAGTTCCCGGCCGCGTCGGTCTGCAGCCCCATCGCGAACTCGTGGAAGTGCTCGGTGACCTGGTGGTCGCCGTTGAGGCACTCGACGAAGTCGATCTCGTCGTCCCCGTTCTCGTCGTGCAGCACGGCGAGCTGGTCGCGGCAGGTCAGGTGGATGCGACCCTCGACGACCTTCAGGCCGAGCGGCTGGAAGAGGCCCGAGGCGATCCTCCGCCACCGGAGGATCGCGGCTCCGTCCTCGTCGCGCCGCGCGAAGTCGACGAGCCAGACGTCGCCGTCCCAGGTGCAGACCGCCATGCGGCCGTCGGGCAGGAAGTCGAGCCCGGTGAAGCGCAGCTGCGCGAGCCACGGGTTCTCGTCGGGGGCGGTCAGCGCGTCGGCTGAGAACGGTCTGTCGTCGCGTCCGCGGGCCTCGCGCGTCTCGAGCACCTGCGGCCATCGCGGCGGGCCGCCATGGGTGAATCGCGCAAGGTCGAGATCGGCGTTCGCGAGCTCCGGGACGCGAGGCGCGCTGGTCTCCAACGCGGTCCAGAGCGTGAACCTCAGCGGCGCCGGTCCCGCGGGGATGCGCAGTCGCAGCGCTCCGCCGAAGACCTCGAAGCGCGCACCGATCTGCGGCGCGAAACCCGCGACCAGCGGGCGATCGGGCGGCGCCGCGCCCGGAGCGCCGTGGCGGACGACGCCGTCGTGCCCGCGGCCGCTGTCATCGAACACCCGCGATCCGGCGGTCGGCCGCGCCGGCAGGGGCCGACCTCGAGAGCTGGCGCTACTACCTCGCCGCCGGGGCATCCTGACCCCCCGACCGTCTCCCAACGTCGACCGCGGTCTGCGCGAGCGCGAGCGTCGCCTCGAGGCGCGCGCACGCGACCGCCGAAATCGCCCGGAGCGACCGGGCTGTGTAGCTTGTCCGCGCACGGCGCCGACGCTCCCCGGGACAGGTGACGGGCGCCGCGCCTTGGAGGACGGAGACTTCGATGCGTCCTGACCGCAGAATCGTCCTCCTCGTGCTGCTCGGCGCCGTGGTCGGGTGGGGAGTCTGGTCGTTGGTCGCGCTCCTCGGCTCCGGCCGCGGAGGAAGCGGACGCGAAGCCGGCGCGCGCGGCGCGGCGTCGGACGCAGGCTCCGCCGCGGCGGCGCTCGACGACCGGCCGCTGCCCGAGGCGGTCGCGACGCGCGACCTCGAGATGGAGACCGGAGCGCCTGCGGCGGATGCGCAGCCCGGCGAGTCGGACGCGGAGATCGAGCGCGAACTCATCCTGCACGGGCGCGTCGTCGACGCTTCCGCCGAGCCGATTGTTGGCGCCACCGTCGAGGTCTTCCTGCCGTCGGCGCGGGAGTTCAGCGTCCTCGACCTCGACTACCACCGCGAGATCGTGAAGCTCACGGAGACGCGCAGCGACCTCGAGGGCCGCTTCGAGATCCGGCTCGAGCGCGGGAGGGCGGTCGATCTCAAGGTCGCGGCCGACGGCACCGCGAGTCGATGGGTGCCGGACCGCTACGCCGGGGAGCGGGTCGAGGTCGTCCTCGACCAGGGCTGCACGCTGCGCGGCCGCATCACGCGCGCCGTCGACGGCGCGCCGGTCGCGGGCGCGGCGCTGCGGGTCTTCCGCCTCGGCGGGCCGAACACCGTCTCGTTCCGCGGCGCGACCGACGCGGCCGGCGAGTACCGCCTCGACGGGCTGCCGCGCGATCGCATGGTCCTCGAAGTCGTGCCGGAGCGCGAGCGCTGCCCCGGATGGATCGAACTCGAGTTCGGCGCGGATCGGACGCTCGTGAAGGACGTCGCGGTCGAGAGCGGGATCGTGGTGCGCGGTCGCGTGACCGACGCGACCGACGGCCATCCTCTCGAAGGAGCCGTGGTGGGGGAGGGCTGGACGTTCCGGCGGTCGGTCCGGACGGACGCGGCCGGGGAGTTCGAGCTGCCCGGCTTCGGCAGCGAGGGCGTCCACGACGTCCACGTGCGTGCGGAGGGCTACGGCAGGCAGCTGCGCGAGAAGCTGGCGCCCGCGGTCGAAGGCGTGATCGAGGCCGACTTCGCCCTCGCGCCGGCGCGCCGCGCGACCGGACGCGTGATCGATTCGGCGCGGACACCGATCGCCGGCGCCTACGTCGCCGCGGTGGCGAGCGAGTTCACCGACGACGGTCAGCTCGCCGAGTGGCCGTCGACGCGCACCGGAGCGGACGGCCGATTCGAGCTCGGGAACCTGCACCCGATGCTGCGGCACGTGCTTTTCGTGCGCGCGCGCGGACTCGCGACGGTCGTCTACGACTTCCCTCCGGAGGAGGTCGCCGCGACCCGCCTCGAGCTCGGGGAGGTCGTCGTTCCGCCGGCGGCGACCCTGCTCGGACGGGTCGTCGACGACCGCGGCGACGGTGTCGCCGACGTCGAGGTCACGCTGATCGGCCACAACGCCGATCGCTTCCGCTGGTTGGAAGAGCCGGGACGCGCGGTGAAGGTCGCGGGCAGCTACGTCGACAGCCGGACCGGCCGGACGGACGACCGCGGCTGCTTCCAGTTCACGGATCTGCCCGCCGGCAGCTTTCACGTGAAGGCGCGCGCACGCGGCCGCCCTTCGTCCGCGGACGTCGCCGTCGACCTGGCCGAGGGAGAGCTCCGGCGCGGCGTCGACGTGCTGATGCCCGCCGGGGAGCGGATCGGCGGCCGCATCGTCGCGATCTCCGGCGCCGGGATCCCGGGAGTCCGGATCTTCGCCAGCGCGATCGAGGGCGGGCGATCGAGCGCCTCCGCCCGGAGCGGGGAGGACGGCGCCTTCGAGATCGCCGGCCTCCTTCCCGGCCGCTATCGCCTGCAGGTGCAGTACTTCGGGATGGGCGGCAGCGACGACCGAGAGCTCCTGCTGCCGGTCGACGTCGAATCCGTGGAGGCGGGCCGCCGCGATCTGCGGATCGAGATGCGACCCGGCGCGTCCATCGAAGGGGTCGTCCTCGACGCGGACGGGGCTCTCGTCGCCGGGGCATGGGTGATCGCCGCGATCCCGGCCGGCGAGGAGGCGAACCAGGGCTCCTGGTCCGCCACCACCGACCGCGAGGGCCGATTCACGGTGGTCGTCCCGCGCGGCGCCGCCGTCGATCTCGCCGTGCAGCGGGGCCGATCGGGCCGCCAGGTCCGCAACGGCACCGTGATCGCCGCCGGCATCGCCGCCGGATCGAAGAGCGTGATCCTGCGCCTCCCCCCCGCGGACGCCGACGACGAGTGATCGCGCGAACGTCACTCGCGGCCAGGCGGCGCCCCCGGATCGCATCGGACCGTCCACGCCCGCGTCGACCCGGGTTCTGACCACCTCCGGTTCCTAGGAACCGATGCATTCCACTCGCGGGCGAGTTCCGTGGATTCCGTCCACGCGACGGCGGAATGAGAGCCGTCCGACCCGGGTCACGTCCTCAGCCGCCTCGAGCGCGAGTGAGATCGCCATCTCCTTGGGATCGTGGAATTGCTTCCATTCGCGTTCGTCCCGGAAGCGAACCACTTCGTTCATGAGCTCGATCAGGGTTGCCGATCCCATCGGGAGATCCTTCGTAGCGGCTCGCGCGGCAGCGGGTCCGGATCGAGGATGATGCCGCGGATCGGCCGATCGTCACCGATCGTTCAGGTCCTCGAACACGACGCGGCCTCCTCAGCCGGCCTTGAACATTCTCCGATGATGCCACTCGAGCGCCTCCGCGCTCGGTCGAAGGTGCGGATCCGTGGGGAGTTTGATGAGCTGCTGGTCGACGTGGCGGTAACGGCGGCCGTTGCCGAAGTCGGCCTGGAGGCGGGGGCTGACGCGGATGCGATGGTCGGGGGTCACGGCCACGTAGCCGAGGTCGTAGAGGGTGTGGAACTCCTTGGTGAGCAGCAGGCCGTTCTGCACGTGGTTGGAGCGCGGGCCGAGATAGAGCTGGATGTGCGCCGCGTCGAGGACCGGCTCGGTGTGCTCGCCGGTGATGGCGCAGGCGCCGCCGTAGGCGTCGAGGAGGCGGGCGCGGAAGGATCCCTGTCCTTCGCGCCGCGCCTCGCGGGCGAGGACGAGCGCTCGCTGGTCGGCGTCGACGAGCCGGAATCGACCCGATAGTTCGTCCGGCGTGGCGGGGGAGTCGGCGGCGATCGCGTGGTTCAGGATCTCGAGGTTCACGGGATCGCGCTCGTATCGGCCGGTCTCGATGTGAGGGCTCCAGCCGCGTTCGGTGCCCCAGGGGATCCACTGTTCCTCGCGCCAGAGGGAGAGATGGATCAAGGCGGCGCAGCCGAGGAGGCGGGACTCGATCTCGGGCTCTTCCATGCTCCCCGTGCGGAACTTCCGGATCCGCGCGAGAAAGCCGGCCCGGGTCGGAGCGCCGTTGCGATCGCCGAACATCGCCCACGCATCCCACAGGCGCAGCAGGCGGAAGCTCGCGTAGAAGCCGTACCCGACGATCGCCTTGACCGGCGACTTCAGCCGCAGGAAGAAGGGATCTCCGGGCGACAGCCGCGCGATCGGCCGCTGCGACTTCGGCAGCTAGAAGTTCGCCTCGTCGAGCCGCCCATCGGTCGCCTGGCTGCTCAGGTACTGGAACCACGGATGGTCGGTGAGCGCGACGAAAGGGCCGGCCATGGGGTCGAGATCTTCGCGCGCCGCGGGCGTTGCTTCCAGGCCATCGGCCGGCGCCCGCCGGCGCAGGCCTGCACGTTCACTTGCTGCTCCGTGCGTCCGCGCTGGACCTCGTGATGACGCGGCTGTCGATCAGCGCGGCCAATTCTCGAACTTCGCGGTTGGCTGGCTGTGGACGCTTTTCTCGACGGCGGTTGCCCGCGCTTCGCCGCTGGAAGCGGACCCGGTTCAGCCGGCGCCCGGGGCGGCGGACGGGAGTGCCGCTGCGACGCGGTGGAGTCGCGACCATGGCCGATCTTGCTCGGAAGCGGTCGACCCGGGCAGTCGGCTCACTTGACCGTCCGCAAGGTCCGGCCTAACGTTCTCGGGCCGCGGGTGAGAGTCAGCCACTCACCCACGAACCCATCCGGGAAATGACGGGGGGGCGCGTGAGCGTTGCGCGCAAGGGGTCCGACTCCGGAAGGAGGCCGCGCCGGCCGCCCTCGGGCGGCGGCGCCAGGAACCTTCGTGGACGGGCACCCGGCCGGATCTACGCGATCAAGCCGGAACACCTCGCGCTGATCGCGGAGCTCGACCGCCTGTTCCCCAAGCGGGCTCCGGTCATCGACTTCGGCCGGATCGAGCCGGGCACCGAGAGCGTCGAGGTCGTCGCGCTCCAGCTTCTCGAGGCGATGCGTTCCGGCCTCGAGCAGCCGCTGTTCGTCTGCTTCTGCCACGTCAACGCCGAGCGCCTGCTCGACGCCATCGACGAGCTCCTCGAACGGGGCGCCTATCCGCTCTCGCGCGACGAGGTCCTCGCCGAGATCTATTCGCGGCTCTACCGGTTCCTGCGCGACCGCGGGCGCGGCGACGCCTCGTCCGGCGCGCGGGCTGGTCGTTGGGAGGAGATCGGGGGCCGGCGGACCGTGTTCGGGGCGCTCGTGGACGCCGCCGAAGAGCTGGTCCGCGAGCAGGTCGCGTTCCTCGCGGCGTGCGAACTGCCGCTTCCCGGTCTCGCCGTCCCGGAACTCGACCCCGGCGACGACCTGCTGGCGCAGGCGCAGGCGCTCCTGCAGGAGCGGAACCTGAGGATCCCCGGGAAGACGGCGGCTCACTGGGTCGCCCATGCGCTGCTTCGGATCGCCGACGAGGAGCGCCGCATCCTCTACCTCCACGAACGACGCGGATTCGACCTTCGGAGGATCGCCGCGGCGACCGGCGTGAGCCCGTTCGATGCCGGGGTCCGTCTGCGGCGGGCGCGCGAGAGCCTTCGCGATCGCCTGCTGAGCATCGCCGTCGCGTTCCGCCCCGATCCGATCCCCGCGCGCGAAGCGACCGTTCCGGATCCCCGCGCGTCCCTGGATTCGGGACTCGGTAGTCTGCTCTCGCTGCCGGAGCGCCGCGAATCGCGAACCGGATCGCCCTCGAGCGAGGAAGGTGGTGACGATGAAGCCTAGCTCGATGCCGATGCTCGAACTGTCGCTCGATCCACCCTGCGCGGAGCACCGCGAGGGGCTCGAGGAGCTCGTGAGCGGTCCGCGCGCCGCGCTGACGTCGCGCGCACGCCGCTCGACCCGCCATGCGTACACGTGCTCGCGCTGCCGGCGGTTCGTCGCGAGCCTCCGCTCGGAGTCGCGCGCGGTGCGGTCCGCCTTCATGCGATGGGAACGAGGAGCGGCGCGACGGCAGCCCGCGGTCAACGGGTTCGAGCGATGGCTCGAGCAACACCTCGAACGGGTCGACGCCCGGATCGGCGCCCGTGCGTGCTGGCGGGCCGCGCGCGCGCTCCTCGTCGCGGATCCGACCTACGAATCGGCGGTGGTCCTGGACGCGCCCGGATGCGTCGAGTCGATCTGGATCGAGGCGTCACGCCCTCTGGCGGCGGTGTTGCCCCGTTGGGCTGGTCGAGAACTCCCCGCGCCGATCGAGCACGCAACGCTTCCGGCCCGAGTGGGCTTGGCGCGACGACTCCTGGCGTTCGGCGACGAGCGCGCCCGCGGCGGCTTCTCGGACCTCCACCTGACCCGGGCCTCGATCGACTGGATCTACGGCGATGCTTCGCGCGTCCCGGATCACCTGGAGCGCGCCGTCGCGACGGCGCGCACGCTGTGGGCGCGTGCCGAAGCGATCGGCAACCTGGCCGTGTGGGCGATGGACGAGGGCAACGTGGTCGAAGCGCTGCGGCTCAACCGGCTCGCGCTCCTCACCGAGCCGGCGAAGGGATCGGTGTGGTTGAACGAACTGGTCTGGAGGACGGTGCGAGGCGAGTCGCGGAAGGCGGCGCAGTCCCTCGCGGCGCTCACGCCGGCGGGTGAGCCGTTGGCGCGCGGGCTGCGGCCAGCGCTGGTGAACGCCCGATCCTCCCTGCGTGCCACCGCGCAACGAATGGGTGTTCCCATGCGCGTCGCAGCGGACCGGGCACGACAGTGGATTCCGTGGTGGGGGGAGCGAGGCGAGGATGACGAACGTGGTGATTGACGCCCGGATGCCGTGGAAGTCGAGGTGCGATCGAGCAGGGCGCGCCGTCGTGCTGGATTCAGTGCGCCGCCGGATGCTCGGCGCGCTGTTTGCCATCTGCGTGGTTGCGCCCCTGATCGGCGAAGGCGCGCAAGCGCGCGCCGCGGTCGTCATGGGTGGATCCTCGTCGAAACCCGCTCCCCGACCGCCCGGCGCACCGACCGTTGGCGGCGGTCCTGAATCGGGAACGACGGGCGGAGGGGGAGGAGCGCGGTCGATGCGAGTGCCGTGACGACAGCGAGGAAATTGCTCCGCCTGCTGCCGATCGCGTGCGTCGCGATCGGCGCCGCCCTCGTCGCGTTCATCCTGCTCCGCGGCGATTCTCCCCCCGTTGGGGGATCCGGACGCGGCGCGGAATCCTTGCCAGACGCCACCACAGCCGCGGGCGCGGGAGCCGAGTCCGCGGCTCGCGGGACGGGCCCGGTCGACGACGTCGAAAGAACGACCTACGACGGGCAGCCGGTCCGGACCGAGCAGAGCCCGCGGCTCGCGGCGTTCGTGACGTGCGACGTCGAGGGCAACCCGATCGCGGGTGCCGCCATCTCGCTGATCCCCGATCGCGAGGTCGCCATCCCGGATTGGAGCCAGCTCGACCCCGGGCCCTTCGTCGCCTCGATCGCCGCTCATCAGCTCACCACCGACGCCGGCGGCCTGGCGTCGGCCCCTCTCGCATCCGGCACGTTCCTCGCGGTCGTGCGCTGTGCCGGCCGCAGCCCGACATTCCGGTGGATCGAGCTCCCGCTGGACGACGACCTGCGCTGCGTGCTCTCCGACTGTCTCGGACTGCGCGGCTGCGTGGTCGACGGCGCGACGAAGCAGCCGATCTCCGGCGCGCAGGTCGTCGCCTTCCCGCGCAGCCGGGCCGATCGTCGGGAGCCGGGGTTCCGCACGCTGCTCGATCGCGTGGTGGTCGGCCAGCGGGCGTTCACCGATGCCAAGGGCGAGTTCCGACTCGGGGAAATCGCGCTGGAACGCCTCGAGGTCCACGTGGGCGCCAGCGGATACCCCTCGATCGAGGTGGTTGCCGATCCCGACGGGCAGCGCCTCGTCCTCGAGCTCCAGGGCGACGCGGCCGCGAACGGGATCGTCACGGATCGCGACGGAGCGCCGATCGAGGGCGCGAAGGTCGAGTGCTACCTCTATGGCAAGCGCCCGCCGCCGCGCGTCGCGCGGGTCTTTACCGATCGGGCGGGGGAGTTCACCATGGCGGGGCTCCCGAGCGGCGAGGTGACGTTCGGCGTCCTGAAGGAGGGATTCGCCCTCGAGAAGCAGTGGCGGACGCTCGCGGTCGGCGACGCTCCCTACCTCGAGTTCTCCCTCTCCCCCGAAGCGAAACTGCACGGAATCGTGGTCGATCCGAAGGGCGCGCCGATCCGTGCTGCCCACGTCCGGGTGTTCGATCGCACGTTCAACGCCGAGATCGGATACATCGACAGCTCCGACGACGGGACGTGGTACATGCTCTGGGTGCCGCCCGGGCACCGGATCGACCTGTCGATCGACCGGGAAGGGTTCTTGTTCGCCGACCTGGATAGCGTCCCGCTCGGCGAAGCGCCGATCCGCACGGTCCTGACTCCGCTCGTCACGGCTCGCGGCCGGGTCGTCGACCAGGACGGGAGGCCGGTGCGTTCGTTCGAGATCCTCGTGCTGTCGAGCCGCCTCGACGACGACTCCGAGCTCGTCAACTCGATCGACCCGGCCTGGAGACGGTTCGAGAGCACCGACGGGTCGTTCGCCATCCCCGGGATCTGGCCGGTTCCGTGCGAGATCGAGGTGGCCGCTCCCGGGTTCCTCGCCGAGCGCCGGGCGTTCGACGGCGCCGCGCTCGCCGACGGCAGCGAGCTCGAGATCGTCCTGTCAGGCGGCGCGGTGATCAGCGGGCGGGTCGTCGACGCGTTCACCGCGCCGGTACCCGGTGCGGGCGTCCGGATCGCGAGAGTGAACGCGCGCGGGCGCGAGATGGCCGACTCGCCGTCGGTCGGCGCGACGAGCGACGCCGGCGGCGCGTTCTCGCTGCGGGGCGCGCCGTCCGGTCGCTTCGACCTCGAGATCCGGGCCGACGGGCGCGGCACGACGCTGCTGCGCGACCTGACGGTCGACGATTTTCCGCGCGACCTGGTCCTCAGCGATCCGGGATTCGTCCACGGACGGGTGAAGGTCCATTGGCGCGATCCCGCATCGTGCGTGGAGGTTCACCTGCTCCATGCCGACACGTGGCTCGGCGGGTACTGCGAGGTCGATCCCACGGGCGCCTTCCGCTCCGGCCCGCTGGGTCCCGGGGAGTACGAGATCGAGTTGCTCGATCTCTGGGCCCGGGACGAGGCCGACGCGCAGTTCAGGCTCTCGAAGCTGGTGACCGTCGAGCCGGGTCGGACGACCGAAGTCGAGTTCGACGCCACCGAGGGCGGCGTCGTCGAGGGGCGCGTGGTCGCGGGGGACGCTCCGATCGATCTCCTCGCCGCGCGCGTCTCGATCGCGCCTCACGACGCTCCGACTCGACGATTCGCGGTGAGTCGCGTGGCCTCGGACTCGCGCTTCGCGTTGCGCGGCATCCCGCCCGGCCGGCACGACGTCGCGCTCGATCTCGACCGCCCGGGGATCCTGCTCCACTCCACGCAGGTCGTCGACGTGATCGCCGGCCGTGCGACGCCCGAAGTCGTGTTCGAGATCGATGCCGGTCTCGTCGACGGCGTCGTGCGCGAGGCACGGGGAAACGGGCTGCGCGCGAGCGTCGCGCTCGTCGACCCTGCCGACGGCCGCATCCGCGGCGAGGTGCGGACGGCGGACGACGGCCGCTTCCGGCTCGCTCCGCGCGAGCCGGGCCGACGACTCCTGTGGGTGCGAGCGAACGGTTTCGCCGAGGACGGGTCGCGCCATCTCGAGGACGCGCCGCGGGACGGCTCCGGCGCCGTGATCGTCACCCTCGACGTCGAGGCGCGACTCGAGGTCCAGGTCGTGGATGAGCGCGGTCGCGGAGTCGAAGGTGCGGCGGTCGAGGTCGGCGTGCGCGGCCGTCCTGCGATCCTGCCGCGCTTCCTGCGCGCGTCCGATCCCGGCGGTGGGGCTCGATTCGGCTCGCTGGCCCAGGGAGTCTGCACGGTCGCGGTGGCGAAGCGCGGACATCACGCGCCACCGCCGGTCAGCGCCGTCGTCGAACGCGGCACGACCCGGCGCGTCGTCGTCGAGCTGGTTCGGCTCGCGACGCTCCAGGTCCGCGTGCGCGGCGAGCGTGACGCGCCCGTCGGCGAAGCGCCGGTCGCCGTCATCCCGACGTCGTCGGACGCCGGCCTTCCGCCGGCGATGGAGAAGCGGACCAACGACGACGGCGTGGCCCGTTTCGAAGGGCTGATCCCCGGAAGGGCCGTGGTGCAGGTCGGCGACGTGCGCGAGGAGATCGATCTGCCACCCGGCGTCACGACGACGCTCGAGATCTCGAGCCTGCGCCCGGGGACCGATCGGAACTGAACGCGCGGCTTCACGGCGGAAGCCGCCGGGCCCGGTCGAGAGCCGCCGCGTCGTCCCGGTCACCGGAGCCGCGCCCGGCGCCGGCGGGCGCCTCTCCCGGCTGCGGTGACCCGCGGGAGGCGGAAGAGAGGTCCTCCTGACGTTTTCGCCGCACACGCGTGCCGCGGAAACGTCAGGAGAACCCGAAGCGGTCTCGGTCGACCCAATGCGCGCACTGAACCAAAAATGGAAACGGGCAGCCTGATCTGATGCCCTACTACCCGCTGATCCGCGACTATTCGCGGCGGTTCGCGGGGCGCGGGGCGTCCGCCGATGACCTCGCGCATTCGACCTTCGTCAACGCGTATCGCGGTCCTGCGAGCGGCTCCGTTCCGCGGGACACGCTGGCGTGGCTTCGCTCGATCGCGCGCCATGTCGGCTACGACAGGGCGTGATGCGCAGCCGCGCGTCGTGCATGGGTCGGGTCGAGTAGCGAAAGCGCCGGGCCGGAAGCACAGTTCCGACCCGGCGCCGCTCTCCTCGGCGAATCAGCGGTCGTTCCGATCAATGACGAACGAGGACGTCGAGCGCGCCCGAGCCGCTCCCCAGGTTGATCTTGGTCGCTCGGACCTTCCCGGTGGCGATCTCCACTTGCCAGATGTCGCCCGGCGACGCCCCGCACGCACCCGCGTCCACCCATGCGAAGGAATAGGCGATCGCCAAGATGCTGAACGCTCCCGGCGCGCCAGGACAGCTCTGCAGCTGAGACCAGGTGGTGCGGGTCTTGTCGGAGATCCAGAGAGTCCCGCCGTTGAAGTCGCCGACCAGGATCGAGCCACCTGGAGTGACCGCGACCGCTCCGAGCGGATCGGGGCCCGCGACGGGCGTCGTGATCGTCTGGGTCACGCCCAGTGTCTTCGGGTCGATCACGAGGATCTCTGCAAGCCCGAGTCCTCTGCTCGACCACTCGGTGACGTAGAGGGAATCCCCGCCTGTCACAGGATCCCTGGCCAGGATCATCCGGGACGGCTCGAACGGCCGGCCGGCGATGACGTCGAGATTCCAGGCATTCAGCGTCTCCTCGGTCTCGGGGTCGATCTCGAACAGGTAGTTGATGGTGGCGCTGCTCCATCCTCCGACGGCGAAGATCGTCCCGTACGGGCCGTACGCGATCGAACGGATCCCGGGCGAGTTCGGCGGGACCGGGGTGCCCGAGACGTCGATCAGGAAGGCGTTGCGCAGGACATCGTTCCGGTCGTAGATGAAGAGATGCTGGGTGAGCACGTTGCCGAGCACGGCGAGCTCGCCGTGCGCGCTGAGGCAGGCGTGGACACCCTGCGACCAACGCGAATCGGTCAACTTCTTCTCCAGGATCCCGCCGAGCTGGAAGATGCGGACCTCTCCGACCCCGGTCGTCGTGTTGATGGTCGTCGCGATCACCCGTGCCGCCTTCACGTTCGCGGCGAGCGCTTGAACCGGGAGTGCCAGGACGGTGGAAAGCGCCACGATCGATGTCAACCGCGCAGTACTCATTTGTCTCGCTCCTGTCCAGGAATGGACGCGGACGTCGCGTCCTGCGCAAGCTCCATCGCCTCGCGAGCGACGGCCGTTCGCGAGCTCACGTTCAGGCGGCCGGCGGATCGCAGTTCACGAACGCTCGGTTCGCGGGCGACGATCCATCACCCTGAAGGCAGGTTGTTCATCGAGCCGCACACGGTCGGAGCCATCGGGGGGCGCGGCATGCCCAGGCACGAAGAAGCGCTCACCTTCACGAGAGCGGTCCTCGACCGGATTCGCCGCGGCGAGCCCGGGTGCCGAGAGGTCCTGGCCCGACACCTCGCGCCGATCCTGCGGGCGCGGGCGACGGGTCACCGGGCGCTGCGCGAACTGCGGCGGCACGTCGACGCTGGAGATATCGCGAGCGAGGCGCTCGCGCGCTTCTTCCACACCCGAGCGTTCGAGCGATTCGAGGACCAGGGGCCTGGATCGCTGCGGCGCTACCTATTCACGATCGTCGATCGGGTCGTGAGCGACTGGTGCCGGCGTGCTCGGCGACGACCCGATTTCGACGCGGCACGGCTTGAGGTCGCCGCGGAGTCAGACGGAGGCCGCCCGACGCATCCTGTCGACCATGAGACTCCGTCGGCGCTTGCCGCCGCGCGTGATCTCGAGGCGGCGGCCCTTGCCGTCGCCAATCCGGGAGTCGAACAGGCAGTCGTCCGGATGCTGGTCGAGCAGGGGCTCGGACCATGCGATATCGCGAGCCTCACGAGGAGAACGCCGGCGTCCGTGCGAGGGATCATCTTCCGGTGGCGCACGAAGCTGCATGTACTGCTGCGCCGGGAGTCCGGTCGCCCGGGAACCGATTGAGCCACGCCGAGCATGCCTGCCAGCGCGCCGCTTCGGTCACTCTCGCCCGGCGAACGAGTCGGCGACTTCGAGATCGTCGAGTTCGTCGGTCGAGACGGTCGCGGCGAGGTCTGTCGCGCGCGGCCGCGCTCCCTCGGCGCTCGACTTGTCGCGCTGAAGATCCTTCGGCACGGCGCCTTCGATGCAGGTCACGGCGAGCGCTTCGCGCGGGAGGCCGTGCTCGCGGCGATGTTGCCCCCCTCGCGGAGGTGCACGGATTCGGAGATGACGAGAAGCGTGGCTTCCTCTTCGATGCCATTCGTCTCGTGGAGGGCCCGGCGCTCGATGCGGTGTTTCCACGGCTCGCCGCGTCACCTGCGGTGGCCCGAACCTCCGAATGGCGCCGACGAGCCGTGGTGTGTGTCGCGAACCTGGCAGATGCGCTCCCGGCGCTGCATCGAGCCGGAGTCGTCCATTGGGATGTCAAACCGTCGAACATCCTGCTCGATGGCTGTCAGGCGTAGCAAGACCCTTTCGCTTTCGACGCAGCCGAGCAGGAACGGCCCCTCGTTTCCTCGAGGAGCAGACGATGGAGCCGATCGACGAGGAGAAGCATCCGCACGCGAGTCGGGGCAGCCCCGCAAGGCGGAGCGTTGAGCACCGCTCGAGCGAGTCGGGGCGCAGGGGCGAGGCTTCCCGAGGGTCAGCAGGCGCGGCAGCCGCAAACGCGCCGCGCGTCGACGGCGAGCATCTGCGAGTGGCGCAAGGCAGTGATCGCGGGCAGAGTCGCGAACCTTGCGCCCAAGCCGAAAGCACGCAACGCGAGCGGCCCGCATCGCGGCGCGTTCAGCTTCGCGACGGAGCGGCGTCGCTCGGTGGTCGAGGCCTTCCGGGCCGCCGGGCAGACCCTTCAGGACGTCGCGCGGGACTGGGGCGTGTCGCGCATGGCCCTCGGCGAGCGGGTGAAGCTTCACCGTGCGGGGCGGTCCCAAAGTGCTCGAGGACCGTCCTAGCCGGTCACGGAGAGCGATGACGCCGCTGCCGGGCGGAGGGGTCGGCCGCCGCCTCGCGCAGCCGATCCGCGATCTCGTCGCCCGGGTGCGGGAGCGCCACCCCTGCTTCGGGTGCGCTTCACCGCGTCCCCCGACGCCGCGGTCCCCGGTCGATCTCGCCCTGACGTCGTTCGACGCCCCGGACCGCTGATCGCAAATGGCCGGTGCGCCATCGGCGTAGACGAAATCGGCGACAGGCGCGGCCAGATCCACCTCGAGATCGGGCCGGCATCACGCCTAGCCCAGGTTCCGCAGTTGAGGATGGTCGGATGAGTTCCGACAAGGACTTACGTCCATTGGTTGGCACTACATTCCGGCTTTCGCGACGGCGGGCGGGATCCTCAGTCGCTTGGGCAGCTC
>Ga0187893_10008029_pt1 | contig 16916 bp, 13 predicted proteins | sample MA1701074metaG_FD_139574 | JGI IMG/M metagenome (GOLD analysis project Ga0187893, IMG submission 139574) | White microbial mat communities from a basaltic lava cave in the Kipuka Kanohina Cave System on the Island of Hawaii, USA - MA170107-4 metaG ...
CAAAATGAGAACGTGCGTTGGAATCCCGCACTAGCACCGAACCGAGATTGGGATTGGGGCGTGGTGTACCGGAGCGTAGCCCGAAAAAGGGACGACCGCTCTGGTCTCCTGGACGAATGATTGCCCGCGGCACGTTATAGTCTACATTGCGTTCCAGATGGGTGGTGTTGGCTTGATTGAATTGATAGTCAACGACCAGTCCGCGAGCCAACTCACGCTCGACACCGAAAGCTACCTGGAAGGAGCGCGGGTTGCGATAGCTGTTTCCGGACGTCGTGATCAGGTTCGCTTGAGCAAAGGGGTTGGGTCGCCCAGCAACCTGCATCCAGACATCTGGCACAGAGAATACTCGCAAACTGTCAAGCGGGTCCTGGTTCAAGTCGAATCCTCCTGCCAGGAACTGCTGGTAGACGGTCTGGGGTCCACGAGGCGAGATTTGAAAAGATCGGCTGGCGTTGCGCTGAAGTTGACGCTATTCACAAGAAAATCGTTGTCTGTTCTGGGCGATGGGTTGAACTGGCCCTCCCAACGGAGGCCGTAGTTCAAAGTGAAGCTGGGGTTGACACGCCAGCTGTCTTGCACAAACAAAGCGAGTTGATGAGCGTTGGTTTGGAAGGCGAGGTTCCCCACCTGACGTCGATAGACCACGCTTGGATCGTCGAAGCGATTTCCCTGTGGGCCACCCGAGGCCGACAGAATCCTCAGAATGTTGCGCACGTTGGAATCGGAGATGATGAAGGCACCAAACTGATTGAGGCCTGAAGATTGTTTCGCGCCCAAGTAGCTGTAGTCGATACCAACCTTGACCGTGTGACTTCCCGGCTGCAGAGTCATGCCATCGGCCACCTGGAAGCGGTAATTACTCGCCTGAGAAGGAAGAAAAGATTGCGTGCCGAAGATGCCAATGACGTTTGCGTCGACTGTGGGGCTGGTGGCGTTCGCCGTGCGAGGACGTTCCTCATGTGAGAATTGAATCCGCAGATCATTGAGAACGGAGGGACCCAAAATCCCGGTCCATTGTCCAACCGCCGTATGAATGCGGTCCCGTTCGTCGCCATTGTTCGAAAGCGCGCGGTTGGTCTGAGGATCCAGGCTGGTTCCAGAAGAGATGGCATGGCGCGCGACATTCCGGCTGTAGTGGTAACGTCCCGTAAGGCGGCTTCCGCCCGAGAACTGGTAGTCCAAGCGGCCGAGCAACGCCAGTATGTTGTTGGTCTGGTCGAAGGGAGTCTCCAGGGATCTGAAATGATTATAGGCAGGGGCAATATCGGCAGTAACATCACCCACGGTGTCTAAGGCCGAGAACTGGACGAATCGTGGAAAAGTTGCCAGTTGCCGTTCGATAGCCGCAAAGAAGAAAAGCCGATCAGTTCGAATCGGTCCGCCGACGCCGGCTCCAAACTGGTGTTGTGTTTCCAGAGATTGCTGTCCGAGCGGGTTCAGCTTTCCAAGTTCTTTGTGGCGGATCTGGTAAAAGCTCTCACCGTGGAGAGCATTGCTTCCTGAGCGTGTCACCGCGTTGAGGATCCCACCCGTTGAACGCCCATACTCGGCCGAGTAGCCCGAGGTGACGGCCTGAAACTCTTGAATCGCGCTTTGCGGAATGGTAAAGGCAAAAATTGACCGATCCCCGCCGCGAATGCCGCCCAGAAACGGTTCATTGTAATCGGCGCCGTCCACCATCACGTTTGAGTTGATGCCGCGCTGGCCTATGAAGCTTAGCTGGCCTCGCGTCTCGGCGATCGCCTTGGCAGTGGGGGTCAGGGTGGCAAAGTCCTGAAAACGCCGCCCATCGATGGGCAGGTTTTGGATGGCTTCCTGAGTTAAGACCTGACTCGTGCTGGATTCCGTCACCGAGATCAGAGAAGTTGAAAGATCGACCGTTTCGGTTGTCGCTTCCAAGGCTACCGTGAAATTGACTTGAACACTTCCGCCAACATTGACAACCACCTCGCGTACACTGGCGGCGAAGTCGATAGCTTCTACTCTCACTTCGTAAACACCGGGATCCAGAGAGGTCAGTCGATACTGTCCGTCGTCGTTAGTTTGGGTTTCGCGTTGGAGACCTGTTCCAGAACGGAGGGCAATTACGCGCGCCTGTGGTATGGGGGCTTTGGCAGGATCCACGACCGTTCCGGAGATGCTGCCTTTGTTAGCGTCAATCTGACTCCAAGCCCTGCTCGGGTTGAGCAACAGGACCAACAGCACTATCGCCTGCGTAACCAACATGCTCTCGCGTGTTTGAATAGTAGCCACAGTGGCGTTCCTCCTTGAATGGAATTCAGTCGGCACGTGGAGTTTTCGAGGCTGACTGCTTTGTTCTGAGATCCGTTAGTCAATCGAAGAAGCGCTGAACCTGAAAAACACTCTTTCCGGTGGCAACTCTGGATTTGAGGTGCAACGGTCGCCGGGACGGCCTTCCACGCTCGGCGTCGCCGTTACGCCCTGGGACGTGATGTACCTTGGCATGACGGTATTCATGAAGTCCGCACCTAACGGCCGTCAGCCATCCTCGTGCCAGAGTCAAACTGAAAGCGGAGCACTGTCTTACTCAACACGTTCTGACTCCCGCGGCGTGCCGGCGAGAAACGCCACTGTCGTGCGGCATCGACGGCGATGCCCGAAAGATACTCGATGAGACTGTTTCCTGTAGAAAGTGGCTCCGCCTGAATGACTTTTCCTGTCGCATCGATGTGAACCGCCACCTCGATGCGAACATTGTCCACTGCCAAACGCCGCAGACTTGATGGCAGGAACGGCGCGACTGAACGGAGCGGCCGCGGCGCAATATATTCGATCGTTTTGGCACTACCATCGCTGAACGTCTCTGGGACGGAATCCTGTGGAGGCGGGCTCGGTGGTGTCTCAGCAAAACCCGGGAATGAAACTGAACTCTGCGGCACGATCGCCTGCGCCACTGGCGCGGTGGTTGCCTGAGGTGGGACAAACCTGTTTTCTATCAGACCGGTCAGTCGCGAATCCGGCAGGGCCGAGCCCATCGCAGGGAGAGTCAGCAAAAGAGGCTCAGGCTGCTCTCTCCGCAAGGCTAATGGTGTAGCCTCCTGTTGCTCTGCAGGAGGCGCAACGCGCTTCGCTCCCAGTACAGGTGCTCCTTTGGCGTCATTCTGGGGAAAGGGGAGGCTCTGCTTGGATACCGATACTTTTGGAGGTGACTGATCCGGCACCGACAGCCTGAGCAAGCCGGACGCTCTCGTTTGAGCCCGTTCTTCGCCATGAGGCTCCGAAGTCTTCGTCTGCACTGCTTCCCTATGGCGCGTCCGATAACCAACCAGACCAAGAACGGTCAGCAAGACGAGAAGACACACCGCTCGGGCCCATGCGGATTTGTAGCCCACCTCCAAAATACCTCTAATGACTCCAACCACCGCCGGCGTTTTCCTGCCGTGCTGCCTCCTCGCCTCCCTCGTGATCTCAGCAGCAATTTGATCCAGGTCCTCATCGATCTCTGCCAGGAGCTCTTCACGGCTATAACCTGGGTCCGCAAGCGACGAGAGTTGCGGATCGGCGACGACTTGGCTTTGAATCGGATCCGCTGCCTCCGGAATCGTTGCGGCCTTGGCAAGGTCTTCTGGAGAAAACGCTGGCGAAGCAGCGTTGAAGCCAGCCTCCGCCGCCGCAGGCTGACTGAGATTGAATGGAAACAAGAGGCTCGGTTCCGCCTCGATCTGAGCGCCCCGTGATAAGAAAAACCCACCCATGTCGGCCTGAGCCCTGTCTGCGGAGGGCTTAACTAACATCAAGACGCTGGGCGGCGCGGGAAAGCAGTCCTTGGCGATCACGAGATCTTCGGGATCGAGAAGCCACTCCTCTCGATGGTGGCTTCGATAGTAGCCAACCACGTGCAAACGCTTGCCGGGGCCAGGCCGCCACAATGCTATCTTGTCTCTCAGAGTTGTCCTTTCTTCGGGAGAGAGGTGGTAGAAGGCGTCCTGACCGTGACCACAGGCAATGGGAGTCAACCCTTCGATATGAATATGTCTTCCCTTTTCCGATGCCACCCGCCCGAGCAGGAGTCCACCGATTTCTGCCTTTTCTTCACTCGACCCTGAGCTGGAGATCAATTGGCGCAACTCATCCACCGCATCGGTGTGAAAGTGAACGATGGTCCGCTGCTCTCGGATTTGCCATGTCAAACATTCAGAAGTCATACGAGGTCTGCGTTCAGGGGAGTTCTCACTCCACCGTGTTCGTCTTCGCTGTTGAAACTCCAAACGAACTGACGTCTTATGGATGAGCGACCACCATTAACGTGCCTGCCCGTTCGCGGGCGCACTGCATCGCCTGCGCGAGTGCCTCCGGATCAAGTGCCCCGAAGCTCTCATCGAGAACCACGACATCCGCGCCCTGCAACAACGCACGAGCCAGGAAAAGCCGGCCCCGCTCGCCATGGGACATCTGCCATCCGGTCTCGCCGACCTGTTGGAGGAGTCCGGCGGGCATCCGGTCCAGGAGATCTCCAAGCCCCACTTCGCGGCAGACTTTTTCTACCTCTTCGAAGTCCTCGGCAGAAGGCGGCCAGCGGCGCCCCATGAGTAGATTGAAGGCCAGCGTGCCGGTTAGGACGTGGTTTTCGTGAAACTGCGGTGCGGCGGCGACCAGACGGCGCCAGGCCCGCGGTCCCACTGTTGGCCTGTCCAAGCCGCGAAGCCTGAGCAAGCCCGATTGCGGCTCCCGAATTCCCGCCAGAATGGAAACAAAAGTAGACTTCCCGCTGCCGGAAGGTCCTTCAAGAAGAATGCGATCCTTGTCCTGAACGCGCACACTGCACCCCTCGAGGACCTTCTCAGCGCGACCTTGATGCTGAAAGCCAAGATCATGCGCCTCCATGACGGGAAGGCTGCCTGGAGATTCCGATTCGGTCTCCGGTCTCGCGAGCCCGAGCCCGGCGGCACCGAGGGCCTCTTCGCGAGAAGCTGCTTCAAAGAGTAGCTTGACTTTGCGCCAGGCGATTACGGCTCCGCCTATGCAGGCCAAACCTTCGCTTAGTTTCTTCAGAGCTCCAAAAGCCAGCAGAACCCCGCCGAAAGCAACAGCCAAGGTCGTCGAAGTGATGTTTCCGGACAGAAACACATGAACGAGAGAAAGCAAGCTCAAGATGATCCAGCCGCGGGGAGCGACGCCGATCAAGACAGCCAAGCTGCGGTCCATTCCTCGGCAACTTTCCAGGTAGCGCTCCAGAGACTCGTCCTCGGCCTCGTGCCATCGCTCGGGCGTCTCTTGAGTCAGGCGGGTCCGATGGCCCGTCATCCGTTCGATGAGGTCGTTGGTAATGTCCAACCGAACTTCTGTCCAGCCTTTGCGCTTATGGACGTAGCGCATCGCCAACAAAGCAATGAGGGTGGTCCATGCCAGCAGAGCGACAGCGAGAAAAATGTTCTGCGCGCCTAACAGCGGAGCAACCCCAGACCAATGATCTGAATAAGATCGACTTGTTGAACACAACGCGATTCCATTCGGCACATCCAACCCGTTCAAACCCCATAGCCCAAAACCCCCGGCTTCCTTCAAACGGCTGTATCGGAAGCGCGCCTGTTGACGCCTTCGCGCCGCTCTGGTGGCTTTCTCGCCGGCGCGCTTCCGATACAGCACTAGCGCTTGTCGGGAGTATTCGGCTCAACAGTAACAGGGCGGTTCTCAACAGTCATTCCGGGACTGTCACTTTCCAGTGTCGCCGTTAGATCGGCATAGGGGCAGCGGTCCTCCCGCTAAACCCCTGCCACACCACCGTGCGCGGTTCCGTAAGTTCAGCCTGCAAGAGCCGGATGTTCGAACCGCTTTCCGCCGACGAGGGTTTCTAGCGAGGAGGAAAAGGGCGCCGTTGTCCTATCTCGCGTTCGAAGCTGTACCTCTTGAAAGTGCTGGTTCACCCTAGAGAGATCAAGAATTTCAAGATTACGGCAGACCGGACTGAACCTAGCAGTTTTTGGCACATCGAGATTGAGCTGCTTAACCTGGCGCATCAGCACTGATTCTTGCGAATAGGTCACACAATTGTTGCTCAGTTTGAGCAAGGCGTTCCCCTGCTTCAGCCTCCTTGAGATCTCCTCCAGGGACTCATGTCCCGTTGTGTTCCCACCCTTGAGTTGCGCTTCGTCAGACAAAGCCCGTGACACCTCTTGAAGGTGGGAATCCCGCGTCAGAGTGGGGTCCTCGGCCTAATCAAGTAGCAAGTTCGCGATCTGGCATAACCAAGGTGCCCAGGAACGAAATGTACAGAGCGGAAACACAAGGGTGGAGTCATTCGACTGGAGAGTGATTTTCCTTATTGTGGTAAGAAGCTTCTCACAAAAGACATTATTCGGAGTTGGCGTATTTCTATCGGCCTTACCACGAGGCATTTAGATTTGGTATAGCAAATGCATGCTTCTCGCCAAGCTCGACTTTTCCTCCCTCACTTCACTTCCTAAGACGAAGCGGTCTGTGCCCGTTCTTACGGTCGATTGAGCCTTGGACTACTGCCATGAAACGCAATACGCCTTCCAGACACGTGACCTCACGGCCGGCGCGCCGGGCCAAACGACTGCTGCGCGAGGCCGAGATCATCGCCGAGATGCGCCCCATCTGTCTCTCGGGTTCGGGTGAACCCACCGATCCCCATATCTTGAGGCAATTGCGGACACCTGCGGGGCAGTTGGTCCAGTCCTATCGCGCTACCGGTCGCTTGTGCGCGCAGCCCTTCGCTGAGGCGACGAAGCGAAGCATTTCTCTGCACGAGGCATCGCGAGAGACGGTCGTCGTCACAGGGGGCGAAGGCTGCGTAGGCAGCCACCTCGTCCACACCGCCTTGGCCGAAAGAGGATCTTCTCAAACCGAAAAAACGCTCAGGAAAGAAAAACTCATACAAGCTCCAGTCCCAGCGAGCGATGGGATCCATGAGTACACCTTTGAAAAGAAAAAGTTCTTTATCATCAAGAAAGCAGAAGATATAAAGGTTTTGGAAGCGCGTTGTCCTCATCAGGCCGCAGAGATCGATCAAACTCAAGAGTCATTTCGATGCCCAGTGCATGGCTGGACTTTTCATACGGAAACTGGCAATGGGCTTAATAACCGCTCTGAAATGTATCCCGTCCATTTTGAAAAAAGAAATGGAAGTGTTTTTTTTAAAGTAGCAGTTTCTGAAAAAGTAGTATCACAAAAGGAATTGCCAGAGGATATGGCAATCAAGCTCTGGGCTCATGCCTCGCTACAGTTTTTTTTCGGGAATAGAAGTCTCCTAACGGATCCATGGCTCAGAGGAAATGCTTTTTTAAATGCCTGGATGCCCTATCCAAGAATTGATATTTCACTTTCGCAAATAAAACCCACTTATCTCTGTATTACGCACGAGCATTCGGATCATTTGCACGAGGAAACTCTAAAGGAGCTTTCTCACATACCGGTTTTTGTTCCTGATTTTCCAAATGAACGTATTCCTAAGCTCCTTACCCGTTTAGGTTTTAGAAACATAATCCCACTTTTTTTCGGTCGCCGTTACGAGATAACGCCAGAGCTTTCACTTTGCTTTTATGAGCCTGAGAGTTTGTGGAACGATGCCATTCTCCTGATGGAGTATAGAGATTGTAAAATTCTCAACATCAACGATGCAGGGCTCAATCACCGCATCGCAAATCAAATAGGTCCCATCAAGATTCTTTGCTCTTCATTTTCCAACGGAGCTTCGGGATATCCTCTCACCTGGAATCATTTGAGCGACGAGAGAAAAATTGAAATTCAGGAAAATGCCAAGCTTGGACAACTCAAAATGATTTCGGATGCAGTGAAGTTGTACAACGCTGACACTTTTCTTCCCTTCGCTTCGCACTTTAGTCTCTGGCACCCGAGTCATGAAAAGTATATTGAGCTCTTCAGGAAGAATAATTTGTCTGATGTCGTCAGTCTTCTTAAGAATCAGAATACAGGTCTTATCGATTTACTCCCGGGAGATCAGTGGACGGCCAAAGAGAATAAAATAGAGAGGGGACCCTTAAAAATAGAAGAAGTTTACAGAAAGGACAGTCTTCAAAGGGCTATCCAGGCTGAAAGAAAAAAAACTCACGACGTAGAAAAAGTAAAGATTAGCGAGAGTGAACTTGACGAGTATTTTCTATCACTTAACTCCCTGACTGAAATGAAACTTTGTGAGGATCTGAGTATCCGGGTCAGAATTTCTGATCAAAGTGATTGTGAACGACTTTACCAAATAACAAATCGTCATCTCTCAATCTGCAAGCAAAACATGAGAGAAAACCTTACGATTGAAATTCCTTCCTTTGCTATGAAGGAAATTATGAAAGGCATGTCTTGGGATGAGGCCCACATTGGATATTGGTGCCAATTGTCGCGTGATCCAGATGTTTACATGCCTTATTTCTGGCGCCTCCTTCAGTGTCCTTATTGGAAAAAGAACTCGGCTCACTCGGCAGGGCAGACGCCAGAAATTTCACGCTCTACAAAATTGGTGGATCTGATTGAGAAGTCTGGGACAGAGGCTCAGAGAATTTTGTCCCGATTCGGCCTTTATTGCGCATCTTGTAGTCAGCTTGGATATGAAACTCTAGAGGAAGGCGTCAGATTTCACGGTCTCGACCCACAAAAAATAGAAGCTCTTCTAACGACTTTAAATAACGTGTGTAAATTTTGATGGAATCGATGGGTAGGAGTCTTCTTGTTGTTGTTGGAAAAGCCCAACGGATCTCTTCAGCGTTGCGACAAATTTGCAGGTCGTAGTGTGTAAAAAGTTTGTGAGTGTCTGAACCGTTGGGTTGAATGGAGTCTTAGTTCGCTGGTTGGGGTCACCATCTGGGAATCCAGCGAGAGACAATGTGCGCATTGAGGTTTCAAGACTCGGGTAGCGTGTTGAGCAAGCGATCCATTCCTCTGTCGATTTCGTCTCCGTCCACCTGCCAATCTAGACAGATCTGTTGAGCACGTTGAGCCGCAACGCGCGCCTCCGCGAACCTCTTCTTCTCGACTAGCAACGAAGCGAGGCGGGCCCAATCGAAGCGGACTTGACGGTGACCGATTACGGTCACCTGATCAAATAGTTGGATGCGCAGCCGTAGGAAGGCTTCGATATCGGTGACGTCGCGGTAATGGCGGCGCACCGTGTCTTCTGACCGAGAGACAACCAAGCGCTGCAGATCACTACTCCATGTGGGTGCAATCTCCGCAACGCGGAGTTCGAGAGCACGCCCAACAGATCCATGAGCCTGCGTCCTGGCGAAACCTGAAACAGCGTTTCCCTGCATCGCGCAGGAAGGCCCATTCCTGCCATACTTCGGTTGCATCGAAGTATCGGGGTGCCCAATTCCGCACCAACTCGGCATCGAGATTACTTGGAGATCTGAATTCATCGAGAAGGATAGCACCTAGCTTCTTTCGCCCTTTGTCGCGACTGATGCGGAAGGCGCCAGCGCGTCGCGAATCCATCGCCCAATCCGCCACCGATTGGTGAAAGGCAGCGATCGTCGCTCCTTGGGTTGGGAACAACGATCCAAGAGGCTCGACCGCTTCGTCGCGTTCATAGTCATCCCAGCCAAGGCAGCGCCGGGCCAGTACCAAAGGCAGGGGCTCGTGCGCCGCCAAAACCAGCTCGAGCAGCGGTCGTTGGCGCGCTTTGAAGCTCTCCACGTTACGGAACTGTCGTTCAAAGAAACTCAAGTAGATGCCAGTAAGTCCCTCGGGAAGGTCGTTAGCTTGTTCCAGAGAAAATACTCCTAGAGTAATTCCATCCAACGCGACTTTAGCGTACAGGAAGTTTCCTTGACTGGCGCGGTCGATCTCGGCCACAGCCTTCTCGGCGCTCTGCGTGTGGCCTATGTTATTGAGCCTGTGCACAATGTATTCCAGCAAATCCGAGCGGTTCTCGGGACGTGCCGGGTCAAGCACCAGCGGCTGCAAGCGAGACAATCGGCGAGTGATTGCCGGCTCCGGCCGAGTCGTAACCACGACACCAAGCCAACCAGGCAGGCGACTAAAATGCTCAGCCACTAGATTGACCAACGGCGTGGTACTCGTGTCGTCGCTTGCCGCTTCATCGAGCGCGTCGATGACTAACACCAGCCGTTCTCCTGGATCGATAATGTGCGTGAGAGGCTCGGCCAGAAGTTCGGAAAAAAAGTCGACAGGACTTAACTCCGACGACAGCGTTTTGGCCTTTCCGAGCAAAAGTGTCCGGTAGTCTGGCAATCGGGTCGCAAGCTGGAACGCCAGTGATGCTATCGCTCTTCTAGCAGAGCGTGACTCACGGGAATCGTGCTGACAGAAATGTACGCCTACGACAGTGGTCTTCTCGCGATGGGTTTAGCCGAGCAGCTATCGAAGACTTGCCAGTCCCAGCCACACCCTCAATAACAAAAACTCGTTGTTCACGGTTACCTTGAACCCAATCATCAATTTCTTTGAAGACCCAAGTCCGTCCTTGGAATCCCTCGATCAAGCGGGCAATACGAGTCTCACAGCGAAGAGGTTGCAGACTTTGAGCGAGATCTTCGACCTCTCCCGCAAAACCCGCTACGTTAGGTTGCTGAAGTGCCGCCAACAGAATATCTGTCTTCTCAGAAAGCCATTCCTGAAAGGTTGCCGCGTGCCGCCCTTCACGATACTCGCGCCAGACAGACAGATCGAGCCACTGGAAGCGGGCGAGGGCGACAGGCGGCGCTACCTGTTGTTCACTTTCAACCAGAATGGGTACGACTGGTTTCGGTGGGTCGATCCGGAGGGCGATAGCAATCTCGTTCAGACAGACACCGGGGTCGCGGGTCGAGTGTCGGCTCAAAAACACTAGAACCAGGTCACTTTGGCGTATACCGTCCGTAATCGTTCGCCGCCAGTCGTCGGTGAACTTGATACGTTCCTGATCTATCCAGGTGTCGTGGCCGGCTTTTTCGAGCCGCTCCTTAACCAGCAGCACGACTTCTTGATTCGGGTCGTGACCATAACTTAAACAGATTCGCATTCAATGACGGCTTGCTCAAAAGAAAAGAAGGTCTTCGCTGCAGGCAACACGAAAGGGCCAAAAGTCTCGATGATGACTTGCGAGCGTAACCAGAGTCGAGAGACTGTTGCAAGACTGCAAGGGCTTTGCATTGGCGGCGCGATGCTGATTCGGTGCTGACAGGATATGGAGAATCCCAACTTCAGGCGTAACGAGCTAGCAAGGTCAAGACAAAGGAGGTCGCGCTGAGCAAGTCCGTCCTGTTCGCGACTACTTTTTGGCATCACCGATCACCCCGCACCGCACAAAAATTCGATGTCATTGAAATGAATCAAACGGAGGAAGGATTAGCCTCTGCATGATAACCCGCAGCAATGCACGCGCTTTTCAACCAATTTCCCTTTCTTGCATCTCCATTGCCGGCTGGATGAAACAACATCAACATCGAGCATGCAAAGCCAAGATTCACCACCCACGGAGGACAGGCTCGCATCCTCGATCTGTCGAATTCGCCGTAGATCTCGGGCGAAGCTTATGGGTTTGCTATCGGCTGACTCGGTTCAGGGACTATCGGATCCGCAATTTGCCTGCGCGAAGAATGTAGCATTCCTTTCAGGTTGGCTGCGAGAACTCTCCGAAGCTTATCGGTCGAGTCATAGGTGTGAACTCGGAGCGGGCCAATATCGAAATGGAGAGTTGTCCCTTCTCTGGCTATCAGAAGGATGTTGCTGGCCTGGTTTCCTACACCATGCGCGTAGCCAAGCTCGTAGTACACATTGGGTCGTTCATGGGAAAGGTCGCAAACAATGAACTCGGCTTGCTCGATCAGTTCGGAGATCTCCTTGATGATGAAGTCTGAGCCGACGCTCTCATCAACCCGTTTTGCTTGGAGTCCCAGAGCGGAGCTTTCCTCCCGAATCGCTGCCAAAACTTCATCCATGCCGTCACCGCGGAACGACATGATCACGAAGACGAGATTGGCCTGTACAGCTGGTTTGGACCTACCGAATGCCCGCTGCATGAAAGGTTGTCCGGTCGCAGCCTCCTGAGGTCGTGTAACGAGGTTAGTGAAATTCGGTGGGATGGATTGCATAAGGTCTCCTCTTAATCTAGAATGCCGGCCATTGGCCCGGCGCCAAGGAATTCCCGCCCAGAAAATAGCACCAGTCCAGCAATTGGAACGTTCAGCAGCACAGCCGTAACTCCGATGTAGGATGTTCTCTTCAAACTATTACCGGCAGCCGTCACGTCAGCAACGTCCAACGATAACTTACGATTCTGCCGGGCGGGATATCGGACGAGCGTCTTGAGCTGAGAGCTCTTTCCGGACTTCACCTCTCTGGGAGCGTCTAGCACGGCCGTTGGCTTCTGAGCGTCACGCACGATCACTTCAACCACAGATGGAGTCGACGCGTTGCCGGAGTCATCGACCACCACCAGTTGAAATTGGTGGCGCCCGGCTGCAAGAGGTGAAGCAGGTGTAACGGTCACTTCAACTACCGGGTCGGCAGTCTCGATGGGAACTCCAGATCTGAACTCCGGCATAACAGCTCTCCTTCTTCAGAAAGTGCGCTTCAGTGTGGATTGATTCTACACCGGTGGAGCGATTCTTGATCGGATCTCTTCCACATATCCGAGGGGCGCGGACCGGTAGCCCAGCAGTAGGGGATGAAATCTCCAAGAGATCGTCGAAGGTCCACTGCTACCACAACGAGCACAAGGAAGGCCTCACCCCTTTGCCGTTACTGACGAAATATTGCTGCAACCAGGGTCATCATTGCAGGAGGGTAACCCCTCCTCCCTTCAATTGATTTCAATGACATCGAGTTTTGCACGGTACGAGGTGAATTCATCAAAGGTAGAACGGCGGTGTTGCAGTCGATAATAGGGTGTCCCGTTTGTCGAGCAGAACGTCTTTTTACACGTCCGGCACCGGTAGCGACGACGCTTCCTAGACCGAGTCGTGTAAAAGCCGTGGCAAATGATAGATCCGACGCTGCCTTTTTCCGAGGCACGGCAGTGGCGGTTGGGACAGACAGCTGAGGTTCTTCATGGTTTTGGGACACTGCCGGCTGTAGAGCTGATGGGCCGGAATTGAATCTCAAACGCGTGACTTATGGCTGGGTTAGCAACAGTCGATGACGGAAGGACCGAACGAAGGAAATGAACTCAGCTTAGCTTGCATCGCCGTAAGATCGACGCACGATTTTTTTGACCCAATGAGGTTGAAGTGGCAGGTGATTGCCCAAAGATTTCCTGAGTGTGAATCAACCATCTTGATGTCTCACACACCATCTTCCTTCCGCGACTCGAAGTAGTCCCTGACGAATGCATGCATTTCTGTTTTGTTAGAATTCCCGCCAGCAACCGTTCGGGTCTAGAGCGATATCAGTGTACGGGTCAAAATCAAACCGTGCAAACAATCCATCTCGTTCCAGATGTCCACGATCATTTAGATCACAGTGCCAGAGATGAAAGACGCGTCCCGGAATGTATCCAACCCGGCCTCGGATTTTGTCGAAGTACGGTTTGGCCCACGCCACGTAGTGCTCGGTTCTCCGCGCATTCATTTCTCGAATCCGTGCAAAATGGTCGAATACCCCAAGCGCGGCGGAGAAGATCCCGATGTCTCCACTTCCTACAATGCAGGCATCATACAAACCGTGTTCCTCGAGGATCTCGCGACGACTCGCCCAAGCAAGGCCGGATGTACGCTTCACCATTCCGCTGCTCAAGCAAACTTCTTCGGCGGTCATTTCCCCTATGGCCAATTGGTAAACTATCGACTGGCTCTTTCTAGTGGTCTTCCAAGGGTTTGGCGTCTCAGGCGTGAAATCCATCGGGAGCTCATTTCGTTTCCTGAAAGAGGTGCAGAAGCGCGAACTCATCCAGCGAGAGGATGGTACGCTGGACCCAATCATCACTCTCAAACAAAATATCGCAGTCCAGCCAGGCGACTTTGTTGCAGCTATCCGGCAGGGACTTTAGGGCCAAGTTCAGCAGACGTTCCTTTTGCCAGAGTACTGCGGACTGTGCAGCTGCACCACAACGTCGGCATCACCGGAGCTCAGTTGGAACTCCTGGCCAAACGACAGTTCCACCGTCACCAAGGGAACTTTCAAGCGCTGCCGAAATGTACGGTAGTTCTGCAGTCGACGACGGTAGCCAACCGGGTTAAAGTAACAGGTAATCGCCCAAAGGTTTCTGGGGCGCGAATCAACCATCTGGACCTCTCATGGGCTCATAGCTCTTCGTCTGAACCCGAGCGAGGAACCCAATCTGCGTCGTTGGAAAAGCCAGTGTGTTGAGCACCTGAGCAACAGATCGGTAGAGACGCGCAGATGCGTAACGACACAGTGGTGTTAGGCCTCGCCCAAGGGAGAATGTTTGTTGAGCGATCCAGGCAGGTCTTCTAACAGGATCTCCTTGAGCATCTGGTCGAGTTTCTCTTTGTCGACCCTGCTGGCCAGAGCTTCGATGATGACGGTTGACATTTCCGCGACTGTTGGCGCTTCAAACAACGTGCGCAGCGCCACTTCGGCTTGAAATCCCGCGAGTACCCGGGAAATCAACACAGTGGCCAAAATAGAATCGCCACCCAGTTCCAGAAAATCATCGTGTACTCCCACCTGCTCCAGACCCAGGACCTCGGCCCAGATCTTGACTAGGCTCTCCTCTACCGGGCTTCTTGGTGGTGCGTACTCGTTCTTCAGAGCAAGCCGAGTGCGTCCCGGCGGCAAGGAGCGCCTGTCGACCTTCCCGGTTGCAGTGAGAGGCAGAGTATTGAGCCTAATGAAGAAGGCAGGCACCAAATAGTCTGGAAGCCTGATTGCCAGCAGGAGTCGCAGCTCGCCAACAGTTGGTACGCGTTGCTCTGATGGGACGAGATAGGCTACCAGGCGCTTATCTCCGGGGATATCTTCTCTCCCTACCACGACAGCTTCCTGTATACCCTCGATGGCGAGCAGAGCAGTCTCGACTTCGGATACTTCTACTCGATGCCCGCGGATCTTGACCTGAAAATCCTTCCGGCCCACATGAAGAGGCAGCCATCGGAACCTTTTCGGCCGAGATCACCCGTGCGATAGACGCGCTCATGCCCACCAGTAAGTACAAAGGCAGCTTCGGTGAGATCGGGTCGGTGCCAATAACCGGAGGCTCCGAAACCGCTGTGGATTGTGATTTCTCCGATCTGCTCTGGAGCTAACAAAGAGCCGCGGTCATCGAGCAACAGGATCTCGGTATCCTCGAGCGTGTAACCTCCAGGAAGAACTCCGCCGGTGAAGGAGGTCTCCTTGTCCAGGAAGAAATGGGACGATGTAGCACGTTCATCGGGGTCAGGAAGTCGATGGCAGCCATTTCTCCGTTGTGGTCTGAAGGTCTTCAAGTTTGATGGGCTTGGCCAAGTAGTCATCCATGTCTGCTTCCAGGCATTTCGTCCGCTCACCACTTAAAGCATTAGCAGTCACCGCTATGATAGGGGTGTGTCTGGAGTTGCCTTCCAAACGGCGAATTTCGCGCGTGGCCTCGTAACCATCCATTTCGGGCATCTGACAATCCATCAAAATAAGGTCATACTTAGTCTGACGCAGTGCCTGGACAGCCTCCTTTCCATTGGCAACAGCATGAGATCGAAGGCCTAGTTTCCTCAGCATCATCAACGCGACTGCTTGGTTTACCGAGTTGTCTTCGGCCACCAGAACAAGCCAGGGCTTTAGTCCAGAGACTTCTTGAGCGGTTTCGTGACTAGTCGATCCTTTGAGACTTGCCGATGTTCGTTTTCCAAGTGACGCCAGATCAGGTGTGATATTCAGCGCTCGGGTGATGCAGCCTACCAATTCTTTCTGCCGAATGGGCTTCACCAGCAAAGAGTGAATTCCAGCCTCTTTGATCGCTTCAAGTTCCCGTAGGCCGAACGAGGAGAGCATGATGAGCGGAACGTCACGCAACAGGGCATTTTTCTGGATTGTACGAGCCAACTGCAGCCCGTCTATCTCAGGCATTTCCAAGTCGATCAGCACCAGCTTGAATGGATCGCCCTGTCTTGCGGCCTCTTGAAGAAGTTCCAATGCTTGTGCTCCGTTTTGCGCTTGCGCTTGCCGCATTCCCCAGAAGCGGAGCTGCCGGCTGACAAGCAAGCGGTTACTTTCGTTGTCGTCAACGATCAGCACGCGCATGCCCGCAGCCCCAGCCAGCGGCGGAGGCGCCGGTTGCTCCTGCTGCTTATCGAAGACAGCGGTGAATGAGAAAACGCTGCCCCTTCCCGGCTCGCTTTGCAGCAGGATGCTCCCGTCCATCATTTCGACCAGCTTCTTGCAGATGGACAACCCCAATCCAGTTCCTCCATATTTACGTGTTGCGGAACCGTCTGCCTGGATGAATGGTTCAAACAGTCTGGCCTGCGCTTCGCTGGAAATTCCGATACCGCTGTCCGAGACTGCAAACCGCAGCGTGGTTCGAGAGTTAGAGTCTTGTTCCGGGCCCACACGGAGAACCACTTCACCCTGGGAAGTGAACTTGACGGCATTGCCTACCAGGTTGGTCAGGACTTGCCGCAGCCGGCCTGGATCTCCAATGAGAGCTGTACCGGTGCCCGGCGTCACTTCTGCAAGAAGCTCGACCGAGCGTGGATCGACGGACATCATGAACAGATCCAGAGTTTCTTCTACTACTTGCAGGACATCAAAATCGGACCTTTCAAGTGTCATCTTGCCTGCTTCGAGTTTGGAGAAATCCAGGATGTCGTTGATGATGTGGAGCAGTGCGTCTCCAGACTTCTGGATGATCTGAGCGTATTCCTTTTGTTCCTCGTCCAGTTTGGTGTCCAGAAGCAGTCCAGCCATGCCGATTACTCCATTCATGGGCGTGCGAATTTCATGACTCATCATGGCCAGAAAATCCGACTTGGCCTTCGAAGCGGCTAAAGCCAGGTCCCTGGCCTCGCGCAACTCCGAAGTGCGAAGCGCAACCTGAGCTTCCA
>Ga0187893_10008030_pt1 | contig 16911 bp, 19 predicted proteins | sample MA1701074metaG_FD_139574 | JGI IMG/M metagenome (GOLD analysis project Ga0187893, IMG submission 139574) | White microbial mat communities from a basaltic lava cave in the Kipuka Kanohina Cave System on the Island of Hawaii, USA - MA170107-4 metaG ...
TCCTACTAGAGGTAAGATTGTGGCATGACCTCCGAGTACGCCAAGGTTTCGGTCACTCTTCCCGCCGGTCTGCTGGAGAGGATCCGCGGTCGGGTAGGGGGTCGGGGCCTGTCCGGCTACGTGGCGCAGGCCTTGGAGCAGGACGAGCGTCGGTTTGCCCTACGAGCCTGGCTCGCCGACCAGGACGCTGATCACGGCCCGGTTCCGGCCGATGTGCTCGAGGAGGTCCGGCGCGAATGGCTCGGCGACGCCAACGACCAGGACTGAGGGCTCCTGAGTTCCCCGATGCCCTGCTGCTTGACTCGGAGGGTCTGAGCGCCGCGGCAACCGGTGACCTACGAGTGCGAGCGGAGATGTCGCTCGCCGAGCGCCTGGGCGTCAGTGTCCATGTCAGTGCGGTGACATTGGCCGAGACGCTCCGGGGGGGCGGGCGGGATGCCCGCCTTCATTCGTTGTTGAAGGGTGTCGACCAGGAAGCGGTTACCCCAGCCCTTGGCCGAGCTGCGGGGGAACTACTCGGCCGGACCGGCCGCGCCGACACTACAGATGCGATCGTGGCGGTCACGGCACGCGGCCTCGGCCGAAAGGTCCGCATCCTCACCAGCGACCCCGACGACCTTCGAATACTGACGGAGGGCATGGACGGCGTAACAGTGGTTGCCGTATGAGTGGGGTGCCCTCTGACAAGGTGACGTCAGGAAGCTTCGTGAATCCAAAGGTGGGTGCGAGTTGCGATCCCGTGGACTCGTGGTACCGGCACTACGCGGGCAACAGGCGGCTTCGTCGAACAGGCGTTGAAAGAGTTTGCCGAGTCGGCAAAACTGGTGCTTGATCCTTGGAACGGGCCGGGTCGCACGCCGCCGGCAGCGAGCTACACGACGACCCTCTGCTGTTGTGGTTCTCCCCACGGGCGGCCGGCTCGATTCGTGGGCTACAGCAGAGCGTCTGAGGACCGCCTCGCTGCCATCGACGCCGGGGTGGCCGAGCAGCGCGAGGTGCCGGAGTCGGCCATGCGCATGGCGACCAACTGCGGCAAGGCCTACGGGCAGGATTTGGTGGAGACGATGGGACTCGAACCCACGACCCCTGCCTTGCAAAGGCAGTGCTCTAGCCAACTGAGCTACGTCCCCGTCGGCCGCCCGACCCGGCCAGCGTACCGGCGGTGAAGAGGACCGGAAGGCCGCGGTGCTGACCGAGTTGCCCGTTCGCCTCGCCGACCTAGTCGCCGCCCTCCGCCAAGAGGGCTTCATGACCCGGCCGAGGGCGGCGAGCTGCGCCGGCGTCAGCTTGCCTGCGAAACGCTCCTCAACGACCGACTTCGGCGGCGCCGTCGAAGGCGGCGGCCCGTACTCCGCGGCGGGCCAACTCCTGCAGGAACGCCAGGGGCTCGGGCACGAGTGCGGCCAGGCCGCCGGCTCCGGTGCGGGCCAGACGGCCGTCGACGGCCCACCCGGCGGCCACCGCGGCCACGGCGCCTGCCGCCAAAGCCGGACGGTCCAACGCCCCGAGCACGACGACGTCGGGGACCCGGCCGCGCCGGCCCCGCACCTCCACCCGCAACGCACCGAGGAGCCCCTCGGCGTGGGGCTTACGAAGCAAGGGCAGGCGGACCGTCAGCCGATCCCGGCGCGAGGCGGCCACCCGCACGGTGACCCGCTCGACGCCGGGGAAGGCCGGTACGAGCACGACGGCGTCGGCCAAGCCCGCCCGGTAGCAGTCCCGTCCGCCTACGGGCTCGGGGAACCAGCACAGCTCGCGACCGGATCCTGCTGCGGCGTGCAACCACCGGCCGTCGCGCCAGTCCAGGGCCGAACGACCGAGGCAGTCATGGTGTTGGCGGGCACAGGCCGGTCCCCCGGTGCCCACCCGGGCGACATGAATCTCCTGCACGCCGTCGAACCCGGCGGCACCATGGCGAGCCAGCACGCAACTCAATCCCGGGGTGAACCCGGCGCCAACGACCAGGCTGCGGCCTCGCTTCTGAGCGACGTCGTGCAGTTCGAGCAGCGGCTCGACGGTGGTCAAAGCCTCGGCCACCGAAACCACATGCGCGCCGCGCATCAGGGCCTGTTCGGCGAGGACCCTGTGATCACCGGGGGTAGCGAGGATGACGACATCGATGGCGTCGGGTTCATCGAGGTCGAACCACGGGCTGGTTTCAGCCGCTGAGCCCAGTGACTCCACGACGGCCTCGGCTCGACCGGCGTCGGTGTCGACCACCACCAGGCGCTCGATCTCCGGGTGGGCCAGCAGCTGGCGGGCCGCCCGGGCACCGACGGCCCCCGCCCCCACCACAACGGCGCGCATCAGCGCAGCCCGGGCCCGGACAGCTCCCGCCAACTTCGGCGGGGTGGCCCCTCGGCTTCACCCTTACGAAGCCAGGCAACGGCGGTACCGACCACGGCGGCAGCTGCGCCGGCCGCCGCGAGGGCGGCGATCGTCGGCCGAAGGAAAATGACCATGGTGGGGCTAGATGGAGTCGAACCATCGACCTCAGCATTATCAGTGCTGCGCTCTAACCAGCTGAGCTATAGCCCCATATTGGCGAAGACGGACCCTACACGGCCTTCAGTCGTCCTCGACGACGGTGACCTCGATGCCGCCGACCACGTCCGCCGTCAGGTTGTAGAAGACGGCCATCAAGACGTTCACGCCCGAGCCGAGCAGGACCATGAGGACGCCGGCCACCAGCGTCGACCGGAAGGCGACGCCGATGTCGAAATTGAACGAGTCGAGGGCGAACAATTCCATGATCAGCTCCTCCAAATTGTCGATCATTCCGATGGAGCTGGCCACCACCCACAGCAGGAAGCTGGCCACGACGACGACGACGAGCATCGAGGCGTAGAAGAGTACCGAGAAGCGCAGCACCGTCCATGTATCGACGCCGCGAATTACCCGCCGGCGCTGTGTCCGCTGAGCCACTGGAGTCACGGTAACCGCGCCGGCTTCGCCCCCGCTACGCGCCGCACAGTTGGAAGAGCCCCGGAACCGACCGGGGGTAGGGCTGGCACAGACCGGCGCGCCGGGCCACCGGTGCCAAGGTGGCGACGAACGCATCGGGTATCTCGACCGCCAGACCGGCCCGGCGGCGGGGATTCACGGGTTCGCCCCTGCCCAGCGCGGGCGCCGGCACCGTCGGCACGGGTCGGCCCAGCAGCTGGGCGGCCCGGGCCAGCGCCGCCCGCAACGCCGGTGCCCGCTCCTCCTCCTCGTCGTCCCCGCCGCGGCGCGCCCTGGCCGTGGCGCCCGCGTCGTCGACGCGGACCTCCGCCCGCGCGTCTGGCCCCTTCTGCTCGAAGCCCACCAGTCGAGCACCGTTGCTGGCAGCTGCGGCCCGCGCCGCCGGCGCCCCTGCGGCCACACCGGCGAGGGCGGCGGCATCGGCGGCGGTGACCGCCTGCGCCCTCGACACCGCGGCCTGGCCAAGCCGCCCGATGGCCACACAGGCCAACCCCGCCACCATCACAACGACCGCCACCAGGGGCAGCACTTGCCCACGCTCGTCCACGACCGACCTCCGGATTGCCGACATCTCGAATCAGAAGCGGGGAAGCCGCTCGGGGAAGCCCGGGGAAGGCCCCGAGAACCTGACAGCTGATGAGACTCGAAGGCCTAGGCCTCCACCGTCTCCTCTCCGGCCAGGATGGGCGCCACCGAGGCGACCGCCTGGCCGTCGTCGAGGCTCATCACCCGCACGCCGGTGGCATCGCGACCCTGCGATGCAATGTTGCGCACGTTCAGGCGAATGGTTACGCCGGACGAGGACACCAGCACGATCTCGTCGTCGAGGCCCACCATGAACGCCGCCACCACCCGGCCCCGGCGGGCCGTGAGCTTGATGCCCTTGACACCCATGGTCCCGCGGCCCTTACGGGGGAAGCGGTCCAGCTGGGTGCGCTTGCCGTAGCCGGCGTCGGTGACCATGAGGATGGCGGCGTCGTCACGAGCGACGTCGCAGGACACCACTTCGTCGCCGGCCCGCAGCCGCATGCCGATCACACCCTGGGCGGCCCGGCCGGTGGGCCGCACCTCGTTCTCGGCGAAGCGAATGGTCGTGCCCTGTTGGGAGACCATGAAAATGTCCTCGTCCCCGCCGGTCTGGATGACCCGGACCAACTCGTCGCCGCCTCGCAGGGTGATGGCGATGAACCCGTCCCGCCGGGACTTGTCGTACTCGGAGAAGGTCGTCTTCTTGACCTGGCCGAGCTTGGTGGCGAAGAACAGACACCGCTCGTCACTGAAGTCTCGGGTGTCGATGACGGCCTGAATGGTTTCGTCGGTGACCAACGGCAGCAGGTTCACGATGGCCGTACCCCGGGCCGTGCGCTCCTTCATGGGTATCTCGTGCGCCTTCAGCCGATAGACCTTGCCCTGGTTCGAGAAAAACAACAAGAAGGCGTGCGCCGTGGTGTGCACGATGGTGGAAATGAGGTCTTCCTCTTTGAGCCGAGCGCCCTGAATACCCCGCCCGCCTCGGGCCTGGGTGCGAAAAGCGCCCGCCGCCACCGTCTTGATGTAGCCACCCTTGGTCATGGTGACCACCAGCGGCTCGTCCTCGATGAGATCCTCCACCCCGATGTCGCCCGGGTCGTAGGTGATCTCGGCCCGACGAGGAGTGGCGAAGCGAGCCCGAATCTCGCTCAGCTCAGTCTTGATGACGTCGCGCAGGCGGGCCGGGTCACCCAGGATGGCTTCGAGTTCGGCCATCGTCTCGCGCAGCTTGGCCAGCTCCTCGGCCAGCTCACTGCGGCCGAGGCGGGTGAGTCGCCCGAGGGTTATGTCCAGGATGTGGTTGGCCTGGATCTCGCTGAAACCAAAGCCCTCCGCCATCAGGCCCGCACGGGCGTCGCCTCGATCGGCCGAGGCCCGGATGAGCGCGACGATGGCGTCGATCATGTCCAGGGCCTTGAGTAGGCCTTCGACGATGTGGGCCCGGTCGCGGGCCTTCTTCAGCCGGAACTCGGTGCGCCGGGTGATGACGTCGACCTGGTGGTCGACGTAGGCCGCCAGCATCTGGACCAGGTTGAGTGTGCGGGGCACGCCGTCCACCAGCGCCAGCATGTTCACCCCGAAACTGCCCTGGAGCGGGGTTTGCTTGTAGAGATTGTTCATCACGACGTGGGCGTTGGCATCGCGCTTGAGCTTGATGGCCAGGCGGGTCTTGCCATCCGCCGAATCGTTGTTGACGTCGGCAATGCCTTCCAGTTCACGAGTCTTGGCCAGCTCGACGATCTTCTCGCTGATGGCGTCTACCGAGCTCTGGTAGGGGATCTCGGTGGCCACAATGAAGGTGGCGCCCTTCTGTTCCTCGATCTCCATACGGGCGCGAACTTTCACCGAGCCCCGCCCGGTGCGATAGGCATCGAGGATGCCCGAACGCCCAAGGATGTAGCCACCGGTGGGAAAGTCCGGCCCCTTGACGAAGGCTGTCAGATCATCGGGGGTGGCGTCGGGATGGTCGATGAGGTGGATGGTGGCGTCGATCACCTCACCCAGGTTGTGGGGAGGGATGTTGGTGGCCATTCCTACGGCGATGCCCTGGCTGCCGTTGACCAACAGGTTGGGAAAGCGCGACGGGAGCACTCGGGGCTCGGTGAACTCGGCCGAGTAGTTGTCCACGAAATCGACCGTGTCCTCGTCGATCCCGGCCAGCATGGACAGGGCCAGCTGGGCCAGCCGGCATTCGGTGTAGCGGCGGGCCGCCGGAGGGTCGTCGGGTGTGCCGAAGTTGCCGTGGCCGTCGACGAGGGGGTGACGCAGGCTGAAGTCCTGGGCCATGCGCACCAACGCGTTGTAGACCGCGTCCTCGCTGTGGGGGTGGTACTTTCCCGTCACTTCGCCGACCACCCGGGCGCACTTCATGTGTGGTCGGTCCGGCCGCACCCCCAGTTCGTGCATGGCGAACAAGATGCGCCGGTGCACGGGCTTGAGCCCGTCCCGGGCATCGGGAAGGGCCCGGGACACGATCACCGACATGGCGTATTCCAGGTACGAGCGCTCCATCTCTTCCTGGATCTCGATGGGCTCGATTCCCTGGCTGCCGAACAGCGAGTCGCTCATCAGATATCCAGGAAGCGGACGTCTTGGGCATTGGTCTGGATGAAGTGCTTGCGCAACTCCACGTCGTCGCCCATGAGGATCGAGAGCACCTCGTCGGCAATGATCGCCTGCTCCACGTCGACCCGGAGCAGGGTCCGCTTCTCCCGGTCCATCGTGGTGGCACCAAGCTCCTGATGGTCCATCTCCCCCAAGCCCTTCAACCGGTTGAACTCCGACTTGTGATTGGGGTGTTCTCCGAGAAAGCGGGCCTTGGCGACGTCGTCCTTCAGGTAGATCTTTTCCTTGCCCACGACAGTGGAGTACAAGGGCGGCTGAGCAATGAAGACGTGACCCTGCTCCACCAGCGCCTTCATTTGTCGATAGCAGAACGTCAGCAGCAGCGTGCGAATATGACTGCCGTCCACATCGGCGTCACACATGATGATCACCTTGTGGTAGCGGATCTTCGCCACGTCGAACTCTTCACCGACGCCGCCACCGATAGCAGCGATGAGGGCCTGGATCTCGGTGTTCTTGAGCATCCGATCGATGCGGGCCCGCTCGACATTCAAGATCTTCCCCCGGATGGGCAGGATGGCCTGGAACAGGGGCTTGCGGGCCTGGACCGCCGAGCCCCCGGCCGAGTCCCCCTCCACGATGAACAGCTCGGCTTCGCGCGGGTCACGGGTCTGACAGTCCCGCAGCTTGCCCGGCATGCCGGCGCCTTCCAGCGCCGACTTGCGCCGGATGACGTTGCGGGCGTCTTGGGCCGCGGAGCGGGCCCGGGCCGCCTGTACCGCCTTGTTGAGGACCTGGCGACCCTCCGCCGGGTTCTCCTCCAACCACTCGGCCAGCTTCTCGTTCGCCGTACGTTCGACGAGCGACCGCATGGAAACATTGCCCAGCTTGGATTTCGTCTGGCCCTCGAACTGGGGATCGCTCAGGCGCACGGCGACGATGGCAGTCAGGCCCTCGCGGATGTCCTCGCCCAGCAGGTTGTTGTCCTTCTCCTTGAGCAGGCCCTTGGCCATGGCATAGCGGTTGACGGCGTTGGTGAGCGCCTTTTTGAAGCCCTCCTCGTGCATACCGCCCTCCCGGGTGGCGATGCCGTTGGCGAAGCTGTGCAGGCCCTCGTTGAACCCGGTGTTCCACTGGAGTGCGACCTCGACCTCCTGGTTCGCCTCCGCCTGTTCGAAGTAGGCCACCTTCTTGAACAGCGCATCCTTGGACGCGTTGAGGTGGCGGACGAAGTCGACGATGCCGCCGCTGTAGCGAAAGATGGCCTCTTGATCGTGGCTCGGCCGTTCGTCACGAAACCGGATCTCCAGGCCCTTGTTGAGAAAGGCCATCATCTGGAGGCGCTCGATCACGGTTTGGGCGCGGAACTCCAGTTCCTCGAAGATGGTGCCGTCGGGCCAGAACGTCACCGTGGTACCCGTGCGCCCTCGGGGCGCCTTGCCCACCACTTCCAGGCTTCCCTGCGGCTTGCCTCCCTTGGCGAACTCCATGCGGTGGTGATCGCCCCGCTGGTCGACCTCGACGACGAGCCGGCTGGACAGGGCGTTGACCACCGAAACGCCGACACCGTGGAGGCCGCCGGAAACCTTGTAGCCCGACCCACCGAATTTGCCGCCGGCGTGCAGGAGGGTCAGGGCGATCTCGACGCCGGACTTCTTCCGGTACTGCGGGTGAGGATCGGTGGGAATGCCTCGGCCGTCGTCGGCCACCCGCACGCCACCGTCGGCTTGCAGGGTGACGTCGATGCGGGTGCAGTGCCCGGCCATGGCTTCGTCGACGGAGTTGTCGACCACCTCCCAGACCAGGTGATGCAGACCACTGGTACCGGTGGAACCGATGTACATGCCCGGGCGCATCCGCACGTGCTCGAGGCCTTCGAGTACGGCGATGTCCTTGGCGCTGTACGACGAGGAACGAGAGCCGTCGTCGTCATGTGCCATGCAGGGCGCGACCTTTCAAACAGGCGAGTGATCCGGGGGCGATTCAGGCGGGAAAGTGCTGCTCAGCGGCCTGAATTGCAATCGGGCAAGTGTACCATCGAGACGGCTCTTCACGGGTCTTTTGGCACCGCCGAGCGAGGCGGCCGCACCCGGACCTCGACGGAACGGGCGACGGCGCATCCGGCCAGTTCTGCGGCTCGTCGCAACCAGTTCGCCGCCTGGTAGCGGGCTTCGGTGGCCATGGCCGAATCGGTGACGGCCACGACCAGCACGTCGCGCCGTACCGACAGCGGCCGACACCGCTCCGCTGGCCCCGGACCCACGATCTCGGCCCATCGCCCGAACACCGTCGCCAGTACCGCCGGCGGGGGCGACCCGAGCCGTCGGGCCAGTCCGGCCAGGCCCTGGCTCAGGTGGACAGGGGGACCGTTAGTCATGCCGGTGACCAGCGCCGTCACCGGGCACTCTCACAACAGGCACCCGTCGACCACCCGCACCGACAGCGCCGGTACGGCCCCCGCCGGCACCGACCCGGCCGTGCTCAACAAGGCCTGGCCGAGGGGGAGATGGGCGAGGAGGGCTTCGCTGCGGTCGGCGTCGAGTTCGGAGAACACGTCGTCCAGCAACAGGACCGGCGCCGTCCCGATGGTCTCGGTGACCGCCGCGTGCAGCGCCAGGCGCAGGGCCAGGGCCAGGCAGCGTTGCTCACCGCGCGAGGCGTAGGTGCGGGCGGCTAGGCCGTCCACACCGAGCACGACATCGTCTCGATGCGGCCCCACGGTGGTCATGGCCCGGCGTAGGTCCTCGACCCGGTGGACAGCCAGGGCGTCGGCCAGCGAACCCTCCCACGAGCACCGATAGGCCAGTGCAGGCGCTCCGGCCGATGCCGCCAACTGGTCGTAGGCCTTGGTCACCGCTGGCTCCAGGTCGGCGACCAGTTGGCGACGGGCCGCGACCAGTTGCTCACCGGCCCGGGCCAGTTTGGCGTCCCACACGTCGAGGGTGGCGGCGATCTCAGGGGCCAGTCGACCCGCAGCCTGCTTGAGCAGGGCTCCGCGCTGACGCAGGACGCGGTCGACCTCGCTCTGGAGGCTGTCGTGACGGGGGTGCAGCGAGACCAGACCCTCGTCCAGATAGCGGCGGCGCTCGGCCGGACCACCCTGGACCAAGCTGAGGTCGTCGGGGGAAAAGACGCTGACCCGCAAGGCCCCCAGCAGGTCGCGCGTGCGCTGGAGCCGCTGGCGGTTTACCAAGACCCGGTCGCGGCGGCCGGGGCTGATCTCGGCCTCGATGAGGATGTCACGCTCGCCGGCCACGGCCTCGGCCCGCACCACGGCCTCCTGACATCCCCGGCGGACCAGGGCGTCAGTGGGCGCGTGGCGAAACGACGACAACGTCGCCAGGTAGCCCACGGCCTCGAGCAGGTTGGTTTTGCCTTCGGCGTTGCCACCTCGGATGACCGTCAAACCCGTGGGCGCCGGTGTGAAGTCGGCCTGGACGTAGTTGCGAAAATCCCGCAGCCACAGCCGACGAAGTGCCACTGGTCACTGACCCGGGGTCAGGAGACCCGAACGGGCATCAGCAGGTACAGGTAGTCATCAACGCCGACCGCCCGAAGAACCGCCGGCCGCAGGGCGCCGGCGATCTCCAGGGATACCTCGTCGCCCGCCACGGCCTCGACCCCCTCGATGAGATAGGCCGGGTTGAACGCCACGGTCATCTCTTCGCCCTCGTACTTGGCGTCGACGTCCTCACTGGCCTGGCCGACGTCGCTGCTCACCACGCTCAGATTCATGACCTCCGAACCCAGGGTGATCCGAGCCGGCGTCGTCGCATCGCGGACGAGCAGCTTCACCCGGCGGACGGCGTCGAGCAGGGGTTCTTTGGCCACCACGAGGCGGTTGGGATAGGACTCGGGAATCAGTTGGCGATAGTTGGGAAACTCGCCCTCGATGAGTCGGGTGGTGAGTCGGGTACTTCCCACCCGGAAGGTGGCCTCGTGCTCGCCCACCTCGAGGGTGACCTCGCTGGCCGACCCGAGCAACCGCTGGAGCTCGGCCAAGGCCCGAGACGGCACCAGGACGTGTTGGCCCTCGCGCAAAACACTCGCCCCCGGTAGATCCCGCACGGCCAACCGGTAGGAGTCGGTCGCCACCAGACGCAGCCCGGCTCCCTCGGCGGCCATGAACACCCCGGTGAGGATGGGTCGGGCGTCATCCGACGACGCCGCTCGCACGACTTGACGAAGCGCCTCGGCCAACTCCGAGGCCGACAGAGTCACGGCAGCGCTCGATGGTTCGTCGACTGTGGTGGACGCGCCGATGCGCGGAAAGTCCCCCACGGCCAGCGTGCGCACGGCGAACTGCGACCGACCTGAACTGATCCGGGCCTCGTCACCGCCACCGTCGCTCGACCCCGCCATGGCGTCTGCCCCGGTGTCGAGAACCACCGTGCCCGGCTCCAATGAGCGCACGATGTCAGCAGCCAGGCGAGCAGGGATGACACAGACCCCGTCGCCCTCTCCGGCCACCACTACCCGGGCTTCGATAGTGAGGTCGAGGTCGGACCCGATCACACTCATTTCGTCACCGGTGACCCGGAGACGGATTCCCGACAGGACTGAGGGCGCACCCCCCCGGGATGACACGGCGCGGCCGGCGACGGAAAGGGCTTCGACCAGTGGATCACGTTCGCTTCGAAATTTCACCGTGGCGCTCCTACTGCAGTTGTTCTTCTCATCATCGTTTCAAGAGGAGTAGTAGTAGGGCCTGGGGATTGTGGACAGCGGGCTGTTTGCCCAGGCCACCGGGGTTTGAACTTTCCCCCGGGTGGTGCGAGCCTCCCACAGGGGTGTGACGGCGCCGTCGATGCCCGACCGCCAGGGTGGTCCATGTCCCCCGAATTACATCGGTTCGACACACGTCGTTCCTCAGGTCGCTGAGGGACCGGCGTCGCCTCAGCCACCGGCCTGGAGACGACGCATTAGTTCGATCACCTGTTCGTAGATCTGGCGCCGTTCGGCCATGAGGGTGCTGATCTTGTTGATGGCGTGGATAACCGTGGTGTGGTCTCGGCCCCCGAACTCCCGGGCGATCATGGGGTAACTGTGGTCGGTGAGTTGGCGGCAGACATACATGCCGACGTGGCGGGCGGTCACCAATGAGCGCCGTCGACTGGCCCCACACAACTCCTCCACACTGAAGCCGAACAATTCCCCAGTCGCCGCCAGGATCATCGCCGGACTGAGTTGCCGTGGCTGGTTGCCGGCCACCACGTCGGCCAAGAGCTTCTCGGCCAAGTCCAACGTCAATGACTCCTCGTTCAGGTTGGCGAACGCCGTGACCCGGATCAATGCCCCTTCCAACTCACGAATGTTGTGGCGGATGTTGGTCGCGATGAACTCCAGCACATCGGGGGGCACGCTTCTGTCGATCCCCTCGGCCTTCTTGCCGAGGATGGCCAGGCGGGTTTCCAGGTCCGGCGGTTCCACGGTGGTGGTGACACCCGAGAGGAGGCGACTGCGCAGCCGGTCGTCGACGGTGAGGAACTGTTTGGGTGGCCGGTCGGCGCTGAGAACAATCTGCGTCGAACTTTGGTAGAGCGCATTGAAGGTATGAAAGAACTCTTCCTGCAGCGCTTCTTTGTTCTCCAAGAGATCGACATCGTCGAACAACAGCACGTCACAGACCCGATAGCGCTGTTTGAAATCCGTCTGCGCCTTCGTGCGCATGGAATGAATGAACTGGTTGAGGAAGGTCTCGGTCGGCACATACAGGACGCGGCGGTGGGGGAAGTGCTGGTGGACGTAGTTGCCGATGGCATGGAGAAGATGGGTCTTGCCTAGTCCCGAGCCGCCATAGATGAACAAGGGATTGTAGGCACTGCCCGGCATTTCTGCGACTGCCTGGGCGGCGGCTTCGGCGAATCGGTTCGACGGACCGGTCACGAACGCGTCGAAGGTGTAGGCGGGATTGAGCGCCGTAGCGGTCGAAGCGGCGGCGGGTGACGTCGATCGAGTGGCCTCGGTCCGGGCGGCTGCGCCGGGCGGCGGCGGCTCGACGGACAACACCGACTCGTCGGACAGCCCAGGCTCGGTGGCCACCGTGAGGCGGACCTTCACCTGGCCACCACAGGCCTTGCCCAGTTCCTCGGTGATCATGGGCATGTAGCGCGCTTCGAGGCGCTCTTTCACCACCGATGCGGGAACGCTGAGGACGACCTGGCGGTTCACCTCGCCTGTCCCGGTGCGGCTGGCTGGTTCGTCACCGCCGCTGAGCTGGCGGACGCCGTCGAACCAGGCCAACCACGTCGACTGACCGAGTTGAGTGCGAAGCGAGTCGGCGCAGGTATCCCACAGCCGGTCTGGGTTCGTCACGACTGGCTTGCCTCCCGATCCTGCTCGCTGTCCACAATGTCATCCACAGCTGTGGAGAACAAGAGGACCTCACGGTCACCCTCGCACCACGCTCGGACTGGCCGGGGAAGAAAGCCACCGGACGACGCCGCGTTCGTCTGGGTCTGGGACGGTACCACCAGCATCGCCGGGGCCGCATCGGCCGAACCCGGTTTGTGGGGTGGCGCGGTTGGCTCTAGCCTTGCGGGGCGCTCCGGCCGACCCGAGAGCCACAGGAGCCATGGGTGAAGCGAACTTTCCAACCGAACCAGCGCAAGCGAGCCAAGAAGCACGGCTTCCGCCACCGCATGTCCACCCAGGCGGGACGGTCCATCCTGAAGGCCCGCCGGCTCAAAGGGCGTCATCGCCTGTCCGCTTGATCGGGTCGGTCCGGGATCGGGCCACCTTCGCGGCCTTCGGGCGCTCGCGCCAGCGGGCTCGCCGCGGTTGGCTGACGGTCAGCTTCGTCGCTGATGATGCGCTTGGTCCCGATGCCACGGACGGCCCGAGCCGGGTGGCCTATTCCATCGGCCGTAAAGTCGGCGGCGCCGTCGAGCGCAACCGTTTGCGCCGGCGTCTACGTGCCGTGATGTCCGAGTTGTCGCCCCAGATCCGACCCGGGGCCTATCTCATCGCCGCCGGTCGCCCGGCGACCGACGTGAGCTACCAGGAGTTGAAGGCCATGATGTCGACCGCCCTGCATGACCTGGGTTCGGGTGACGAGAAGCCGGATCACGTGACGACGCCGGCTCAAGACCAGCACCGATGAGCCTCCTCGGGCGGGCCGTGGCGGCCCCGATTCGGCTCTACCAGCTGGTGCGGGCCGGACGGCCGTCGCCGTGTCGGTTCACGCCCAGTTGCTCCACCTACGCTTTGGAGGCCATCGAGTCCCACGGCGCCGTACGCGGCCTGTGGCTGACGGTGCGCCGCCTGCTTCGCTGCCAGCCCTGGGGTGGCTTCGGAGTTGACCCTGTCCCCGGGCGAGGAAGCTGATGTTCCAGATTCTGGCAGGACTCCTGTCCTTCTTCTACGGCATCGTCCCCAACTACGCGGCCGCCATCGCGCTGCTGACGCTGACCGTCATGTTGGTGTTGTCGCCGTTGACGCTCAAGAGCACCCGGTCGATGCTGGCCATGCAGAAACTGCAGCCAGAACTGAAGCGCCTCCAGGCCCAGCACAAGGGCGATCGGCAGAAGCTGAACGAGGCCATGATGGGCCTGTACAAGGAGCATGGCGTCAACCCGGTGGCCGGCTGTCTGCCCATGCTGCTTCAGGCGCCGGTGCTCCTGGTCATGTTCCAGGTGATCCGCGGCCTGACACGCGTCGGCGAGGACGGCACGTTCAACCCGAAGTACCTCGACACCGACAGCGCCTTGTACCGCGCCCTCGACGGCGCCCGATCGATGAAGTCGTTCGGAGTCGACCTGGCCCGCAGTGCCACCGACAGTCACAGCTCCTTCGCCGCCGCACTGCCGTTCTTTGTCATCGTGGTGCTTGTCGTGGCTACTCAGTACTACCAGAGCCGCCAGACCATGGCCCGCAACACGTCGGCCACGGTGAATCCCCAGCAACAGATCCTGATGAAGGTGCTTCCGGTCGTCTTCGGAGTGTTCTCCATCTCCATTCCGGCCGGCGTCAACGTCTACCTGCTCGTCTCGGCCCTGTTCCGGGTGACCCAAACGGCTGCCATGTACCGCTTCGATCCCGCGCTGACTGCCCACGCACGGAGCCATGCGGCTGAGCTTGAGGCCAAGGTGACCAAGACCGGCCGGGCCAAGCCGTCCGGTACTCGCCCCGGGAACCGACCGGCGGCCTCGAAATCCCTGCCCAAGGCTGGATCCAAGCCGGCTCAGCCCAAGCCCGGCCCGGCCAAGCCGTCTCAGTCCAAGCAGGGGCAGCCGAAGCAGGCGCCGCCCAGGGGGGCGAACGGCGCGGCCAACGGCCGGGCCCAGCCGCACCGGCGCCGGGCCAAGAAGGGTCGCTGAGCCGTGGAATGGGTTGAAACGACCGGACGTACGCTCGCAGAAGCCAAGGACGCCGCTCTCGATCGCCTGGGTGTCGACGAAACCGACGCGGAGTTCGAGGTTCTCGAGGAGGCCAAGCAGGGTCTCTTCGGCCGCTTGCGAACCGAGGCCCGGGTGCGGGCTCGCATTCGACCGACCAGTCCTCGATCGCGCCAGGACGGTCGGGACCGCCGCCGCCGCCGGGCCCGGGCCGTTGAGACGTCCTCGACGACGGCGACAGCGGGGGCGCCTGACGGACCGGATGAGGACCGAGCCGACGACGGGCCCTTCGACTCGTCAGGCTCGGCGGCTGAGTCCGCCGTACCGTTCGCACCGCCACCGCCTCCCTTCGACCCGCCTCCGACGAGTACGTCTCAGGGCGGCGCCGCCGCAACGAGCACCGTTGCTGGTCAGAGGCGTCGGGGGGGCACGGCTCGCATGAGCAATTCGAGGGGAGACCGAGAGATGGAGCACCGGCAGCTGGACCAGGATGTGGCCCTGGCCGACCAGGCGGAGGTGGGCCGTGAGTTCTTGGACGGCCTGCTCGATGCCTTCGCGATGACGGGAACAATCGCGGTCCGGGACCGTCCCCCCGGCACCCGCCCGGGTGGTGACCCCGAGGAGATCGTCGAACTGGCCATCTCCGGCCCCGAACTTGGGCTCCTGATCGGCCCCCAGGGGGCTACGCTGAACGCCATTCAGGAACTCACCCGGACCGTGGTTTTCCGCCGCACGGGTGGCCGCAACGGGCGCATCGTCGTCGACGTCAGTGGCTATCGAGAGAAGCGCAGCGCTGCCCTGTCGGCGTTCGTGCAGGATGTAGCCGCCCAGGTGGCACGGACCGGCACCCGGACCGCGCTCGAGCCCATGCACGCCGCCGACCGCAAGGTCGTCCACGACACGGTGAACGGGATCGCCGGCATCGTCACCGTCTCCGAGGGCGAGGACCCTCGTCGTCGGGTCGTGTTGGACGTCGCTGACGCCTGAGGACAGGCCGGCGGAACTGCTCGCGGTCCTCGAAGAGGCCAAGGAACTGGGCTTTTTGGGTCCCGGGCCCGTCGAGGCGCATGTCGCCCATGCTCGGGGATTCTTGGAGGTGACCCGGCGGCTCCTGCCCGGCCGGGTGGTGGACCTGGGCAGCGGCGGTGGCATTCCGGGGTTGGTACTCGCCGCGGAATGGGCAGGCGGGGGAGTCGACGGAGTGGCTCTGGCCCTCGTGGACGCCAATCAGCGGCGGGTGGCGTTCCTGCGCCGGGCCGTGAGGATGCTGGGCTTCGGCAACGTCCAGGTCGTCCACCAGCGAGGCGAAGAGCTGGGACGAGACCTGGCCTGGCGGGGGCGAGTTGGCCTGGTCGTGGCCCGCTCGTTCGGGCCCCCGGCCGTACTGGCCGAGTGTGCCGCCCCCCTGTTGCGCGTCGGTGGGCACCTGCTGGTTTCGGAGCCACCGGACTCCAGCCAGGAGGATCCGGCGGCAGCCCGCTGGCCCGAGGCCGGGCTCCGCCAGCTGGGCCAACGATCGCTCTCTCGCCCCGTGGTGCGCCGAGCCCGCTACCAGCTCATCCGTCAGGAGGAGGCGTGCCCGACGAGGTACCCCCGGCGGGTGGGAATCCCCGCAAAACGGCCCCTGTTCTGAACGTTTCACGTGGAACATGCGGCTTTCGCCGGCCGGCGCTTGGTTGAGGGTTCTTGACGTGCCCGGAACGACGTACCAGAGTGGGCGAGTGCCTTTGCCCGAGGAGGATCTGCCGCCGACAGATCTGGTCGACCGCGGCGTGGCCATCTTCGCCCGGCTCCAGGAGGCGACGGCTACCTCCGAGACCGCATCGCCGGTGCCCGCCCCGGACACACACGCTGCGGAGCCCCCGAATCCTGCCCCGAATCTCGCGCCGAATCCTGCGCCGCCGGCAAGAACGAGTCCACGAACGCCGCCGTCGCCCACTCGCTTCGCCCGGCCGCTGCCCCGGGTCCTGGCCATCGCCAACCAGAAGGGCGGGGTGGGCAAGACGACCACGGCCGTCAATCTCGGTGCCGGGCTGGCCGAGCTGGGCTATCGAGTGGTGGTCATCGACCTGGATCCCCAGGGAAACGCCACCACTGGTCTGGGGATCAACCCCCGCAACCTCGAGGCCACGGTCTACGACGTGCTCATGCACGAGACACCGGTCGAGGATTGCATCGAGCCCACGACGGTGCGCAACCTCTTCGTGTGCCCGGCCACCATCGACCTGGCGGGTGCCGAGATCGAACTCGTTCCCGCTTTCAGTCGGGAGCTGCGCTTGCGCCGAGCCCTCGAGTCGACCCTCGACAATTTCGACTTCGTTCTGATGGACTGTCCCCCATCCCTCGGGCTCATCACCGTCAACGGTCTGGCCGCGGCCACCGAGGTCGTCGTCCCGATCCAGTGCGAGTACTACGCCCTGGAAGGATTGGGGCAACTGCTCCGCAACGTGAACCTGGTCCAGACCAACCTGAATCCCCGGCTGGAGGTCACGGTCATCATCTTGACCATGTTCGA
>Ga0187893_10008031_pt1 | contig 16911 bp, 17 predicted proteins | sample MA1701074metaG_FD_139574 | JGI IMG/M metagenome (GOLD analysis project Ga0187893, IMG submission 139574) | White microbial mat communities from a basaltic lava cave in the Kipuka Kanohina Cave System on the Island of Hawaii, USA - MA170107-4 metaG ...
AACGGGATGCCGGGTGTTCGAACTGACGGACGACGAGGGCAAGCGCACCGGAACGATCTTCCGCTTCCGAACCCCGTTGGAGGACGTGGACGGGAACCCGGTCGGCCAGGGCTTCTTGCAGTGCGACATCGCGAAGGGCACGGGCCGGACCTGCACGCTGATCCTGTCGTTGAAGCCGGGCCCGGACACCGAGCGCGGCACGATCGTCGCGACGGGAGTGGAGCCCTTTCCCCCGCCTGCGATCACCGGCGGATCGGGTGCGTACCTGAACGTGCGCGGAGAGATGTCGGGTGAGGAGCAGGACGACGGCTTCCACCTGTTCGTCAGCCTGATCCCATAGTGGCACTCGGACCTCGGCACCCGATGGCCCCGATGGGAGGTCGTTACCGTTCCGTGTTGGTGGCGATCGCGCTGATCGCGGCCGTGGCCCTGATCGTCATCGGCATCGTGCGGATCTGGCAGACGTGATTCGACCAAGGGAAGACCGTATGAGCACATGCACCGGAAGCGTCGCAACGATCCGTTGGCGAAGAGGAGTCGCGGGGATCGCACTCGCACTCGCTCTGTCCGGATGCACCACCGCGAGCGAGCCGAGGGCGGCATCGGATGCGAGCGAAGGAGAGCGGGCGCCGGTCGTCACCGTTCGGGTCCCGAACCCGAGCGGCGCCGCCGCGGATCCGGTCGCGGCGGACGTCGCACCGGAACCCGGCGTGTACCGGGTCGATCCCAGGACGGGAGAAGCCGAGCTGCTCTTGTCCGGAGCAGGGGAACCGCGTGAGCCGGAGAGCTCACCCGATGGTTCGCGGCTCGTGTACCAGGGGATCGTGCCGAACGGCACCACACAGATCTTCGTGCTGGAGGACGGGGAGTCCCGCCTGCTGACCTATCTGCGCGGCGGGGCGGCGGAGCCGACGTGGTCGCCGGACGGTTCGCAGATCGCGTTCGCCGGAGCCTTGAACAGGGGCCGCGACTCGGACATCTTCGTGATACGGGCGGACGGCAGCAGCATGCGAGTGGTGGCGCGAACGGATGAGTACGACCGCCGTCCCGACTGGTCCCCAGATGGCTCGCGGATCGTCTTCGACACGTACGGGAAGATCTGGCTGGCATCCGTCGCCGACGGACACGTGACACAGATCCCGAACGCGACACGTCAAGGGTACCCGGTGGCTCCGATCTGGTCGCCGAATGGCCGATGGATCGCCGTCACGGGCTACGATGGGCATACGATCAACGGGATCGTCCACGTCACCCGCCTGTGGCTGGTGCGTCCTGATGGCACGGACCGTCGACCCCTCGAGAAGGGGAAGCCCGACTTCTACGACTCGCAGCTGGAAGCGAGCTGGTCACCCGACGGAAGCTCGATCGCGTTCCTTGGCGGGGGAGGGCGGGAAGCATTGACGTCATTCGAGCTGGGGATCATCGACGTCCGGACGGGGAAGGTGGTCTACATCTCCGCAGCCCCTCGCGTGGTCGATCTCAGCTGGAGCGCCGAGGGCTTCATCCTCGCGAGCATGGCGGAGGCCGCTTCTCCATCCCCTCCGATCAGGGGAGTTACGACCGGTCGTACTCAGGATCCCTGGCCCGGCCTCGGGTGAGCAGTGCCTTCCCTGCGCCAGGTGCGTCCACTCGAGGGATGACGACACGCCAAGAAGAGCGAGGTCACCCTTCTCGTACGAGCGCAACCGTGGCGTTGCACGTGCTCTCAGGCGGATGTTCGGACAGATGTGACGGCCGGGCAGGCGTCCGGCCCGGATGTCCTGACATCCGGCGTTGTGCAAGCACACCGCAAGCGGGTGTAAGCATCCTGCAAGAGGGCTCGAGCATCCTCGGCCGATGCGATGGCTCACGCGATCCGGAGCGGCAAGCGTGGTCTTCCTCCTCCTCGTGGGTGCGTGCACGGGTGATCCGGCGCCACCGCTCACGACGCACGAGACGGGCCCATGGGACGACCCGCAGGTCATCCCCTCGCCCGAGGCCTCGGAGGGCGTCGGTACCGGATCCGATCTCTACGTCGTCGATCCGACGACCGGCGCGATCGAGCCGATCCTCGTCCGGGCAGGGCAGCAGGGGGCAGCGGAGCGCTCACCCGACGGGGCGCGGCTCGTGTACCAAAGCGTGGTGCCCGGAGGTGCCACGCAGATCTTCGTGCTGGAGGAGGACGGGACCGAGCTCCAGCTGACGGATCTCCTCGGCGGAGCCGAAGAACCGACGTGGTCCCCGGACGGGTCCCAGATCGCGTTCGCAGCTCCTTACAAGGACGCCCTCGCGACACGGACATCTTCCTGATGGATGCCGACGGGAGTCACATCCGGCGACTGGCCGGGACCGCGCGCGACGATGGCCACCCGGATTGGTCCCCGGACGGTTCACGCATCGTGTTCCACAGCCGCTACGAGTTGTGGGACGGGATCCTCCCGAGGGGTGAGATCTGGGTGGTGTCCGTTCACGATGGCGAGCTCATACATCTCGATCTGGACACGCCGTTCTGGGGAGGGTATTGGGATGCTGCCGACCCAGCGTGGTCGCCGGATGGGCGATGGATCGCGTACAGCCGCCTCCCCGGAAGCACCATCAATGGCAAGACGCCCTACGTCCCGTTGTGGGTCATGCGTTCGGACGGCACCGGAGAGCGAAGCCTCCATCGCTGGAAGAAGCGGTGGGGGGATTGCGAGCTCGAAGCGAGCTGGTCGCCGGATGGGAGCTCGATCGCCTACATCGGCGCCGGCGGTTGGGCGAGCCGCATCTGGATCCTCGACGTGCAGACGCGTGAGTTCGACTACATCTCCACACCCAACCCCGTGGCCGACCTCAGCTGGGGGACCGAAGGCATCCTCGTACGGATGGGGGATGGTGCTCTCGAACGTGCTCCGATCCGATGCGCTTGAACTGGATGAAACGTCGACGGGATACCTTGGAGGCGCGATCCTCGAGCGGTGGTGGACGCGTTGCACTGATCCTGACCGCTGCAGCGTTCATCGCCGCCGCCGTCCTGATCGCGATCGGCCTCGTGCGGATCTGGGGAGCGTGACCGGAGCTGGGGTTCAGCGGGCCCGGCCTTGCCCGTACGCGACGCCGCGATGACGGATCGCTCGCGCGATCACGCGCGGACGAGCTGAGGTTCCCTCGATCGTGTAGAGGATCCGGTAGTTGCCGACCCGGCACGACCACAGACCCTCGAGCCGTCCACGCAGCTGCTTCCCCGATCCCTCGGGGTCGGCTTCGAGCAGGGTGAGTGTCTCGACCACGGCATCCTGGATCGCCCGGGGGAGCGCGATCAGGTCACGCTTTGCACGGGCGGTGAGGAGCAGCCTAGGCAAGCCCGAGCTCTCGCCTCACCTCGCGCAGCGGGCTCAGCCGACCCGCCTTGACGTCCCGCTCGCTCTCCCGGAGGGCGTCGAGTAGGTCCTCGTCCTGGAGGATCTCGAGCGTCTCCTCCAGGACCTCCTGCTCCTCGGCCGGGATCAACACGGCGACCGGGCGGCCGTTCCTGGTGATCAGGACATGCTCATGCCTCTCCACGAGCTCGTCGAGGAGCTCGCTGAGGTTGGCGCGGGCCTGGGTGAACGGGACGACCTTGCTCACGATCCGCGATTGTACAGGAAACTGTGCAGTCAGACGAAGTGGCTCTCCTCGGGCTCGGTGCCCTCGGGCCAGCCCGGGTAGTCGTCGCCCGGGTACTCGTTTGGGTTGCCGTAGCAGTTCGAGATGAGCGGCAGCGGCTGCGCGTCCGTCCTCGGGTTCGGCTTGAAGTCGAAGACGTGCTCGAAGTTATGTGTGCGCTCGATACGCTCGGTCAGATACGGAAGATCCCAGTTGTCCTCGATGAACTTCAGCGGGCTCGAGAACTCACCCTCGGCGTCGTCGACGTAGCCGCGCTTCGCGTACGGGGAGATCACGAGCGTCGGCACCCGGAAGCCGAACCCGAGGTCGTCGACCTCGGGTGGTGGCACGTGGTCGTAGAAGCCGCCCCACTCGTCCCACGTCAGGAACAGCGCGGTGTGCTCCCAGCCATCGCTCTCCATGACCGCGTTGACGACGTCGGTCAGCCAGTTCTGCGCGAAGCAGGTGCTCTCGGGCGGGTGGTCCGAGAGCTCGAAGCGCGGCGTGACCCAGGTGACCGCCGGCAGACGGCCGGCCCGGATGTCCTGGGGCAACCGGTCGACGGCTCGGATCCGGTCGGGGCGCCACAGATCGGTGTGGAACACGCCCTCGATCCCGTTCAGTGCGTTCCAGAAGTACCCGGACTGTCCGGGCTCGGCCGCGTAGTACGCCCAGCTCACGCCGGCGCCCTCGAGCTGCTCCGGCACCGTCCGGAACGTGAAGCAGCTGTCGTGCTTCGTCGTGTTGCCGAGCTCGTCCTTGACGAGCACGAACACGTTCTCGCCGATCGCGTCGCAGCCCCACGACTTGAATCGGCGGCCGTCCTGCATCTCACGCGTTTCGATGTTCTCCGGGTTGTCGATCGCGCCTCCGGCCTGCCCGGCCACGAAGAAGAAGTGGTTGGGGTACGAGGGGCCGCCCACCGAGGCGAAGAAGTTGTCGCAGAGCACGTAGTCGCGCGCCCACGACCAGTAGTTCGGCACCCCAGCCTCGTCGAACGTCGTGTAGGCCCAGGGATCGCCGAACTGGCCCACCGCGAACCCGTCGTAGGTGCCGCCGTTCACGGCGTTCAGGTGTGCGGCGCGGTCGTGGGGGAGGTCGCCGGGGAGCCACGCGGGACAGGGCGCGAGCGGGACCTCGCTGCCGAACTTTACGCCGACGCTCGTGCCGTTCGCGCCGGGGAACCGTCCGAACAGGTTGTCGTAGCTGCGGTTCTCCATCATCAGGTAGATCACGCGCTTGATCGGCCATCGCGTGTCGGTCGCGACGACCGAGGCGGTGGTTGTCGGGCCGGTCACCGGGAGCTTGCGACCGCCCCCCGTGCACGCGTACAACGTCGCGCCGGCGAGCGCGATGCCCGACGTCTGCAGGAACCGACGTCGCGAGAACAGAGGGGATGCGTGCGGGGTGTGCACCGCAGCTGAACCTATCAAGGAAGGTCGCGAACGCTATCCTGCCGGGCTCCGACCCTCGAAAGACAGGCATGCAGATCCATCGACGTTGGGCCGCAGCCGTGCTGCTCGCGCTCGCCGCCTGCACGTCTGGCGATGACGGTGCCGAGCCCACGACACCGCCGCCGGTGACGCCCACCGTGCAACCCACGACGTCCGCCTCGCCGACGCCGCCCGCCCTGCCCGACGAGCCGCCCGCAACGAGAGGGTCGATCGCGGCCGACTGCGTCGACGGGTGGAAGACGCCGGCCGAGGGCTCGGCACGCTTCACCGCGCCGCTCGACGTGATCCGGCGTCAGACGCGCGTTACCGGTGAGCTCGAGGTCGTGGACATGCGCTTCTTCACCGGCCCCGAGTCGCCCCCGTCGGACAAGGGCTACCTGATCGAGATCGACCGTTGGTACGTCAAGGCGTTCGCGCCGGACGACCTGAGTTTCCAGGGGCGCTTCCTCATCGAGTCGCGGACGTTCGGAGACGGTCTCGTCGCCGTGGCGGCCTACGACACGAACGGCTTCCGCTCGCCCGACTGGGTCGGGTTCCAGTTCGACAGCGCGGATCCCGAACCGAGGTTCTACGAGGGCCTGCCTGGGTCCTGGGCGGGCATCCCGTACGACTTCGTCGGGGGGGGAGCGGGGCTCGAGATCCCAGGACTGCCCGACGAGGTCGCCGGCTGTCTCGACGCGACCTGAGGCGGGACTATCCGCCCGCGAGCACGGCCGATCCGACCGCGCCGGACAGGTCGCCGAACTCGGTCGTCAACATCTTCGGCGGCGTATCGGGCACGAAGAGCAGTGGCTGCATGTGCCGCTCGATCCGTTCGACGAACGGCGCGCCGAGCCGATCCCCCAGACCGCCGCCGATCACGATCGCCTCGAACGCGAGCAGGTTCTGCACCGACGCGAGCCCGACGCCGAGCGCCCACACGGCGTCGTCGATCAGCTCGTGGGCCATCTTGTCGTTGCGCTCGAGCGCTTCCGCGATCACGCCGCTCGAGACGCGGGTGCGGCCCTTCTTCTTCATGATGTCGAACAGGTGCGTCTTGTGGCCCTGCTTGACGCGCCGTCTCGCCTCGGCCTCGATCTGGCCACGACCGGCGTAGGCCTCGAGATGCCCCTTGCGGCCGTCCGAGCACACGCGACCCCCGGGCTTCACGATGATGTGCCCGATCTCACCCGCGGCGCCCTCGCCCTGGTACAGCTTGCCGTTCAGCACGAGCCCGCCGCCGACGCCAGTCCCGACCCACACGCCGAGCAGGTTGCGGAACCCGCGGCCCGCGCCGCGCTTCCATTCGCCGAGGATCGCGACGCGCACGTCGTTCTCGAGCTTGACCGGGATGCCGCCGAGCGCCTCGGAGACCGTGTGCGCCAGAGCAACCGGCTCCGCCGCCTGGAAGCCCGGGAGGTTCGGAGAGCCGGAGACCGTGCCTGCATCGGTGTCGATCACACCGGGCAGGCCGATGCCGACGCCCGCCACCTCCGCGATCTCGCCACCGGCATCGGCGAACGCCTTCGAGGCCGCCTCGACGAGCGCCGCCATGACGTCCTTCGCCCCGGTCTGTGGCGTGGGGAGACGGTGATCGCTCACGACCGCCTTCGAGCGCACGGCCACGGACTGGATCTTCGTCCCCCCGACGTCGATGCCGATCGTCATGCCGCTCATGGAGCGCTCCTTCTCTCGGCACGAGCCGTTGCGTACCGCCCTCGCGTGAAGCGGAGCATCCTCATCATCTCGAGCCGGCCCGCACTCCCCAGCTGTCGGCGCGGGCGAGGAGGAGGCGGACCGCGAGGCTGACGGCCGACGTGATGGCGATCGCGGCAAGGGCGACGATGGGCAGTCCGAACACCCCGCAGACGGACACGATGAACAGGCGTGCGTCGCGGCCGCCCATCAGCCACCCGATCCAGCGCTCGGGCAGCGGGGCGATCCCGAGCGACGCCATCCGATCCTTCGTGGCCATCGAGAGCATGGCCCCAGTCGTGGCGGCGACCGCGAGCACCGCCACGCTCGCCGGGTCTGCGCTCAGCGCCAACCCCCACACGGTGATGCCGGCGATGATCGCGGCGTCGCCGAGCCGGTCCAGGGTGCCGTCCAGCAGCGCTCCTCCAGGATTCTCGCGCACGCGAAGACGGGCGATCTCGCCGTCGACACCATCGAGCACCGATGCCGCATGAACGAGTGCGCCTCCGGTGACGCCCAGTCCGGCACCGAGTGCCCACGCTCCGGCGAGGGCCACCAGGAACGCGATCAGCGAGACGACATCGGGGTGAAGCGGCAGGTTCGATAGTCTCATCGAGAGTCGGGTCGACGGCGGTCTGTTGAGGTACCGGGAGACGGGCCCGTCCGTGTGTTTGGTGAGCGAGCGGCGCAGACGCGATGCCGCCTGTCGCAGATCCTCCGGCGTGTCGACGTCTTGCCACCAGGCGCCGCGGGGGAGCGGGATGGCCTCGAGGGGGTCCGCCCCCGCGAGCTCGGTGACGGCCCCGGCGAGCGATGTGTCGCCGCGGGCGGCGACGCGCCTCTGCGCGGCGAAGACCGCCCTCGGGAGTAGGAACGCCCCGCAATCGATCGAGGGATCCCCGAGCTCCTTCGAGAACGCCACGGCCTGTTCCTCGTGGATGCGGACGCGGGTGCCCTCGGCCCACGCCTCCGGATCTGGCGCGTGATCGACGAGCACGCCGGGCAGGCGTGCCGCCAAGAGCGGCCTGAGGGCGCCGTCGCCGAAGACGTGATCGGTCGTGACGAGGAGGAACAGGTCCTCCTCGGCCACGTATGGCTCGGCGGCGGCGAGCGAAGTTCCATTGCCTTGCTCCCAGGCCTCGGCGAACGCGGCCTGAACCCGGCCGGGTGCGACTCGATTCACGACGGCCGCGACGGGCCCCGCCTGGTAGCCGACCACGACGACGACGTGCTCGATCCCGCTCGCGAGCAACGTTCGCACCGCCCGTTCGACGAGCGAGAGCCCACCGACACGGATCAGGGCCTTCGAGCCCCCCCCGGTCAGCTCGGCCAGGCGCTCGGATCGTCCCGCGGCGAGTACGACGGCGACACGTGGGAACCCCGATCTGGTCCCCCCTGGCCTCGACGGCTCGGCCCAGACCCGCTCGGATAGCGTTTCAGACACGCCCCACCTCTTTCCCCGGCCCCAGGGTGACCGGACCGCCCCTGCGATGGCAAGCGGCTCCCGCTAGGCCGGCCAGCCGGTGTACGCGCCGTGGCCGCGCTTTCGCAGCTCGTTGCCGATCACCGCGCGTTGGATCTCGGAGGTGCCCTCCCAGATCCGGTCGACTCGGAGCTCGCGCCACAGGCGCTCGACCGGCTCCTCGCGCATGTACCCGCGCCCGCCGTGGATCTGGACGGCCTTGTCCACGACTCGGCCAGCGGTCTCCGAGCATACGAGCTTGACCGCCGAGGCGAGCGCGTGCAGCTCCTTGCGATCCGCACCTCCGCGCGCCGCCTGCCATCCGACCCGATAGAGCATGGCTTTGGCCGCCATGATCTCGGCGGCCATGTCCGCGAGCATGAACTCGACGGCCTGGAACTCGACGATCGGCTTGCCGAACTGCACGCGCTCGGTCGCGAACGCGAGCGAGACGTCCAGCGCTCTGGTGGCGGCGCCGATCGTGCGCGCGCCGATCATGACCCGCTCCTCGACGAACCAGTCCTTCGTGAGCTCGAAACCATGGCCGACCTCGCCGAGCACCGACCCGTCGCCGACCCGGACGCCGTGGAACGCGAAGATCGGGTGCTCGAACACGAACGTGTGCGAGTACTTCGGCCTCCGGACGATCTCGACACCCGGCAGGTCCTTGTCCACGATGAACACGGTCGCCTTCGCCGGGTCGCCGTCGACGTGCGCGTGCACCATCAGGAAGTCGGCGATGTCGCCGGTCGTCACGTGCCACTTCTCGCCGTCGATCACCCAGCCTTCGCCGTTGTGGCGAGCGGTCGTCTGGACCATCGTCGGATCGGAGCCGGCGCCCGACTCGGTGATCGCGTACGCGTCGCGCCGCTCGCCGCGGCACGCCGGCCGGAGGTAGCGCTCCTTCTGCTCGTCGGTCGCGACGGCGAGCGGGATCGATGGGCGCCAGGGGATGTCCCACAGGGCGTTCGTCGCGTGTCCCCACTGCTCCTCGACGAGGATCTGCTGGAACATGTCGAGCTCCTGTCCGCCGTCGGCCCTCGCGTGGTTGATCGCGTTGAATCGGTCGTCGAGCACGGCCTGCTTCGCCTTCTCGAAGCTCTCCGGCGACAGGCCGTCGTGCTCCTCGCATTCGAGTTCGAGCGGGATCAGCACGCGCTCGGTGAATGCGCGCGCTCGGTCCTGCAGCTCACGGTCCTCATCGGTGAGACGGAGATCCACGGCGGACCCTTTCCGGGCGCGCGCGGAGTCTAGTGCGCTAGGGGCAGCTGGTGCCGACGATCGCGAGCGTTCGCCGCTCGAACTCGAGGTCCCTCGTCCCGACCGCGAACACCGTTCCATCGGGGAGCGCGTCCACCGCGGTGAGTGCGTCCGAGCCCGCGACGGCGGGGCCGTCGATGGGGATCCAGCGACGGCCGGCGTATCGGTACACGGCGGCCCGGAGCAGGCTCACATCCTCGGCGGGGCGAGCGCCGACCGCCCAGATGTCGGCGGCGGCGACCCCGGCCACGTCGACGAGGTCCGCGCCAGGCCGAACCACCTCGGCGGCCGTCCACGTCGTCCCGTCGAATCGCTGGATCGGGTCGCCCACCGTCCACACCTCGCTCGTCGCGAAGGCCTCGATCGCGTTGGTCGTCCCCCGAACCTCGGTGGGGCTCCTGCTCCATGCGGACCCGTCGAACCGAAGGATCAGCGGCTGGAAGTGGTGGTACCCGACGACCCACAGATCCGTCGGTGAGACCCACTCGATGTCGAGCAGCGCGGCCTTGCCGCCGCCGATCGCGCGCCTGACCTCGACGGTCGACCAGGCCGCTCCGTCCCAGTGCAGGACGAGCGCCCGCTCGAGGGAGGCGGCCGGGTCGCCGACGAAGCCGACCGCCCAGACGTCGGTGGGCGCGATCGCGGCGACGCTGGTCAGGACCCCGTCCACCTCCTCGGGGATCTCGACCTCGGTCCACCCGGTGCCGTCGAAGCGCAGGACGAGGGGGTCGTCGCCCGAGCCGTTCGAGGTCCGGCCGACCGCCCAGACGTCGTTCGGCTCGGACGCGTCGACGGCGAGCAGCTCGTTGATGACGATCCCCGGGCTCGGTCCCTCGACCGCCGTCCACCCGGTCCCGTCCCAACGTTGGATCGCGACTGCGGTCGGGGCGTCGGGCGTCCCGATCCCGCCGACCGCCCATCCCTCGGTGGCGGTGATCGCCACGACACCTTGGAGCGTGACGGGCACGTCGCCCGGATCGGCGCTCGGGACGACCTCCCAGGTGGGGTCGCATGAGGGTGTCGGCGAGACGGAGACGCTCGGCGTCGGAGATCCGGTGACGCCTCCGTCGTCGTCGGCGGTGCTCGTGACGGCGACCACGGCCGATCCGATCGCGAACGTCGCGAGCGCCGCGATCCCGCCGTTGATCAGGCCTCGGCGCCGTGCGCTGCTCACGCCGGAAGGACGGCTGCGACGCGGGTGTCGGTTCCCGCGGGCCGGTCGTCCGGCCCCGCGTTGCGGTGCGCCGCGGGCGCCCGGTACCCTCGCGCTTCCGTGGGTGTGTTCGAACGCGACGTGGTCATCATCGGGGGAGGCCACAATGGCCTCGCGTGCGCAGCGTACCTCGCGAAGGCCGGTCTGGATGTGCTCGTCCTGGAGAAACGCGACGTCATCGGCGGCGCCGCCGCGACCGAGGAGCGGTGGCCCGGATACCGCGTGTCGAGCGCGTCGTACGTGGTCTCGCTCATGCCGCCCCAGGTCGTTCGCGAGCTCGACCTGAAGCGGTACGGCTACGAGGTCTCGATCATCTCGCCCGACTACTTCGTCCCGTTCCCGGACGGCACGTCGCTCACCTTGTGGGGCGATGTCGCGCGCGACGCGGCGAACATCGCGCGGTTCAGCCAGCACGACGCCGACGCGTACGTCGCGTTCGATCGCTACTTCGATCGGGTTGCCCGGCTCCTGAAGGATCTGCTCTTCGTGGTTCCTCCGAACATGAACGTGCGCGACCTGCCGAAGTGGGCCGCCACCGCCGGACGGTTCCGGAAGTGGAGCGGGCGCGACGTCCACGAGGCCGTCCGGCTGTTCACGATGAGCGCCGCCGACTTCCTCGACGAGTGGTTCGAGGACGAACGGGTCAAGGGCGCGCTCGCGACGCAGGCGATCATCGGCGCCTGGTGCGGCCCGATGACGCCGGGTTCGGCGTACGTTCTGATGCATCACTGGATCGGCGAGATCGACGGGCATGCCGGCGCGTGGGGGTGGGTGAGGGGCGGCATGGGCGGCGTGGCCGATGCGATAGCTCGCGCGGCGACGGCCTCGGGTGCCGAGATCCGCACCGGCGCCGAGGTCGACCGGGTTGCGATCACCGCGAGCGGTCGCGCGGTCGGCGTCGCGCTCGCGGATGGCTCGCTGGTTCGAGCCCAGCGCGTGGTCTCGTGCGCGCACCCGGTGACGACCTACTTGTCGCTCGTCGGTGAGGAGCGCTTGCCGGGGGACGTGCTGAAGGACGTGAAGCGCTACCGGACCCGCTCGGGTTCCGTGAAGCTGAACGTCGCGCTGTCCGAGCTCCCCACGTTCCCCACGTGGGACCAGGACGGGGACCTGCACAAGGGTCTCGTCGCCGTCTCGCCCTCGATCGAGTACCTCGAGCGCGCGTGGGACGACGCGAAGTACGGGCGGATGAGCGAGCAGCCGTACGTCGAGGTCGTGTTCCCGACGGCGCACGAGCCCGAGGGGCTCGCGCCCGAGGGCAAGCATCTGATGTTGGGCTTCAGTCAGTACGGGCCGTATGAGCTTCGCGAGGGTTCGTGGGACGAGGGCGGTCGCGACGAGTACGCGGCGCGCGTGCTGAAGGCGCTCGGCGAGTTCGCGCCGTCGCTCGAGTCCTCCGTCGAGCATCTCGAGGTGCTCGCCCCGAAGGACATCGAGGAACGCTTCGGACTGATCGGCGGGAACATCATGCAGGGCGAGCTCACGCCGGACCAGTTGTTCAGCTTCCGCCCGATCCCGGGTCACGGCGACTACCGGACGCCGGTCGCCGGGATGTACCTGTGCGGCGCGGGCACCCATCCCGGCGGCGGTGTCATGGGCGTCGCGGGTCGCAACGCGGCATCGGTGATCCTGCGTGACCACAAGCGCGGCGAGTTCGTCGGACGCCTGAAGAACCTGGGGCGCTGATGCTCGCCGAGCTCGCGCGGGCCGTTCGCGAACGCCGGGTGTCGGCCGTCGAGCTCGTGGAGGAGTCCCTGCGCCGGGTCGAACGGCTCAACCCGGCGCTCGGCGCCGTCACGGCGACCTTCCCCGAGCTCGCGCTCGACCGCGCCCGGGCGCTCGATGCACGAGGGGCGGACGTTCCGCTCGCGGGGCTCCCGCTCCTGGTCAAGGACAACACCGACGCCGAGGGGCTCCTCACGAACTTCGGCTCGCGAACGATGCTCGAGCGGCCGCCGGCGGCGAGGAGCGAGATCACGGTCGAGCGGATGATCGCCGCGGGGGCCGTGGTCGTCGGCCGCACGAACATCCCCGAGTTCGCGTTCCAAGGTTGGACCGACAACGACCTGTTCGGCCCGACGCGCAACCCGTGGGGGCTCGACTGGTCGCCGGGAGGTTCCTCGGGCGGCTCGGGCGCCGCGCTGGCGGCCGGCCTCGCCCCCCTCGCGACGGGCACCGACGGCGGGGGCTCGATCCGGAGCCCGGCTGCGTTCTGCGGCCTGGTCGGGCTGAAGCCGACCGCCGGGATGCTCGGCCGGCGCCCGATCCCCTCGTGGATGGAGTTCTCGACCCAGGGCCCGCTGACCCCGACCGTCGAGGACGCGAGGATGTTGCTCGACGTGATGCGAGGGCCGGTCGCGGGCGACCCGACCGCGGCGCCGTCCTGGTCGTACCGGGGCGGGATGCCCTCCCGCGTCATCGCGACCACGCGAACGCGAGACTTCGGGCCGCTGCCCGTGGAGGTCGAAACCCCGTTCCGGGCGGCCCTCGAGGCGATCGAACGCGATCTGGGGCTGCCGGTCGAGGAGATCGCTCCGACGGCGCTGTTCCCGACGCTCGGCCTGACCGGCGGGGAGTCTCGAGACGACTGGTACGTCACGGTGACGGTCGAGGAGCTCCACTGGCTGGGCCGCTCATGGGTCGAAGCGCACCTGGCGGAGTTCAGCGCGGCGTTCCGAGGCGAGATGGAGAACGCGCTCGGGTTCACCCTCGACGACTACCTGTACGTGCGGCAGCGCAGGTTCGCGTACACGGCCGACCTCGATGCGCTGCTCGGCGATGACGCGGTGCTCGTCTGCCCGACGCACGGCTACCAGGGATGGCTCCCGGACGGCGTCGTGCCGGGCCTCGACCGGCCTGCCTACGGCGAGGGGTACAACCAGGGCGAGTTCAACATGAGCGGCCACCCTTCGATGTCGATCCCCGCGGGGCTGTCGTCGAACGGCCTGCCGTTCGGGCTCGAGGTGACCGGGCCGCGGTGGCGCGACGACATGGTGCTCGGGTTCGGCGCGGCGTGGGAGCGCGCGCGCCCCTGGCTCGTCGTTGCGCCGGGCTACGAGACCTTCGCGGCCCCGTAGCTCCAGCATGGTCCGGGCGCGCGAGAGTTTCGAGAGTGTTTCGCGGTCCGCAAGCGGTGCGATCGCGGTCCGTAACGTCTCCCGGCATAGCGTGGTCCCGCGGGTCGTGCGGCGATGGGCGTCGTAAGGACCCGTCGGGAGGTGCACATGCGGTTCCGAACGCGCGTCGGGCTCGTGTCGATGGCTGCCGCGGTGGTCCTCGGCTCGGCGCTGGCGGTTCCGGCCGGCGCGGACAGCGAGGCAACCTATGAGGTAACGATCACGAGCCTCATCCCGGGCCAGCCGCTCACCCCACCGGTCGTCGCCACGCACGACGGCAGCGTCAAGGTATTCCGGGTGGGCAGGCATGCGAATCTCGGGGTCAAGGAGATCGCGGAGAACGGGAACGCGGCGCCTCTCGCCACCTTCCTCGAGGGCGCCAGGGGCGTGGCGGACGTCTTCGCAGACAGCACCGTGCCCCTCGTCGCCGACGGCGTCCCGGGAGCGGCGATGTTTGCCGAGTCGATCACCTTCACGATCGAGACCTCGGCGGGAGCCAGGTTCCTGTCGTGGGTGTCCATGCTCATCTGCACGAACGACGGCTTCAGCGGCGTGAGCGGGCTGAAGCTACCGAGCCAGGTCGGACGCAGCGTGACGGTGGGGACCGCCGGCTACGACGCCGGCACCGAGGTCAACACGGAGGACTTCGCCGACATCGTTCCTCCGTGTCAGGGACTGGTGGGCGTGTCCAGCGGTGAGGCCGGGACGGGAACGAGCGACCCCGCTCTCGCCGAGGGCGGCGTGATCCACCACCATGCTGGGATCCAGGGGATCGCGGATCTCGTGGCGCTCCACGGGTGGGACGTGACCGCACCCGTGGCGGAGATCCGCGTCGAGAGGATCGCCTAGTTCCTTCGGCAGCTTCGGGTCGAGATCGGGGCCGCAGGGTGGCCCCGATCTCGACGTACCGAACCGGCGGGCGGCCGATCATCGCATCGCGCGGACGGCGACAAGAGCTACTCCGCCGGCGCGTACCCGCCGGAGGTGTCGTGGGTCTCGTCGCCGGCAAGAGCGGGCGTGAACACGCAGACGAGGCGCGAGGGCGCCAGCGCGCGCAGGACGTGGTGGTCGTGCGCGTCGAGCGCGTACAGCGTCCCGGGGCCGATCACATGACGCGCGCCGTTCGCGAGCTCCACCAGCTCGAGCTCGCCCTCGAGGCAGAGGCACGCCTCGAGATGGTGGCGGTACTCGAGCTCGATCTCCATCCCCTGCTCGATCGTCGTCTGCGTGATCGTGAACCCCATCCCGTCCGCGCGGGTCAGCATCCGAAGGCTCCGCCACTTGTCGCCGCGGGCGTCGGCCTTGGTCCCCTCGACGTCGGAGGCGGTTCGAACGATCATGGTTCGCTCCCTTCGCTCGCGGCTGCGACAGCCTACGGACCCAGGTTGAAGCCGAGCGTGCGCGGCAGGTGCGCGAGCGCATCGGTGAGCCACCCCGGCGAGCGCCCCGCGTCGAGCCGGCGGTCGCGCCGACGCATCGCCGCGGAGACCAGCCGCTCGCCGAGCGTGAACAGCGGCTCAGGTGGGAACCGCTTGCGTTCGGCGTCCACGAGGGGGAGCGTGGTGGCCTCGTCCTGCACATCGATCGCTAGACCCGACAGGATCTTCCCGCCGAGATGACAGGGCCCGACACCGTTGCCGGTGAAGCCGAGTGCGTAGTGCGCCCTGCCGCCCGGCAGCGTGCCGAAGAACGGGAAGTGGAGCCCCGAGACGTCGATCGGACCGCTCCACGCTGCCTCCAGGGGCATCGCGTCGAACTGCGGGAACCAGCGTCGGAAGTCTCGGACCAGCTTCGCCACCGATCCCGCGTCGAACCGGTACCGGGGGTCGTCGGCGCGCCGAGCCGCGGTCAGCAGGCTCGTCCCACCGAACGCGATCCGGCCGTCGCGCGTCGGCCGGGGATAGTGCAGCGCGGTCCGCAGGTCGTAGACACCCTCGCCGCCGGTCCAGTTGATGTCCTCGAGCGGCGCCGGTGCGCTGATCAGCATCGATGTCTCGCGGATCATGAGGTCTCGGCGGAACTCGGGCCTCGTGGCCGCCCACGCGTTCAGGCCGAGGACCGCTCGGCCTGCCCGGACGGTGCCGCTCGGCGTCTCGGCGGTCGCGGTGCGCGCATCGAGGCGGACCACGTGGGTACGCTCGTGGATCCGTACGCCGCGCTCGATGAGCGCGCGGCGGAGCCCTCGCGCGAGCCGGGCCGGATGCACGAGCGCCGCGTGGGTGACCGCGTACCCGTGTCGCACCACCGGCGATCCGAACCGCGACCGGACCTCGGTGTCGGGCAGGGCGCGGTGCACGTCGCCGATCCCGAGCGCCTCGGCCTCCTCGAGCACCTCGGCCATCGTCTGGTCCTGGTCCGGCGAGGTCGACACGACCAGGTGGTCGACCTTCGTGTACTCGGCGTCCACGCCGTTCGTCGCACACCACGCGCCGACCTCGTCGATCGATCGCGCGGCGAGCTCGCACGCGCGACGGCCCTCGTCGCCGAACCGCTCGACGAGGATGCCGAGCTCCTCGTACAGCCCGTTCACGAAGCCGCCGTTGCGACCGCTCGGGCCACCGCCGCAGATGTCCGCCTCGAGCAGCACGACGTCGATGTCCGGCTGGCGCTCCTTCAGGAACCAGGCGCTCCACATCCCCGTGTAGCCACCGCCGACGATCACGACGTCCGCGGTCGTGTTGCCCCGGAGCGCGGGCGCCTCGGGCCCGGCGAACTCGGGGAGCGCGAGCGCCTCCTCGAGCCACCATGAACGCTCGGCGGGTCGCGGCAGCTCGAGCGTCACCGGGGTCCCATGTTGTAGCCGAGCCGCCTCGGCAGCCGCGCGACGAACCGCGTGATCGGCCACACCCGGCGCCTGGCGTCCTCGAGATCGTCCTTGCGACGGATCGCCGCGTTCGCGACGAGCATCCCGGGCGAGCGGATCGGCTCGGGAGGGAACCGCTTGGGCGTGCGGGTCACGACCGCCAGGCGCGTGAACCCGTCGTCGGCATGCAGGGCGAGCGAGGCGAGGATCTTCCCGCCGAGGTGGGACGGGGCCACGCCGTTGCCCGTGTAGCCCACGCCGTAGTGGACGCTGCCCCGGCCGAACGTGCCGAAGAACGGCATCGTGAACCCCGACACGTTGATCGG
>Ga0187893_10008032_pt1 | contig 16908 bp, 17 predicted proteins | sample MA1701074metaG_FD_139574 | JGI IMG/M metagenome (GOLD analysis project Ga0187893, IMG submission 139574) | White microbial mat communities from a basaltic lava cave in the Kipuka Kanohina Cave System on the Island of Hawaii, USA - MA170107-4 metaG ...
CGCGCTGTTGCTGCTCGCCTATGTCGGCTCGCGCTTCGTGCTCGAAGTGGTGCTGCACCGCATGCCTTCGAGCTGACCACGATGAAGTACGCGGTGATCGTCCTCGTCGTGCTGCTCGTCTGGTGGCTGCTGCTGCGCCCGCGCCTGCGCAAGCCGCGCGAGCCGCGCGCGCGCCGCCGCGGCAAGGCCGAAGCGATCGTGAACTGCGCGCACTGCGGACTCCACCTGCCGCAGACCGAAGCGCTCCACTCGCGCGGCAGCTACTACTGCGACGAGGCGCATCGCCTCGCTGCCGAGCGCCGCAACGGATCATGAGCAAGGGCGCTGCGCGGGAAGAATCGTGGTTCGGTGCGCTCGGCGTCGCCGGCGACACGCTGCCGCGCAGCGAAGCAGAAGCCTACGAGCGGGCCGACTGGTCGAGCGCCGAGCAGGCCCCCGTCGACTCGCGTTTCATGTCGCGTGAGGCGAGGCGCATCGTCAACGCCGGCAGCAGCGCGTTCCAGCGCACCTACGCGAGCTTCGTCGCGGCGCGCGCCGCGCTCGGTCTTGCGCTGCTCGTCGCGCAGGCGGTGGCCGAACTGTTCGGCCAGCGCCCGCCGCTGCTCGTCGCGCTGTTGTGCGTAGCCTACGGTGTGCAGGCGGTCGGCTTGTGGATCGCTCCACGGTTGCGCAAACGGCGCGCTGCGCCCGCGTTGTCGCGGCTCGCTGCCGGGCAGTGGCTGGCGACGATCGGCACCGACCTTGTCGTGTTCTCGGCGCTGCACCTGCTGGCTCCGGCGTCGGGCCTGAACTACGTCGCGCTGCTCGTACTGCCGGTGTTGATGGCCGGCGTGCTGACGCCGCGAACCATGGCGCTCGCCACCGCGGCGTCGGTCGCGCTGATGCTGCTCGGCGGGGCCTGGCACGTGGTGCTGTCGGGCGGCGAGATCACCGTGCAGATGACGCAGGCGGGCCTGCTCGGCAGCGGCTTCTTCGTCATCACGTTGCTCGCCGGCGAACTCGCCGGGCGGCTCGCGCGCGGGGAGTTGACGGCGCGCGGCAGCCTCGAGATGGCGCGCCTCCAGGCGCAGCTCAATCGCCTCGTCATCGAAGAGATGCAGGACGGCGTGCTGGTCGTCGATCGCAAAGGTCGCGTGCGCACCGCGAACCCGGCCGCGCGCAGCCTGCTCGCGCCGGGCGGTGCGACGCAGGCCGCGCCGTTCCAGCTGCGCGGCGTCGAGGCGTGGGAGCAGCTGGTCGATGCGGTCGAACGCGCCTTTGCCGAGGCAAGCTGGCCCGAGGCCGGGCGCGAAGTGACTCTGCGCTTCTCGCCCGGACTGTCGCGCACGTTGCGCCTGCGGGTGCGCTTCACGCGGCGCCGCGACACGCCCGCGAGCGAGGAGTTCTGCGTCCTGTTCATCGAGGACGTGCGCGTGGTGCAGGCGCGCACGCGGCAGGAGAAGCTGGCCGCGATGGGTCGCGTCTCGGCCGGCATCGCGCACGAGATCCGCAATCCGCTGGCCGCGATCGCGCAGGCGAACGCGCTGCTCGCGGAGGACGTGAGCGAAGTCGGGCAGCGCCAGTTGACGAGCATGGTGAGCGACAACGTCGAGCGCCTGAAGCGCATCGTCGACGACGTGATGGAAGTGGCCCCCGGCGCGCCGGGCAGCGTGGGCAGCATCGATGCGACGGCGCAGGTCGCCGCGGTCTGCAACGAGTGGGCGCGCACGGTGCAGCTCGCGCCCGGTGCCGAGAGCGCGCTGCGCGTCGACGTGCCGGCCGCTGCGCTCGGACTCGTCTTCGACGCCGAGCATTTGCGGCGCCTGCTCGTCAACCTGCTCGACAACGCGCGGCGTCATGGCGGCGGAGCGCCGGGTTCGATCCACGTGCGGCTTGCCGAGCGCGACGCCGCGCAGGCCGAACTCAGCGTCGCGAGCGCCGGCGAGCCGATCGCGCCCGACGTCGAGCGCTTCCTGTTCGAGCCCTTCTTCTCGACGCGCAGCCGCGGCACGGGGCTTGGCCTGTACATCTGCCGCGAGCTGTGCGAGCGCTACGGCGCGAGCATCGAATACCGCCCCCGCGCGCCGGGGGAATCGCTGCGCAACGAGTTCCTGATCACGCTGCGGCGCGAGGCGCTGCCGGTCGAAGAGCTGCAAGGCCTGTTCACCTGATGACGCCTCCCTCGCACTTCAGCCTGCTCGTCGTCGACGACGAGCCCGACCTGCGCACCCTGTACGAACTGACCTTGCTGCGCGAGGGCTACGACATCGAGACCGCGTCGTCGGTCGAGGACGCGCTGCTGCATCTGAAGGATCGCACCTACAGCGCGGTCATCACCGACATGCGGCTGCCCGATGGCAGCGGCCTCGACCTGCTGCGCCGGCTCGAGGAAAGCGGGCGGCGCGAGAAGGCGATCGTGATCACCGCCTACGGTTCGGCCGAGAACGCGGTCGAAGCGTTGAAAGCCGGCGCGTACGACTACCTCACGAAGCCGGTCGACCTGCGCCAGTTTCGCGCCGTGGTGGCATCGGCGATCGGACGCTCGCCTCAGACCACACCCACCGTCGATCCGTCGAGCCTGCCGTCGGAGGCCGGGCCGAGCGCGGCGCGCGCCGTTCGCGCCGCGGTGGCGCCACCCGGTGTCTCTGCGCAACAGGCGAGCCCCGCGCTCGAGCGCCTCGCCGGCGGCTCGGCGGCGATGCAGCAGGTGCGCGCGCTGGTCGAGAAGGTCGCCCGCAGCATGGCTCCGGTGCTCGTCGCCGGCGAGTCGGGGACGGGCAAGGAGCTGGTCGCGCGTTCGATCCACGAAGTGAGCGTGCGCGCCGGACAGCCGTTCATCGCGGTGAACTGCGGCGCGATCCCCGAACAATTGCTCGAGGCCGAGTTCTTCGGCTATCGCAAGGGCGCGTTCACCGGCGCCGCCGAGGATCGCGGCGGGTTCTTTCAGGCCGCCAACGGCGGCACCTTGTTCCTCGACGAGATCGGCGACCTGCCACTGTCGATGCAGAGCAAGCTGTTGCGCGCGATCCAGGAGCGCTCGGTGCGGCCGGTCGGCGCGGTCTCCGAGCAACCCGCCAACGTGCGCATCCTGAGCGCGACGCACAGGGACCTCGGTGCCGAAGTGATCGCGGGCCGCTTCCGGCAGGACCTCTACTACCGCCTCAACGTGATCCAGATCCGCGTGCCGCCGCTGCGCGAGCGCATCGAGGATCTGCCGGCGATCAGCGAGCGCGTGCTCGAGCGCATCGCCGCCGACGCAGGTGTCGCACCGCCGCCCCGCCTGACGCGCATGGCGCTCGCACACCTGTCGCGCTACGCGTTCGCGGGTAACGTGCGCGAGCTCGAGAACCTGCTGCATCGCGCGGTGGCTCTGACCACCGGAGATGCGATCGACGTGTCGGACCTCGGGCTGCCCGAGGACCTGCTGGGAGAGGTCGAAGCGAGCGTCGAGCCTTCGCCCGGGCCGCCGGTCGCGCTGCCGCCACGCGAGCGCGCGCCCGCCGCCTTGCCGAGCGACCTCGCGGCATACCTCGATCAGGTCGAGCGCGACATCCTCGTGCGCGCGCTGGCCCGCCATCGCTACAACCGCACCGCGGCCGGGGCGAGCCTGGGACTCTCGTTGCGGCAGATGCGCTATCGCATGGCGCGCCTGGCGGTCCACGTCGCCGACCAGGCCGCGGCCGAGAGCGAGCGCGCGGAGTCGGGCGATCCGGGCGCATGAAGCAGCGCGCGGCGGACGGCTGGCACGACGGGTGGTGGAGGCGAGCACGCAGGATCGTGTCGCCCAATCGCGGGCCGCGCCCGCGCGGCAGCGCGGTCGAGCTGGCGGTGATCCATTCGATCAGCCTGCCGCCGGGCCGCTACCGCGGCGACGCGATCGAGCGGCTGTTCTGCAACCGGCTCGATTGGGATGCCGATCCGTACTTCGACAGCATTCGCGGACTGAAGGTCTCCGCGCACTTCGTGATCCGGCGCGCCGGTGCGTTGCAGCAGTACGTGTCGTGCGACGAGCGCGCATGGCACGCGGGCGCTTCCTCGTGGCGAAGCCGCGCCGATTGCAACGACTATTCGATCGGCATCGAACTCGAGGGTCTCGAAGGCGAGCGGTTCACCGTGGCCCAGTATCGGCGGCTCGTCGGCCTGCTGCGCGCGCTCGAGCGCCGCTATCCGTTGCGCTGGGTGGTCGGCCACGAACACATCGCGCCGGGACGCAAGCGCGATCCGGGTGTCGGGTTCGATTGGCAACAGCTTGTATCGGCGCTCGGCTGGCCGCGCGAGCGTGTGCCGCCCGCAGCCGCAGTCAGCGCGCAGGCGGGCGCGTGAGCGGGCGCTTCCAGGCTGACGGCGGCATCCGGCGTTCGATGCGAGGACACTATAGGTAGCGCTTGAACGCGTCGCGGGCCCTAGATATAGTGTTTCGCAGTCGCATCGCTCGCACACCGTGAGCTCCATGCCGTCGGTCGCGATCACCGGCGCACACTCCAACCAAGAGGAAGTCAATGCAAGCAGTACCGACCAGCGCCGCCACCGGCGCGCCGCCGCGCGCGGCCGCATCGCCGGGAGCCTCGGCGTCCGCCTACCAGGGCTACCAGACCATCCGTCGCAACGGAGCGGTGGTCGCGTTCGAGCCGAACAAGATCGCCGTCGCGCTGATGAAGGCGTTCCTGGCGGTGCACGGCACGCAGGGTGCCGCGTCGGCGAGCGTGCGCGAGACGGTCGACCACCTGACCGAATCGGTGGTGCGCGCGCTGCTGCGCTCGCGGCCGGGCGGGGGCACGTTCCACATCGAGGACGTGCAGGACCAGGTCGAACTCGGGCTGATGCGCGGCGGTCATCATGAAGTCGCGCGCGCCTACGTGCTGTACCGCGAACGGCGCACGCAGGAGCGCGCGAAGCAAGCGCAGCCCGCGCCGAAGAGCGAGCCCGCGTGGACGGTGACCGAGGGCGGCAAGCGGGTGCCGCTCGACCTGGCGCGCCTCGTCGCGCTGATCGAATCGGCGTGCGCCGGCCTCGGCGACGACGTCGCGGCCGAGCCGATCCTCGCCGAGACGAGGCGCAACCTCTACGACGGCGTGCCGATCGACGAGGTGTACAAGGCGGCGATCCTCGCCGCGCGCACGTTGATCGAGAAGGACCCGGCCTACGCGCGCGCCACGGCGCGGCTCTTGCTTCACACGATCAGGAAGGAGGTGCTCGGCGAAGAGGTGGCGAGCGCCGAGATGCAGCAGCGCTACGCCGAATACTTCCCGAACTTCATCCGCACCGGAGTGCGCGCCGAGCTGCTCGACGAGCGGCTGCTGCAGTTCGACCTAGGGCGTCTCGGCGCGGCCCTGCAGGCCGGGCGCGACCTGCAGTTCGACTATCTGGGCCTGCAGACGCTCTATGACCGCTACTTCCTGCATGTCGAGGAGAAGCGCATCGAGCTGCCGCAGGCGTTCTACATGCGCGTCGCGATGGGGCTTTCGATCAACGAGATCGACCGCGAAGCGCGCGCGATCGAGTTCTACGAGGTGCTGTCGCGCTTCGACTTCATGAGCTCGACGCCGACCTTGTTCAACGCGGGGACGCGCCGCTCGCAGCTGTCGAGCTGCTACCTGACGACGGTGGCCGACGACCTGGACGGCATCTACGAGGCGCTCAAGGAGAACGCGCTGCTGTCGAAGTTCGCGGGCGGCCTCGGCAACGACTGGACGCGCGTGCGCGCGCTCGGCTCGCACATCAAGGGCACCAACGGCAAGAGCCAGGGCGTCGTGCCGTTCCTGAAGGTCGTCAACGACACCGCGGTCGCCGTCAACCAGGGCGGCAAGCGCAAGGGCGCGGTGTGCGCCTACCTCGAGACCTGGCACCTGGACCTGGAGGAATTCCTCGACCTGCGCAAGAACACCGGCGACGACCGCCGGCGCACGCCCGACATGAACACGGCCAACTGGATTCCCGACCTGTTCATGCGCCGGGTGATGGAAGGCGGCGACTGGACCCTGTTCTCGCCCGCCTCGTGCCCCGATCTGCACGACAAGGTCGGGCGCGCGTTCGAGCAAACCTACGTCGCCTACGAGGAGAGGGCCGCGCGCGGCGAGATCAAGCCGTGCAAGAAGGTGCGCGCGACCGACCTGTGGCGCAGGATGCTGTCGATGCTGTTCGAGACCGGGCATCCGTGGATGACGTTCAAGGACCCGTGCAACATCCGCTCGCCGCAGCAGCACGCAGGCGTCGTGCACTCGTCGAATCTGTGCACCGAGATCACGCTCAACACGAGCGACACCGAGATCGCGGTCTGCAACCTCGGTTCGGTGAATCTGGCGCACCATCTGAAGGATGGCGCGATCGACCACGCCAAGCTGAAGGCCACGGTCGCGACCGCGATGCGCATGCTCGACAACGTGATCGACATCAACTACTACGCGGTGAAGAAGGCGCGCGACTCGAACCTGCGCCACCGGCCGGTCGGGCTCGGCATCATGGGGTTCCAGGACGCGCTCTACGAGCTGCGGCTGCCGTACGCGTCGGCGGCGGCGGTGGAGTTCGCCGACCGCTCGATGGAAGCGCTGTGCTACCACGCGTATTGGGCGTCGACCGAACTCGCCGTCGAGCGCGGCCGCTACTCGAGCTATCGCGGCTCGCTGTGGGAGCGCGGCATCCTGCCGCTCGATACGCTCGATCTGCTCGCCGAGCAGCGCGGCGGCTACGTCGAGGTGGACCGTTCGTCGAGCCTCGATTGGGACGCCCTGCGCCGCCGCATCGCCGAGCACGGCATGCGCAACTCGAACTGCGTCGCGATCGCGCCGACCGCGACCATCTCCAACATCATCGGCGTCAGCGCGTCGATCGAGCCGACCTTCGGCAACCTGTCGGTGAAATCGAACCTGTCGGGCGAGTTCACGGTCATCAACGAGTACCTGGTGCGCGATCTGAAGCGGCTTGGCCTGTGGGACGACGTGATGGTGATGGACCTGAAGCACTTCGACGGCTCGCTCGCCCGCATCGACCGTGTACCGGAGGAGCTGAAAGCGCTCTACGCGACGGCGTTCGAGATCGACGCGCAATGGCTCGTCGAGGCGGGCGCGCGCAGGCAGAAATGGATCGACCAAGCGCAGTCGCTCAACATCTACATCGCGGGCGCATCGGGCAAGAAGCTCGACGAGACATACAAGCTCGCGTGGCTGCGCGGCCTGAAGACGACCTACTACCTGCGCACCATCGGTGCGACGCACGCGGAAAAGGCGACCGTGAAGACCGGCAAGCTGAATGCGGTGGCCGGCGAGACGACGCTGACGCAAGCAAAGTCCGACGTCGCGTTCTGCGCAATCGACGATCCGAATTGCGAAGCGTGCCAGTGAACCGATCACGGATCACCGATCGCGGATCACCGCTTACGTTGAATCGCCGCAACAACGAGAACGCCGCAATGTCAACAAGTGCTTGGTGTTTCGACACAACACTCTCATAATCCGGCACACAGGAAAACCAACATGTTGGTCTGGGAAGAAGAAATCCGTACCGCTGCATCTTCGTCCGCCGCCCCACTGCCGAACGACCTTCGTCCGAAGGCCGTATCGATGCCACTCCAAGATCGCACCGCCCCCGCTGCCAACGATGCAGCCCCGGCGAATGCACGCCGCGTCAACGTCGCCGAGAAGCGCGTCATCAACGGCGCCACGGACGTCAACCAGCTCGTCCCCTTCAAGTACAAGTGGGCGTGGGAGAAGTACCTGCAGACCTGCGCCAACCATTGGATGCCGCAGGAGATCAACATGTCGCGCGACATCGCGACGTGGAAGGATCCGGCGGGCCTCACCGAAGACGAGCGCCGCATCGTCAAGCGCAACCTCGGCTTCTTCGTGACTGCCGATTCGCTCGCCGCCAACAACATCGCGCTCGGCACCTATCGCCACATCACGGCGCCGGAATGCCGCCAGTTCCTGCTGCGCCAGGCGTTCGAGGAAGCGATCCACACGCACGCGTACCAGTACATCGTCGAGTCGCTCGGGCTCGACCAGGGCGAGATCTTCAACGCCTACCACGAGATCGCGTCGATCCGCGACAAGGACGAGTTCCTGATCCCGTTCATCGACCGGATCATGGATCCCAGCTTCAAGACCGGCACGCTCGAAGCCGACCAGACCTTGCTCAAGTCGCTGATCGTGTTCGCGTGCCTGATGGAAGGTCTGTTCTTCTACGTCGGGTTCACGCAGATCCTCGCGCTCGGCAGGCAGAACAAGATGACCGGTGCCGCCGAGCAGTATCAGTACATCCTGCGCGACGAGTCGATGCACTGCAACTTCGGCATCGACCTGATCAACACCATCAAGCTCGAGAACCCGCAGCTGTGGACGCCGCAGTTCAAGGCCGAGATCAAGACCCTGTTCCTGCGCGCGGTCGAACTCGAATACCGCTACGCCGAAGACACCATGCCGCGCGGCGTGCTGGGCCTCAATGCCTCCATGTTCAAGGGCTATCTGCGCTACATCGCCAACCGGCGTGCGACGCAGATCGGTCTCGATGCGCTCTTCCCGAACGAGGAGAACCCGTTCCCGTGGATGAGCGAGATGATCGACCTGAAAAAGGAGGTCAATTTCTTCGAAGGACGCGTCACCGAATACCAGTCGGGTGGCGCGCTTTCCTGGGATTGACCGGGCGCGAGCGGCACGGCTCGAAAGGTCGATGAGAGATCAAGGATTCGCGATTCGTGAAGCACCGCCGGGTAGAGCGGGGCAAACGGATCGCAGACGAATTCATCGCAACCGGTGGCGTCCCTTCCAGGCGACCCTCGGGCGATGAATCGCTGCGCCGCAGCGGCGGCGCAGTGCTCTTTGCAACTTGATCAAGGAGAAATGTGATGGCAACTGCGAAGAAGTCCCCGGCCAGGAAGGCCACGAAGAAGGCCGCGCCGAGAAAGGCCGCGGCCAAGAAGTCGCCAGCCAAGAAGTCCGCGAAGAAGGCGCCCGCCAAGAAGAAGGCGGCGGCCAAGAAAAAAGCGCCCGCGAAGAAGAAGTCGGCGGCCAAGAAGTCTGCCGCGAAGAAGAAGGCCGCGAAGAAAAAGGCGCCGGCCAAGAAGAAGGCTGCCAAGAAGAAGGCCCCGGCCAAGAAGAAGGCCGCGAAGAAAAAGGCCCCCGCCAAGAAGAAGGCCGCCAAGAGAAAGGCGCCAGCCAAGAAGGCCGCCGCCCCGGCTCCGGCCGCCAAGCCCGCGGCCCCGCCCGTGGCCAAGACGGCGCTGAGTCCGGCCGCGGCATGGCCGTTCCCGACCGGCAACAAGCCCTGAGACGAGAGCGGGCTCGAGCCAAGAACGAAACCCGGCCGAGGCCGGGTTTTTTTCGCCGCGTGCGCGGCTCAGGCCATCGGCTGTGTGTCGGCGAATCCGTGCGGGCGCGCGGACGCCTTGGCGCCGTGGTCCTCGTCGCCGATGAGCAGCACGCGTTCGAGTTCGCGCCGGTCCTCCGACGCATTCTCGGCGCGCTTCTTCGCTGACAGCGCCTCGGTGCGCGCGCGGTACTGCGCCGCGAGGTCTTTCTGCAGCTGCTCGATCTGTCGGCGCGCCTGCTGTGCGAGCTCGTCGGCGCTCTGGCGCGCGCGGTCGATCTTCTCGAGCCGCTGCAGCATTTCGGCGATACGCCGTCCGTACCACCAATGGCAAGCCAGGTAGGTCGCCGCTGCAAGCAGCGGGCCGACCACCCATGGCGTCAGCGACAAGTGCAGGTTCACGATCGATTCCCCTGTAGGCCGGTTGGCTCCGGCGTTTGAGTTGCGCGTGACCATACCGCGCCGCTCGATCGGTCGCTGTGCACAATTGCGCGGCGCTCGTCAGGGATAGAAGACTTCGATCGTGTAGCCCGCCACGCGCCGGCCGTCCAGCGACAGCAACAGCTGCAGGTTGGCTTCGGCGAGCGGCGCGAGCGTCGTGACGCGGCTCGCGAAATCGCTGGCCGACAGCGCGCGCCTCGCGACCAGTTCGCCGTTGCCGTCGGTCAGGCTCAACTCGAAGGTCGGCATCGCCAGCGCGAGGTTGCCCCGATTGCGCAGCGCCACCGTCAGCCTGAGCGCGTCGGTGTTGGCGCCGGCGCGGGTCAGCGTGCTGCTCTCCACGGCGAGGTCGTCGATGCGGCGCAACGCGTCGAGCCTGCAGCCGGCAATCGAACACGCCGCGACGAGCAGAGAGCGCATCTGCGGCCATTGCGCAGCAAGGCGATCGCGAAAGTGCAGCCCGACCTGCAGTGCAAGCGCAGCCAGCAGCGACAGCAGCGCAACGCCCAACAGCACGCGCGCGCGCGGCGTCTGCCAGCGCGCGCGCTGCTCGGCCTGGCGCACGAACTCGGGCGCCGACGGCGCGTCGGCTGGCTGCGCGGCGGAATCGGCAGCCGCGGCAGCCGGTGCATCGGGTGGGACCGAAGCGAACGAGGTTTCGAAACGCGCGTCGGCGAAGCCGCGGCTGTCCTCGCTCTGGTCCTGCGCGGCGGCGGCATGGGCCGCCTGCTGCGGCGCGCCGCTCGTTGCAGGCGTCGCGTCCTCGCGCAACGTGATCACCGGCGCCTGCAAGGTCGTCTCCTGCTTGGCCTCGATGTCGGGCAAGGCGAGATCGACCTCGCCGACCCGCTGTTCGCCGTCGCTCCCCGCGGGCGCCGGCCATTCGGGAGGCGCCTCGCGCTCCAGGTCGAACAGTCCTTCGAGCGCGTTGAAGACTTCCTTGCAGCGCCCGCAGCGCACCCAGCCTTCGGAGACCTTGAGCTGGTCCTGAACGACGCGGAACACCGTGCCGCACGCGGTGCAACGCGTCGCGAGGCTCATGCGCGAATGATGCCACGCGGCATCGGCACCGCGATCATCTGCGGCATGTCGCGCGCATCAGGATCCAGCCGCCGTCGCGATCGTCGATCGCGAGCGCGCAGTGCGGCGCGTACGCGGCACGCAATCGATCGGCTTGGCGCTCGAGCACGCCTGCGAGCAGCAGGTTGCCGCGGGCAGCGAGATGGCCGGCGAGCACCGGAGCGAGCGCCTCGAGCGGCGCTGCGAGGACGTTGGCGACCACGAGCGCGTAGTCGCCGCGCGCCGTCTCGGGCGGCCCCGCATTGAGCCGCACGCCGTTCGCGGCGGCATTGGTGGCGGTCGCCTGCACGGCAGCCGGATCGATGTCGACCGCATCGACCTCGAGCGCGCCGTGCAGCGCGGCGGCGATCGCGAGGATGCCCGAGCCGCAGCCGTAGTCGAGCACGCGCGGCCAGGCGTGGGCATGCCGCGCGATCCAGCGCAGGCACAGGCGCGTGGTCGGGTGGGCACCGGTGCCGAACGCGCGCCCCGGATCGAGCCGGATCACCGTCTCGGCCGCCGGCGGCGCTTCGTGCCACGTCGGGACGATCCAGAAGCGCGGGGTGATCGCAATCGGCTCGAACTGCGACTGGCTGAGGCGCACCCAATCCGTATCGGGCACCGGCCGCATCGAGCGCAACCCGATGCGCACATCGGCTGCGATCAGCAGCGTCGCAGCGCGCGTCGCGGCGTCGGCGTCGGAGAACAGCGCGCTGGCGACCGAGCGCGTCCAGGCGAGCGGTCGCTGCGGCTCCTCGTAGAGCGGCGCTTCATCGGCGCTCGCCGCGTCGGCGTCTTCGAGCCAGACCGACAGCGCGCCCTGCTCGTCGAGCAGCGCATCGCAGATCGCTTCGATGCGATCCGCGGGAACGAGCAGCACCAGCTCGTGCATGCCTACGGATTCTCAGCGCCGATGCTGATTCAACCACCCCTCGAGGTAGTGGATGCTGGTGCCGCCTTCGACGAACTTCGCGTCGGCCATCAGCTCGCGGTGCAGCGGGATGTTGGTGAGGATGCCCTCGACGACGGTCTCCGACAGCGCGGTGCGCATGCGCGCCAGCGCCTGCTCGCGCGTGTCGCCGTGCACGATGATCTTGCCGATCATCGAGTCGTAGTTCGGCGGCACGAAGTAGTTCGTGTAGGCGTGCGAATCGACGCGCACGCCGGGCCCGCCGGGCGGGTGCCACATCGTGATGCGGCCGGGCGAGGGAGTGAAGCGGTACGCGTCCTCGGCGTTGACGCGGCATTCGATCGCGTGGCCGCGCATCTGGATCGCGCGCTGCGTGAACGGCAGCTTCTCGCCGGCTGCGATGCGGATCTGCATCTGCACGATGTCGATGCCGGTGACCAGCTCGGTGACCGGGTGCTCGACCTGGACGCGCGTGTTCATCTCGATGAAATAGAACTCGCCGTCCTCGTACAGGAACTCGAAGGTGCCGGCACCGCGATAGCCGATCTTCTTGCACGCGGCGGTGCAGCGGTCGCCGATGCGCTCGATGACGCGGCGCGCAATGCCGGGTGCGGGCGCCTCCTCGATGATCTTCTGGTGCCGGCGCTGCATCGAGCAGTCGCGCTCGCCGAGCCAGACCGCGTTCTTCTGCTGGTCGGCGAGCACCTGGATCTCGATGTGGCGCGGCGTTTCGAGGAACTTCTCCATGTACACCTGCGGGTTGCCGAAGGCGGCGCCCGCCTCGGCGCGCGTCGTCTGCACCGCGTGCGTGAGCGCCGCCTCGGTATGGACTACGCGCATGCCGCGCCCGCCGCCGCCGCCCGCGGCCTTGATGATCACCGGGTAGCCGATCGTGCGCGCCTGCTTGATCGCCTCCTTCGAGTCGTCGGGCAAAACGCCTTCCGATCCAGGCACGCACGGCACGCCGGACTTGATCATCGCCTGCTTGGCGGCGACCTTGTCGCCCATCGTCCGAATCGATTCGGGGGTCGGTCCGATGAAGGTGAAGCCGCTCTTCTCGACCCGCTCGGCGAAGTCGGCGTTCTCCGAAAGGAAGCCGTAGCCGGGGTGGATCGCCTCGGCGTCGGTCACCTCGGCGGTGGAGATGATCGCCGGCATGTTGAGGTAGCTCTGCGCGGATGCGGCCGGGCCGATGCAGACCGCCTCGTCGGCCAGCCGAACGTACTTCGCGTCGCGGTCGGCCTCCGAATAGACGACCACCGACTTGACTCCCATCTCGCGGCAAGCGCGCTGGATGCGCAACGCGATCTCGCCTCGATTGGCGATCAGGATCTTCTTGAACACTTAGTCGATGACGAACAGCGGCTGACCGAACTCGACGGCCTGGCCGTTCTCGCCCAGGATGCGCGTGATCGTGCCAGCCTTGTCGGCCTCGATCTCGTTCATGATCTTCATCGCCTCGATGATGCAGATCGGATCACCCTCCTTGACGACGGAGCCGACCTCGACGAACGCCTTCGCCCCGGGGCTGCCGGCGCGGTAGAAGGTGCCGACCATCGGCGACTTGACGACGTGCCCGGTCGGGGCCGCGACGGGGGCGGCGCTGCCGTTGGGACCGGCGGGTGCGGCGAGGGCGCCGGTCGGCACCGGTGAGATCTGGGCGGCGAGCATCGGCGCGAGGATGGCGGCGGGCGGATGGTTCTCGGCCTTGACGATGCGGACCTTGCCGTCGCTTTCGGTGACCTCGAGTTCGTGGATGTTCGACTCCGACACCAGGTCGATCAGTGTCTTCAGCTTGCGCAGGTCCATGCCGAACTCCGGGGTGTGAACAGGGCCTACGCGCCGGCCCGACGCGCCAGAACGTGCTCGAGAACCAGCCGATAGCCGGCCGCGCCGAGCCCGCACACGACGCCCTCTGCCAGTTCCGAGAAGTACGAGTGCCGGCGGAACGCCTCGCGCCGGTACACGTTGGAAAGGTGGACTTCATAGAACGGCACGCGCGCGGCGGCGAGCGCATCGCGCAGGCCGATGCTGGTGTGCGTCAGCGCGGCCGGATTGATGATGATCGCCGTGGTGCCGTCATCGCGCGCGGCCTGTACCCGGTCGATCAGCGCGCCTTCATGGTTGCTCTGCAACGATTCCAATTGCGCGCCGGCTTTGGCCGCGATCTGCTGAAGATCGGCGTCGATCTGCGCCAAAGTGTGGGTGCCATAGACGTCGGGTTCGCGGCTTCCAAGCAGATTGAGATTGGGTCCGTGGAGCACCAGGATTTGCATGACGAAGCCGCGACGTCGCTCGCTCGGCCAGAGATGGCGCGAGTTTAGGCGATTTTCCTGGCAGATCCGTGCAGGAAGCTCAAATCGACAGTGCCCAGCCGCGCAACTCTTCGAAGTCGATCTCGCCCAGCTTGCGATGCCGGATGCGGCCCTTCGCGTCGAGCACGATGCTGTAGGGCAGAGCACCCTTCAGGTTGCCGAGGCGCAGCGCCAGCTCGGTGCCTTCGAGTCCCGCGATCGCGATCGGAAACGCGACAGGGGTCTTGGCGAGGAACCGTTCGACCGGTTGGAGACGATCGACCGCCAGTCCGAGCACCTGCCAGCCGCTCGCCATGAAGTCGCTGTGGAAGCGATCGAGCGCGGGCAGTTCCCTGACGCATGGCGCGCACCACGTGGCCCAGAAGTTGACGATCAGCGGCCGCCCGCGCAACGACTCCATGGCCAGCTCGCCGCCGCCCGGCGTCTCGAAGCTGAGCGACCACAGATGCGCCACGTCGGCCGAGTCCTCCGCGCGCTCGCGCCACCATGCCCAGCCCGCGCCGGCGAACGCCGCCGCGCCGGCGATGGCACCGATCAGGAGGCGTCGCTGCACGTCGGCTCCTGCATCAGCTTCTTGAGCGCGGCGAGGTCGCCGCGTTCGCTCGCCCCGCGCGCGTCGGGCTTCAGCGCGCCGCGCAAGTCGTCATGGTCGAGCACGGTCAGGTGCACGCTGACGCTCTCGGCTAGCGGCACGCTGAAGTCGGCGACGCAGAGCACATCGACCGGCGATCCGCGCGCGCCCGGGATGTTTCGCACCTGGTAGCGCACACGTTGGTCGATCAACGCCAGCTCGGCCGCCTTCGGATCGTCGCAGTAGAGCTGCAGCTGCACGGTGCTCTGCCGCGTCGCGGTGCCGCGCCAGACCGCGCCGGTCAGGTGCGGCCGAAAGGCAGCCAGCCGCTCCATCCACGCCGCCGCGACGCGGCGCAGCGCGTCGAGTTCGGCGGGTTGCGAATCGGCGCGGTAGACGAGCAGGTACGCCCGCACCGCGTCCTCGATCTCGTCGTTGCCCGGCAGTTGCCTGCTGTGCCCGGCTTGCCGCGCCGCGCGGCGTTTCGCGGCCCCGTATTCGAGGCCCTCCTCGACCACGATGCGCGCCGCGGCGGCGGCCAGTTCGGCTGACAAGGACGGTGCGCCCATGGGCGGATTCTAGTCAGGCCTGCGCGCCGCCCTTCAGGGCGCTTCGACATCTCCCATGCGGGCTTGGACGCTCGCCGCCCGGCCGAGCATGTAGGGCGACCCCGGACGTTTCTCGAAGCGCTTCGGAGCCGGCAGCATCACCGCGAGCCGCGCGGCCTGCGTCGCGCTCAGCTGCGCCGCGCTGGTCCGGAAGTAGCGGCGCGCCGCCGCTTCGGCGCCGAACACGCCTTCGCCCCATTCGACGCTGTTCAGGTAGATCTCGAGGATGCGCTGCTTGTCGAGCAGCGCCTCGATCATGAACGCGAGCGCCGCCTCCTGAACCTTGCGCAACCAGTGCCGCTCTCCGCTCAGGAACAGGTTCTTCGCCATCTGCTGCGTGATCGTCGAGCCGCCGACGAGCCTGGGTTCGCTCTTGCGGGCCAGTGCGCGCGATTCGGCCTTCTGGTTGCGCTCCCACGCGCGCTCGAGCGCGTCCCAGTCGAGGCCGGCGTGCTCGGCGAAGTCCGCGTCCTCGGCGGCGATGACGGCGCGCTTCAGCTGCACGGAGATCTGCGCATACGGCGTCCACTCCTGGCTCCAGTCGAGCCGTCCGGCGGCGAGCAGGCGCCACGCCTCCGAGCGCTGGAACGTCGTCGATCGCGGATCGATCGCGATCATCGTGGCGACGCGCAGCAGGAAGTAAAGCTGCAGCGCGACGGCGGCGAGCAGCAGCAGGCCGCAGAAGCGGGCCGCCAGTCTCACGCGGTCTCCGCGGCGAGCGCGCTGAGCACGGCGCCCGCGTCCGGATGCACGCCGCGCCACGCGAAGAACGCAACGGCGGCTTGTTCGACGAGCATGCCCATGCCATCGCGCGCGAGCGCGCCGTGCCCGCGCGCCCAGTCCAGAAAGCTGCGCGCGGCCGGCCCGTACATCATGTCGAGCGCAAGGCAGCCGGGCGCGAGCACGTCCGGCGAAACGGGAGGCGCGCTTGCGTGCAGACTGCTTGCCGTGGCGTTGATCACGACGTCGAACGCGGTACCGCAGCGTTCGAGCGGCGCGTCGCGCAGCGCGACTCGGTGCGTTGCGGCGAGCGCTGCGTGCGTGCCGACGAGGTGCGCGGCCTTCTCGGCGCTGCGGTTGGCGACCACGACCTCGCGCGGCCGCGCCTCGATCAACGGCCCGAGCGATCCCGCCGCGGCGCCGCCCGCGCCGATCAGCAGCACACGCGCCTCGGCGAGAGCTACGCCGGCGTTGCGCGCGATGTCGCACACCAGGCCGGCACCATCGGTGTTGTCGGCCCACCAGCCCGAAGCCTCGCGCCGCAACAGGTTTGCGCTTTCGGCGAGCGCGGCGCGCGTGCTGCGGCGCTCGGCGAGAGCGAACGCTTCGCGCTTGAACGGCACCGTGACGCTCAGGCCGCGACCACCTCGCGCCGCGAACGCGGCCACCGTGGCTGCGAAGCCGTCGCGCGCGGCGAGCAGCCGCTCGAAGCGCAGCGTCTCGCCGGTCTGTGCCGCGAACCGCGTGTGGATGTCCGGCGACCGGCTGTGCTCGACCGGGTTGCCGATGACCGCGTAGAGGTCCATCAATTCGCGCTGAGCGAGGTTTCGAACCCTTCTTCGCGCGTGAAACGAAAACGCGACGTGATCACGAGCTGGTCGGCCTTGGCGCGCATCGCCGGCGTGAACGACCCGAACGGCGCCGCGGCGCGCACGATCGCCACCGCGCGGCGATCGAGTTCGCGCGAGGGCGACGGGCGCACGACCTCGGTCTCGATGACGCGGCCGA
>Ga0187893_10008034_pt1 | contig 16907 bp, 21 predicted proteins | sample MA1701074metaG_FD_139574 | JGI IMG/M metagenome (GOLD analysis project Ga0187893, IMG submission 139574) | White microbial mat communities from a basaltic lava cave in the Kipuka Kanohina Cave System on the Island of Hawaii, USA - MA170107-4 metaG ...
CGCTGCCAGCCACTCTGGATCGGTGATCTGGTCACCTGCCTGATGAGAGCCCTGGACATCGGCGTCGGGAAGGGCGCGGTGATTCCCCTGGCGGGGCCGGAGCAGGTGACCTACGAGGGCGTCGTCGATCTCGTCCAGAAGAGACTTGGGACCAGCCGGCGCAAGATTCGCCTCCCCGTCTCGCTTGCCGCATCGCTGACGCTCGTGCTCGAGCGAGTCTTGAACTCGCCGCCACTGACGTCGGGTATCCTCGATGTGTGGCGGCTGGGCGCCATCACCGATCGGCACTCCATACGCAAGGCCTACGGCTTCACGCCGATGCCCCTCTCCGAAGGTCTGCGCTACGTCCTCCCCTCCGATGGACCACCCGGTCGCCGCAAAGGGCGCAGGGAGCGGGCGGCAACCCCCGACCCGGCTTCCGAACGCTAGTCGTCGATTCGCAGTCCCCACCGCACTCCGACCCGCCGCGTGAATCACAGCTTGAAGCCGCGAGCCGGGTAGAGATGTCCCAACCATCGCATTGACCTTGGCGCGCATCCGTCGCAGCACTAATCGGTTTATGCTGACCAGTATGTGTCAGCGACGGCGGAGTCCGGAGAGCCTCGACAACGCCTTGACAACACATGAAAATTGCCCCACTCATTAGGCGTCTGGGGACCGGGCTATACTGACCAGCATACTCACTAGTTAGAGCCATCCAATGGCAACTGGACGAAGCATCCAACTTCACAAACAGATTGGAGAATATTTGGTTGCGTGTGAGCTCGCGCGGCGCAACCTGCTTGTTGCGACGTTCTCTGGCAATGTTCCAGATTTCGACCTGGTAGCCTCTGATTCAGGTGTCCGCTCCATCCCCATTCAAGTCAAAACTATCCGTGGTGGCCAATGGCAGTTCTCTGCCGACAGATTCGTTGAGGTCAGTTTCGACGCCAAACGGCAGATTTTGGGTGCGGAGATTGCACCTCGGATTCCCAATCTACTTTGTGTGCTTGTCCTGGCAAAGGAGAAATACGGGGAGGACCAGTTTTTCATTCTCACATGGGAAGAGCTCAGGCGAATTGCTGTTGAGAAATACCGGTCCTGGCTCGCCAGCAAGGGCGGAATCAGGCCCTAAAGGCATGATTCCCTTCACTGCTCTGTGGATCCTGAGGATCTCCGGCAATATCGAGATCAGTGGGAGCAAATTACCGGGAGGTTCTAACTTGGCGCTGGAACGCTCATAGGCCCCGCGGCTCAGCTTTGGCGTTAGGTTTGTGTTTCGGGGGTGACTTGACCGAAAGAATGGTATCGTATATGATACCAGAGTGATCCGGCAGATTGTCATCGATACCAACGTATTCATCTCCGCGTTGCGCTCCCGCCTGGGCGCATCCTATAGGCTGTTCACGCTGCTCGAGCGCGGCAAGTTTGAGGTCAACATCTCGGTTCCGCTCATCGTGGAGTACGAAGACGCGGCCAAGCGGATCGCGCGGGAGATCGGGCTTGCGCCCGCCGACATTGACGATATTCTCGACTACATCTGCAGCGTGGCTCGCAAGCACGTAATTCATTTTCTATGGCGGCCGTTCCTGAAGGATCCGCAAGATGATCATGTTCTTGAGCTGGCAGTGGAGGCCCGGTGCGATTTCATCGTGACCCATAACGTGCGGGATTTTTCAGGGTCGGAACGGTTTGGCGTCCGCGTGGTAACACCAAAGGGGTTTCTACGAGTGATCGGAGGCATGCCATGAGCACGATTAGTCTGCGACTTCCGGAATCGCTTCACAAGCGTGTTCGGGAGTTGGCCAAGAGAGAAGACGTGTCGATCAATCAACTCATCGCCACGGCGCTGGCAGAGAAGTTGTCGGCGCTGATGACGGTCGAGTACCTGGAGGGGCGCGCCAAGCGGGGGAGCCGTCGTAAGTTTGAGCGTGCCATGGCCAAGGTGAGGGACGTCAAGCCTGAGGATCGGGATGCATTATGAAGCCCAACCGCCGGTTGGAGCGGACCTGCCGGAAGCGCGGGCGCTCAGCCGCATCGCGTTGGGCCTCTTACAGCCAAGGATGGCTCGCAACTCAACATTCCCTCAAATAACGGGGATGAAACGTGAAGCCTTTCACTACCATCGCGGTGGTCGTCTTCGCGCTCATCGCCGCGATGCAATTGCTCCGCTTCATCCTGGGCTGGGTGATCACCGTGAACGGAGTCACTGTTCCGGTCTGGTTGAGCGGGATCGCGTTCGTGATCGCGGCGGCGCTTGCGGTGATGGTGTGGCGGGAAACGCGCCGGTGACGCTGACCGGCAGGACGTTAGCCCTGCCGACGGATGTGCGCTCGATGAGGGTCTGGACCTTCAATCCTCACGTGGGAGGTGTGCGGATTCCTCCACTGGTGCAACAGCAGGTGCGGGCGCGTTTGGAGCGTCACGCGGCGAAGTGCTATGCCGGTCGGTATTCCCGCCTGGAGATTCGCTTCCGGGGTGCGCTGTGCTTCGTCCATGCGTATCGGGAGCCTCGCCGTCCTGAGCCGAGCCTGTTACGGATTACCGGAGAGACCGAAGCAGAGTACTCAGACCGGTTGCGGAAGACACCCGTGCGTTTGGGGCGCTTGCGTTACTTTGGTGCGGACCGGTGGAGCTACTCCTTTTACACTTACAGCAACGAGCGGTACGAGCCGGCGACGTTTCGCAACGGAGATTGGTTTGGGAGGCCGGAGGAGGCATTTGACATCGGGGCGAGCTATCTGACGGGAGATTGAGCACAGCAGGTCCAACTCATCGCTTCAGATCGATCGCTTAACCAGCGACGGCTGAACTTGAGCGGTAGACGCCTTCATCATACATTCCGTAAAGCACGACAGGCGAGTATCCCGGAACGACTCCCGGGACTGGAAAACCTAGTTTGAGCCTGCTTCAAATCAGGACGCCGGTCGCGAGCCGAATCGTGTTGACCCTCCCGCGTCGGGCCGCTATCTTTGGAGCGTGAAGGTGGTCGCCATCATTCCGGCGCTGGACGAGGAGGGGTCGATCGGGCAGGTCGTGGCGGCGGTCCCGCGCGATGCCGTGTCGGAGGTCATCGTCGTCGACAACGGCAGCTCCGATCGGACCGCACACGTGGCGGGACGACACGGCGCGGTCGTGGTGCGAGAGCCGCGCCGTGGGTATGGGGCGGCCTGCTATGCCGGCGTGATGGCTGCGGCGGGAGCCGATCTGCTTGTGTTCCTGGACGGTGATCGGAGTGATGTCCCCGAGGAGATGCCGTCGATCCTCGGCCCGATCCTTCGAGGAGAGGCCGATCTGGTGATCGGCTCGCGACTGACCGGCCGGCGGGAGCCTGGCGCGATGCCGCCGCACGCGGTGTTCGGCAACCGGCTTGCGAGCCGGGTTCTGCGGGCGCTCTACGGGGTGCGGATCACCGACCTTGGATCGTTTCGGGCCATCCGTCGCCAGACGCTGCTCGACCTCGGGATGCAGGAGCGGACGTTCGGCTGGCCCGTCGAGATGATCGCCAAGGCTGCTCGGCGAGGGCACCGGATCGTCGAGGTCCCAGTGAGTTACCGGCGGAGGATCGGTCGCTCGAAGGTGGCCGGGACCGTGAAGGGGAGCATCCTGGCGGCATACTTCATCTTTGCCACCGCCCTTCGGTACGCGCGGTGGCGATAACCGGGTTGAATGTGCATGGAGGAGAGACCTTGACGAACGGACGGCAACGTCGTGCGTTGATCCTTTTTGGGATGGCAGCGCTCCTGCTCGTTGGGGTCCTCGCCGTGGTACCGATCGCTGCGTTCTCCGCGGCGCGGAATGCGGCCTCTCTGGAGCGCGCCCTCGAGGCACTCGGGTTCGTCAAGATCGACGGCGATCAGGCCGCGCCGGACTTCACCCTCCCCGACGCGACTGGGAAACCGGTCCGGTTGGCCGACCTTCGGGGGAAGGCGGTCTTCCTGAGCTTCTGGACGACATGGTGACCGCACTGTCTGAGGGAGTTTCCCTCGCTCGAGAGTCTCCACCAGCGCTTCCAGAAGCAGGAGTTCGTAGTCCTGGCCGTCAACATCGCCGAGTCGGCCGACACGGTGAAGGCCTACCTGGGCAAGCACAAGCTCACGTTTTCCGTTCTGCTCGATCGCGACTCGCGGGTCTCGACGCTTTACGGGGTCCGCGCCACGCCGACCCGTTTCTTGATCAACCGCGCGGGAAAGCTGGTGGCCGGCAGCATCGGGCCTCGAGATTGGGATACCGAGGCGGCCCGAAGGCTTATCGCCACGCTCCTGGCGCCTGATGGCAAGCCGTCGTAGCTCGGCGGCGACTGAAAGGCGATACATTGGAAAGGCGGGTCGATTGACCCGCCTTTCTCTTATGAGGCCAGAGTGAGTCACGTGGTCCGACGACTCCTGCTGTGCGGCGCGATCTGCAGCGCCTGTCTTGTCACGTCTCCGGGTCGTCTCGCCGTAGGCGACGCGACCCACGCCGCCGATCGGGAGATCCACTTTCTGGAGCAGCATTGGCGGATGCCGATCCCGCCGCAAGGCCGGCCGCCGGCGCACTTCACGGCCCTGGAGGCGTCGCTCGACCCGGAGAGCTGCGCGGTCTGCCACCGGCCCCAGTACGACGATTGGAAGGGCAGCGTCCACGGCAAGAGCATGGGGCCGGGAGTCGTCGGGCAGACGATGGAACTGATTCAGGAGGATCCCTCGTCGGCCCTCATCTGCTATGGGTGCCACGCTCCCCTCGCCGAACAGCAGGAGAAGGTCCGACGGGCGAAACGGTCTCGCGCTCGGTTTGAGAAGAATCCGGCCTTCCTGGCGTCGCTCCAGTCGAAGGGCCTGACCTGCGCCGGGTGTCACGTCCGCAGTCACCGGCGCTATGGGCCACCGAGGCTCGACGGCTCGCTTGAGAATTCCAGCCCGATCTCCCAACTCCCCCATCGTGGCGCGATCCGGTCCGCGGCGTTCGAGCGGTCCGAGTTCTGCAGCGCGTGCCACCAGTTCGAGGCCGATGGTCAGGCGCTGAACGGGACGCTGCTCGAGAACACCTACAGCGAGTGGCAGGAGTCTCGCTACGCGCGGGAGGGGAGGACCTGTCAGAGCTGTCACATGCCGGGCCGCCGCCATGCGTGGCCGGGGATCCACGATCCGGAGATGGTGAGGAGCGGGGTCACCGTTCGACTGACGCGGGGCGACGCGCGGGACCGGGTCGAGGCGACGATCACGCTTGCGAACACGGGGGTGGGGCACTACTTCCCAACGTACGTTACGCCCAAGGTCATCGTCAGATTCGAACTGGTGGATGCGGCGAACAATCGCGTCGATGGCAGCCTGCATGAGGAGCGGATCGGGCGGGAGGTGACGTTGGATCTCGAGCGGGAGCTGTTCGATACGAGGATCCCGCCGGGGCACACGCGAACGGTCCGGTATGTCAGGACGATCGCGGGACCGGGCCTTCGTCTGAGGGCCTCGGTGATCGTCGCGCCGGATGATTTCTACGTGAAATTCTTCGAGGCGAAGGTGCCGAGGGCCAGGAGCGAACGGGCGCGGGCGCTGCTCGATCAGGCCCTGGCGGAGGCGCAAAACTCCTCTTTCGTCCTCTTCGAGGAAACAGTCCCGGTGTCGTGAGTTCCCTGCCATTCCATCGTCCACCCTCGGTCGGGACACCGGACAACTCCATGTGACTCCGTTCTTCCCCTCTACTGCTCCGATCACATGGCGGTGTACATCCCTTTAAAGGGAATCGTCGCGCCCTCCTCCGGCATCTAACAGGCAGGCGGCGACTGCCCTGAGGGCTGGTCACGTCTCCCTGATCCCTGCGATGAACACGTCTGTTCACTTCAGCTTTCGCTGCCCGGGGGCCAAGTCGGTTGCGCTGGTCGGGGACTTCAACGACTGGAGTGTCACGGCGCACCCGATGACCCGTGATCCCGCCGGCGATCTCTGGGCGGCGACCCTGCGGCTTGCGCCTGGCAGATATGAGTACAAGTTTCTCGTGAACGGCCGGAGCTGGTGGAACGACCCGGACGCCCCGAAGGTTTCGAATTCCTGGGGGAGCGAGAACTCATATCTGGCCGTGGATTAGGCGACCAGACCGCGATTATTTTCTCCGTCTACCAGAAACAGATATAGAGATATAATGTACTGGGGCCAGCGGCAGGGGCTGGCGAGGGGGAGGTGTATGTGCAGTGGCATTGGCCCCTGCGGGACGGGCAACAGCACTGGGAAGGCGCAGCCGACAGGGGGTGAGGCGATGCAACTGGGAATGATCGGCTTGGGACGGATGGGCGGAAACATGGTGCTTCGGCTCCTGAAAGGCGGTCATGACCTCATCGTGTACGATCGCGATCGCGCGGCGATCGATGCGCACGCGAGGGCCGGGGCAAAAGGGGCGGACTCGCTCGCCGATCTCGTGAGGCAGCTCCGGCCGCCTCGTGCGGTCTGGATCATGGTCCCGGCAGGGAGGCCGGTGGAAGAGACGATCCAGGCGTTGCTCCCGCTCCTCGCGCGAGGCGATATCCTCGTCGATGGGGGCAATTCATACTTCAAGGACGCCATTCGGCGAGCCGGGGAGCTGAGGCCGAAGGAGATCTACTATCTCGATGCTGGCACCAGCGGCGGGATCTGGGGGCTGACGGTCGGGTATTGTCTCATGGTCGGCGGCGACCGGACGGCATTCGATCGAATCGAGCCGCTCCTGAAGACGCTGGCCCCTGAGCGGGGCTATCTCTACACGGGGGGCAGCGGGAGCGGCCACTTCACGAAAATGGTGCACAACGGGATCGAGTACGGGATGATGCAGGCGTATGGGGAGGGATTTGAGATCCTGAGGTCCTCGGGCTTCAACCTCGACCTCGCCGCGGTTGCGGGCCTGTGGAACCGGGGGAGTGTCGTCCGCTCCTGGCTCCTCGAACTGACTCAGGCCGCCCTCGAGAAGGACCCGGAACTACAGCACATCCGTGGGTACGTGGAGGACTCCGGGGAGGGGCGCTGGACCGTTCAGCAGGCGATCGACTCCGACGTGTCGGCCCCGATCATCACCCTCTCGCTGCTCCAGCGGTTTCGCTCCCGCAAAGAGGAGACCTTTACGGACAAGCTGTTGGCGGCGTTGCGGAACGAGTTCGGTGGTCACGCCGTGAAGACAGGGTAGGGGAGATGAGCGTCGAGTCAGTGGTCGTGACGGAGTCGGCAGTCCAACCGTCGCAGTACAGGGTGCCGGCAGCCTGCACGCTGGTAATCTTTGGGGCCTCGGGCGATCTCACCAAGCGGAAGCTCCTGCCCGCCTTGTACGCGCTCGCCCACGACCGTCTCCTGCCTGCCAACTTCGCGGTGATCGGGTTCGCCAGGCGCCAGAAAAGTCACGAACTCTTCCGTGGCGAGATGGCCGGGGCCGTCAAGGAGTACTCCCGCTTGCAACCGTTCGATCCCGACCCCTGGGATCGACTGGCGCGCGGACTCTACTACGTCACCTCCCCGTTCGAGGACGCCGCGGGCTACGAGCGCCTCAAGGCCCTCATGGCTGACGTGGATCGCACCCATGGGACCGGGGGGCATCGACTCTACTATCTCGCCACGCCGCCGAGCGAGTACGCCGTCGTCGTGGCGCGTCTGGGCGCCGCCGGGTTGGTGAGCGACGCTTGGGGGGGGGCTCACGACGGGGCCGCGGCTCCAGGGGATGGAGGCTGGAGCCGCATCATCATCGAAAAGCCGTTCGGCCGCGACCTGGCCACGGCCAAGGCGCTGAACGCCGCGATCCATCAGGTCTTTCGCGAGCGCCAGATCTACCGCATCGACCACTACCTCGGGAAGGAAACCGTCCAGAACATCCTCACGTTCCGATTCGGCAACAGCATCTTCGAGCCGCTCTGGAACCGGCGATATGTTGACCACGTCCAGCTCCTGGTCGCCGAGGACTTGGGGGTGGAGGGCCGTGGCGGGTACTACGATACCGCCGGAGCCGTCCGCGACATGGTGCAGAACCACATGCTCCAGCTCCTGTCGCTGGTCGCAATGGAGCCGCCGGCGACCTTCGAGGCCGACGCCGTCCGTGACGAGAAGGTCAAGGTGCTCCGGGCGATCCGCCAGATCCCGGCGGCGCGCTCGGCGGTGTCGGCGGTCCGTGCGCAATACGGCGCGGGTACGCTTCATGGCGACGCGATTCCGAGCTACACGGCCGAGCCGAGGGTCGCGACAGGCACGGCCACCGAAACGTATGCGGCCCTGCGTCTGGAGATCGACAACTGGCGTTGGGCCGGGGTGCCATTTTACCTGCGGACCGGAAAAGCCCTGGCGAAGCGCGTGACCGAGGTTTCGATCCAGTACCGGCGGCCGCCGCTCTTGCTGTTCGCGCACGCAGACCATCCGGGCGACGACGCGCGAGAAGTCATCGAGCCGAATCGGCTGACCCTTCGGATTCAGCCGGACGAGGGGATCTCGCTGCGGGTCGGCCTCAAGCCGCCCGGCCCGCGGATCGACCTCGTGCCTGCGAGACTCGGGTTCAACTACCGTGATGCCTTCGGGGCCGAGCCGCCGGAGGCGTACGAGCGGCTGCTGCTGGACTGCATGCTCGGCGATTCCACGCTGTTTATCCGCCGGGATGAGGTGGAGGCCGCGTGGGCGCTGATCACCCCCCTGCTCGAGGGGTGGGCGGCCGCCGGCCGAAGCGGGCTTGCCGCCTATCGGGCCGGGAGCTGGGGCCCGCAGGAGGCGGACCACTTCATCCAGTCCGATGGCCGGGAATGGGTCAATCCCTGAGGGCAGGGGAGGAGGACGGTCTGAGCAGTGCCGAGAAGCGCGGGTAGGCGTTGGGGAGTGGTCACATGGCCTGTCATGGTTCCGAGCTGGCAGTGGTGAGCGACCAGGCCGCGCTTACAGAGAGGGCTGCAGAGCAGTTCTCGAGTATCGCGGAGACTGCGGTTGCCCGGGCCGGACGATTCAGTGTCGCCCTTGCCGGCGGCTCGACCCCCAGGCCGGTCTACGCGCGCCTGGCGGCAGAGCCGTACCGGTCTCGCATCCCCTGGCGCCAGACCGTCTTCTTTTGGGGTGACGAGCGGTGCGTTCCGCCGGACCATCCGGACAGCAACTATCGAATGGCCGAGGAGACGCTGCTCAGGCAACTCCCGGTCCCCCCTGAAGGGCTCTATCGGATGCGGGGCGAGGACCCCGAGCCGGCGCGGGCCGCGACAAACTACGAGCAACTCCTCAGGGCGGCGTTTCAGCTTGAATCCGGCGGGGTTCCGCGATTCGACCTGATCCTTCTCGGGATGGGGGGCGATGGCCACACCGCCTCGCTCTTCCCGGAAACGTCGGCGCTCGCGGAAGTCTCGCGGCTGGTCGCGGCCCCCTACGTCGAGCGACTGCGCCAGCACCGCCTGACACTGACGTTTCCCGTCCTGAACGAGGCGGCGGCGATTATCTTTCTCGTGAGTGGACGGGAGAAGGCGGAGGCCCTCCGCTCGGTCCTCGATCCGTCCTTCCCTGGTCGTGACCTCCCTGCAGGGCAGGTCTGCCCCCGTGACGGTCGGCTGACGTGGCTTGTCGATGAGCCGGCCGCCTCGCTGCTGGAACGCCCGTCTCGAGAGTGGACGCGTCGATGATCCTGGCAGGCGACGTCGGCGGAACCAAGACGCTGGTGGCACTCTATGACGACTCGCCCGGGAGGCTGTCGCCGGTGAGGGAGGAGAGCTACCAGAGCGGAGACTTCACGTCACTGGAGGACGTCCTGCACCGGTTTCTTCGGACGGGGACGGGCGCGTCGCTTCGGGCCGCGTGTTTTGCGGTGGCGGGGCCGGTGATCGATGGACGGTGTAAGACCACCAACCTTCCCTGGGAGCTGGATGAACGACAGCTTGGCGCGGCCCTGAGGACCAGGGTGAGACTCCTGAACGACCTCGAGGGGGCGGCATACGGACTGTCCACCATTGGCCGGGACGAGCTTGAGGTCCTCCAAGCCGGCGCCAGGAGGGAGGGGAGCATGGTCCTCATCGCCGCAGGGACTGGGCTCGGGGAGGCGATCCTGGTCCGGTCCGGCGACGCCTACCACGTGATCGCGTCGGAAGGAGGGCACGCAGACTTCGCTTCCCGAACGGACGTCGAGGCGGCGCTGCTTGCATACCTCAGAAGGGAGCATGCGCACGTGAGCTATGAGCGCCTCCTCTCCGGGCCGGGATTGCTCAACATCTATCGGTTCCTCCGCGATTCGGGGCATGCCCCGGAGCCTGAGTGGCTCCGCGCGCGCCTTGCGACGGGCGACCCGAGCGCGATCATCTCCGAAATGGCGCTCTCCGGGGAAGATCCGCTCTGCACGAAGACCTTGGAACTCTTTGTCTCGATCTACGGGGCAGAGGCTGGGAACCTCGCCCTCAAGGCGCTCGCGCTCGGCGGGGTCTTCGTGGGGGGTGGGATCGCCCCCAAGATCCTCCCGAAACTTCGTGATGGCTCGTTCATCGACGCCTTCAACGACAAGGGCCGGATGGCGGGGCTGATGCGGTCGCTCGACGTGAGCGTCGTGCTCAACCCGCGAGTGGCGCTGCTCGGCGCGGCGACGGTCGCCGGCAAATTGTGAGCCCTGTTCCGCGATAGGACACCATGAACCGGCTGAAGGCGCTACAAGAATACGGTCAATCGGTCTGGCTGGACTATATCCGGCGGAGCTTCATCGCCAGCGGGGACCTCGCGCGCCTGGTGAAGGAGGACGGGCTGCGCGGCGTCACGTCGAATCCCGCCATCTTCGAGAAGGCCATCACCGGCAGCACCGATTACGCGGACGCCCTCTCGGCCCTTGCCCGCGAGAAGCTCGATGCCATGTCCCTTTTTGAGCGACTGGCGATCCGCGATATCCAGGATGCAGCCGACGTCCTGCGTCCGGTCTACGATGAGACCGCTGGCCGCGACGGCTACGTCAGTCTAGAGGTGTCTCCGAAGCTCGGCCGCGACACGCAAGGAACGATCGTGGAGGCGCGGCGGCTGTGGAAGCTTGTCGGCCGAGAAAACCTGATGATCAAGGTTCCCGGGACGCCGGAGGGGATTCCGGCCATCAGGGCGCTCCTCGCCGACGGGATCAACGTCAACGTCACGCTCCTCTTCTCGATGGAGAGGTACGAGGAGGTCGCCGAGGCCTATCTCTCGGGCCTGGAGCAGCTCGCCGCGCGCTCCGGCAACCTGGGCAGGATCGGGAGCGTGGCGAGCTTCTTCATCAGCCGCATCGACACGGCGGTCGATGGGCTGGCCACAGCTCGGCTGAAGACCGCCACGCGTGCGGAGGACCGGGCATCGCTGCAAACCGTGATCGGCAAGGTCGCGATCGCCAACGCTCGGCTCACGTATCAACGGTACAGGGAGATCTTTCGAGGTCCGCGCTGGCAGGCCCTGGCGGACAGGGACGCCCGCACGCAGCGGCTCTTGTGGGCGAGCACCAGCACGAAGAACCCGAATTACCGCGACGTGATCTACGTCGAGGAGCTGATCGGGCCCGATACGGTCAACACGATGCCCCCGGCGACATTCGACGCCTTCCGCGATCATGGGCGTCCGCGTGCCAGCCTCACGGAGGACGTCGGGGGGGCGCACGACACGATGGAGACCCTCGAGCGGGCCGGGATCTCGATGAAGGAGGTCACCGAGAGGTTGCTCGACGAGGGGCTGCGGCTGTTCGCCGACGCCTTCGACACGCTGCTTGCTGCGGTGGACAAGGCGCGTCAAGGGGCTGTGCCCGCTCAGCGCAACCGTCAGACCTACTCCCTGCCCGCACAGATCGCCTCTCAGGTCAAGACATCGCTTGAGCAGTGGCGCACAGGTGAGAAGGTCCGGCGGCTCTGGTCGGGCGATGCGTCTCTCTGGACCGGGAGGGACGAGGGAAGTTGGCTCGGCTGGCTGGGGATCACCGAGGATCAGTTGGCTCACGGCCAGCATTTGACGAGCATCGCCGAGGAGGTCGCGCGCGCCGGCTTCTCCCACGCCCTTCTCCTCGGAATGGGCGGGTCGAGCCTCTGTCCCGAGGTGATGAAGATGACGTTCGGGAAGCTCGATGGCTACCCGGAGCTGCACGTCCTCGACTCGACCGACCCGGCCCAGATCAAGGCATTCGAGCGCAAGGTGGACCTGGCGAACACGATCTTCATCGTGTCGAGCAAGTCGGGGACCACGCTGGAGCCGAACATCTACAAGCAGTATTTCCTCGAGCGTGTGAGGCAGGTGGTCGGCGCCGACGAGGCGGGCAATCGGTTCATGGCGATAACAGATCCCGGGTCCAGGATGGAGCAGGTCGCCAAGGACGACGGCTTCCGTCACCTCTTCTTCGGACTGCCGAGCATCGGCGGACGGTACTCGGCCCTCTCGAACTTCGGCATGGTGCCCGCCGCGATCATGGGCGTGGACGCGTTGCAACTGCTGGACCGCGCCGAGGAGATGGCGCAGGCCTGTTCATCGTGTGTCCCGGTCGAGGAGAATCCGGGCGTCGTGCTCGGCACGATCCTGGGCGTCCTCGCCAGAAACGGCCGCGACAAGGTCACGTTCATCGCGTCGCCCGGCATTTCGGCTCTCGGTGCCTGGCTGGAGCAACTTCTGGCAGAATCGACCGGGAAGAACGGAAAGGGGTTGATCCCGATCGACCTCGAGCAGGTGGGTCCGCCTCAGGTATACGGCGGCGATCGTCTGTTCGTCTATCTGCGTTTCGAGGCTGCGCCCGACCGGTCGCAGGATGAGGCCGTTGACGCGCTCGAGCGTGCTGGACATCCGCTCGTGCGGATCACCGTGACTGACTCGTACGATTTGGGCCGGGAGTTCTTCCGCTGGGAGATCGCGACCGCAGTCGCCGGGTCGGTCATCGGGATCAATCCGTTCGACCAACCTGACGTGGAGGCGAGCAAGGTCGAGACGCGGAAGTTGACCTCGGAATACGAGAAGACCGGCTCGCTGCCGCCGGAGGCGCCATTGCTGGAAGACGCCGGGCTCAAGCTGTTCACGGATGACAAGCACGCCAGGGTGCTGTCTCAGGCGGCCGGCCCCGATCGGTCCCTTGTCGGCTGCCTGCGGGCGCACATCGGGCGGCTGAAACCAGGCGACTACTTTGCGCTACTGGCCTATCTCGAACGGAGCGATGCGCATCAGGAGCGGCTGCAAGCGATTCGGCGCTGCGTCCGCGACGCCAGGCGCGTCGCCACCTGTCTCGGATTCGGCCCGCGCTTCTTGCACTCGACCGGACAGGCCTACAAGGGGGGACCCAACAGCGGCGTCTTCGTCCAGGTCACCTGCGACGACATTGCGGACCTTCCGGTGCCCGGGCAACGATATACCTTCGGCGTCGTGAAGGCTGCTCAGGCGCGCGGCGACTTCCAGGTCCTGGCGGACCGAGACCGGCGCGTCTTGCGGGTTCACCTTGGGTCGGACGTGCAGGCGGGCCTCGCCACGCTCGAGACGGCGATGGCGCAGGCATTGCGACCCCTATCCAGACTGATCTCCTCTTGACACTCCTCCGAACTGGCCCTCGCCGGTACTTGCTTAGCGACCCTCGATTCGTTTTTTCGCATCCTTTTGACTGCTGCGGCATCAAAAGTCAGTGAAGGGTGAACCAACGGACGATGTTCGGGAGGGGCGATCGATGAAGCAGGCTGCAGGGGCGGTATTAAGCTGGGCGTCCGGCCGGATGGTGATTTTCGAGAAGATGATGGCTGGGTTGCTCGATTGCGAGCAGGAAAGCCCCGATGCCGTCGAGCGTCTGATCGAGTCCCTGTACGGCGTTGAGCTCAACGGAGACGGGAACGGAAGCGGACATGGAGTCAATGAACCCAATCCCGCCGACCTGTATGTGGGAAAGTCGCTTGCGCAGACAAAGGCGATGACCGAGTCCGGGACCCTGTCGTTCGGTTTTCTGTCCGGCGATTTCAACCCGCTGCACTTCAACGACACGCAGGCCAGGCGGACCCGATTCAACGGACGGATCGTTCACGGGTTCCACACCGCCAGCCTCTTCTCAGGGGTGCTGGCCGAGCTCTGCCCCTGGTGCGTCTATCTCCGCCAGGAGATGGAGTTCACTGCCCCCGTGCGGACGGGAGACCGGATCACCGCGACCGGCGTCATCGAGGCGATCGATGAGCGGGGCGTGGTCACCGTGAACTTTCAGTGCACCAACCAACGTGGGGAGGTCGTCGTGAAGGGTCAAGCGGTCTTGAAGAAACTGAAGGAAGTCTACGGTCCGGCCGGCACCCCGCAGCGATCTCTGGCCTCCCCGGCGGGGGCAGCGTCTTCAGATGAAAGGAGGTGACACGATGAAACACACAATCATGGCCATCGCGCTCGTCACTACGCTATCATTGGCTGTCGCCAGCCCGAGCGTCGCCATCACCCGGGACGATGTCATCGATATCATCCGGACCCACGGGACAGCAAGCAATTATTGCTCGAGCGTTCCGGACTCCCTCCGGGGGAGCGGATGGGCCCCCGGGAACTGTAGATGACCGGCACTGTGACCAGAGTGCGCAGCGTGAGGGGCCGGAGTCACATCCGGCCACTCGCGTTATGGGGCGGCCTGTTGGGCAATCAACCAGGGGGCCACGTCGCGCTCGCGTTCGGAGTCTGATGGAGCGATGGTCGATGCCTTGAGGCGCCATTGGCCCGAATATCTGATGGAGGCCGCCGGTCTCGGCGTCTTCATGATCTCGGCGTGCGTGGTCGGGGTGATCATCGAACACCCGGCTTCGCCGTTCCGGCAGGCGTTCAGCGATCCGCTCGTGCGACGCATTCTCTTCGGTCTGGTGATGGGTCTGACCGCCGTCGGCATCATCTACTCGCCGTGGGGACAACAATCGGGCGCGCATATCAATCCCGCGGTGACGCTCACCTTCTTTCGGCTCGGTAAAGTTGAGCCATGGGATGCGCTCTTTTACGTCCTTGCGCAGTTCGCTGGCGGCCTGGCGGGGGTTCTCCTTTCGGCGTGGCTCCTGGGGAATTCAATTGCGGATGCCTCCGTCAATTATGTCGTTACAGTCCCGGGGTCGGGCGGCGCCGGCGTCGCATTTCTGGCAGAGGTCGTGATCTCGTTTGGCTTGATGGTGGTTGTGCTGGTCGTGATGAACAGGGAGCGTTTGGGGCGCTTGACGGGGCTCTTCGCCGGCGTCCTGGTGGCGACCTACATCGCTGTCGAGGCCCCCCTGTCAGGCATGAGCATGAATCCGGCCCGCACCTTCGGATCTGCCCTGCCGGCCCAGATCTGGACCGCGTTTTGGGTCTACGTCACGGCGCCCCCGCTCGGCATGCTCCTGGCGGCCGAGGTCTACCTGCGCCTGGGGGGCGCCCATCGGGTGTTCTGCGCCAAACTCGACCACTATAACGACAAGCGCTGCATTTTCCGCTGCAACTTTCCGGCCCCTGCCTGAGCTACCCGCCAAGGACCGACAACCGCGCCCAATCGGCAACGTGTCATTCACCGTGCGGACGCCGTGGGGAGTTTAGCGGCGCTCGTACGTCTCATAGGCTTCCTCCAGGGAGTTCCTGATCGTCGCCGCGAACAAGTCTTCTTCGGGTTTGATTTTCCGCATCGCCGCTGCCTCTTTGACCAAGGGTGCCCGGGGTGACTCGGAAGATCTGGACCGCCTCAGCCGTCACACGGAACTCGTCCGGTGCTTGCGCCGGCCCCATGGCGCGCGCCACCTTCACCTGCACGTGATGCATGGCGGTCTCCCGCGCCTGCCCGTAGACCCCCGGGGGGGGCATCACCGCTCGCGCCACCTGCGCCACGAGAAGCGCGCACAGGACGACAGGAAGGGACTGAACGAGGTGCCGTCTCACATCGTTCATGTCATCAACTCCCGGATCGTTTCGCCTTCGCCTGCTCGATGAGCGGTTCGAGCATCCCCTTCAACGTCGGGTCCAACGTGTAACATTTCCTGATGTCGCGGAAGGCGTCGGTATCGTTGCCCTGGAGGATCAGGGCTACACCCCGCCCCCCGTAGGCGCGAGCATGCTCTGGATTGAGCTCGATCGCCTTGTCGAAATCAGCGATGGCCCCCGCGAGATCGCCGCCCTCTCGCCGGGCAGTGCCACGGTAGTAGTAGAGTTCGTCTTCATTCGGCTTGTGTCGGATCGCTTCGGTGAATGCCTCGATGGCGCCATCGTAATGTCGCAGGCACAGGTACGCCCGTCCTCGCGCGAGGACGACCGTCGCAAAGTTGGGGTCGAGCTGGAGGACACTGTTGAAGTCGTGAAGCGCCCTGTCGCACTGATCGAGCAGCAGGTAGGCCCGTCCCCGCTGATAATAGGAGTGTGGACGCAGCGGGTCGAGCCGGATCGCCTCGTCGTACTCCTGGATCGCCTCGCGGACACGCCCCGCATTCAACAGCTTCATCCCTCGATTGTAGGCCTCGACCGCCGGGTGGATGTTGGATTGCGCGTGGGCCATCGATGCCAGCATTGCGCTCACAAGGACGAACACGCGGAGGTGGCCAGGGACTCCGGAAGTATTCATGCTTGCTCCTCCTCTACAGCGAGTTCATACTCGGAGATCAGCGATCGATGTCCCATCGCGTGACGGGTCGCCACGATTACTTCCTGGCGCGCTTCGCCTTTGCCTCCCGGATGAGCGGGGCAAGGGTCTCCCGGCAGCCCGGCTCCAGGCCGTAGCAGGTCGCGAAGTCCCGCTCCGCCTCTGCGTCCTGCCACTGGAGCAGGCGGACGAGGCCCCGATTGGCGTAGCCTCGCGCGAACTTCGGGTTCAATGCGATCGCCTGGTTGGTATCGGCCAGCGCTCCCGTGAGGTCCCCCCGTTCCCGACGGGCGATGCTGCGGTTGGAATGGGCGCTTACACTGCGCGGGTCGAGGCGGATCGCCTCGGTGTAATCCTGGATCGCGAAATCGTACCGGCGCAGATTTAGGTGGGCGTTGCCGCAGTTGTAGTAGGCGTCGGTGTACCGGGGATCGAGGCGGATCGCCTCGGTGCAGTCCTGGATCGCCAGCTGA
>Ga0187893_10008036_pt1 | contig 16903 bp, 15 predicted proteins | sample MA1701074metaG_FD_139574 | JGI IMG/M metagenome (GOLD analysis project Ga0187893, IMG submission 139574) | White microbial mat communities from a basaltic lava cave in the Kipuka Kanohina Cave System on the Island of Hawaii, USA - MA170107-4 metaG ...
ACTCGCGCGCGCAACGTGTGCAGATCCACGGCAGGAGCTTGAGCGCCTGCTCGCGGTAGTCCGCGTCGTGCCTGCCGCGCACCGGGCCCATGGTGCGGGGATTATGATCCCGTTCCCGCCATGACCCCCCTCCTGCGGCTCCTCGCCTTCACCGCCGCCTTCCTCGCGGCCGGCTGCGCGACGCGCTGGGAGCCGCTGCGAGTCATCCCGACCGACCTCGATCACTGGATCGCAGAGCCCGGCTGGCGGGGCGATCACCGCCTCTCGCCCGACGGCCGGAAGCTCCTCTGGATCGAGCAGGCGGGGGCGGAGCTCGCGATCGTCTGCCAGGCGGTGGAAGGCGGGCCGGTGGTGAAGATCCCCGTCGGGCGCCTTGCGCCCGCGGGCGTGGTGTTCTTCCAGGCGGGGTGGCTCGGCGACAGCCGCCACGTCGCCTGGGTCGAGGACCCGACGGGCGACGAGAACACGCAGATCTGGGTGAAGGACACCGGGGCGCCCGAGCAGCCCGCGCGCAACCTGACGCCCTGGCCGGGCGCGCGCTCGGCGATCGCCAACCCGGGCGGGGCGAAGGGGACGGTGATGAGGATCGTCTCCAACCGGCGCGAGGCGCGCGTGTTCGACCTCTACCGCGTGGACTACGCGACCGGCGAGATGACGGAGGAGGCGCGCAACCCGGGCGACGTCCTCTACTGGATCACCGATATCGCCTCGCTCGACCTCGCCGGCCGCGCGCGGGTCGAGGGCCAGGGGCGCGTGATCGAGGTGCTCGGCGCGGACGGCGCATGGCGCGAGCTGCGGCGCTTTGCGACGCCTTTCTCCGGCTACGTGCGGGCGATCAACCGGGGAAGGAAGAGCGCGATCCTGGGAACGAGCGCCGGGCGCGACACGCGCGCGCTGGTGCGCGTGGACCTGGAGACGGGCGAGGAGCGCACCATCTTCACCGACGCGCGCGTCGACGTGGACCGCTCCTACTACACCGCGGCGGCGGACCGGATCTACGCGGTGACGATCGACCCCGGCTACCCCGAGACGCGCATCCTCTTTCCGAAGCTCGAGCGCGCGCTCGAGGCGCGGCTGCGCGAGGCGGCGGGGGCGGAGCTGCTCGGCTTCGAGATCCTGAGCGCGGACCGGGCGCTCGCGCGCTTCGTCTTCCGCACCTACACGCGCGAGGGGACGAAGGAGGTGTTCTTCGAGAGGAAGACGGGTGAGGCACGCGTGCTGCGCGACTCGGCCGCGCACCCGGCAGCGGCGCGGTTCGTGTACTCGGAGCCCGTGACCGTGACCGCGCGCGACGGCAGGCGGCTCCACGGCTACCTCGCGCGCCCGTCCGGGCGCGTGAAGGACCCGCAGCCGCTCGTCGTCCTGATCCACGGCGGGCCGTGGCTGCGCGACCACTTCTCGGCGCGCGACCTGAACCCCGGCATCCTCGGCGGCGGCGGCAATGCGACCAGCCAGATGCTCGCGCAGCGCGGCTACACGGTGCTGAGGATCAACTACCGGGGCTCCGACGGCTACGGCGAGGAGCACGTGCGCGCGGCCGAACGGTCGCTCGGCGACCGCACCCAGGACGACATCGAGGACGCGGTGCGCTGGGCGATCCGCGAGGGGATCGCGGACCCGAAGCGCATCGTCGCCGCGGGCGGGAGCTTCGGCGGCTTCTCGGTGCTGACGCAATTGCAGCGCTCGCCCGAGCTCTACCGCTGCGGCATCAACTGGGTGGGGGTGGCCGACTGGCGCCGGCAGATGGGGCGCCAGCCGCCGTACTGGTGGGGCTTCAAGGAGGGCTACTACGCCTTCTACGGCGACCCGCGCACGCCCGAGGGCCTGGCGGAGCTCAGGCGCATCTCGCCGATCCACGCGCTGGAGCGGATCCGCGTGCCGCTCCTCCTCTTTCACGGCAGGAACGACGTGCGCGTGCCGGTCGAGGACTCCGAGGACGTCGCCGCGGGATTGAGGCGCCTGGGCCGCCCGGTCGAGTACTTCCGCTTCGAGGACGAGGGCCATGCCACGCGGCGCGTGGCGAATCGTCTGACGACCTGGCAGGCGGTCGATGCGTTCTTGAAGAGGTGCATGGAGTAGGGCATCTGCCGTCGTTCCCGCGGCTTTAGGCGGGAACCCGGGTTGAACGAAGTGGGTCCCCGCCCGAACCTTGCGGGGACGACAAGCTTGCTAGAACTTCTTCGGCTCTTTTTCGAGCTGCGACCAGTCGAAGCGCTGCAGCTGGTGCGCGGCCTCGGGGGCGCCGGCGAAGACGCCCTTCAGGCGCCGCTCGAGCTTTGCCTCGAGGGTGATCTCGTTGCCATCGGCATCGAGCAGCACCCCGCCCGCGGCGCGCACCAGCGCCCAGCCGGCGGCGATGTCGTACTCGTTCACGTGGTGCAGCGAGACCGTCGCCACCCCGTCGCCGGCGGCGATCTTGGCGAGGCGGTAGGCGATGCTCGGCATCGCCAGGTGCCGCGCCGGAGCGGCCGCGCGCGCGAAGGTCAAAGGGCGCTGCGCCGAGGATGCGGTCGCCCAGACCGTCTCGCCCGCCGCGAGGCGGCGCCTCGAGAGGTCCCACGCGACCGGCGCGCCGTTGCGCAGCACCGCGCGCTCGCCCTCGGCCCAGGCGACGGTGTCGGGACCGCGGTCGGGGGGGTTCGGGCTGTGGATGACGCCGAGGACGACCCCGGGCGAGGTGCCGACCCCGGCAAAGAGCGCGACCGAGATGCAGGTGCCGCGGCGGCCCTTGAGGAAGTCGCTCGTGCCGTCGTGCGGGTCGACGAGCCAGATCCGGCCGGGATCGGCGTCCCGGCCCGCGGGGGCCGGCGTGACGCCGGTCTCCTCGCCGCCGAAGGCGCAGGGCACGAGCGCCTGGAGCCTGGCGCGCAGCCGCTCCTCGATCTCGCGGTCGACCGGCGCGCTGCCGCCCGCGCCGCGCGGCCCGCCCGGGCGCGCGAACTCCGCGGCGAGGTGGCGGCCTTCTTCCTCGACCGCGGCGATGACCTGGCTGAGCAAGTTCATGTCAACCGGACCCGGGGTCCCCGCCTGACCCCGCGGGGACGACGACAGTCTTGCTGTCGTTCCCGCGGCCTTTGGCGGGAACCCATGTCGTTCTTCAGCCGGAGATTAATCGAACACCTTCGAGCGCAGGGCCTTGAGGTGCGCGCGGCGGCGCTTCTTCTCCAGGCGCTTCTCGCGCGCGCCGCGCGAGGGGCGCGTCGGCTTGCGGCGCTTCGGCACGTGCGCCGCGGCCTCGACCAGCGCGTGCAGCCGCGCGAGCGCCTCGGCGCGGTTGAGCTCAAGGCTCCTGTGCTGCTGCGCCTTGATGACGACGACGCCGGTGCGCGTGATGCGCTTTTCGCCGCGCCGCAGCAGCCGCTCCTTCACCTCGGGCGGGAGGGAGGAAGCGCGGATGTCGAAGCGCAGGTGCACCGCGCTGGAGACCTTGTTGACGTTCTGGCCGCCCGAGCCTTGGGCGCGGATGGCGGTCAGCTGCACTTCGTGTTCGGGAATGAACAGTTTCATTCAAGCTGGGTCCCCGCTTGAAGCCGCGGGGACGACCATGGGGTGCGTCACCACCCGCTGCCTCCGCCGCCGCCGCCGCCGCCGCCGGAGGAGCCGCCCCCGTTGCCGCCGGAGGAGCCGCTGCTGGAGGAGCCGCTGTCGGAGAAGCCGGAGGAGCTGGCGGGCGGCGTGGAGGCCGCGGCGATGGTCGAGTCCATGCTGCTGAGCGAGGTCGTGAAGGTGCCGAAATCGCTCGAGCCGAAGGCGCTCTCGCTGGAGTCCTGGTAGTAGGAGGACACCGCCTGCCCCACGGCCGCGGCGCCGAGGAGCGTGGCGAAGCGGTCGGCCCAGGTCTTCTCGACGTCGAGCGCCACTGCGTACGGCAGGAGCTTGGCGAACTCCTCCTTCGTCTGGGGCGGCGCCTGCATGCGCGCGAGGTCGTCCTTTTCCGCTACCGTGAGGTACTGGCGCAGGCCCTCGATCGCATCCTGGAGCTTGCGGCCCTCGGTCGAGTAGGCCGGCAGCCAGCGCGCGAACAGCACGAGCGCGACCACCGCGGCCAGCGCGTAGACGGCCATCGCGAACACCGGCGCGGCGTACTCGAACATCGCGACGCCGCCGAGCAGGCCGATCGCGGCAGCGATGAAGAGCGAGTCGTAGTTCTTCGAGAAGAGCCGGCCGAAGTGCAGCTCGAGCGCGCGCCTCAGGCTCTTGTGCGCCTCGCCCACGACCGGGTTGTGCTCGCGGCCGATCGAGATCGAGGTGCCGTTGCCGAGCAGCGTCCCCGAAAGCCACTTCTCCCCGGGAAGCCACTCGGCGCTCGCGCCCGTGCGTTCGACCGTGTACTGCGATCCATCGGTCCGGATCTTCAGGTAGCCGCGCTGGCCGAGCCCGAGCAGCCCCGCCGCGAAGCACCTGTTGTCGTAGCCCATGCGGTCGACGTAGCGCACCCCCGCCGGGCCGATCCCGGGCGGTCCGTCGTAGCGTGGGTAGCGCGGACCCACGCGCGGATCGCGCCCCGCCGCGTTCCAGCTCCAGTAAAGGACGCCAAGCAGCGCCAGCAGGCTCGCAATGCCCGCCGCGACGCCGCTGTTGTCCCCGAGGAACCAGCGAGCGCGCTGGCCCGCGGTGGGCGGCGTGACGATCCCTTTCGGGAAGCCGACCACGATGGTGAGCCCCTCCCCCGGCCCGAGCGCGCGCGAAGTGACGAACACGGCGCCGCCGTCGCGCGCGCTCGAAGTGTAGCTGCGGCCGCGCGCGCCCTGCAGCCCGGTGTAGGCCTCGAGCTTCATCTGGCTGGGCTGCACCGGGATGGGCAACGTCACCTCCGCCGACACGTGGTCCATGGCGAAAGTCCAGCCGGTGCCGTTCACGTTCCAGTAGAGCTCGTCGTGCTGCTCGAAATGGCCGACCTGGCGCGCGGTGCGGTAGCTGATCTCGTAGACGTGCCTGCCGGGCGAGAGGGGCAGGTCCGCCCGGCCGATGCGGATGCGCACGCCGTTCGCGAGCCGCTCGGTGCCGTAGGGCTCGCTCAGGCTGTTGCGCTTCACGCTCAGCACCTCGAACGGCACGCGCACCTTGTTGCCGAGGCGGTCGGTGTAGTCGGTCGGGAAGTCGCGCAGGATGCCGCGCTTGATCTCGCGCCCCTCCACCTGCACCGCGATCGTCTCGGTGACGGTGAGCTCGCCGCTCGCCGCGATCCGGATGTCGCCGTGCAAGTCGAGCACGCGCTCGGCGGCCTGCGCACCGAGCGCGGCGAGGAAAAACAGCGCACCGAGCATCGCCCTCATAGCGCCACCTTCACCGCCGCGCTCGTCGTGCAGAGCATTGGCGCGCAGCTCGGTGACGGCGGTGAGGAGCGCTTTCTCGTAGGCGGCGTACCCGCGCACCGCCTCGACCAGCTGCGGCACGAGGTCGGCGCGGCGCTTCAACTGCACGTCGATGTCGGCGAAGCCCTGGCGCACGAGGTTGCGGTCGGCGACCAGCCGGTTGTAGAGCCAGACCAGGACGACGGCCGCGAGCGCCGCTGCGATCGTGACGACCCAGCCTTCAGCAGTCATGTTCTTCTTCCGCCCCCCGCCGCGAGGAGCCGGCCGAGCAGCGCGCGCGTCTCGCGGTAGATCCCCGGTCGCTTGCTCTCGCGCGGCCCGGCTATGTTAAGCGTTCGGATGCGGTTGCGGGTGATCCAGCCGCGCACGCGCGCAGGCGTGATGCGCCCCTCGAGCGCGAGCACGAGGAACGGCCGGCCGTGCCGCAGCGCCATCTGCAGGGTGTAGAGCGTGCCGCCGTCGAGCGCGCCGCGGTTGAGGATCAGGGTGCCGTCGGAGTCGCGCACGTTCCACGCGGTGCGCTGCGCGTAGGCGGCGGCGGGCGTTTCCTCGAGCGGGTAGCGGCGTGCGATCCGCCCGTCCTCGGCGCGCCGGCCGCGCGGGCACCAGCCGCCGGCGGGGATGCCGAGCGCGAGCGCCGCATCGAGCGCGGCGCGGTCGACGCCCGTCTGCCCGCCGGAGACGACCCGGCGCAGCCCGGCCGGCGCGATGCGCTTCATGGCGCGGCACTATAGGGCAAGGGCCTCAAACCGCTCTCCGCGACGCCGCTCGAGGCGAAGCCGCGCCCGGCCTGAAGGCCGTTCGCCGGCCGCCGCTCGCCGCGCGCTCGGCTAGACTAGCGCCGGGCAGACACGAAAGGAGCCAGCCGATGAAGCAAGGACGTCGCGATTTCCTGAGCAGAGGCTCGATCGCAGTGGTCTCGCTCGCGCTCGCCGCGAGCCAGGCGCAGGCGCAGCAGAAGCCGGCCGCGAAGGCGCTGCCGCGCCTGGACGAGAAGGACCAGGCCGCCGCCGCGCTCGGCTACGTGCACGATGCCGCGAAGGCGGACAAGAAGAAGTTCGCCAACTGGAAGGCCGACCAGACCTGCGCCAACTGCCTGCAGTACCAGGCGAAGCCCACCGACGCCTGGGGCCCGTGCGCGATCTTCCCGGGCAAGCAGGTCGCCGCCAGGGGCTGGTGCGCGGCCTGGGTGAAGAAGGCCTGATCCGCGCCGCAGGCGCGGTGGTCTTCCGCCGCACCGAGCGCGGCGTGCGCCTGCTCGTGCTGCGCGCGTTCCGCAACTGGGATTTCCCCAAGGGCCTCGTCGAGCAGGGCGAGGAGCAGTTCATCGCCGCGCGGCGCGAGGTGTTCGAGGAGACCGGCCTCGCCGACTTCGAGTTCCCTTTCGGCGAGGAGTTCAAGGAGACGCTGCCCTACGCCGGCGGCAAGGTGGCGCGCTACTACCTCGCCGAGACGGGCGAGGCTCGGATCGAGCTGCCGCTCTCGCCGGAGCTCGGCCGCCCGGAGCACGACGAGTGGCGCTGGGTGAGCTTCGACGAGGCGGAGGATCTCCTCCCCCCGCGCCTCGCCATCGTCCTCGACTGGGCGCGGGAGACGATCGCTTGACTACCGGGTGCGGGTTGTCAGATCCCCGTGAACGCCAGATCGAGCGCTGCGATGATCGGCTGGCGCTCGCCCGCGAGGCTCCCGATTCGCTCGCCGAGGGTCTTGCGTGCGACCCCCGCCAGAGGCAAGCCTTAGCGGCTCACCCGGTTGCGGCCGGCCTTCTTGGCGCGGTAGAGCGCCTCGTCCGCGGCCTTGACGACTTTCGCCGCCGTCCGGGCCCCGGCGCCCGGCTCGGCGGCGCCGATCGAGACCGTGACCGAGACCGTTTTCGTCGGCATGCTGTCCGCGCGGCGTTTCGCCCCCTCGTCCCTGTCCCGCGGGCGGTCGTCCGCGCGCACTGCCATCCGGTAGTGCTCGATCACGCCGCGGATCTCCTCAAGGTACGGCAGCGCCTGCTTGAGGCGCCGGTCGGGGAACAGCACCGTGAACTCCTCGCCGCCGTAGCGGAAGGCCTTGCCGCCGCCCTCGACTTCGTCCAGGCGCGCGGCGACGAGTTTGAGCACCTGGTCGCCGATGTCGTGGCCGTGCGTGTCGTTGCACTGCTTGAAGTGGTCCACGTCCACCATCGCCACCGTGTACTGGGGTCCCAGGCCGGCGAGCGCCTCCTGCAGCGCGCGGCGCCCGGGGAGCCCGGTCAGCTCGTCGTGGAAGGCCAGCCGGTAGGACTCCTCCAGCATCGCGACGAGCAGGATCACGCCCGCCGCCGACATGAAGACGGCGAACACGCCCGGGCTCGCGGCCCACTCGCAGGCGACGAAGAAAGCGGCGAGCGCGCCCGCCGTGCCGACCTCGAGCGGCGAGTAGCGCGGCCAAGCGCGCCAGGCGGCCGCCGCGAAGGCGGCGACGAAGACGATGCGCCCGGCCCACGGGGTGGGCGGCGAGCGCAGCGGCCAGTGATCGAACAGGCCCTGCCAGGCGGCCCCCGAGAGGCTGCTTTGGCCCGACGCCGCGACCCAGGCGACCAGCACCAGCTCCGTCACGCCCAGAAAGAGCCAGCGGTAGTCATGGTGATGGAACACCCCCCGCTCGGGCAGGAGGAGCGCGACCAGGACGTTGAGCGGCACCAGCACGACGATCGAGGCGTAGACGGCGCGCGCGGCGAAGCTCTCCGCGCCGAGGTCGAGCGCGTAGCGGTAGCCGGCGTAGGCGGCGAGCAGCGAGGCGAGCGCGATGAAGGCGCGGCCGCGGTTGAACCACAGGCACACCGCGGCGGCGAGGACCAGGACGAGGTAGGGCCCGAGCGTGCTCAGGCCCGCGAGCGAGGCCGGCAGCCGGGCGCCTGCGGCGACGAGGATCGTGGCTGCGGCGAGGATCGCTGCCGGGCCGAGCGCGGGGCGAAACGCGGTGAGCGAGATCTGCGTCATGCGGGCTCAGCGGGTGTCGTAGAGGAGCTTCAGGTCGGCCAGGATCGCGCCGCGCCGCGCAGGGTCTTCGAGCGCGCCGGGCGGCGCGAGCTGCACGCTGCGGCCAAGGAGCGCCCCAAGCTCCGTCCGCAGGCTCGCCTCGCGGTCGCCGCTTGGCGCCCGTTGCTCGAACTCGGCCAGGACATCGACGGGTGAGCCCGGAGCGGCTTCGCCGCGGGCGACCGCACCGAAGACCCCGAGCAGCCGGATCCGGTTGCGGCGGCAGAACTCGGCCAGACGAAGCCGGTACTCACTTAACCCGCGCCCCTTGTCGTTCCCGCGGAGGCGGGAACCCATGGGTTTCTGGCCGGTGCTGGGTCCCCGCCCTCGCCTGAACCCGCGCGGGCTGGCCCGGATGCCGCGGGGACGACGAGAAGGCTCCTCCTCCGCCAGCCGGCGGATGAGGCTCGAGAGCTCCTCGAAGATGGGCGCCCCCGGGTCGGCTCCGTAGCGCACCTGGTTGCCCTGCTCCGAGCGCCGGAGCAGGCCCGCGGCTTCCAGCTGGCGAAGCTCACGGTGCAGCGACCCGGCCGGCACGTCGGCGAGGCGCGCGATCTCACGCACGTGAAAGGACTCGGCAGGGCGCGGCAGCAGTAGCGAGAGCACGCGCTGGCGGTAGCTGCCGAAGAGCAGGCTGGAGGGCTTCGAGCGCTTTGTTCTCATATTTGAAACGAAGTGTAGCATATTTGAGAACGATGGCCCCCGACCAGAGCGCTCGGGGGCGACAGCAGGGGCGAGCGCAGGAAGTCGTCGTCCCCGCAGGTCTTTGGCGGGGACCCACTAGCCCCCCAGCCGGTCAGGCCGGAAGCCGACGTCGCAGACGCGCCCGCGCTGGGCGCGCTTGCCGAGGTGCTCCTTGAGCGCCTTGGCGTCGAGCGTCTCGAGCGCCCGGTTCTTGCGCTTGATGCCGGAGACGGTGAGCGACTTGCCGTCGGTCACGGCGACAGCGGCGAGGGCGATCTTCTCGGGAAGCGCCAGGAGCTGCACCCCGACTCCGCCGTTCGGCCGCGCGGGCACCTCCTCGAGCGGAAAGACGAGCAGCCGCGCGTCCGAGGAGAGTGCGGCGAGGAGGAGCCCCTCTCCACCCTTGCCGCCCGGTGCGGCGACGACCACCGGCGGCAGGGCCCGTGCCCCCTCGGGCACGGTCATGAAGTCCTTGCCTTGGCGGGTCTTGGTGGCGAGGTCGCCCAGCTTGCACTGGAAGCCCGCGCCGCCCGAGCTCGCCATGAGGAGCGGGGTCTCCACGCTCCCCAGCCCGATCCAGACGATGTCGTCAGAGCCCGAGTTGACGAGCGCGTTCATGGGCTCGCCGTCGCCCCGGCCCGAGGGGAGCGCCGCGGCGTCCACGCTGAAGACCTTGCCACCCGAGGCGAGCACGGTGAGGGTGTCGGTGGTCTTGCATTCGAGCTCGACGTAGCGCGCGTCGCCGTCCTTGAAGTTGACGCTGCCTACATCGATCCCGTGGCCGGTGCGCGCGCGCACCCAGCCCTTCCTCGAGAGGATCACGGTGATCGGCTCCTCGAGCACGGTGCGCCCGATCTGGGCGCGCTCCTCGCGCTTCATCAGGGTGCGGCGCGCGTCGCCGTACTTCTTCGCGTCCTCGCTGAGCTCCTGGGCGACGAGCTTGCGCAGTGCCTTGTCCTCGCCGAGCAGCGCCTTGAGGACCTTGCGCTCGCGCTCCAGCTCCTTGCGCTCCTCGTTGAGCTCGACGCCGTCGAGCTTCGTCAGCTGGCCGAGCCGGATATTGACGATGTCCTCGGCCTGGCGCTCGCTGAAGCGCCACTTCTCGCGCAGTGTCGCCTTGGCCGCGGCCTGGTCCTCGGCGGCGCGGATCGCCTTGATGATCTCGTCGATGCGCACGTAGGCGAGCAGCCGGCCGAGCACGATGTGCAGGCGCTCCTCGCACTTCTTCAGGCGATGCCGGGTGCGGCGGCGGACCGTCGTGACGCGGAACTCGGTCCACTCCCTGAGCACCGTGACGAGGTCCTTGGTCTCCGGGAGGCCGTCCAGCCCGAGCCAGGTGAGGTTCACGGGCACGCGCGCCTCGAGGCTCGTGTGCACGAGCAGCGCCGCCATCGTCTCTTGCGGGTCCTGGCGCGAGCTGCGCGGCTCGATGACCAGGCGGAGCTTGGACTTGCGGTCGGACTCGTCGCGCACCGCCTCGACCTGGTCGAGCACGAACTGCTTCAGGCGCCGCTGCTCCTGCGTGACGTCCTTCTTGCCCGCGGCGGGCCTGGGGTTGACGAGGGCCTCGATCTCCTCGAGCACCTGGCGGCAGGAAACCCCGTGCGGCAGCTCGGTGACCACGATGCGCCACTGGCCGCGCGCGAGCGGCTCCACCGTCCAGCGCGCGCGCATCGCGATCGAGCCGCGCCCGGTCTCGTAGGCCTGGCGGATCTCCTCCTCGGGCGAGATCAGCTGGCCGCCGCCCGGGAAGTCCGGGCCCGGCATCAGCTCGAGCACGTCGGCGAGCTTGGCGCGCGGGTGCTTGAGGACGTGCACCGCCGCGGCGGCGACCTCCTTCAGGTTGTGCGGCGGGATGCGGGTGGAGAACCCGACCGGGATGCCGAACGAGCCGTTGAGGAGGCCGAAGGGCAGGCGCGCCGGCAGCAGCACCGGCTCCTCGAACTTGCCGTCGTAGTTCTTCACGAAGTCGACCGTGCCCTCGCCGATCTCGGCGAGCATCAGCTCGGCGTAGCGCGAAAGGCGCGCCTCGGTGTAGCGGTAGGCCGCCGCCGCATCGCCGTCGCGCGAGCCGAAGTTGCCCTGGCCCTCGATCAGGGGATAGCGCATGGAGAAGGGCTGCGCGAGGTGCACCAGCGCCTCGTAGGTCGAGGTGTCGCCGTGCGGGTGGTACTTGCCGAGCACCTCGCCCACGTAGCGCGCGCTCTTGGCGAAAGAGTGAGCGCCTGCTTCGCCCATGGCGTAGAGGATGCGGCGCTGCACGGGCTTGAGGCCGTCGGCGATCTCCGGCAGCGCCCGCGCCTTGACGGTCGAGACCGCGTAGCCGAGGTAGGCCTGCGAGGCGTGGCGCTCGATCGGCGAGGAGTCCTCGCCGTTGTCGGGCTTGAAAAGATCCAGCGTGTTGGTGTCTTCCATTTGCTTTTCTCCGATCGCCCGGGTCGCCGCTTCTCGCGACCCGGGCGAAACCTTCAGCGTCGAATGCTTTCCGCTAGCCGAACAGATCCAGCTGCCTGTCGGCCATCGCCACGGCGGCTTCGACCGCGCGCTTGGCTTTCTCCAGATCGTCCGAGGCGCCGGCCCGGCCGGCCGCCTCCCAGGTGTAGCGACCGCGCTCGGCGAGGGTCACGCGGCCGAGCTTCTTCTTGCCGAGCCAGTAGGCATGCCCCTTGTACGCCCGCTCCCAGAACGGCTTCTGCTTCTTTTTCGCCGCCATGCCACCCCCTTCTCAGACATCGGCCTCGACCGTCTTCCAGTGCTCGCGCATCCAGTTGCGACGGCCCTCGGCCTCGCCCGAATCCATTAGCAACTCGAAGGTCTCGCGCGCCTGCTTCATCTGCCTGGCGTCGAGGTGCATGCGCACCAGGCGCCGCGTGTCCGGGTTCATGGTCGTTTCCCAGAGCTGCTCCGGGCTCATCTCGCCGAGGCCCTTGAAGCGCGAGATCTCCCAGCCGCCTTCCTTCACCTTCTCCTTCTTCAGCTGGCCGAGCGTTTCCTCCAGCTCGTCGTCGTCGAGGCAGTAGATGCGCCGCGCGGCCCTGCCCTTGCCTTCTCCGGAGACCTCGACCTTGTAGAGCGGCGGCTGCGCGACGTAGACGCGCCCCGTCTCGACCAGCTTCGGCGCGTGCATGAAGAAGAAGGTGAGCAGCAACGCCTGTATGTGGCCACCGTCTACATCCGCGTCCGTCATGATGATCACGCGCCCGTAGCGGATCCCCGAGAGGTCCGGGCTGTCCTCGGGGCCGTGCGGATCCACCCCGATCGCGGTGGCGATCGCCTGCAGCTCCTTGTTGGCGAGCACGGTGCGCGCGTCCTTGGACATGGTGTTGAGCACCTTGCCGCGCAGCGGCAGCACGGCTTGCGTCTCCTTGTTGCGCGCCTCCTTCGCCGAGCCGCCCGCGGAGTCGCCCTCGACCATGAAGAGCTCGTTCCTCGAGGTGTCGTCGGAGGCGCAGTCGACGAGCTTGCCGGGCAGGGTCGCCACGCCCGAGGACTTCTTCCTCTCGAATTTCTTGCCCTTGGCGAGCCGCGCCATCGCCTGCTCGATGGCGAGCTCGGCGATCTTCCTGCCCTCGTCCGGGTGCTGGTTCAGCCAGAGCTCGAACGCGTCCTGCACGCACAGCTCGAGCAGCTTCGAGGCGTGGCGCGTGGTGAGCTTCTCCTTGGTCTGGCCGTGGAACTGCGTGCGCACGATGCGCGCCGAGAGCGTGAAGCAGGCGCGGCTCCAGAGGTCGTCGGCGATCAGCTTCACCCCTTTCGGCTGCAGCGCGCGCCGCTCCATGAACGCGGCGAACGCGTCGAAGATGCCGTTGCGGAAGCCCGCCTCGTGAGTGCCGCCCGAGCGCGTCGGGATGAGGTTGACGTGGCTGTCGGCGAAGACCTCGCCCTCGGCCACCCAGCCGACCGCCCAGGAGGCGCCCTCGCCCGCCTCGATCTCGCTCAACTCGGCGGCGGTCTTGTCGTCGAAGAACTTCTCGCCGGCGAAGAGCGGCGCCACCAGCTCGCGGCCATCGAGCATGCGCTCGAAGTACTGCGCCATGCCGCGCTCGAACTTCCAGCTCGCCTCGGGCTTGCCCTCGATTCTGAGGACCGTCGTCAGCCCCGGCAGGAGGTAGGCCTTCGAGCGCACCAGGTGCTCGAGCTCCACCATCGGGATGTTGGGCGAGTCGAAGTATTTGGGGTCGGGCCACAGGCGCACCACGGTCCCCGAGCGCCGCTCCTTCGACTTCTCGCTCCTGAGCTTCTGCTTGAGCTCGCCGCCCTCGAAGACGATCGTGTGCTTCTGGTCCTCGCGGTAGACCGTCACCTCGCAGCGCTTCGAAAGCGCGTTCGACACTGCGACGCCGACGCCGTGCAGCCCGCCCGAGATGTGGTAGATACCCTCGCCCGAGCGCGTGAATTTCGCCCCGGCGTGCAGCATCGTGAACGCGACTTCGACCGCGGGGCGCTTCTCGACCGGGTGCAGGTCCACCGGCACGCCGCGGCCCTCGTCGGCGACCTCGACCGAGCCGTCCTTGAATACCGAGACCGTGATGCGCTTGCCGTGCCCGGCGAGCGCCTCGTCCACCGCGTTGTCGATCGCCTCCTGCACCACGTGCAGCGGGTGGATCGTGTGGGTGTACATCCCCGGCATGCGCCGCACCGGCTCGAGCCCCTTGAGGGCCTGGATCGCCGATGCGTCGTAGGCCGCCTGCTTTGCCATGTATCTAGTAGGTCTCCATCGGTTGAGCGCGATATATTGTAGTCCCCAGCCGCACGGGCACAAATCGCCGGCCCGTAGACAGTCTCGACGTCTGTTGCCTGTCCCGCGGCGAATCGGAAGCAGATCCGCCACTGGTCGTTGATCCGGATGCTGTACCGCCCTGCTCTTGCCCCCTTGAGCGCTTCCAGCCGGTTCGCTGGCGGCACTCTAAGATCCATCAAGCTTCGAGCTGCATTCAGCATCCGAAGTTTCCTTCGCGCTACTCCTGAGACGAACCCGGAGCGTCTCGTCTGGGGGCACCGACTGGCCGCACGTGATGACGCAAGGCGCGATGCCGAACGACGGCACGCTCGCCGACCTGCTCGAAGCATGGGTGCCCGACGAATCCGTGCGCCGGCGGGTGCTGGTGGACAACCCGGCACGGCTGTACGGTTTCTAGACCGTCACTCGCCCAGCGTCGGCATGTGGAAGCCGGGCGCGGGCGTGTCCTGGTGCGGCCAGCGCGTGGTGATCGCCTTGGTGCGGGTGTAGAACTTGACGCTCTCGGTGCCGTGCACGTGCAGGTCGCCGAAGAGGGAGTTCTTCCAGCCGCCGAACGAGTAGTACGCCACCGGCACCGGGATCGGCACGTTCACCCCGACCATGCCGATCGTGACCTCGTTGGCGAAGCGGCGCGCGGCGCCCCCCGACTCGGTGAAGATCGCGGCGCCGTTCGCGTAGGGGCTGCGGTTGACGAGCGCGATCGCCTCCTCGAGCGTCTTCACGCGCAGCACCACGAGCACGGGGCCGAAGATCTCGTCCTGGTAGACCTTCATCTCGGGCGTCACGCGGTCAAAGAGCGTGGTGCCGAGGAAGAAGCCGCCCTCGTAGCCCGGCACCTTGCAGCCGCGCCCGTCGAGCACCGCCTCGGCGCCTTCCTTGACGCCCTGCTCGACGTAACCCGCGACCTTGGCGAGGTGCTGGCCGGTGACCAGCGGCCCCATGTCGACGCCGGCGCGGTCGCCAGGGCCGATCTTGATCGCCCGCGCCTTCTTCCTCAGCAGCGCGACCAGCGGGTCGGCCGCCGCGCCCACCGCCACCACCGCGGACACCGCCATGCAGCGCTCGCCGGCAGAGCCGTAGCCGGCGCCGATCAGCGCCTCGGCGGCGAACTCGAGGTCGGCATCGGGCAGCACCACGGCGTGGTTCTTCGCGCCGCCGAGCGCCTGCACGCGCTTGCCGTGCCTGGCCGCGGTCTCGTAGATGTACTTCGCGATCGGCGTCGAGCCGACGAACGACACCGCCGCGATCCCGGGATGGGCGAGGATCGCGTCCACCGTCTCCTTGTCGCCGTGCACGACGTCGAGGCAGCCGTCCGGCAGCCCCGCCTCCTTGAAGAGCTCCGCCATGCGGATCGAGGCCGAGGGGTCCTTCTCCGAGGGCTTCAGCACGAACGTGTTGCCGCAGGCGAGCGCCATCGGGAACATCCAGAGCGGCACCATCACCGGAAAGTTGAACGGCGTGATGCCGGCGCACACGCCGACCGGCTGGCGCACGGTGTGCGTGTCGACCCCGGTGCCGACGTTCTCCGAGTGCTCGCCCTTCAGCAGGTGCGGGATGCCGCAGGCGAACTCGACCACCTCCATGCCGCGCTGGATCGAGCCCATGGCGTCGGGGATGGTCTTGCCGTGCTCCTCCGACACGAGCGCGGCGAGCTCCTTCTGGTTCTGCTGCAGCAGGGCGAGGAATATCTGCATCACGCGCGCGCGCTTGAGCGGCGGCGCATCGCGCCACTCCGGGAGCGCGGCGGCCGCTGCCTTCACCGCGCCGTCCACGAGCCCGGCGTCGCAGTAGGGCACGCGTTTCGTCACCTGGCCCGTCGCGGGGTTGTAGACGTCGCCCATGCGGCGCGCTGCGGGGGCGACCGCCTTGCCGTTGATCCAGAGCGGAACGGTGGCGAGCTTGAGTTCGGCGGGCTTGTTCATGAGAGCCTCCGACGATGACGGCATTCTGCCCGAAGGCGACCCCTCAGCGTAAGATCTCAGAGCCTTCGGTCATGAGCGTTCCCTACGTTCTCGCCCTGCACGGCGGCGCGGGCACCATCGCGCCGGGCACGCCCGACGAAGAACGCCCGTATCTGGAAGCGCTGCGCGCAGCGCTCGCGGCCGGGCAGGAAAAGCTCGCCGCCGGCGCGAGCGCGCTCGACGCCGTGATCGCCGCCGCGGTCTGGCTCGAGGACTGCCCGCTGTTCAACGCCGGGCGGGGCTCGGTGCTCAACGCCGACGCCGCGTACGAGCTCGACGCGGGCGTGATGGACGGGCGCTCGCTCGCCGCGGGCGCGGTCGCCGGGGTGCGCACGATCCGCAACCCGGTCCTCGCCGCGCTCGAAGTGATGCGCCAGGGCCAGTGCGTGCTGCTCGGCGCCGAGGGCGCCGAGCGCCTCGCCCGCGAGCGCGGCCTGCAGCTGGTGGACGCCTCGTACTTCGCGACGCCGCAGCGCGAGGCACAGCTGCGCAAGGTGCAGTCGCAGGCAGGCAACGCCGCGCTGCTCGACCACGGCGCGGCTTCCGCGCAGCGCTTCGGCACCGTCGGCGCCGTGGCGCGCGATCGCGACGGGCATCTCGCCGCGGCGACCTCGACCGGGGGCCTCACCAACAAGCTGCCCGGGCGCATCGCCGATACCGCGATCGTCGGCGCCGGCGTCTACGCCAACGATGCGACCTGCGCCGTGTCCTCGACCGGCACCGGCGAGCACTTCATCCGCGCCTGCGCGGCGCACGACGTGCACGCGCGCATGCGCTACCTGAGGCAGGACGTCGCGCGCGCCGCCGCCCACAGCATCGCCCAGTCGCTCGAGCCGCTGGGCGGCCGCGGCGGCGTCATCGCAGTGGGGCGTGACGGCGAGCTCGCCATGCCGTTCAACTCGAGCGGCATGTACCGCGCCTGGGTGCGCGAGGGCGAGCCGCCGCAGGCGGCGATCTTCGCGATCTAGCGATGGGTCCCCGCCTGAAGCCTGCGGGGACGACGAGCGGTTGACCTGCGGGGACGACGAGCGGTTGACCTGCGGGGACGACGAGCGGTTGACCTGCGGGGACGGCGAGCGGTTGACCTGCGGGGACGGCGAGCGGTTGACCTGCGGGGACGACGAGCGGTTGACCCGCGGGGACGACGAGCGGTTGACCCGCGGGGACGGCGAGCGGGTGAGCTGGGGCGACGAG